>OJRS01000004.1_pt1 | contig 360284 bp, 234 predicted proteins | sample 1599261 | NCBI WGS metagenome assembly OJRS01 (sample SAMN03922531, study PRJEB24848) | human gut metagenome | isolation source: stool sample | host: Homo sapiens | place: Germany | collected 2010-05 | reverse complement strand
TTAAAGAGTTCTGCTGTCTGATACAAGAGGATAAATTGAATTGATAGAACTCACCAATACTAACTTTTAATAATTGTCATTATGGTAAAAAGGACTTTAGCTTTATTAGCCTTTTTGAATGTGGCTATGCTGTTTCCGGCCAGAACTCAGGCCCATAACAGTGGTGAGAGACTGTTTAACGATAAATACGGGCATGCATACCTGGATAAGATTGCATTCCCTATTGGTGGTATCGGTGCCGGAATGTTTTGTCTTGAGGGTACGGGGGCCATTTCCCATGTTTCGCTCAGAAACCATCCGGATGTGATGAACGAACCGTATACTTTTGCTGCTATTTGTGTGAAGGATGTACAGAACGGGGCAAAGGTGTTGGAAGGCCAAGTGCCGACTTGGAAGCTGTTCGGTCCTGACCAGAGTGGTCTGGGTAGAGGGGATAAGACATATGGCCTTCCTCGTTTTGAGGAGGCCGTTTTCCAGACACGTTTCCCCTTTGCCTTGATAGATTTGAAAGATAAGGATATGCCTTTGGAAGCCAGGATTACGGGCTGGAGTCCTTTTATCCCAACAGATGCAGATAACTCCAGTCTACCGGTGGGAGTGTTGGAATACCGTTTTACGAATACTTCGGATGAAGCCATTGAAGCAATATTTTCCTATAATACGAAGAATTTCATAGATGGGCAGGGAACTATCCAAGGCATAAGGAATGGATTTATTCTGGAATCCAATCAAGAGGGTTCCGGACTGGCAATCTATGTGGATAATGATAATGCGGTTGTAGACCATTGTTGGTTCCGTGGTGCGTGGTTTGATCCTCAGACAGTTGTTTGGGACAACATCCGTTATGGAAGAATTGCTAGTAATCAACCGGTTGACGGTGCTGTTCCAGGAGCTTCTGTTTATGTTCCGATGGCATTACAGCCAGGTGAGGCAAAGACAGTCAAAGTAAACTTCTGCTGGTATCTGCCGGATTCCAATTTATCTATCGGTTTTGCGCGAAAGGAGGGGCAGGCATTTGTTGGAAGTCCTTGCAAGGGTACAGCTTCCGGCCAGCAGCTTGTAAGCGGTTTTGTCGGTCGGCAATTGCTGAATTCATTCGATAAAGGTGGTGACGGATTGACGGGTATCATTCAGTCTTCGGAATTCAATATTGGAAAAAGATACTTGAAGTTTTTGGTAGGTGGAGGTAACCAGACAGACCGTACTTCCGTGAATCTTGTAGTGGACGGAAAGATTGTAGAAACAGCAGTAGGTAATCAGACGGAGACTCTGAATGAAGTGGTGTGGGATCTGAAGGCCTATCAGGGTAAGAAGGCCATTGTGAAGGTTATTGACCTGGATGTATATCCTTGGGGACATATTCTTGCTGACCAATTTGTCTTGACGGACAATAAGAACGAGAATCTTTATAGCTTGTCTTCCGCAGCAACATTGCTTGCTGATTTTGAGGGGGGCAATTGGGGTGATTGGCAGGTGATAGACTCTTCTGAAGAGGAAAAGCAATTTCTGGCGGATGAGGAGAATACAGAGACTGTGTACAGACCTTGGTATTCGGAACGTTTCAAGAACCTGCATGACGTTGTTGGTTATTGGGATGTGAATAGTGGAATGTTGAAGAAAAACAGTGAATTGTTCAGTGATGCATTTTACAGCTCCACTCTGCCGGCAGAAGTAGTGGAGGCAGTTGCCGCCAATCTGACTATTTTAAAATCTCCTACCGTGTTGCGTCAGTGGGACGGACGGTTCTGGGCTTGGGAAGGTTGCCAAGATTCTTTTGGTTCCTGCCACGGAAGCTGTACGCATGTATGGAACTATGCACAGGCCTTGCCTCATTTGTTCCCATCTTTGGAGAGAACTTTGCGCGAGACAGAATTCAACGTTGCACAGAATTCCGAAGGCCATCAGAACTTCAGAGTCAATCTTCCTATTTCTGCACCTCCGCATAACTTCCATGCTGCGGCCGACGGGCAGTTGGGGGGCATCATGAAGGTATATCGTGAATGGCGTATAAGCGGGGATACCCAGTGGATGAAAGAGCTCTTCCCCTTGGTGAAGAAGAGTCTTGACTATTGTATCCGTACCTGGGACCCTTTGCGTAAGGGCTATCTTGAAGAACCGCATCACAATACTTATGATATTGAGTTTTGGGGACCAGACGGAATGTGTACCAGTTTCTATTTGGGTGCTTTGACTGCATTTATTGAGATGGGAAAAACATTGAAGGAACCTGTTAAGGAGTATACAGCTATACTGGCTAAGGGCAAGAAGTATATGGAGACTTCTCTTTTTGATGGAGAGTACTTCATACAGAAAATCCAGTGGGAGGGCCTTCAGGCTCCCAATCCGGTGGAGGTAATGTCCTTTGGCGGCGGTTATTCGGAGGAAGCCATGGAACTTCTCAAGAAGGAGGGACCGAAATACCAATATGGTACCGGTTGTTTGTCCGACGGTATTTTGGGCATGTGGATGGCTTCTGTATGTGGTTTGGATGAGGTACTTGACAATGCAAAGGTAAAGAGTCATCTGGTAGCTGTTCACAAGTATAATCTGAAACATGATCTGACGGACCATTTCAATCCCCAGCGGCCAGTTTATGCTTGTGGGAAGGATGGCGGTCTTTTACTTTGCACATGGCCAAAAGGCGGCATGCTGTCATTGCCTTTCGTATATAGTAATGAGGTCTGGACCGGTATCGAGTATCAGGTTGCGAGCCATCTGATGATGAAGGGTGAAGTGGAGAAGGGTTTGGATATTGTCCGTGAATGCCGGAAGCGGTATGACGGAAGGGTGAGAAATCCGTTTGATGAGATAGAGTGCGGTCATTGGTATGCGCGTGCTATGGCCAGTTATGGCATGTTGCAGGGGCTTACGGGAGTAAGGTATGATGCTGTTGATGGTACGATGTATATAGATTCGAAGATTGGCGATTTCAAGAGCTTCATCAGTACTGATACTGGGTTTGGTACTATTGAATGGAAACATGGGAAGCCTTCTTTGGAGGTTGTCTATGGTACTATTGATGTGAAGCGCTATAGTGTTTCGGGCAAGATTATTGATTGAGTTCTCATTGGTAGAATACACTGTAAAAGTCAAAAGAAATGATACGGAATAAACTTTTTATTATATGCTCCTTTCTATTCTGCCTTGGTACCGCTTCAGCCCAGCAGAAGTTCTCTGTGGCATCTCCCGACGGGAAGCTGAAGCTTGTGTTGGACATAGCACCTGAGAAAGTGGCCTACAGCGTGAAATACGGGAAACAGCAGCTGCTGGAGGACTCAAGGCTGGGATTCGAGTTCGACAGCGGGGAGTTCGGGGCAGGACTCAAGGCGGGAAAGGTACAAAGGAGGAAGATAGACGAGACATACGAGCTGGTAGTAGGAAAGGTCAGTAAGGCAAGAAACCACTGCAATGAGATGATAGTCCCCCTGGTGGAGAAGAACGGGAAGGAGAGAACGGTGAACCTGGCTGTAAGGGCATTCAATGATGGGATAGCATTCAGATACGAATTTCCCAAGCAGAAAACATGGAATTCATACGTGATGTACGATGAAAGGACACAGTTCAACTTACAAGGAAACCCGATGGCGTTGCTCATGTACCTGCCCGGGTATGTAAATACACACGAAGGGGTATACAGTCATGTAAGATATGACAAGGTCGCAAGGAAGAGGCTGATAGAGATGCCCGCCACATTCGAATTCGACAATGGGGTGGCCCTGGCAATAACAGAGGCGGCAATAAGGGACTACGCGGGAATGTACCTGGTGAAGGAGAAGAGTGGACTGGTGGGAAAGCTCTCGCCAAAACTCGGGCAGGAAAAAATAAAGGTTGAAATAGACAGTTTCCCACACCGTACCCCGTGGCGCGTGATATCCGTTGCAGACCGGGTAGGAGGATTACTGGAGACGAACATACTAACAAGTCTGAACGAACCATGCAGGATTGAAGACACTTCATGGATTAAGCCTTGCCGGACCACGTTCACATGGTGGAACGGGAATGTCGTGCCGGACAGCACGTTCTCTCCAGGGAACAATTTCGACACGAACAAGTACTACATTGATTTTGCTGCGCGCAATGGCTTGGATGTACATGGAATCTACGGATATGCGGAAACTCCTTGGTACTATGATGACAACTTCAATTTCGGATGGGCGGGACCCAATGCGGACATCACAAAACCGATACCATGCCTGAACATGCCAAGAATTGTGGAATATGCAAGGAGCAAGGGGGTGGGCATACATCTGTGGGTACACTGGAGACCGCTCTATGACAAGCTGGAGGAGGCATTCACGCTGTATGAGAAATGGGGGGTCAGGGGACTCATGGTGGACTTCATGGACCGCAATGACCAGGAAATGATCCGTATCCAGGAGGAGATACTGGAATGTGCGGCAAGGCACAGGCTCTTCATACAGTTCCACGGATCGAGCAAGCCCTCAGGGCTGGTGAGGACCTATCCGAATGAGTTCACGAGGGAGGGGACGCTCAACTACGAGGTATGCAAGTGGGACACGCTGGTGAATGCGGATCATGACATTGCGATACCCTTCACCAGGATGCTGGCGGGAGCGACGGACTATCACCTGGGAGGGTTCAGGGCACTGCCGCGCTCGGAGTTCAAGATACAGTATGTAAATCCTTATGTAATGAGCACACGCTGCCATATGTTGGCCATGTATGTGGTTTTGGAAAACCATCTCACCTCGTTGTGCGATACGCCAAAGGCTTATGAAGGTCAACCGGGGTTCGAGGTGCTCCGTACCGTGCCGGGAACGTGGGATGAGATAAGAGTTCCGCTGGCAAAAATGAATGAGCATGTCACGGTGGCCCGCAGGAGCGGTTCGGACTGGTGGGTAGGCTTGCTAAACAACGGTACGGAAAGGAATCTGAAATTGAAATTGGACTTCCTTAGTGAGGGGGGCTACCAAGCAACGATCTATACCGATGCGGAGGATGTGGAGCGGAATCCAAACAATCTGGACAGACTGGTGCGGAAAGTTACAAGAAAGGATATCATTGAACTGAATCTGGCAAGGGATGGAGGAGCGCTATTACATATCAGAAGGTTATAAGGGTGATGTTTATCAGTTGAAATTGTATTTCAATCAGTTGTTAGTTTGTTAGGATAAGAAGGTTGCTTCAGGATAATATTTTTAATCAATAGATTTATAACATGAACAGAAGAAGTTTTATAAAGAGAGTGGGCCTTTTGGGAGCGGGATATGCACTGAATGAAAGCTTGCTGTTTGCAAATCCAGGTTTAGCTTCGACAGCTACCTCTTTTTCATCGTTTCCAACAATAAGAAAGCCTGAATCAGAAAGGAATTTCATGAGTGTTGCCATTGAAAAGGCCATTGCTACTTTTAAGCAGAAGGTCAAAAATGAAGAACTGGGCTGGTTGTTTGGAAATTGTTTTCCGAATACATTGGACACAACTGTTTTTTATTCAGAAAAGGATGGCCGGCCGGATACATATGTGATTACCGGTGATATTGATGCTATGTGGTTGAGGGATAGTTCTGCTCAAGTATATCCCTATTTGGATTTCATGTCTGAAGATAAGAATCTGCAGAAATTGATTATTGGCGTTATCAATAAGCAGACCTCCTTCATATTGAAGGATCCGTATGCTAATGCTTTCTATGATGATGATACGAAGTATACAAGATGGAACAGCGATCATACAGAGATGAAACCGGGTATTCACGAACGTAAGTATGAATTGGATTCCCTTTGTTACCCCATTCGTCTGGCATATGGATACTGGAAAAAGACAAATGATACTGCTCCTTTCGATGTGCAATGGAAGAAGGCGATAGAGACAATTTTAAGGGTCTGCAAGGAACAACAGCGAAAAGATGGTAACGGACCTTATAGTTTTCGCAGAACTTCGGAATGGGCTATAGATGCTGTTCCTATGGGTGGAGTGGGCTATAAAGTAAATCCGGTCGGATTGATTTGCTCTACTTTCAGGCCTAGTGATGATGCCACTATCTTTCCTTTTCTCGTCCCGTCCAATTTCTTTGCGGTGGCCAGTTTGAGGCAGGCTTCCGAAATGGTTCAAAAGATAACCAAAGACAATGTACTGGCTGATGAACTGTTGGCGTTGAGTAAAGAAGTTTATAATGCTTTGCAGACTTATGCCGTGGTGAATCATCCGAAGTTTGGTAAAATCTATGCTTTTGAAATAGATGGCTTTGGATCGGCTTATCTTAGTGATGATGCCAACGTCCCTAATCTGCTGGCATTACCCTATCTGGGTGGTGTTGATAGGAATGATGCAATTTATGCCAATACCAGAAGATTTGTGTGGTCGGAATACAATCCTTATTTCTTTAAAGGCTCTTATTTTGAAGGGATAGGAGGACATCATATTGGTACAGACATGATATGGCCGATGAGTCTGATAATGAAAGCCCTGACCGCTCAAGATGATGAAGAGTTACGGCGGTGTATTCAGATGCTCCAGAAAACGCATGCTGGTACCGGATTCATGCATGAGTCATTCCATAAGGATGACCCCAAGAAATTCACAAGGAGCTGGTTTGCATGGGCCAATACATTGTTTGGAGAATTGCTGTGGAAAACATTCAATGAGAAACCTTATTTATTGGAATACTAATCATTTAATTAATCAATGTAAACAAAAAATCATGAGAAAAATTACAAAATTCAGTTTGTTACTTTCCCTTGTTTTGGGATTGTACTTTCCTACTGTATTTGCACAGTCGAACATGACGAACGAAATGTTTGACTTGGCAAAGTTGAAGTCGGGTGTAAAAAACAAGAGAATCTCCAGTACCGACCCCACGGGAGGTAACAGAGACCATCTGGAACCTTTCAAGCCAGGTGAAAAGCGGATTATTGCGGACATCAAGGGGGCAGGAGCCATCAACCATATTTGGGTGACCATTGCGCCTCCTCCTCCCACGTTGAGCAGAAATGACATCATCATCCGTATGTATTGGGATGGAAACGACTATCCCTCGGTAGAGTCTCCTATCGGACCTTTCTTTGGGCAGGGATGGGACGAAAGATATAATTATGCATCATTGCCTCTTTCATCAGGTCCTGAAAACGGTACTGGTATGTCATGCTATTTCACTATGCCTTTTGAGAAAGGCGCACGTATTGAAATCGAAAATCAAAGTGACAGGAACATTGATGCCTTCTATTTCTACGTAGATTATTTGGAGATGGACAAACTTCCCAAAGATATGGGCAGATTCCATGCATGGTACAACCATAACCTCACAGAGGCCCTTCCCGAAGGTGAGACGGAATGGGGACTTACCGGAGAGCAGAAACCGAATACTACCGGTAAGGACAATTACGTATTTGTAGAGACACAAGGAAAAGGCCATTTTGTAGGTATTAACTACTATGTGCACTGTCCTACTACTATGTGGTATGGTGAAGGGGATGATATGTGGTTCATTGACGGAGAAAAAACACCTTCATTGATAGGAACGGGTACGGAAGATTTTTTCAATACTTCCTGGTGTCCTAAAGAGGCATTCTCGCATCCTTATTTCGGGTATCCGCGTGTTAATAATGACATCGGCTGGTTGGGACGTACCCATGTTTACCGTTTTTTCATAGCTGATCCCATCTTCTTTGAGAAGAGTGTTAAAGGCACGATAGAGCATGGTTCTAATAATAACTTGACCTTGGATTTGGCAACCGTTGCCTATTGGTATCAGGATTCAGCAGTATCTCTTCCTGCAGCTCCTACGAAAGCCCAGAGGGCACCGAAGCCTTTCATCAATCACATGGACATACATCGTTGGCGTGACGCTTGGCGTAAAGCTAAGGGTAATAAAGCAACTCTTTGGGGAAATGAATAAATAGTTCTCCTCTTTTCGTATAGGTCCATATTTAAGTATTACTATTTTTTAAGTCTTGCCAACAAAGTGGCAAGACTTTGCCATCGTGTTGGCACAATGTTGCCAATACATTGACACGACTTTGCCATTATAGTGGCAAGATTATGATATTAGCAGTAAATTATATGGTTTCTATATAGTTAATTAATTGTCAATAAAAATTTAATATGAAAAACATTTTTCAAAAATTACTAATAAAATATCTCCTGATATTTTTAATCTCTATCGGGAATATGCATTACATATTTGCTCAGTCGCCCAAGAAGGTGACCGGACGTGTGATGGATGCACAAGGTGAGTTACTTATTGGAGTAAATGTTACAGAAGCTGATAATCCTTCCAATGGTGTGGTTACTGATATCAATGGTACTTATACAATTGTGTTAAGTGGTGAAAAACCTTCTTTGAAATTTTCTTATATAGGTTTTAAAGACAAAGTGTTACCAATTGGCTCTAAGGGTATTATTGACGTATCTATGGAAGAGGACGTTGCTGCCCTTGATGAAGTGGTGGTAGTGGGATTTGGAACACAGAAAAAAGCTTCTGTGGTTGGTTCTATCACTAATATAGAACCGGCTAAACTTGCTGCGGCTCCCAGCCGCTCCTTAAGTAATAATTTGGCAGGTATGCTTCCTGGTGTCATTGCAGTTCAAAGAAGTGGTGATCCTTGGTTCAATAATTCGGATTTTTGGATTCGTGGTATCAGTAGTTTTACCGGAAATACTAATCCTTTGGTTTTAGTAGATGGTATAGAAAGATCTTTGCATGATATTGATCCTGAGGAAATAGCCTCTTTCTCTGTTTTGAAGGATGCTGCTGCCAGTGCAGTTTATGGTGTGCGTGGTGCCAATGGGGTGGTAATGATTGAAACCAAGCGCGGTAAGATTGGAAAGCCTCAGGTAGATGTGCGTTTTGAACACTCTTTTACGCAACCTATCAAAGTTCCTGATTATATCGGTAGTGTGAAGTACTTGGAATTGATTAATGAAATGTATGCTGAACAAGGAAGAGCCCCGTTTGTCAGCGATGCTACCTTACTGAATTATAAGAATCAGACAGATCCTGAACTATATCCGGACATAGATTGGTGGGATCTTGTATCCAAAGACCATGCCAACAATACCAAAGCCAATGTAAGTGTGAATGGCGGTACTGATATTTTGCGTTATTCATTGGTGGTAGGATATTATAATGAAAGTGGTATTATTGAACGTGACAAAAACCAGGAGTGGGATTCTTCTCTCAAAGTCAGCCGCTATACGGTTCGTTCAAATGTGGATGTGAACTTGACTCCTACCACTTTGTTCCGTGCCAATTTAGGTGTATTTCTTCAGACAAGAAATGCTCCTCCGGGAAGTGAGGAGACTAATACCGGTATTTTCTATCAGGCGATGCGTGTTCCTCCCTATGTGCATCCTGCCATTTATTCTGATGGTCGTATTCCACGTGTAGCCAATAAACAGAATCCTTGGGCTTGGGCTACTCAACGGGGATATGAAAAATGGAATCATAATAAGATTGAATCATTGACTTCTATTGAGCAGGATTTGAAATTTATTACACCAGGACTGAAAGCAAAGGTGACTTTCTCTTTTGACAAATTTTCTGCAAATTCGGTAAGCAGATCAAAGAATCCTGATTACTACAATCCGGCTACATCGCGTGATGAGAATGGTGATTTAGTAACAACTATTCAGGAAAACGGACAGCAGTTCTTAGGATATGCTAAAGGTGCGGAATGGGGTGACCAAAGTGTTTATTTGGAAGGTATGCTTTCGTATAATCGTGTTTTTGACAAGGTGCACGATGTAAATGCCATGTTTTTGTATAACCAAAAGGATTATGACAAGGGAGAAACTCTTCCTTACCGTAGCCAAGGAATAGCCGGAAGATTTTCATATACATACGATAGCCGCTATATTGCGGAATTGAATTTTGGATATAATGGTTCTGAAAACTTTGCTCCTGGCAAACGCTTTGGCTTTTTCCCTGCTGTAGCTGTGGGTTGGATTGCTTCACAAGAAAAGTTTATGCAACCTTTATCTGACGTTATATCTAATTTGAAGCTAAGAGCCAGTTGGGGAAAAGCTGGTAACAGCAATATTGGGGGTAACCGTAGATTTGCCTATATTTCTACTATTGTTGATACGGGATCTTATACTTGGGGTACGGATGCGAACGTGTATCGTTTGGGGCGTTCAGAGGGTGAAATAGGCGTTGACAATTTAACTTGGGAAACAGTAACTAAGATGAATGTAGGTCTGGATTTAGGGTTATGGAATAATAGCGTAAATTTGGTGATGGACGTGTTTAAAGAGAAACGGGAAGATATTTTCATGCAACGGACAAATGTACCTGGTTCTGCAGGATTTAACAGAAATATTTGGGCAAATTTTGGTAAGGTAAACAATCAAGGTTTTGATATGTCGTTAAATGTTAACCATCAATTTAATAAAGATTGGTTGATTTCAGTAATGGCAAATTATACATATGCTCATAACAAAGTGATAGAAATTGATGAACCTGCATCAATTATCGGTACTTATCGTTCTGCTACAGGTAAGCCAGTCGGACAATTACGTGGTTTAATTGCTGAAGGGCTGTTTACCGAAGATGATTTTGATGAGAATGGAAGGTTGAAAGAAGGTATTCCTAAACAGAATTTTAGTGACGCCAGTAATCTGCGTCCTGGTGATATTAGATATAGAGACTTGAATGGGGATGGTGAGATTACCGCTGTAGATGAGACTTCTATTGGTGGTACTTCTGTTCCTGAAATCGTTTATGGATTTGGAGCGACAGTAAGGTACAAATCAATTGATTTGGGCATTTTCTTCCAAGGAACTGGTAACACAGACAGAATACTTGGAGGTGAAACCTGGTTGCCAGGTTCTTCTTTGGGAGCAGGTAATATCTATTCAAATATCGATGATCGCTGGACTCCCGAAAATCCTAATCAGAATGTATTCTGGCCACGTATGGGAGACAAGGCGGTAGCTAATAATGAACGGCCCTCTACTTGGTGGTTGCGTGATATGAGTTTCTTGCGATTGAAGAATTTAGAGTTAGGCTATACTCTTCCTCCTGTTTGGACGAATAAAATTGGGGTTAGAAACTGCCGTCTGTTCTTGAGAGGCACCAATTTGCTTACTTTTTCCAAATTCAAACTTTGGGATCCTGAGCTGGAAACAAACGATGGATTGAGATATCCGCAAATGAAATCTATATCAATCGGATTAAGCATCAATTTCAACAATTAAAAAGATACAAGACATGAAAAAATATAAATCAATAGTAGTGTCAGCTTTTTTATCACTTTTTATGGTGATGGCGACTGGCTGTAATGATTTTCTTGATAAAGCTCCGGATGATCAGTTGACTATGGAAATGATTTTCTCGGATAAGGTTAGAACAGAAGATTGGCTGGCGGGTGTGTATTCATCAGTCCCAAGTCCTATGTGGGGATATTTTAAGGATCAAGGTTATAATATTATGGGAGATGATATAACTATTCCTCAGGATTGGAGTCCTTACGGTTGGGCTAATGTCTATGCCTATACTACAGGTAACTGGAGCCCAATATCCGACTGGAATCCTAATTATTGGGTGGAGCTTCCCAAAAGAATACGTGCGGGGTTAATTTTTTTGGAGAAAGTAAGAGTCATACCTGAAATAGATTTGACGGAGGCTTATGTAAATCAGATGAAGAATGAAGTTCGCTTTCTGATAGCCTACTATTATTCATTGATGATTGAGTTATATGGACCTATTCCATTTACTCCTGGAGTGATTTATCCGGTAGATGCTTCGGAATCAGAGCTAATGACCCCTCAGGTTCCTTATGACCAGATTGTTGATTGGATCGATAAAGAGTTGCTGGACGTTTCAAAAAATTTACCGGCAGTTTATCCTAGTAATGCAGATTGGGGTAAAGCGACTTCTATTATGGCTTTGGCCATTAGGGCAAAAACATTACTTTATGCTGCAAGTCCGTTGTTCAATGGTAATCCTGATTTAAAGGATTGGAAGAATTCCGAGGGGGAAAATTTGTTTGCTTCTTCAGAAGATATCAATAAATGGAAAAGAGCTGCTGATGCTCATTTGGAACTAATTAATGCTGCAGAAGCTGCGGGGTATAAACTATATTATGAAAAGAATCCGGATGGAAGCATTGACCCCTTTATGTCTTATTACAATATGTCATTGAAGCGTTTCTCCGATAGAAATACTGAAATTATTTTTGGTAGGCCTTTCAATCAGGACCTTGAGTACTGGCAAGATCACCACTTGCCCAAAGGTATCAAAGGTAATGCTGCAATGGGAGTGACTCAGGAGTTGGTAGATGCTTTTTATATGAAGAATGGTGAGGTTCCTATTTGGGGCTATAATGAAGACGGATCGCCGATTATCAATCCTAATTCTGGCTATGTAGAAAAAGGGTTCTCCACTGAAGCTGAGCTGCGATATACTCAATGGCCGGGAGGTGGTCCTACAGCATTGAGCAATAAAGAAACTGGTATGAATCCTATAACAATGGAAGGCACATACAATATGTATTGTAATCGTGAACCTCGTTTCTATGTATCGGTGATATATAATAATGCCTGGTTAGGGGTTGCCAATCGGAATGTGAACTTTTTGCAGGGTGGTTTGGATACAGATATGACCTTTGATTCCCCTCAAAATGGTTATAATGTAAGAAAGCGTATTTCGTTGGATGTATCTCCTATTGATAAGAAATATACTTATCAACCCGGTATCTTGTATCGGATGGCTGATGCTTATCTGGGATATGCCGAGGCATTGAATGAATATTTGCCGTCTCCGAATGATGATGTTTATAAATATGTGAATTTGATCAGAGAAAGGGCTGGAATTCCGGCATTGAAAGAAGGGCTTAACAAAGAGGAGATGCGTGCTGCAATTCAGCAGGAGCGTCGCGTAGAATTCAATTGTGAAGGTGTCCGCTTCCATGATATCCGTCGTTGGAAACTTGGAGAAAAGTATTTGGGTGGTAAATTGTACGGAATGAACCATGATGGTTCTGAAAGAAGCGATGATGACAGTAATCCAAAAGCTTTCTATAAGAGAACTTTTTATAAGAGCCGTACCTTCAACAAAAGAATGTATTTATGGCCTGTTCCACAAAAGCAGATGGATATAAACCCTAAATTGAGACAGGCTCCCGGATATCAATAAAATAATAGAGAATGACTATGAAATCAATGAAATTCATTTTTTGGATGATGGCGTTGACATTTCTTGCATTGACATCTTGTTCGGATGATAATGATGTGGATTTGTCTAACCGTAAATTTGTACGTATTGACCAATCGTCAGTCTACTTGACGGTTGGTGAGAAAATTAAAGTCACTGCAACTGTCGATGAAATAGCAGGTGAGTCATATAAGCTGTTATGGAGTGTGCTTGATCCCAATGTGGCGACCGCTGAAAGTTTAGATGGTAATGCAGGTGCTATCACAGCTATTGCTGCAGGAAAAACGATTATAAAAGTGGAAACTGCAGATAAAAAATTGATGTATTTTGCTGACTTGACAGTTACCGAAGGTGAAAAATCTGTCAAAATTTTGACTATTGGTAGTGGATTGGCCAATGATGCGACTGCAAATTATTTGTATGATATAGCTAAGGATGCTGGTATTTCTTTGGTTATAGGTAATATGTATGTTGAAAACGCTTCTTTGGAAGACCATGTAAAGAATGTTACAGACAATCAGGCAGTATATCAGTATAATCGTATTGCAGTAGATGGTAGTTCGAGTATTCAAAGCAACCAGTCATTGAAAAGTATAATTAAAGGTGAAAACTGGGATTATATTGCATTTGAAGAATCAATGGCTATGGCTGGTCTGAAGGATGGATATCAAACATATTTGCCGCAGCTAATGGAACTTGTGGATGGTTTGGCTACCAATCCTGATGTGAAGTATTTGCTGCATCAACCTTGGGCTTATGCAAAGTCTGCTGCCGAAGATGGTTTTGCCAATTATGACAGAGATCAGTTTAAAATGTATAATGCGATTGTAGAAGCTGTATGGGCAGCCAAGGAATCATCGGTACAGATTGATTTAGTTGTGCCTGTTGGAACAACTGTTCAGAATGGTCGTACAAGTTATATCGGTGAAGATATGTTACAAGATGCTTTCCATTTGAATGCAAATACAGCTAAATTTGCTGCAGCATGTACTTGGTTTGAAGCATTATTCGGAAAGAATGAAGTTTCTTATAGTCCCGATAACTTGATTGGATATGATGTGAAACTGTCAAAGGCGGCTGCACACAATGCTATTGTCAATAGTAAAATAATCACTGAATTGCTGGACTATAAGGAATCTCCTGCTCGTATTTACATAGACTTTGGTCCTATAGAATCTCCTGCTCCGTTTAATAATTATCGGTTCCCAGGTGATCCTGCACTGGAAAACTTGAAAGATGACAAGGGAAACACTACGCCGTTCTGCCTGGTGGTAGAAAAAGGCTTTAGTGGTACTTTGGAACGTGGTTTGGAAAATACATTGGGCTTCCCAAAGACTGCTTCTGAAGATATGTTCTTTAGTGATGGTATAACCATTCCTGTAAGTAGTTTCAAGATGTCCGGTTTGACTAAGGGGGAAAAATATACATTTACTTTTTATGGACATATAAACGATAGTAATACACAGACTGAATATCGAGTTATAGGAGCTAATGAAGGCTCTGCTTGCTTAGTGAACGATTTCAATCCGGACAGAGTAGCAGCTGTAAAAGGTATTGAACCGGCTGAAGACGGAACTGTCAATATTGAATTGCAACCAGGTCCTGACAACACCCAATGGGCTAAATTCTTTGGTATAAATGTTATGGTGGTAATGCCCGAGGGGAATTGATTGGATTTTCATGGATAGTATAGAATAACTTTTATTATTAATCCTTTCATTGAAAGGGAAAATGGCAAGAAGGGGTGCTAGGAAGCAAAATATCCCTTCCTGCCTTTTCTCTATCAATGGATTTATAAATTAAATGTAATGAATATCAACAAAAAAAGTTTCTTGATTTTCTTGTTCGCTTTTCTGCTGGCAGGGATGTATGTTACAGCTCAAAACCCGTACAGATGGACAGATGAGTTGGAATTGTTGAAAAGAGTGGATAAACTGCCCGAGTATCGTACCGATTCTTATGTGGAGCAGTTTTCGAGTTATGACAGAACATGGGGTAACGACGATGGTTTTGCCGGAACTTATTCTTTCCTCCGAAAGGAAGGGGATAAACTGGTGATTGCAGAAATGGAGGGCCCTGGAGTAATCAATCGTATTTGGACGCCTACACCGACAGATAATATGCTCTATTTTTACTTTGACGGAGAAAAGGAACCTGGTTTGAAAATAAAGTTCTCGGATTTGTTTTCCGGTAAGGTTTATCCGTTTACAAAGCCCGTTTGTGGCAATGAAATCGGTGGTTTTTATTGTTATCTGCCCATTACGTATAAAAAGTCCTGTAAAATTGTTTTCGATGGACCTAAATTGGAATTCATTCAGATACAATACCGTAACCTGCCGGGAAAGAAGGTGGAAACCTATACCGGTGAATTCTCACAGCAGGATAAGGATTTGTTGGCTGAGGTGAATAGAATATGGGCTGACTTGTCTCCTGCTGTAACGAATTATACCTTTGGAAAATCAGCTGGTGTACAGACGGAAGAAAAGGTATTTACACTGAGTCCGGGAGAAGAAGTTTCTTTCTTTGAGATGGCAGAACCGGGACGTATTGTAGGTATGTCGATTGATGGCGGAACATCTTTCGAAGGTTTATACAAAGATGTGATTCTTTCAGCTAAATGGGATAATGAGAAGGTGGAGGCTATTTATGCCCCCGTTGCTGATTTTTTTGGATATGCCTATGGAAAAGGAGCAATGCGGAGTATCTTAATGGGTAAGCAAGGTACTTCCAACTACTGCTATCTGCCAATGCCTTTTGACAAGTCAGCTTCTATGAAGATGATTTATAAAAAGAGAGAAGGTATTCAGCAATCTCCTATTTCTGTAAACGTTAAAGTGTACTATAACAGTAATAAGCGTAATGTGAAGGAAGAGGGTAAGTTCTATTCTGTATGGCGTAGAGAGAAAACTCCTCTCGGCATTTTCCATAAGTTTGCTGCACAAAAAGGAAAAGGACATTATGTAGGAACCATCCATCAGGCACAAGGCCTGCGTCCAGGCATGACCTTGTTCTTCGAAGGGGACGACAGCACTTACGTAGATAATAAAATGCGTCTGCACGGCACCGGTTCCGAAGACTATTACAACGGTGGCTGGTATGCTTTATTGGATCGTTGGGACAGAGGAAACAGCCTCCCTCTCCATGGTTGCCTGGATTATTCACTTCCGATGGCCAGAACCGGTGGATACCGTTTCTTCTTGGCCGACAAAATGTCCTATGAGAAGGAAATCTATCATGGAATGGAACATGGTGAAGTAAAAAATAATTTCCCGGTAGATTATACATCTGTTGGATTCTTCTATGCAGCTCAGCCATTGCAAGGCAGAGAAGAGCCTACTGCTGAATTACGCACTGTATATCAGCCGACAGAACATATTTATTTCCCTCAATTGATGCAGCTGAGTCTTGGTGGAGGTGTCCAGGTAACAAATGAGCGTGGAATCCGTATGACCACCCAGCATGGAGGAGTAGTGCGCATCATGCTGAACGATGTACCCGAAGGAAAATATAAAGTGCTGATAAACTATTTCGAGAAACCGAATGGTGCCGACTTCCAGGTTTGGCAACGCCAGAAGCAACTGTCCGGATGGATCTCTACTAAGAAGGACAAAGAAGTGTCTAAAGACAGAGTACATGTAGGAGACATCAATTTGACGGAACAAACCAATTCGGTTACTTTCCATGTGAGAAATAATAACGGTGGGGACCAGTTTGAACTGGGACTGATTATCCTGGAAAGAATAAAGGAATAGATGTGGGAATGTGTACTTGTATATGGAATTGATAAGAATGAGAACTAAACAAATTTTACTGTTCGGGCTTGTTACCTGTAGTTTGACGGGCAATATGGCTTGTAAGGATGCTGATAGTGAAAAAACGCTGTGTATTGATAATGTACGCATGATATCCCGTGTCACGGGTGATCCTTTGCCGGGAGATACATTGCTGAATCCCAATAATACCGGACCTGACTTTGATGTATATGGAACGGATTTGGGGTTAATGTGGCATATGGATGGAAACCGTGTGGGCATGTTTTTCGGAGATACCAGTGGAGAAGGTTTTGTCGTGAATAAAAATGGTGGCAATGGTTCCAACTGGCGTTCCAACGTACTGGCTTTTTCATCGGATACAGAGCTTACAGACGGTCTTAAAATAGATTCAATGCTGCTTGATGCTGATGGTAAGGCGCTTGAGGTATGTGCGGGCGGTAAGACGAATCCGGAGGTATACCAGACTTCCATCCCTACGAGTGCTATTCGGGCCGGTAAAACGGATTGTGTCCATATTATGAACATCTATGATTGGGGAGCGCCTCATGGACGCTGGCTTACCAATTTTTCTTCTGTCTATACTTCCAATGATGACGGTCGGACATGGGAGCGGCGTGAAGAGGTGACTTTTTCTCCCGACAGTCATTTTTCGCAAGTGGCTTATGCCAAATGTGACGGATGGATTTATATGCTCGGCACACAGGCCGGACGTGGTGATGCTGCGTATCTGGCGCGTTTCCTTGAGAAAGATCTTCTGGATATGAAGGCCTATGAATACTGGAACGGTGAAAGTAAAGAGTGGATACGTGGAAATGAGGCTGCCGCTACTCCGGTATTGAGAGGTCCCGTAGGAGAAGCGTCGCTGATATGGCACAAGAAGTTTGAGCGTTGGATTCTGACTTATAATTATGATCCGAATCATGACGAGACTCCTTTGACCAAAAGGCATGCCATTCTTTATTGTACATCGAAGGATCTCGTCCAGTGGAGCGAGCCGAAAGTATTGGCGGAAGCGGACAGATATCCAGCTTTGTATTGCGCTTACATACATCCGTTGAAAGATAATGATGACCAGCTTTGGTTCATCATGTCCATGTGGGGGCCGTACAATGCTTTCCTGATGTGTGCCGATATGAAGCTGGAATAATAATCACTTGACTTGAATTGGATATGAAGCTTAGGAATTTATTTTTATTAATAGCTCTCTCGTTACCGGTTTGCTTGTCTGCACAGACAAGCAAACAAATCTATCTAAACACAATAAACAATAGATAAACAGAAAATGAAAAAACAGATTGCAGTATTGGTATCTGCCTTGCTAATGGGTGGCGGTACCTATGCTCAGAATGATGCTCAGGCGCAAAAACCGAAAGCCTACATGGTGTCTGATGCACATTTGGACACACAGTGGAACTGGGATATCCAGACCACAATTAAGGATTATGTATGGAACACGATCAGTCAGAATTTGTTTCTGCTGAAGCAATATCCGGAATACATCTTTAATTTTGAAGGTGCGGTCAAGTATGCTTGGATGAAGGAATATTATCCGGCGCAATACGAAGAGATGAAGAAATTCATAGAGAGCGGTCGTTGGCATATTAGTGGAGCCAGCTGGGATGCCACTGATACACTGGTTCCTTCCATAGAGTCTGCGATTCGTAACATCATGCTCGGCCAGGATTATTACCGGAAGGAATTCGGTGTGGAGAGCACGGACATTTTCTTACCGGACTGTTTCGGTTTTGGCTGGACACTTCCTGCCATTGCGTCCCATTGCGGACTGATCGGCTTCTCCTCCCAGAAGTTGCAGTGGCGCAACAAACCGTTCTACGGTAACGACAAATATCCTTTCACTGTCGGCTTATGGCAAGGTATAGACGGCTCTACCATCATGATGACTCATGGATATGATTATAACCAACGTTTTGAGGACGGGGACCTGTCGGAAAACAAGGACTTGTTGGAATTGACCGGCCACTCTCCGCTTCACATGGTCTACCGCTATTACGGTACGGGAGACATAGGCGGTTCACCTACATTGGAGTCTGTACGTGCCGTAGAGAAAGGCTTGCAAGGCAATGGTCCGTTGCAGATTGTCAGTGCCACGAGTGACCGGATATATAAAGACTTCCAGCCTTACGCAAGCCATCCGGAACTGCCCAAGTTCAACGGTGAACTGTTGATGGATGTTCACGGTACCGGATGTTATACTTCTCAGGCTGCCATGAAGCTGTACAACCGTCAGAATGAGCTTTTGGGGGATGCAGCGGAACGCTCTTCCGTTGTAGCCGAATGGCTGAACCAAGCTTCCTATCCCGGAGCTGCATTGACTGAGAACTGGCAGCGTTTCATTTTCCATCAGTTCCATGATGACCTTACGGGAACAAGTATACCGCGGGCTTATGAATTCTCATGGAATGACGAGTTGATTTCCCTCAAGCAGTTCTCCGGTATTCTTACTTCCTCCATTGACGCTGTGGCAAGAAAGATGGATACCAGGGTGAAAGGGATACCGGTGGTGCTTTACAATGCGCTTGGATTCCAGGTTTCCGATATGGCAGAGGTGGAACTTGCCTTGCCAAAGAAACCGAAAGGGATTACCGTATATGATATGAATGGCCGGAAAGTGGCCGCCCAATTGCTGTCCTATGCTGACGGTAAAGCCAGACTCTTGATAGAGGCTATTGTGCCCGCTACCGGTTATGCGGTATATGATGTCCGTACTTCTGGTCCGTCGGCTGACACCCGGGTATCTGTGGATTCCAATGCATTGGAGAATTCCATTTATAAGATAACGCTGGATACAAAGGGTGATATCGTTTCGTTGTTTGACAAGAAGAACGGCAAGGAGCTGGTGAAACCCGGTAAATCCATTCGTCTGGCACTCTTCACGCAGAACAAGTCCTACATGTGGCCTGCTTGGGAGATCTTGAAGGAGACTATAGACCGGGAACCGGTTTCCATCACAGAGGATGTGAAGATGACACTGGTGGAGGATGGTGAGCTGCGCAAGTCACTCTGCATCGAGAAACGTTATGGAGAGTCACTCTTCAAGCAGTACATCCGTTTGTATGAGGGTAGCCGTGCCGACCGCATAGACTTTTACAATGAGGTGGACTGGCAGTTGTCCAATGCTTTATTGAAGGCCGAATTTCCTTTGAACATGACAAATACGGAAGCCACCTACGATTTGGGACTTGGAAGTGTGAGGCGGGGCAACAATACGGAGACTGCCTACGAAGTCTATGCACAGTATTGGGCCGATTTGACTGACCGTAGTGGAAACTATGGCATATCTGTCTTGAATGACAGCAAATACGGCTGGGACAAGCCGGACGACAACACCCTCCGCCTGACCCTGCTGCATACCCCCGAAACAGACAAGGATTATGCTTACCAGAACCGCCAGGACTTCGGGCATCATTGCTTTACATACAGTCTGGTGGGTCATGCCGGTGGACTTGACAAGGCTGTCACCATAGAGAAGGCGGAGATATTGAACCAGAAGCTGAAAGCTTTCCGTACCGATAAACATAGGGGTACATTGGGTAAGGAGTTCTCTTTCGTCTCTTCCAATAACCGCAATGTCATTATCAAGGCATTGAAGAAAGCCGAGAACTCGGATGAGTATGTAGCGCGTGTCTATGAGATAGGCGGTGAGAAGGTGCAGGATGCGGTACTTTCTTTTGCAGGCGAAATTGCCAGTGCCTACGAAGCGGATGGCACTGAAAAGAGTATCGGTTCGGCCGAATTCAGTGGAAACGGGCTGTCTGTAAGTATAAAGCCTTATTCTATAAAGACATTCAAGGTACGTTTGAAGTCATCGGGCGAGGACGCTTATCAATTGCAATATGCCTCTTTACCGTTGTCCTATAACTGTAAATGTTCCTCATTCAACGAGTTCCGCGGTGAAGCTGATTTTGAGTCGGGTTATTCGTTTGCGGCAGAACTGTTGCCCGAATCCCTGACTGTAAACGGGATTCCTTTCCAGCTCGACGAGAAAGATGCCGCCAACGGAATGACGTGCAATGGTGATACTATTGTTCTACCGGAAGGTAAAAAGTATAATAAACTGTATTTTCTGGCTGCCGCTACGGACGGGGACTATGCCGCCACTTTCCGGTGCGGAGGGAACAAGAGTGAGGTCATTGTACCTTCCTATACCGGATTTGTCGGACAGTGGGGACATTCGGGACATACCAAAGGTTATCTGAAGGATGCCGAAGTGGCTTATGTGGGAACTCACCGCCACTCTCCTACAGCCGATGAGGCCTATGAGTTTACCTATATGTTCAAGTTCGGTGTTGATATTCCGGCAGGTGCTGCCAGCCTTATACTTCCGAAGAATGAAAAGGTTGTTCTTTTTGCTGCCACATTGGTGGAGGAAACTCTGAAACCCGTCCAGGTTGCCACTAGCTTGTTCCATACAGCCATCCGTGACAATGAGATGGAGTTGAACAGTGTGGAGGTGGAAAAAGAAAATCTGTTGAAGGACGCGAAGATTATCGCCTATTCCGGCTATTTTAATGATAATGAGAAGCCCGAACGCATCGTTGACGGGGATGTCGATACCAAATGGTGTGAAGTGGGAAGTGCGTTGAACTATGTGGATTTTGATTTGGGTGAGGCGAAAACTGTGAGCGGTTGGAAACTGGTGAATGCAGGCCGTGAGGACAAAGGGTACATTACTTCCGCTTGCTTCCTGCAAGGCAGAAACAGCCAGACTGAAGAATGGAAGACACTTGACAATATAGATGGAAACCGGCAGAATGTCGTATCACGTATGATTGACACTCCGGCGCAGGTACGCTATGTACGCTTGATGATAACCCGTCCTATGCAGCATGCAGGAGGAAAGGTGTTACGCATCAATGAGATGGAGATTTACTAAAATAATCGGTTATGATGAAAAAACTAGTTTTTGTAATTCAGTTGATATTTCTCTATAGCGGTTTGGCTATGGCCGACCCGGTTATCTCTCTTAAGACATTGTTGCATGAGATGACAGACCGTTCCGTGCTGGCGCGTTGGCCCGAAAATGCCTATACGTGTAAGCAGTTCAGCAGCTACGACCGTAGTTCGCATAACATGACGGATAAGCGTGCCTGGTTTGGTAATTTCGACCAAGGACAGTTTATCCGCCAGGAAGAGAACGGAGGGAGGACGGAATATGTGATGATGGATGCCGAAGGCCCCGGTGCCATAGTTCGTTTCTGGATGACTTTCTCCGGCATAAATCGGGGACAAGGGACTCTGCGTATCTACATAGACAATGAGGAAAAACCGGTAATTGAAGGCAATGTACGTGATATATTGAGCGGGCAAGTCCTTTGTGGAGAACCTCTTTCAACTTCAGTACCCGATGAGGCTCCGATGGAAGAAAGAGGGCATAATTTATATTTGCCCATACCTTATGCCAAGCGGTGCAAGGTGACTATCGAATCGCCGGACTTGAAGATTACTCCGGAGGGGAAAATTGAGAGTAAGACCATTGTATACTATGCTATCAATTACCGCACTTATACTTCTCCGGTCAAGGTGATTTCTTTCTCGGCCAAAGAGTTGAAGAAGAATGCCCGGCTGATAGCTGCTGTCAATAAGAAGCTGTCGGAAGGAACACCTGGTATTGATACTCCGCTTGCGGGAAGAGAAAGTACGCTCAATCTGGCGGCTTCTCTGGCTCCGGGTGAAAGCCGTAGTTTTACGATTGACGGCTCTCGTGCCATTCGTCGTCTTTCGATGCGGATTGATGCCGATGACCGTCGCCAAGCACTTCGCTCTACGGTTTTGTCCATTGCCTTTGATGGGGAACTAACTGTCTGGGCTCCGGTCGGTGAGTTTTTTGGGGTAGGCTATTATCCCGTTGCAACTGGTACGTGGTATACGCGGGCCGTGCAGGATGATGTGATGAGTGCATGGTGGGTGATGCCTTTCGAGCGGAACTGTACGATTACCTTGACCAATTATGGGGAACAGCCGGTGGAGATATCCAAGGCTGCTGCAGTTAGTGGAAAGTGGCAGTGGGATGAGCGCTCCATGCACTTTGGTACCACATGGCAGCAGTTTACGCATATCCATGCCCGGGGCGATGAGTTTGCCCAGGACCTTACGTTTGCCGATCTTAAAGGTAGGGGCGTGTATGTGGGAGATGCGGTTACTGTCTATAACCCCAACTTGGGTTGGTGGGGAGAAGGAGATGAAAAGGTGTATGTGGACGGTGAAACCTTTCCGTCACACTTTGGAACGGGTACAGAAGATTATTATGGCTATGCCTGGGGGCGCTATGAACCGTGGATAAACCATCCTTTTGTTGCCCAACCCATAGGAGATGGTTGTTATGCTCACATAGGTTTGGCGCAGAATACCCGTGTTCGTAGTTTGGATGCGATTCCGTTTACCCGGAGCCTGCGCTTTGACATGGAGTTATTCGATTGGTCGAATATACACCTTAATTATGCTCCGATAACCTTCTGGTATATGCTTCCCGGAGGCGAAATACAGCCAAAACCCTTTGTGAGCGATGTACGCGAACGGGTTGCCAACCAACCGTCAGATATTTTCGGTTCAGGGATGAGTCTGGTTGTGGAGGGCGAAGTCATGCAGCCTCGTCCGGGGCATATGGGTTCCGTTGAATTGCAGACCAACTTCCACCCCTTGTGGAGTGAGGGTATGCAGCTCTACTGGAAAGAGTTTAAACCGGGAGATAAGCTGTCATTGGTTTTTGACAGTGAAGTGGAAGGAACTTATTATGCGAAAATACAGTTCACTGTGGCGCCTGATTATGGTACATTTGCCCTTCGTGTAAATGATAAGGTGATTACTCCAGAAGTCAGTCTGACCAATGGAGAAGTGTCTCTGCTTTTGGTGAATCTTGGGCGGGTCAATTTGAAAAAAGGAAAGAATGAGTTGCAGATTGAGTCGATTGCACTGGCTCCGGGACATGATACCGGTTTCTTTGGGATTGATAAGTTGACTCTTCGCAAATAATTCTGTAGACGTCTCTATCGCAGGGATTGTACTTGTATGGATAGCTTTGGATAAATAAAAGTCCAAGGCTATCTTTTTTGTATCAGTTCTTTTTCTATGATAAAATGCTATCTTTGTCCTCAAAATAATAGGTAAGATGAAACTTCGTTCACTCTATATCCTTTCTATTGTAGGGCTGCTACTGGTAATTGTGGTGCAGATTGGTGGTATGATGTATGCTTACGACAATACCAAGAAAGAGGCGGAACGCGCACTGAACGAATGTTTTCGTCTGGCTTTTATCGAAACGGTGGACAACGAGATTAATAATTTACCGTTTCCTGACATGACTATCCCTTTTTACTCGTATCTATCCAAAGACAGTATCAGGTCTTTCGAAGATGAGATGTTTTTAAACTATCAGCAGGCAGCTTCCTTTCTCGAAGATGTATATCATGTCGCCATTCCATTAGATGTGATGGCGAGGTTGGTAGAGAAGAAACTGAAATGGAAAAATATAGACCGGACTGTAAATATCCGTCCTGCGACGGACAGAAGCAAGCGTTCGGTATATGTACGGTTCAAGTCTGTTCTTTCGGAAAAAGCCTGGTTGAATGAGAAGAAAGGAGAGGCCATTGAAGCTGTCATGTTTTCTCCTTTTATACCGCTTGTCAAGGATATAGTCTTTTTGTTCCTTCCTACGCTTCTCTTGGTTGTTTTTCTGGTGTACAGTTGGGCCAGGCAAATGGATTCCATACTTAAACAAGGTAATGATATTGAGAAGCAGCGGTCTGCTTTTTATGTGCTGGCAGAGAAGATGAGGTTGCCGATAGGTGAGGTACGTAGTCAGATATCGGAGAGCCGGTGGGCAGATATAGAAGCCTCGGGGCAACATTTGCTGGACATGACAGAACATACGCTTACGGGAGCTAAGCAAAGCGAACGGCAGCGGCAGGTGCGCAAGCAATATTCTTTTAAAGTCTTTTCGATTGTCGGGTTGATTGCCGGCTGTCTGCTGATGGTAGTCTGGTTTGTCTATCTGTACCGTGCTTCTTTCAAAGAAACTGCCTATCAGGTAAATGATTGTTTTGAAGCGGCTTTTTATGACGAGGTCTTGAAACGCCGCCTTTCTTTGCTCTACGAACAGACTGATAGGGATGGAAAGGATGAATGGGAAGAGAGTGTTGAATCGCCTTTTGCAAAGGAGCAAAGGGAATTTCTGGAGAAAGAGCAGTCGAAGTATAAGGTGAACCGCTTTGGAGTGGTACATATGTACAATCCGGTCGATTTGAATTATCGACTACGCTCTGCTTTGATTATGCAGCGCAGCATCAATGAAAGCGGAATGGAATTTCCTCTCTCCGTGCAGTACCTCGATTCTGCTTTTGCTTCCAGGTTGGAAGCCTTGGGAATGACCTATAAGAGTGGTATCCGCCAGTACTACGCTCCCTCCGATAGTACAGTGGTGGAAGCAGGATATGCCTCGGCAAAATATCAGGATATTTCTTCCCGGTTTATACCGTTGAAGGAGGACAGCATCCTTTGTATACAAGGTGTGGTGAAGAATCCGTATCGCTACGTCATAAGTTCCGTATGGTATCTGTTTCTGCCTCTTTGGGTGATGTTTTTGGTGGTGTTGGACTGTATTCTCGGCCAGGTGAAAGTTTTGCGTACACAGCGGCATTTGGAGCAATTCCAGAAGGATTTTACTTATGCTATGATACACGACATGAAGTCTCCTCTGAGTTCCATCCTGATGGGAGCTCATATTCTGAATAGCGGCAAATTGTCCGGTAAGCCCGGAAAAGAAGAGAAATACCGGCAGGCGATGATGGAAGAGTGTGAGCATCTGCTTACCCTTTCCAATCGTGTACTGGTACTTACCAAGCTGGATGAGGGACATTTGGAACTCCATCAGGAAGAGGTGCCTTTGCGGCCTTTACTTGATGATATGATTGCCAAAATTTCTCTGAAAACCAGCAAAAGGGTAGAATTTACGACCGTTTATCATCGTTGTGAAATGGTGTATGCCGATGCCTTCTGTTTGCGTGAAGTGTTGGGCAATCTGCTGGACAATGCCATTAAATATTCCCATGAAGAGGTAAAGATAGATATTATTTGCGAATCGGAGAAAGGCTTCTGCAAGATAAAGGTGTGTGACAACGGATTGGGTATTCCCTTAAAAGACCAGTCTCTTATCTTCAACCGTTTTGAACGTTCTGCAGCAGTCGGGCGAAGTGGAAGGGGCGGTGCTGCAGGTTTTGGTCTGGGCCTGAATTATGTACAGCAGGTGATGCTGGCACATGGCGGCAGGGTAGAAGTGGAAAGTGAAGAGGGGTGCTTCAGTGAATTTACACTCTACTTTCCTATTGAGACTGTATAAATTTACCACACGTGGAAATTCAATCCTTCTGATTTGTCAGTAATATAGGAGCCTCCACCGAATGAGCGTAATTGCCAGAGGATGTAAAGGTCATCGAAACTCATGACAGCCAGTAATATTCCAAATCGTGTGACATCATAATTGCCACTTGTCATACCATATATAAGGGGCAATATACCCAGTAGCAGGAAGGGCAGCAGGCATGTGGTGCGATATTGCCACATGCGTATCGGCGAAAACAATCTGAACAACAGTTTATGTAGGAATAGATTTACCAGGACAGCTGCCAATATACACATGAAGAATCTGACCAGCGATAGATGGCTGGTTGTTTCTCCATGTATCGACTGAAACAGAATCAGCATTGGTACTGCAAATACTATGGCAGCTATGATGCCGTATTTATTAATCCTCTTGCCCGAAACTACTATCTCTGTTCCTTTTCGGCTTTTTGTTATTGAAATATCTGCTTTCATAGTGTGGATTTTTTGTATTGATGTTGCAAAGGTAGAGTGGGGCACATGCTTCATAAGTTATCGCTACGTTAATATTAGGTTAAGAGGCGTTGTTTTCCTCGTTTATTTTATAGCAATATGACTGTTGCATTCATTCTTTTCCTTATTTTTGCAATATATAATAAACGCATTATGATAAAGTTATTGTTGGTAGAAGACGATGCAAGCTTGAGATATATAGTTCAGGGCGGGTTGGAAGATATGATAGGCGGTTATGAAGTGATTGCTGCCGCCAATGGCGAGGAGGGCTTGAAACAGTGGAAAGAACAACATCCTGATGTGATAGTATCTGATATAGAAATGCCCGTTATGAACGGTTACGAGATGGTGAAGCGTATCCGCGAGACAGATGGGGAAACTCCGATTCTGTTCTCCTCTGCCCTGATATCTCCTAAAGATGTGGTAAAAGGTTATGAAATCGGTGCCAATAACTATATAAAGAAACCGTTCATTCCCGAAGAACTGGATGCACATGTCCACGCCTTATTGAAGCTTTCCAAAGGCGAAAAATCGAAAGACACGAGTCAATGCTACAAGATAGGCAAGGAATATGTGTTGGATGCCACACATGCCACTTTGAAACATGCTTCGGGTGTAAACAAGACTTTGACTGTGCGCGAGACAGGTTTGTTGCAGATGCTTTGTGAGAAGCGGGGAGACGTTATCCGCCGGGAAGCTATCTTGGATAAATTCTGGAATACGGAAGATGATTACTTTGCTTCCCGCAGCCTGGATGTATTTGTGACGAGACTTCGGAAATTTCTTTCGGAAGACGAGTCGGTAACCATTAAAACAGTGAAAGGAGTAGGATTGATACTGATAGAAAATTAATAATGTATCCTTCTATATTGCAATAATTTAGCAGTACATGTACTGTTCTTCTGGTTTATTTTCGTTATTTTTGTATAGCAGTATTATATGAATATAAAGAAGGAGGGTATATGCGTATAAAACGGAAAGTCAGTATCTCTTGTCTTGGTGGCCGTTTGGGAATCTGCCTGCTGTTGGCTTTTGTGCCGCAATTGCTTTTTGCGCAGGAAGACAGTGTACGTTTCATTCGTGACAGTATACAGATACAGCCGGAATTCAATGAATCTCTATTCTCTCCTTTTGAGCTTCCTTCTGAAAACTCTGCCCCTTCTTCCATGTTTCATCCGGAGCACTCCTATTCCCTGCCCGATTTTTCACTGAAAGAGTCTCTTCGTCTGCCTTATCAGACCAATCCTTCCCTGCTATTTCGGGGAGATTACAGTACAAGCGGTGTATTAAGACAGTTTCCTCACGGCATGTTATTCGGTTCCGGTGGGCAGACCAGCGTACCGGGTATCGGACGTTTCAACAATGCTTCCCTGGGATATCAGCATGCCTTTAACCAAAGGCTGACGCTCCAGCTTGGCGTAGATGCCATGAAGATAAATATGATTCATTCCACCGGGCAGGCTTTCAGTACTTCGGGAGCTTTACGGTATCAGGCTTCGGACCGTGTAGCTTTTAAGGTTTTCGGTTCGTATGCCATAGGAAATACTTACGGGATGGATACCCACCGCTACGGTGCCACCATGTCTCTGGATATGTCCGAACGTTTTGGTATGGAAGTTGGAGTACAACGTTATTACGATGCTTATCGCGGTCGTTGGGAGACGGTTCCCGTTGTGATTCCCTATTATAATTTCGACAAGTTTAAATTAAGTCTGGATGTAGGTGGAATCTTGTATGAGATTCTGCGTAACACCGTCTTTGATAATAGAGGGGGCAGTGGCGGAGCGACTATTGCCCCACCACGTTTTCAGATGCCGCCATTGAGATAAGATAAGTATAAATCAGCTTTTTGTAGGGACAATCATCAAACAGTTTACTACTGTTACATAATATTATTGCTAATGTAGAAATACTTTCATGATATTTCGTTTATTTTTTGTTTTGCTGTTCGTTTTTGTGCGGACAGTTGTCCGAAAATGGACATTACTATAAAATAGTTATTCTTTGATAATCAGTGATTTAATTCTTTGGCACGCAGATTGACTATATATAGGCGAAGGCGGTTATGAAACAACAACCTCCTCAGAGAAAGAAGTAATAACAATAAAAAATAACGATTATGAAAGCAACAATATTTTCAAAAGCAGTGGTAATGATGGCAGTGGTAATGGCAAGTGTAATGAACTTTTCTGCAAGCGCGACAACTCCTGCCGATTATGTGAAAAACGAGGAGATGACCGGAGAACTGATGACCGCCAAGACTATCTTCCGCAATGAGGACGGACACCTTTTCCGTCACCTCCGCTACACTTACACTTATGACAGTGAGAACCGTGTGACGAGCAAGGAAGCTTTCAAGTGGGATAGCGTAAAGGAAGCCTGGGTGCCTTATTTCAAGCTGGATGTTGAATACACTGACAGTGAAGTTGAGTTGAGCTATGCCCGTTGGAACAGTAGAACTAATGGTTACGACAGCTATACGCAAACTACCGTTTACGAACTGAATGACAGCAATGCGGCTTTGATGTTGGCAAGTACCAAATAAAGGATAATATATCAAATACAAAAGAGCCAAGTATCGTGAGGTGACACACCTTTGATACTTGGCTCTTTTTCGTTGAGGAAATGTATTATTGTTTCTCTGTTATCAGTCCGACAGCATAATTCAGCACTGTATCTTCATCCTTCATGAAATCTGCTACGGTTTGGGATACTTGATGATGGGGCGGTATGCCTATACCTTCCATGGGGAAACCTTTAGAAGAGACGTCCGGCTGGCGGGTAGGGATACGGAAATAGGTCCGCTGTTTGGTACAGAAAGGACGGGGGCCATTGCCGGTATCCCCTCCGGTAGCTTCGCCGATGAGGGTGACATTTCCGCTTTCCTTCATGTCGAGTGTGAAGCTCTCGGCAGCAGAGAGCGTATATGTGTCGGTCAGCAGATAGATTTTACCCTTATAGGCGTCGGCTTCGGGCTGCATGAAGTAGTTCTTGCTGACGCAGTGTGGTTGTGTTTCGCGGATGAAGTACTTGCAGATGTTTACTCCATTCATGCTGTTTCCTCCTCCGTTTCTACGTACGTCTATAATGAGGTATGGTAAATCCTTGACTTTGGGATAGACCGCCTTGAAATCTTCCATGACGGGGTTCATCATGGTTTTGATGGTAAGGTAACCAATGCTGTCTTGTAATATCCTGCTCTCCACAGTTTGTTCTTCGTTATCCGGAAAATAGTCCCTTTGTTTCAAGGGAAGGGTGACGGTCAGAGTATCGCCCCCTCTCAGCAGTGTATAGTTTCTTAGGGTGTCTGCATAACTACGGAACGCATCATAGGCTGTACGGAGCCGTCTGTGGGGGACGGTAGATGCTTCGGTATATTTTTCGTTCTGTTCAATCCATTGTTTATAGGGGAGTCCGTTGATAGCTATAATTCGGTCTTTGTCCTGGAAGCCGTATTCTGTCAGATAGTCACTGGGTTTGTCAACGAACAAGGAATCCTCTATAAAGGCTACGCGCTGATTGGCTGTGTACCTCTTGTAGCAGGTAATGGCGTGGGCGCATTGTAAGGCAGAGATGTATTCCTGCACTATCAGTCCGTAGTCTGTGGTGGTCTGCGCCTGGCGAACGCGGGCGTCACAAGCTTGATACAATGAATCCATATTCAGATGCTTGGCTTGGTATAATGAATAATTCTCCATGACAATCTGGTGTATTTCTTTGAAATCTTCTTCAAACTGCGAGGGGGGTAACGGTAGTTCCGCGATGTAGAAGTTTTCTACATCAATCTGCTTGTCATTATAGAAATAGTTGGCATAAACATACAAACCACACCAAATGGTTGCCAGTACAGCCATTACGATGACTATTACTTTTGAAATTTTTTTCAGAATCTTCATGTTTTATAGAGTTTAGTCGATATTTGCTTTTTCGGTAAAAATAGTAATAATTTTCGTTAATCTTATTTTTCTAACTCCTTATTTGCCAATAATGGTAACATGGAGGTAACTAGCTGAGCTTCAAGTGCCTTCTTGTACGATGTCTGGTAGTTGGCTAACTTTGCAGCCGTAAATCAAAACATACTAAGGAGAAGTGATTATGAAGAACTATCAGAAAGTAAATGTGCCCGCAGGCGAGGCACGTGTCGAGTTGCACGATTCATTGAATCTGACTGGTGCAGAAGTATCTATCAGCAATTTGCCGGCTGGTGCAGGAGTACCTTTTGTGCATTCGCACAAGCAAAATGAAGAAATTTATGCCGTCCTCTCCGGACGCGGCACCATGGTGGTTGACGGAGAAACCGTAGAACTGCAGGCGGGTGACTGGCTTCGCGTGGCTCCGGCAGGAGAACGCCAATTGTCGGCTGCGGCAGACAGCGCCATTAGTGTGATTTGTATTCAGGTGAAAGCCGGCTCTCTGGAAGGCTTTACGATGACGGACGGTGTGGTGAAGTAAGAGGAAGTCACACAAGTAAAATTAAGGTGATAGGGGATGGTCTGTGGTGCAGGCTATTCCCTATTGTCATATGATGTGCAGTGATTTATTGACTGCGATTTGTTTTAAGTCAAAATAATCATATATTTTGTACTATACCTAAGAAAACAGACTATGTCAACTGATGCAATAAAACAGAAATTATGATTAAATTGAAGAAAGAGCATTGTTTCTGTCACATAACGAGGACCCAATCAAAGAGCTTAAAACTAAGAATTGAAAACATAATATCATGACCCAGCATAATGCCATCAAGCTTTTCGAAGCGAAGAAAGTCCGAACCGTTTGGGACGACATAGAAGAAAGATGGTACTTCTCAATAGTAGATGTGGTGACAGTCTGCTGTATGCCTATCCAGTTACGTCTCCGATAGATTGGAAAAGGAAAGATATAAGAGGAAACGTGTTTTCATTTTGTTCTTGTTTTGGGCGCAAAAGTAATAAATATCTCCGTTAACCTAACATTAACGTAACGATAACCTAAAAGCTTTTTACCACCTCCTATCTTTGCAATGTCGAAAGGGAACAACTCCCCCAAAGACAAGAACTTGAAACAAAATGTATAACTTAAAAAATAGAACCATTATGAAGACTTTAGTAATTTCAGCAATCATCGCAATGACCTCTTTAGTAAACGTAGTAAGCGCAGCAGCCGTTAATCGTACAGACAACTTTGCCTATAATACCGAAACCAACGACGGCCGTGTGGAAACACAAACCGTATTCAAAGTGGAGAATCAGAAATTCCTGCACCGCCACCTGAAGTACAATTACATTTACGACAACTCCGGTCGCATCTCCCAAAAAGAAGTGCTGAAATGGAACGAATCCACGCAAAGCTTTGAGAAGCACCACAGTCTTAACTTCTTCTATACGGACGACGTCACTGTGGAATACGCCCTCTGGAACGAGCAAAGCAATGCCTACACCGACATCAAGCAGAAAGCCGTCTATCGGCAGACCGACAGCAGTGTCTTGCGCTACCTCAGTTACGAATGGGACGAAAAGAACAATGACTGGAGCTTGACAGCAGACCATCACATGACGGATGAATCTGTGCAGCTATTGGCAGAGAAATAAGAAAACACGATTTCTATTCTATTTATTTTAAAAACCAAGACATTATGGCAATATTATTTCGCAAACACGAACGTTTAAGTAATTTGGCACAGAATTCTGTAAAAAGGTATATCCTACAATTATATATAAATACAGCAATCCGGCAAGACTGAAAGAAGTGGCAAAGGAAATCAGCACCATGTCCAGTGGGAGTGAGGGTAATTCCTATAGTGTGCTGAAAGTTATCTGAAGAAATCACTGTTGGCAGGTCGTATCGTGACTGAGTAAATTCTGAAAATATAGAGACTATGGGCCTCCTTTCTACACTGTGTGCGGGAGGGAGGCCTTCTTCTCTTCCAAAAATAACGGATTGCCTTTTTTGAACAAACAATTATAAATATCTTTGGAGCATTATTCACTCATTAAACTAACAGAAAACACCATGAAAGTCACAAACAAATCAACAGTGAGAGTAGGCGCGGCAGGAGTCGCAGTCATTGGAATTATAGTATTGTTCTTGGTCATGTTTGCCGTGGAGCGTATTGATTCGGGACAGACGGGCATCATCGTCAATCTGGCCGGTAGTGAGCGTGGAGTAGATGATGCCAAGGTGGAGACCGGATGGGTGGTTTACAACCGTTTTGCCAAGCAGCTATTCGAATATCCTGCATTTGCGCAGATTGTAGACTACGAACCTTTCGACATTCAGGACAAGAAGGGAACCATCTTCAAGACAGACCCTACTATAGAATACTTCATTGAGCGGGAGGATGCCAAAGTAGTTTTTCTACGCTATCGCAAGACTACCGAAGAATTGGAACAGAGTGTTATCCTGACGGAAGTGAAGAACGCTTATAAGGACGTGGCAGGACTCTATGAGACGGATTCGCTCATCAACAACCGTCCGGCTTTCGAGAAGGAGGTGGAGGCATTACTGAAGGAGCGTCTCAGTACCCGTGGCTTTACGTTTACCAACATACAGTCGTCCGTGAAACCCAACGATGTGCTGCAAGCTGCCATTGACGAAAAGAATACTGCTGTGCAGAATGCCTTGAAGGTGGAGAATGAAAAGAAAGCCGCTATAGCCGAGGCGGAAAAGGTAGTAGCTGCCGCCAAGGGTAAGGCAGATGCCAACCGTATCCTTCAACAAAGCATCACGCCGGAATTGATTCAACTAAAGGCTGTGGAGAAATGGGACGGGAAATTGCCGTTGTCTACCGGTGGAAATACGTTGCCATTCCTGAAGTTGCAATGACAATCTCTATGAGACCCCATTGGCAACTTGATTCTTTTGGGGAGGTACTGATTGTGTGCGCGGATAATCACAAATAAATCAAGCGGTAAGCCATCTATCTCTCTATTTGCTAAGATTTATTCGTCCGATACTTGTTGAATTATCGTCCGACAGCCGTTGAATTATCGTCCGACAATTGTCGGACGATAATTCAACGGCTGTCGGACGAATAAGTTTTAGTAAGCAAGAATTTAAAATGCAGTATTGCAGGAATTGTTGCTTAAATAGGGAATGTAGTAAATGGGAGACAACTGTTGCTCATCCTTGTTGGGATCGCATGAACAAGGTTTTCAAGAAGATAAAGGGCGTTTCGCCGAGTGAATATGTACTTTTGTAAGGGAAAAGGGGAAAGATACGAAAGGTATGGGCATAAAAAAAGGAGTACCGCTGTACTCCAACCTTTGTTAACCTTAAATCTAATACTATGAAAAACACATTGCAAAGGTACGAACTTTTTGCTTATCTCCAAATAAAGCAAATAAAAAAGACTGTTTTATAACATGTTTTAGGAAAATGCGTCTCTTTGTTAAGGCTTGCTAAGGTTTTGAAGCCTCTCCGTGGCTGTTTTCTAAAAAAGAATTATCTTTGTCACATTAAGTTTTGGGTCTTACTTGACGATTTCCTGCTCTCTTGGCTCAAAGCTTTGGAAATTAAAAATTAAAGACTTGTATGCACGAAGATATTGTCCTTACCCCGATGATGAAGCAGTTCCTCGACTTGAAGGCAAAGCATCCCGATGCTGTCATGCTGTTTCGTTGTGGTGACTTCTATGAAACCTATTCCACCGATGCCGTCGTCGCGTCCGAAATCCTCGGTATTACCTTGACCAAACGTGCCAATGGCAAGGGGAAAACCATCGAAATGGCGGGTTTCCCGCATCATGCGCTCGACACCTATCTGCCCAAGCTGATACGTGCCGGCAAGCGTGTGGCCATCTGCGACCAGTTGGAGGACCCGAAGCTGACGAAGAAACTGGTGAAGCGCGGCATCACGGAGCTGGTGACGCCGGGAGTTTCCATCAACGACAATGTGCTGAACTACCGGGAGAACAACTTCCTGGCTGCCGTGCATTTCGGTAAGGGTGCCTGCGGTGTGGCTTTCCTGGACATATCTACGGGCGAATTTCTGACGGCGGAAGGACCTTTCGACTATGTGGACAAGCTGCTGAACAACTTTGCCCCCAAAGAGGTGCTTTTCGAGCGTGGCAAGCGGCTGATGTTCGAAGGAAACTTCGGCAGCAAGTTCTTCACCTTCGAGTTGGACGACTGGGTGTTTACCGAGACATCTGCCCGCGAAAAGCTGCTGAAGCATTTCGAGGTGAAGAACTTGAAAGGCTTCGGTGTGGAGCATCTCAAGAACGGTATCATCGCTTCGGGAGCCATCCTGCAATACCTCATCATGACGCAGCATACGCAGATAGGGCATGTCACTTCGCTGGCACGCATCGAGGAGGATAAGTATGTCCGCCTGGATAAGTTCACGGTGCGCAGCCTGGAGTTGATGGGGTCGATGAACGACGGTGGCAGTAGTCTGCTGAATGTGATAGACAAGACCATCAGCCCGATGGGTGCCCGCCTGCTGAAACGCTGGCTGGTATTCCCGTTGAAGGACGTGCAGCCGATTAACGAGCGGCTGAATGTGGTGGAATACTTTTTCCGCCAGCCCGATTTCAAAGAGTTGATAGAAGAGCAGTTGCATTTGATTGGCGACTTGGAACGCATCATCTCCAAAGTGGCGGTAGGGCGTGTCTCTCCGCGTGAGGTGGTGGCGTTGAAGGTGGCTTTGCAGGCGATAGAACCCATCAAGGCAGCTTGCATGGATGCCGATAATGCCAGCTTGAATCATATAGGCGAGCAGTTGAATATCTGCCAGTCTATCCGCGACCGTATTGACCGGGAGATAGACAATGACCCGCCGTTATTGATTAATAAGGGAGGTGTCATCAAATCCGGTGTCAGTGCCGAGCTGGACGAGTTGCGCCGGATTGCCTACTCCGGCAAGGATTATCTGTTGCAGATACAGCAGCGCGAGAGCGAACTGACAGAGATTCCCAGTTTGAAGATAGGCTACAACAATGTTTTCGGCTACTACATCGAGGTGCGCAACACGCATAAGGACAAGGTGCCGGCAGAGTGGATACGCAAGCAGACCCTTGCCAATGCCGAGCGCTATATTACCCAGGAATTGAAGGAATACGAGGAGAAGATTCTCGGCGCGGAGGACAAGATACTGGTACTGGAAACACAACTCTATGCAGAGCTGGTACAATCTTTGAGCGAGTTCATTCCTGCCATTCAAATCAATGCGAACCAGATAGCACGGTTGGACTGCCTGCTCTCCTTTGCCACAGCGGCGCGCGAGAACAACTATATACGCCCCGTCATTGCCGACGACGATGTGCTGGAAATCCATCAGGGACGGCATCCGGTCATTGAGAAGCAGCTCCCCATCGGCGAGAAGTATATTGCCAACGATGTGATGCTGGACAGCCAGACGCAGCAGATTATCATCATTACGGGTCCCAACATGGCGGGTAAGTCCGCTTTGCTGAGGCAGACGGCGCTGATTACGCTACTGGCTCAAATCGGCAGTTTCGTGCCTGCGGAGAGTGCCCATATCGGTTTGGTGGATAAGATATTCACCCGTGTGGGTGCCAGCGATAATATTTCCGTGGGCGAGTCTACCTTTATGGTGGAGATGAACGAGGCGGCGGATATCTTGAACAACCTTTCTCCCCGCAGCCTGGTGCTGTTCGACGAGCTGGGACGTGGTACTTCTACGTACGACGGTATTTCCATCGCCTGGGCGATTGTGGAGCATATCCATGAGCATCCAAAGGCGAAGGCACGCACCTTGTTTGCCACGCACTACCATGAGTTGAACGAGATGGAGAAAAGCTTCAAGCGTATTAAGAACTACAACGTTTCGGTGAAGGAGATAGATAACAAAGTCATCTTCCTGCGCAAATTGGAGCGCGGTGGCAGCGAACACTCCTTCGGTATTCATGTAGCCAAAATGGCGGGTATGCCCAAAAGCATCGTGAAGCGTGCCAATGACATTCTGAAACAACTGGAAACAGACAACCGCCAGCAGGGGATTTCCAGCAAACCGATGGTGGAAGTGGGAGAGACACGCGGTGGTATGCAGCTCAGCTTCTTTCAGCTCGACGACCCGGTGCTGTGCCAGATACGCGATGAGATACTGAATCTGGATGTGAATAACCTGACGCCGCTGGAGGCACTGAACAAGCTGAATGATATAAAGAGGATAGTGAAAGGGAAATAACCGGATAGGGGTGTGTCAAAATTCACCACAGATTACACGGATTAACACAGAATGAGCTTAATCTACTGATAATCAAAGATGCTTATCTGTGTAAATCTGTGTAATCGGTGGTGAATACCAGTTTCGACGCATCCTCATCCGGATTGTTTCAAAACACGGCTGGTTTCTTATAGTTTGACTTTTCCCTCCAACCGTATATCTTCCGATGAAGCCCCTATCAGCAGCTTCACCGTTCCGGGTTCTACAACGAACATCTGCTTTCCTTCGTTCCAATAGCCGAGCTCCTCTTTGGGAACGGTAAGCGTCACTTCCCGGGTTTCGCCGGCCTTGATGGGGATACGCTTGAAGGCGCGCAACTGCTTGGAAGGACGTTCCACTTTGGAGTCCGGATAGCTGGCATAGAGCTGTACGACTTCTTCTCCGTCGCGTCCGCTGGTATTCTTCACTGATACCGTCACGCGGATGTTCTTCTTGTCTTGCTTGACGGATTCAATCTTCTCGTACGTAAAGTCGGAATAGCTCAGACCATAGCCGAAAGGATAGAGCACAGGGCCTTGGTGGTACATATACGTACGTCCGTTGCGGATGTCGTAGTCCATCATGTCGGGCAGGTCGATGATGTCTTTCACCCACGTCTGTACGGTACGTCCGGCTGGATTTACCTTGCCAAAGAGTACGTCGGCCAGTCCGTTGCCCTGCTCCTGGCTGCAGTGGGTGATGTGGACGATGGCAGGCACGTGCTCCTGGCTCCAGTTGATGGTATAGGGGAAACTGCTGACGAGCACTAGTATGGTATTGGGATTGGCTTTGAGCACCAGCTTCACCAAGTCTTCATCGGGCAGCATCAGCGATTTGCGGTCCACGGCTTCGCGGCCGTCACTGGGGACGGGAGAGAACTTCCAGTCCGCACGTGTGCCGTAAGGATGGTTTCCTACACATACAATGGCGATGTCGGCGGCTGCGGCAGCCTTTTCCGCCTGGCCCATGCGGTTGTCTTCGGCGTGGATGACTTCGGTATCTTCCTTTACAGCATTGCGTATGCCGCTCAGAATCGTTGTTTCGTAAGGCGGGGTACCACTATACCAGTCTTGCACGATTTTGTCCGAATACGGGCCTATAACGGCTATTTTACGCAGCTTTCCGGCATCGAGTGGCAGGAGATTCTTGTTTTTCAATAACACCACAGACTTGGCGGTGACTTCCCGTGCCAGCCTGCGGGCTTCTGCTGTCATGAAAGGCGGTGCCTGCGTACTGTCCTTTCCGATGGAGAGATAAGGGTTACGGGAGTGGTCCCCGTCCAGCAAGCCAAGCTTGAGGGCGACGAAGATGTTCCCGCGGATGGCTTTGTCAATGTCGGCTTCGGTCAGCAATCCCTTTTCCAGCGCTTCCTTGACGTAAGGAACGTATACGTCGAGAAACTGTCCTGTGGTGGCTTTTACTACGGCAGCGGCACCCTCCGCAAAGCTTGGAAAACTCTTGTGCGCTTCAATCAGCAGTTTCAGGGCACCGCCGTCCGTACAGATGATACCGTTGTTGCCCCATTGCTTGCGGGTAATCTCTTCGAGGCAGGGATGGATGGACATGGGGATGCCGTTCCAACTGTTGTAGGCGGCCATGAAGGCGCGGCTGCCTCCCTCGGTGATGCCTTTATAGAAAGGATAAGCGTAGTATTCATGGAACAGCCGCGTGTCGAAGTCGGAGGAAGTGCTGTCCCGTCCGTCCTCGTTACTATTAGCAAGGAAGTGTTTCATCAGAGAGGCAGTTTTCCAGTAGCGGGGATGATTGCCTTGCAGGCCGCGTACGCTGGCAATGGTGAGTTGGGCGGTGAGGAAAGCATCTTCTCCGAAACTCTCCTCGGTACGTCCCCAGCGCGGGTCGCGGGCAAGGTCGGCATTCGGAGCGCGCATCACGAGGGCATGACGCTTGTTACCGGTGGTCTGCATGTAGTAGCGGGCTTCTTCAGCGGCTTGTTCCGCTACTTTCTGCACCAAATCGGTGTCCCATGTGGAGCCCAGACCGTAGGATTGGGGGAATATGGTGGTGGGGCAGTCTGTGGGGACTACTTTCCCGTCTTCCGTTCTTTGGCGTCCGCCCCACATGGCAGGCCCGCCGAGGGTCAGCCCGTGCAGTCCTTCGTAGTGTCCGCAACGGGGAATGTTGAGGCGGGGGACACCGAGGTCGGTGGAAAGAAGGTTTATCTTTTCATCCAATGTCAGGATGGAAAGAAGATGGTCTACGCGCTGTTCGTCGGTGAGCGTGGTATCTTGGAAGGCTTGTGTTTGTTGTGCGCTTGCCTGTAAGCCGAATAGCAGGGGCAAGGCGAGGAACAATAACTTGTTTCGCATGGGGTATTAGGGTTTAATGTGTTTGATATACCGGTTATGGGATTGATATCCGTTGTAACTGTCCGTCCTGCGGCAGGCAGAGCAATCCTTCAGCTTTCTTTTCGTCTGCCAGATACTTCTTCCACGTAATCTTGTCCCATTTCATCTGGTCTGTGCATTGTGCCACGGGGATATGGGGGATGGCCGAACCGTCCTTTACAAGAATGACGATGGGCAGGGTGCCGCACTCGATATGGTTCCATCCCGGAGCATACACCTTTCCGGTCTGGTAGTCTATCCATTTCTGCCGTCCGGGGAGGTAGACATCCCGTCCGCTTCCCTCTTCGAGCATGGGTGCCACGAGGAGGTTGGAACCGAACATGTACTCGTCCTCTACCAGCCATGCACCCGGGTCGTCGGGATACTCCAGCAGCAGGGCGCGGAGCATCGGCCAGCCGTTTTCGGTGCACTCTTTGGATTGTGCATATACGTAGGGCATCAGTTTGTACTTCAGTTCGGCACAACGGCGGAAATGGTCTGTGAACTCTTTCCCGTAGTACCACGGCTCGGTGGGAGGTGCTCCGTGCACGCGGCTGTGGCTGGTGAGGAAGCCGAAGGGCAGCCAGCGGCGGTAGAGGCTTTCGGGGCTTTGGGTCACGAAGCCGCCTATGTCATTGCTCCAGAAGCAGAATCCGCTCAGTCCGATGGAGAGGCCGCTGCGGATGGTTCCCTCGAAACCGGTTTCGGTGGTTGCGGCGTCACCGCCCCAGTGCAATGGATAGCGTTGTGAGCCTGCCCATGCGGAACGTGCCCAGATAATGTTTTCACCGTGTATCTTCTTGATTACCTCGGCCACGGTCTTGTTGTAGCGCAGGGGATAGAGGTTGTGTTCGTATAGTCCGCTACGGCCGTTGGCATAGATGGCATCCAGCGGAGCACCTTCACCGAAGTCTACTTTGATGGCGCCTACACCCATTTCAATCAGGTTGCCGAGCTTCTCTTGATACCACTGTACGGTTTCGGGGTTGGTGAAGTCCAGCACCACGTCCTCGTAGGGGAGCTGTCCCTTGCCGTTGCGCACGTACAGACCGCGTTCCACCAGCTCGGGGAAGAACTTGTTTTTCGGAGTGAAGTAGGGAAGTTGCCAGAGGCAGGTGCGGAAGCCTTGTGACCTCAGGTCGGTGAGCATCTGCCGGGGATTGTCGAAGCGGTCGGCGGCAAAGGCGTAGTCGCACTGCCAGTCCACGCCGAACCAGCCGGTATCGAAGTGGATGACATCGCTCGGTATCTTGTTCTCACGCAGTTTCCGGGCTACATCGCGGCCCTCTGCTTCGCTGAAGTAGGTGATGCGGCTCATCCAGGTGCCGAAGCTCCACAAGGGGGGCATTTCGGGCCGTCCTACCAGTGCGGTGTATTCGCTCAGCATCTCCTTCGGCGAACCCAGGAAGATGAAGATGTCCATCGCTTCGTCTGCCATAAAGAGTTTGGTGGCTCCGATGTAGGAGCAGCCGAAGTCGCAGGTCACGGGGGCGGAAGTGTGCATAAACATGCCATAGCCGCGGTTACTGAAAAAGAAGGGGATAGGCTTGTACATGTCCGGGGTTTCGGGGCCCTGCGGGTCGGTGACAAAGAGGTTGACCTTTTGTCCGGCCTTGTTCAGTGCGGTGGCGGACTCGCCGCAACCGTAGATTTTCTCGTTCGGTGCAAGGCTGAATACGGGATTGATGCTGCGTGAGTTGTCCGAGCCGCGCTTGATAAAGCTGAATGGAGGTACCTTGACCTGTGTGGAGTCGTTGTCGCTCCAGCAACGAGTCTGTGTCAGCAGGCGTCCGTCGGCATCTTTCAGCACCAGGCGCCAGGGGTAATTCTCGATGAGCAGGCTGCCGTATCGGGAGGTGTACAGGGTACCTTTATCCGTCTTCTCGGCTTTCCAGAAGGAGCGTCCGTCGGCAGGCTTTCCTATGAGCATGGGGTCATCGGCATCTTCTTTCGGCACGATGGGCGAGGTGAGCATACGGATGCGGAGGGTACGTTCGCTGACCGGCTCGACGGTGAACGTCAGTTGCGGGTTGTTGTCGTAGGCGGTCTCCGGGAAGTCCAGCGACTGGAGGGGCTGGTGCAGGTAGGTGTTTGCATTGAATGCCTGGCGGGGCATCAGTTGCTGGCGTTTCCACTGGACAGTCCCTTTACCGGTGGAGGTGTCGAACGATACCAGGCTGTCGGCGAAGAAATAGGTGTTGCTGAGGTCCAGAAAATCCTGGCTCATGTCTTTCGACTGGGAAAGCAGGTATTGCACGCCGGCATTTGTTTTCAGTTGGGCATGTGCGGGCGGGATGGCAGTTGCTGCTAGCAGCATAAAAGCTGCCCCTTTCATCAGTTGTTTCTCTTTCATGATAAATATATGATTTACGGTTGTTGTTTCGATGCCGTAAAAGTAGAGAAATCTACACAGATGAAAGGGGTAGGTATGTTGCTTATGTAGGGCCTAAATGTTTATTTGGAAGCTTTCTTTCCGTAGAAACACATAAAATATACCCCGATAATCACAAACGGGATACTGAGCCACTGGCCCATGTTCAGCGTCATGCTGTCCTCAAAGTTCACCTGGTTTTCTTTCAGGAACTCGATGAAGAAACGGAAGGTGAAAATCTCCGTCAGGCAGAGTCCGAAGAAGAAACCGCGGTGATAGGGCAGGGAGGCTTCGGCCTGCACGGTGGTTGATTTCCGCTTGGTGGTGCTGAAATCTGTTTCAAGTTTGCTCTCTTGTTTCTTCTGCCCGCGTTTGTATAGCCAGACCATTCCCAAGAAGAAAATGAAGTAGGCAATGGCTTCGTAGAGCTGTGCCGGATGGCGGGGCAACATGTCTTCCCGCTCGAAGATGAATGCCCAGGGCACGTCGGTCGGTTTGCCGATGATTTCGGAGTTCATCAGGTTGGCAAGGCGGATGCAGCAGGCGGTGATGGGAGTGGCAACGGCTATCATGTCGAGCACGTCCATGTAGTGCATCTTCGTCTTGCGGCAGTACATCCAGAGGGCGATAATCAGGCCCAGCGTGCCGCCGTGGCTGGCAAGGCCGGTGTAACCCGTCATTTTCCATCCTGCGGCGGTCTGCTTGATGGGGAGAATCATTTCAACGAAGTGGTCCTGGTAGTAGGCCCAGTCGTAAAATATGCAGTGGCCCAGTCGTGCGCCTATCAGTATGCCGAAGAAGCAATAGAAGAAAAGAGGTTCGAATTTCTTTTCGTCTATTTTGCGGTCGTGGTACTGGTGTTGCACGATAAGGTAGGCAAAGGCGAGGCCGATAATCCATAATAAACCGTAGTAGCGGATGGATATGCCGAAGAAGTTGAATAGTTCGGGGTCGGGGTTCCAGTTGATGGTGAGTAGTGATAGCATATTTATGAAGAATTAAATTACTGAATTACGGGGTTGTTCGGGACAAAGGTATGAAATTATCTCGTTTGGCAGTTCATCGTGGCAGTTTATTTGAATTTCTCTGCCACCATCCTATACGTCGGCACCTCAATCCCTTGTTCCTCTGCAGCCGTAATCATGTCAAACAACAAGCCTTGTACTTCGCTCTGATGCCCTTTGGCCATATCTTTCTGCATGGAGGCGGTACTTTCGGGGGCGAGTTTGTCTATTACTTTGAGGTTATACTCCACAATGTCTTCCTTGAATTCTATACCCAATTTCCTGCCCAAAGCTGCGCTCTCTTGTGACAGCCCGATAAAGGTGTTGCGCACTTTGCCCGGTTTCTGGACTTCGCCCATAGGTACGTCGTAATAGGCTCCGGTGACGGCCATTGCCGAGATGAACGACCACTTGACGAATGTGTCCCGGTTGATGTCGTCGGAGATTTCGGCTTTGATGCCGCTTTCCTGCAAATCGTGTTGCACGGCTTCCAATGTTTCACGGGAAACAATCGTGCCGCGGTGTGCTCCGTAGACGAGCCGGAAAATCTTTCCCATCTGCGTGATTTCTCCCCGTCCGGATACGAAGCCTACGATGTAGATGCAGCCGTCGAGCACCGTGACGCCGGGGACCAACCGCTGGATGCGGGGACCGGTTCCGTAAACATTCAGGATGGGGATTACCACTGTACGGTCGTGTGAGGCACGTTTGATGAGTTCAGTGATGGAGTCTACGGAATAACCTTTAACGCAGACAAAGATAACATCCGCTTTGCCTTGGAATTCTTCTGCGGTAAATGACGCAACTTTCAGAGAATGTTCACCTTTCAAATCGGAGTGCAGTTGCAATCCGTTTTTGCGTATGGCGGCAAGGTGTTCGCCGCGTGCAATGCAAGTGACGTCTTTGCCGGATAATGAAAGAAAGGCGGCAATGCTTCCGCCTACGCCGCCGGTACCTGCTATGAGGTATTTCAGATTATTGTTTGTCATTTGTAGTGTATGGTTAATGTTATTGAACGTAGTTTTTCTTTTCCATATAGTAAAGCCCTTCGCCGCGGTCACCGTTCTCCATGTCTTCCAGTTCTACTTTGAAGATACGGTAGGGAAGGTCTTTTCTGGGATGCTTGGGCATATCTACTGTCAATAGATAGGCGTTGCCATATTCGTTGCTGTCGAAATACTCTTTTATTTCCTGCTTCATCAGAACGGGGACCTTCTCGCCGTCTATCCAGACGGTGACTTTCAGTTGCCCGGGGCGGGGAGCCATCTGGCATTCTCTGGCTTCTTTGTTTTGTTCTTGTTGCTCAATGTCACCCAGGTTTTCACCGTGTACCAATGACTCGGGCTTTGTTTCTTTCATCCATTGGTAGGTACGTGTCAAGCTCATGGGACGGACGTATATCTGATAAGTAGGCATGGCTCCGGGGATGCGGAAAGCACGCAGACCATAAGCTTCCATACGATGATAACGTATGTCGAGTGTAGTGTCGCGGTCGGCGATGAAATCCCAGGCCCAGAATTCCAGGCGGTGTTCAGTCTCGGGCAGCCCGCTTTTCATGGCAATGTGCGCATAGGAGGGCAGATAAATAGAGGCTGCACTTTGATATTTCCCTTTGGGTATACGGGCCGTGTAATGCCCGTCTTTGTCGGTTATGGCTTCTATGATGTCATTGAACTGCGGGTTTTGCCACCAGACGCTGGCACTGTCTATCGGCTGTCCGTTGTAATCAGTCACCCGTCCGTGAATGGTTACTGAGTCTTGCTGTTGTGCATAAACGGCAGTACAGAACAATAGGAATAAAAGGAAGATAATCTGTTTCACAGTATTGTTATTGTATGGAGTTTATTAGAAAATGGCAATGTACAAAGAAAGTACATTGCCATCTGGAATGAATGTCATTACACATTGAACCTGAAGTGCATAATGTCCCCATCCTGCACCACGTATTCCTTGCCTTCCACACCCAGCTTTCCGGCTTCGCGCACGGCGGCTTCGCTGCCGTACTTGATATAATCCTCATACTTGATGACCTCTGCCCGGATGAATCCCTTTTCAAAATCCGTATGGATAACGCCGGCGCATTGTGGAGCCTTCCAGCCCTTGCGATAGGTCCATGCTTTTACTTCCATCTCTCCGGCAGTGATGAAGGTTTCGAGGTTCAGCAGGCTGTAGATAGCTTTAATCAAACGGTTGCAGCCGCTTTCTTTCAGTCCCAGGTCTTCGAGGAACATCTGCTTTTCTTCGTATGTCTCCAGTTCGGCGATGTCGGCCTCGGTCTGGGCGGAGATGATGATGAGTTCCGCATCCTCACCCTTGATGGCTTCACGCACCTGCTCTACGTACTGGTTGCCGCTGGCGGCACTGACGTCATCCACGTTGCAGACGTAGAGCACGGGTTTGGTGGTGAGCAGGAACATCTGCTTGGCACATTGTTCCTCGTCGTCGTTCTGTGGGATGACGGTGCGGGCGCTTTGTCCTTGTTCCAGGGCATCCTTGTAGCGGAGCAGGAGTTCGTACTCTATCTTTGCCGCCTTGTCGCCACCCACTTTGGCAATCTTCTCTACACGCTTGATGCGGTTTTCCACCGTGTCGAGGTCCTTCAGTTGCAGCTCTGTGTCGATGATTTCCTTGTCGCGCACGGGGTTCACCGAACCGTCCACGTGGACGATGTTGCCGTTGTCGAAGCAGCGCAGCACGTGAATGATGGCGTCGCACTCGCGGATGTTGCCCAAGAACTGGTTGCCGAGTCCTTCACCTTTGCTGGCGCCCTTCACCAGTCCGGCAATGTCTACGATGTCGCACACGGCAGGTACGATACGCCCCGGGTGAACCAGCTCGGCGAGCTTCGTCAGTCGTTCGTCGGGTACGGACACTTGTCCCATTTGGGCGTCGATTGTACAGAACGGGAAGTTTGCCGCTTGTGCCTTTGCGCTGCTCAAGCAGTTGAAAAGAGTGGATTTTCCTACGTTGGGAAGGCCCACGATACCAGCTTTTAATGCCATAGTGTTATCTTGTTTTTTTAGTTATTGTTCAGTTAATTGGATGCAAAGATAGTGCAAACCGAATGCAGAATAAAATGAACTCGTTCATTTTTTATGCTGAGGTGCAGCCTATCTTCGCTTTTTTAAGCAAAGATAGTGCAAACCGGACAAACTTACTGAAAAATAGCTGATTTTTGCATACACCAACGAAGAAAGGAGGAGATGGGAGAGCCGCCGGAACGGTATTTAGAAATTCGTATTGAACGTGTTAATTTGCATTAAAAGCATGACGATGAAACGATAAATTGATAGTTTTGTCGCAATTATAATTTAAGTATCATTCTATAAATCAATGCGATTATGAAAAACAAAGTAAGAAAAATTCTGATGATTTTATCATGTCTCATCAGCTTGTCTTTTACATTATCTGCACAGAATCCTTATCTGCCGCTTTGGGAATTTATTCCTGATGGTGAGCCCTATGTGTTTGAGGATCCTGACTGTCCCGGCAAGTACCGTGTCTATATTTATGGTTCGCACGACAATCTCAAGTGGATGTATTGCGGACGTGACCAAGTGGTGTGGTCGGCACCCATAGAGGACCTGACCCGTTGGAGATATGACGGCGTGATATTTAAAGTCAATGAGTCGCCCGAGCTGTATAAACTGAATGCTGATGGAACCGACGACGTGCTTTTTGCCCCTGACGTGACAGTAACTACCGATACCGATGGTAAGAAAACTTATTACCTCTTTCCGAATAATCAAGGTAGTGGACGCAATTCCATGATTGCCAAAAGCGACCGTCCCGATGGTCCGTTTACAGTATGCAATTGGAACAAGGAACGTCCTCGCGAGACTTTCGGTTGTTTGGGATTCGACCCCGCAGTGTTTGTCGATGATGATGGACGTGTGTATGGTTATTGGGGATTTGGCATTTCGCATGGCGCGGAGTTGGACCCTGCTACCATGTGCACGGTAAAGCCGGGTACCGAAGTGGTGGAGAACATGATTTCAGGCTATCGGCAGGAAGGTATATTCCGCTTCTTTGAGGCATCCTCCATCCGCAAGATTGAGGATAAGTATGTGTTTATCTATAGCCGTACTACCGCTGAGGGTGAAGATGGCTTGCCGAACGCCAGCAACTATACGCTGGCATACGCTTATAGCGAGCATCCTCTGGGTCCCTGGACCTATGGCGGAACAATCATCGATGCCCGTGCGCGCGAGTATGATGAAAAAGGCAATGTGATAGCTTCGGCCATGCCCGGTGGAAATACGCATGGCAGTATCTGCAAGATAGGAGGGCAATGGTACGTGTTCTATCATCGCCAGATAGGTACTGATTGCTATGCACGCCAGGCTATGGTGTCGGCCATTGATGTAAAGGTGGAAAAAGGAAAAGGTGGGAAAGTCGTGATTTCGCGCGGGGAATTCAACTCTGAGGGTTTCCTTCTTGAAGGGCTCAATCCTATGCAGCGCATCTCGGCCGGGTTGGCTTGTTGGCACACCAATCCCGGAGGTATCAAAGAGGTCTATCCCCATTATGTCTACACGGGGTCTTACATCCGGCCTGTGTACCGGGATAATAATCCCTATGCCGGCGATAACAACCACAAAATCCCGTTCGCTCCGGTGGTGAATAATACAAGTGGGTCGATTGTAGGATATAAATACTTGAATATGAATGCCGTTCCGCGAGATAAGTCTTTGCAGATGCAGTTAAGGTTGAAGGCTGAAGATACCGACGGACGCATCCGCATCATGCTGGGTAGCCCTTGGACAACAAAAGGCGGTGTAGAGATAGGACTTGTGGATGTGAAGGCTGGCAGCACTTGCAGGGAGTTCTATGCTCCGCTCTCTATTCCGGCAAAGCTGCATAAGGGAAAGCAGCCGCTCTTCTTTGTCTTCGAATCAGAAACCGAAGGCCAGTCCATCTGTGAGTTTTATGATTTCCTCATGTTGGCACGCCCATAAGTCTTTATACTTATGGAGGCGGATACTTATCTTGTGAGACCTTCTAAATAGAGCTATTGTATTAGTTCACAGCACTGAACACTTTGTTACACCCCGTCGGAACAGATTGTTTCTCTTGTATGAAACGACTTGTTTCGACGGGATAAAACGATTTGTTCCGTTATAGGAAACACTTTGTTTCCTTATAGAGAACACTCTGTTCCATTATAGGAAACAAACCGTTTCCATAGTCGGAAATGAAATGGGGCATATGCTTCATTGATACCGCTATTACTTTTCCTCCTCGAATATTCGGTTGAAAACTTGCCGCAGCTGTCCTTCGTCTGCGATAATGGCTTGGAGCTTCTTCAGCTGTTCCGCATTCTTCCCCTCGGGAAACCAGAGCTTCAGATAACCGCCAGGTGCATATTTTGCCATGAGATGCTGATGGAACCGCTGGTAGTGCCACTCCTTGTCGGCGGCAGGATTCTGTTTCAATCCGTACTGCACGGTGCGGCGCAGGGTGATGTCCGGGTCGATGATACGGTCCGCTTCGGCAACAATCTTGCCGTAGATGCTACGAGGTTCGTGGTCTGTAGAGGCCCGGTGGTCCTCTACGGCTTCTTTCATGAGGAGGATTTCCGTGTCGGAGAACCATTGCCGCAGGGTGGAGTCCGCCATCAGTATCTCGCCGGAGACAAGGTGGTGGGTGGCGCGGTCGCGGCACAGTCCCGTGTCATGGTAGGCGGCAATGACGTATGCCAGGCGTTCGTCCGCTTCGGGATATTGCCGGGCGAGGGCAAGGCTTTCTTCGATGACGGTACGGACGTGTGAGAGGTTGTGTGCCTTGTCAAACTCCTTGTACCGGGGAATGATTGCTGTCTCGATGTAGGTAATGAGGGTCTCGGGTATCATGTGGCATTCCTTTTTAGGAGGCGAAGATATAATAAAAGAGCCGGAATGTGCGAATCATTCCGGCTCTTTTATGAAAGGTTTCGGTTATTGTTGTTAGGAATAAGATTTCTTACTTTAAGAGAGAGTTTGTCAATTACATGTTAGGGTTGTCCATGATTACTGTCATCTCGGGAACCAGTATGTATTCGCCTTTCTTGTTGTTCCATTTGTAGTATGTGGTAGTCATCGTCTTGCCTTGGTATGCATAGCGGATGCACATGTCCTTGCCCCATGTATTCTTGGTGCTGTTCCATTTCAGGGCTTCGCTTTCCGTCATGCGGTTCTGGTCGTCGTACTTATAATTGTACTTCATATAGTTGGCAAGCGTGTTTCCGTCCATCTTGTATACGGTCTCTGCCACCTTCATGCCATTTACTTCTTCCGAATTGTAAATGAGGTTGCTCTTATTGTCGGCTGAGGCATTTAATCCGCAAACTAAGAGAAGTGCTGAAACAATCACTGTTTTTAAAGATACTTTTGCTTTCATGGTTTTATGTCTTTTTTAGTTTAACTTTCTATTTTCTATCAATATATCATTGATTTCGCTGCAAAGGTACGTATTAAATTGACATAAATATAAATATTGGATTAAATTTTATCAATATGTCAGTAGTGAGGGTTTCGGTATGCTTTCCTTTTGGCAAGATTGGTGAATAAAAAATATCCGGCAGTGAGGTCGCCGGATATTCTGATGAGCAAACTGTATTTGGAAAGGATTGCTTCTGTTGCTTTCTGATTGTAAGTTAAATAAAGTTATTGGGCTGTTTAGTGTGCCTGCAACCAGTTGTTTCCCCACCCACAATCGGCTTTCAGGGGTACGTACATGCGATATGCCTGCTCCATCTCTTCGATTACGATTTTCTGTACAAGCTCTTTTTCTGCCTCTGGAACGCTGAAATTTAGTTCGTCATGGACTTGTAAAATCATCTTTGCTTTCAGATTGTAAGCTTGGAAGCGCTGATAGATGTGTGCCATGGCTACTTTTATGATGTCGGCGGCACTTCCCTGGATGGGAGCGTTGATGGCATTCCGTTCGGCATAGCCCCGTACCACCCCGTTTCTTGAGTTGATGTCCGGCAGGAAGCGCTTGCGGTGGAAGATGGTTTCCACATAGCCGTTCTCGCGTGCCACCTGGATGCTTTTATCCATATACTCCTTCACTTGTGGGTAGGTTTCAAAGTAGCCGTCTATCAGCTCTTTGGCTTCCTGGCGAGAAACGCCCATGCGTTCGGCAAGCCCGAAGACGGAGATGCCGTAGATGATGCCGAAGTTTGCCGTTTTTGCCTTGCGGCGCATGTCGGCGGTTACGTCGTTTATATCTATCTTATATATCTTGGCAGCGGTGGCGGCGTGGATGTCGTGTCCGCTGAGGAAGGCGTCTATCATGTTCTTATCTTCGCTGAGGTGTGCCATGATGCGCAGCTCTATCTGCGAGTAGTCGGCAGAGAAGAACTCGCAGCCGGTGTCGGGGATGAACGCCTTGCGGATTTCCTTTCCGTCTTCGTCGCGGATGGGGATGTTCTGCAGGTTGGGATTGCTGGAGCTGAGGCGTCCGGTAGCGGTCACCGCCTGGTTGAAGGAGGTGTGTATGCGGCCCGTACGTGGGTTGATGAGCTGGGGCAGGGCATCTATATAGGTGCTCAGCAGTTTCTTCAGTCCGCGGTATTCCAGTATCTTCCCGATGATGTCGTGCTTGCTGCGGTAGCTTTGCAGCACCTCTTCGGAGGTGACGTATTGTCCGGTCTTGGTCTTTTTCGCTTTCTCCACGATTTTCAGCTTGTCGAACAGCACTTCGCCTACCTGCTTGGCGGAGCTGATATTGAATGTCTCGCCAGCCATCTCGTAGATTTCCTTCTCAATCTCCTGCAGACGGACGGTGAAGTGTTGGGACGATTGCTTCAAGGCTTCCGTGTCGAGCAGCACTCCGTTGCTCTCTATATTAACAAGTACGGGGACGAGCGGCATCTCTATTTCGTAGAACAGATGTTCGGCACCTTGCTCCTTCAGTTCCTTTTCCAGCACGTTTTTCAGTTTGAGGGTGACGTCCGCATCCTCGCAGGCATAACGGTAGACATCTTCGGGTGGAAGGTCGCGCATGTTCTTTTGGTTTTTGCCTTGCGCTCCAATTAGCTCATCGATGTGGATGGTCTGGTAGTGCAGGTAGATTTCCGCCAGATAGTCCATGTTGTGTCGCAGTTCGGGTTGAAGCACGTAGTGGGCAAGCATGGTGTCGAAAAGTTTGCCTTTCACCTGGACGCCGTAATTTTGGAGGATAATCATATCGTACTTGATATTTTGTCCCACCTTCATGGATTTCTCGTTTTCGAAGAGGGGACGGAACTCGTTTACAATTTTTAAGACTTCCTCTCGTTCGGCGGGAACGGGTACGTAGTATGCACGGTTTTCGGCATCACTGAAGCTCATTCCTACAAGTTCGGCGTCCATTGGCTCGGTTCCGGTAGTCTCGGTATCTATTGAGAGAATTTCGCTTGTAAGTAACTTTTGAATAATTTCTGCTCTTTTATCTTCTGTATCAATGAGTTGGTAGTCTATATCGAGCATTTCTAACCGCGTCAGGTTTGAATTTTCAGAAACGCCCGTCCCCTCGCCCGCAAAATTTGCAAACAAATCGCCTTGAATCGGGGCGCTGTTTTCGGGAGTGGAGGTTTGCGGCTGGGCAAACAGAGTCCCGGCAAAGAGGTCGGGTACCGGAGAGGTTGGAGTAGGGGAGGACGAATTGCCGCTTCCCTTTTTGAGTACCCGGTCGATGAGTGTGCGGAATTCCAACTCCTCGAAAATCTTGCGGAGTTCTTCTTCGTTCGGTTCTTCGCGGACGAGCGAATCCATGTCGAGCTGAATGGGAACATCTGTTTTGATGGTGGCAAGGAATTTGGAGAAGGTAATCATCTCGCGGTTGGTCTCCACTTTCGTTTTCAGTGCGCCTTTCAGCTGGTCGGTATGCTCCAGCAGATTTTCGATGCTGCCGAATTCGGCAATCAGTTTCTGTGCGGTTTTCTCGCCCACACCCGGACAGCCGGGGATGTTGTCGGAAGCATCACCCATCAGTCCCAGCATGTCGATGACCTGCTCGGTGGTCTGTATGTTGAACTTGGTTTTTACTTCTTCGGTACCCATCACTTCGAATCCGCCGGTGTGCTTGGGGCGGTACATGAAGACGCGGTCCGATACCAGTTGCCCGTAGTCCTTGTCGGGAGTCATCATATAGGTGGTGATGCCCTGCCGTCCGGCTTCGGTGGCGAGCGTGCCTATCACGTCGTCGGCTTCGTAGCCGGATACTTCGAGGATGGGAATGCGGTAGGCGCGGATGATGTCCTTTATAATAGGTACGGAAAGGCGGATGGCCTCGGGTGTCTCCTCGCGCTGTGCCTTGTATTGCTCGTAGGCCTCGTGGCGGAAGGTGGGGCCCGACGGGTCGAAGGCTACTCCTATGTGTGTGGGATTCTCTTTTTTGAGCACTTCTTCCAGGGTGTTTACAAAGCCCAGAATGGCCGAAGTGTTGAATCCTTTTGAATTGATTCTCGGGTTCTTGATGAACGCGTAATAGGCTCGATATATCAGTGCATAGGCATCGAGCAAAAACAGTTTATCGATTGAATTCATACATTTAATCCTTTTTTTCATGGTAAAAGTACAAAAAAATACCGTATTAACCGTTTTATTACTATTTTTGTAGGCAAATAGCGATGCATGGACAACTCATCATTGATAAAATCTCCGATTTCTGAGGAATTGGAGGACTTCAAGAAGCTTTTTGAAAGTACTCTCTCCAGTTCCAACCTTTTGCTGAACAGCGTAATTGCGCATATCCGGCAGAAGAACGGGAAGATGATGCGCCCCATTCTGGTGCTTCTGGCTGCGAAGCTTTTTGGCAAGGTATGTCCTGCAACCCTGCATGCTGCGGTTGCGTTGGAACTTCTTCATAATGCCAGCCTTGTGCACGATGATGTAGTGGACGAAAGTACTGAACGCCGTGGACAACTCTCCGTTAATGCCATTTTCAATAATAAAGTAGCCGTACTGGCAGGCGATTATCTGCTTGCAACAGCGTTGGTGCAAGTGGGCATGACCCGTAACCATGACATTATCGACATCGTCTCCTGCCTGGGGCAGGATTTGGCAGATGGTGAACTTCTGCAGCTTTCCAACGTCAGCAATCTCCATTTCTCCGAGGAAGTCTATTTCGACGTTATCCGCAAGAAGACGGCCGTGCTCTTTGCAGCTTGTACGAAGGCGGGCGCTCTCTCGGTGGGAGCCAGCGATGAAAAGGCGGAATCTGCGCGTCTGTTCGGTGAATATATCGGGCTTTGTTTTCAGATAAAGGATGATATTTTCGATTACTCCGAGAGCAAGGAAATAGGCAAACCTACCGGAAATGATATGGTGGAGGGGAAGTTGACTCTACCTGCGCTTCATGTGCTCAATACCGTGAAGGATAAAACAGCGGAAGAAATTGCCGTAAAGATAAAGAATGGGGAGGCAACGCCTGGCGAAATAGCCCATTTAATCGAATTTACCAAGCAGAATGGTGGTATAGAGTATGCTTCGCAAGTGATGTATGACTATAAGGAAAAGGCTCTTTCTTTGCTGGCTTCTTTGCCCGATACGGAGGTAAAAGTAGCGCTAGCCGGGTATCTGGATTATGTGGTAGAGCGGGAAAAATGACGGAACTGTTTCCGGTTGATAATATGAGAAAGCCTGATGGAACCCACTCCATCAGGCTTTATTTATAGGTAAATACAGCTTTCTCTTAGAAGAATTTCATCTCTTCACCCTTGATTTCCGAAAGCAGCAGGTTGGCAAGACGACTGGTTCCCAGACGGAACAGCTCGTTGTTCAGCCATTCTTCGCCGAGCACTTCCTTGACGATGGTGTAATAAATCAGTGCATCGTTCACGCAGTTGATTCCTCCTGCGGGCTTAAAGCCTACCTTGATACCCGTCAGCTCGTGATATTCCTTGATGGCCTGGCACATAACCAGGGCGGCCTCCGGCGTGGCGGCAGGCTGCTGCTTGCCGGTGGAAGTCTTGATGAAATCGGCACCCGAATACATGGAAAGGATGGATGCTTTTTTGATGTTCGAAGCCGTCTTCAAAGCTCCGGTTTCGAGGATTACCTTCATGTGGTGCTCTTTGCAGGTTGCTTTGAGTTCTTGTATCTCCTCGCACATGCCTTCATAGTCTCCCGCCAGGAACTTGCCCACCGAAATAACGATGTCTATTTCATCGGCGCCTTCCATCAGTGCCATGGCAGTTTCTGCCACTTTCACTTCAATGAAAGTCTGGGAGGAGGGGAAACCTGCTGATACACAAGCTATTTTTACATCTTCCACTTCCAGCGTGTCTTTTACGACTTCTGCAAAATTGGGGTATACACAGATGGCTGCCACATTCTTCAGGTCGGGGAACTCTTCGTCGAATTTATTCACTTTCTGGGTGAATTTCATGACGCTTTCGTCGCTGTCCGTACTGTTCAGTGTGGTGAGGTCAATGCAGTTGAAAAGGAATTTCTTTACCTCCGGCGTGTTGTTTGCCGGCACTTTCTCTGCAATGATTCTGGCAGCTTGTGCAGCTATTTCCGCATCATCCAGTTGGGTGTTGTACTTTGCCAGGGCGGCGTCATACTTACTCTGGGTAGGCTCATTCTTCTCCATGGTCTTTCAATTTAGGGTTATTGATATGTCTTGTCTGGTCACGTCTGGTTTTCTTCTCGAAGTTGCGGCAGAAGGCGTCTGTCAGGTTCACTCCGGTCTGGTTCGCAAGGCAGAGAAGTACCCAAAGAACATCTGCCATCTCATCGTCGAGATTGTCTTTTTCTCCTTTCTTGAAGGATTGGTCGCCATACTTGCGTGCCATGACGCGGGCGAGTTCGCCCACTTCTTCGGTCAGTATCGCCATATTGGTGAGTTCGCTGAAATAGCGCACTCCGTATTCCTTTATCCAGGAATCCACTTGTTTCTGTGCTTCTTCTAACGTCATTATTCCTTGTTTTTTGTATCTATACAGATGGTCACGGGACCATCGTTCATCAGTTCTACTTTCATATCGGCACCAAATTCGCCGGTACCTATTTCTTTACCTAATGCTAAACTCAGTTCCCGGCAGAATTGTTCGTACAGTGGGACGGATATTTCCGGCCGTGCTGCCCGTATGTAGGAGGGACGGTTGCCTTTCTTGGTGGAGGCGTGGAGGGTGAACTGGCTGATAACCAGTATCTCGCCGTCTGCTTCAAGAATGGATTTGTTCATTACGCCGTTTTCGTCATCGAAAATGCGCAGGTTGACTATCTTCTTGCAAAGCCAGTCAATATCTTCTTTTCCATCGGATTCTTCGATGCCTACGAGTATCATGAGGCCCTTTCCAATGGAGGCTTTGCAGGTTCCGTTGATGGTGACGGAAGCGTGTCCGGCACGTTGTATCACTACTCTCATGTTGTTTTTGTCTTTTTGAGGGGACAAAGTTACGAATTAATTCGTTGTGTGCATGGCTTTGCAGGCTGATTTATCAGTCATTATTTCTCTGAGAAATAGGTCTGGATGATTTTGGCTTTCGCTTCTCCCACCACGGCGGCAAGCTCCTCGGCAGATGCTTCGCGGATACGCTTCACGCTTTTGAACTCCTTGAGCAACGCGCTTTTCGTCTTTTCACCGATACCTTTTATCTCGTCCAGTGCGGAGGCAATCTGCCGTTTGCTGCGCTTGTCGCGGTGGAAGGTAATGGCGAAGCGGTGCACTTCATCTTGAATCTGCGTCAGCAGTCGGAAGAGGGGGGTGTTCTGTTTCAATCCGATGGTCTGGGGAGGGTAGCCATACAATAGCTCGGAAGTGCGGTGTTTGCCATCTTTGGCAAGTCCGGCGATGGGGATGTTCAGGCCAAGCTCGTCTATCACCTCTTTTACGGCGCTCATTTGCCCTTTTCCACCGTCGGTGATAAGAAGGTCGGGCAGGGGTGCTTTCTCTTCTATAGCGCGCTGATAGCGCCGTTTTACGACCTCTTTCATGGAGGCATAGTCATCCGGTCCCTCTACGGTCTTGATATTGTACTTGCGGTAATCCTTCTTGGAAGGTTTCCCCTTGACGAAGACCACGCACCCGGCCACGGGGTCGGAACCCTGGATGTTGGAGTTGTCGAAACATTCTATCTGCATGGGCAGGCGGTCCAGGTGCAGCTCTTGCTGTATCTCTTTCAGCAGGCGCACGGTCCGTTGCTCCGGATTCAGCTTTTCGGCTTGCTTCAGGCGGTCGGCTTTGTACTGCTTCACATTGAGGATGGAGAGTTCCAGCAGCTTCTTTTTGTCTCCCCGTTGCGGGATGGTAAAGACGACATCTTTCAGCTCCATATCCAGTTCAAAAGGCACGATGATTTCACGAGAAAGGCTCTTGTATCTTTCCCGCATTTCGATGATGCCGAGAGAGAGCAGTTCTTCTTTGCTCTCATTCAATCGTTTCTTGTATTCAAAGGTGAAAGCCTGGTTGATGGCGCCGTTCGTAATGTGTAGGTAGTTGACGAAAGCGGACTTTCCATCATTGTCTTCTTCAATGGAGAATACGTCTATATTGTGCAGCACGTTGCTTACCACTTCCGATTTCGCCCGGTAGTTTTCCAGCAGCAGGTATTTCTCCTTTATCTTCTGTGCTTCTTCAAACTTCATCTCGGCTGCCAGCTCCTGCATCTGCTGGAAGAGCATCCGCTCTATCTCCTGGGTGTTCCCTTTGAGGATTTCCTTGATTTCACCGATATTTTTTAGATAGTCTTCCTGACTTTGCTTGCCGATGCAAGGCCCTGCACAGTTCTTGATGTGGTACTCCAGGCAGACATTGAACTTCCCGGCGCGTATGTTCTCCGGGGAGAGGTTCAGGTGGCATGTGCGCAGGGGGTACAGATGCTTGATGAGGTCGAGTAATGCGTACATGGAGGGTATATGGCTGTAAGGGCCATAATAGGAGGAGCCGTTGCGGATTATCTTCCGGGTTCTGAAGACGCGTGGAAAGTATTCGTTCTGCACGCAGATGCTGGGATATGTTTTGTCGTCTTTCAACAGTACGTTGTAGCGTGGCTTGTATTTCTTGATAAGATTGTTTTCCAGCAATAGCGCGTCTTCTTCCGTATTCACCACGATATACCGGATATCTGCAATCTTGCTGACCAGTACCCTCGTCTTTCCCGGTTCGTGCTCCCGGTTGAAGTAGGAAGACACTCTTCGCTTCAGATTCTTTGCCTTTCCTACATATATAATAGTCCCTTCGGTATTCAGATATTGGTAAATACCGGGACTTTCGGGAAGGTTGGATACAATCCCTTTGAGGTAGTCGTTAGTTCTGAGTTCTTCCATAATACCGACGTTTCACCACAGATTACACAGATTAGCGCAGATTTCTCTTCGATAAAACTGTGTTTTGTGGTGGATAAATAATCTGTGTTAATCTGTGTAATCTGTGGTGAAATATGAAATGGCTAAAGCGACAGCACAGCCTCCACTTCCACATCATCTCCAAACACATCCTTGCCATGAAGCTCTTTCAGCTCGATGATGAAGTTTACATACACTTTCTTGGGGTTCATCTGTTTCACCAGTTTGCAGGCGGCTTCCATTGTTCCACCGGTTGCCAGCAAGTCGTCGTGTAGCAATACTACATCGTCTTCATTGATGGCATCCTTGTGCATCTGCACGGTGTCTTTGCCATATTCTTTATCATAGCTTTCTTCAATGGTTTCTGCAGGAAGCTTTCCCGGCTTGCGGATAGGTACGAAGCCTGCCCCCAGTCTGGTGGCGAGAATGGGGCCCATAATGAATCCTCTTGATTCTATACCCACTACTTTGGTGATGCCTTTGTCTTTATACATCTCGTATAGTGTGTCCGAGAGTTCCTGCAAGGCGGTAGGCTCCTTGAACAAGGTAGTTACATCGTAGAATAGAATTCCCGGAATGGGGAAGTCGGGTATTTCTCGGATGCTTTTGGTAAGAGTTTCTTTGCTCATAATCAGTTTATTTAATACGTTTATTGAATTCTTTGTTTCACGTGGAACTTTGCGCTCTATCGTCCGCAAAGTACCAGTAGCACGTTGATGTCGCTTGGAGATACTCCCGGAATCCGACTCGCTTGGGCTATTGTTTCCGGATCTATCTTCATCAGCTTCTGTCTAGCTTCGGTAGAAAGGGATTGAATGGAATTATAGTCAAACTTACCTTTTATCTTGATGCTTTCCAATCTTGCCAACTTATCCGCAATAATCCGTTCGCGCCCGATGTATCCCTCGTACTTGATGAGTATTTCTGCAGCTTCTACAATTTCTTCCTTTCTATCGGATATTTTATCCAGTTCTCGTTTAAAGGCACTGACGTGTTCGGCAATGTTCTCAATCGTTATCTGCGGACGGTTTATCAAATCTATCAATTTGCATCCCTGGCGCAGTGGAGTAGTGCCGAGCTGCTCCAATACCGGATTGATTAATGCCGGTTTCATCGAGTAATTCCGCGCGAAGTCTATAATCCGGTTCACGGCTTCACGTTTTTCTGTCAGCAGCTTGTACCGCTCTTCCTTGACGAGTCCCAGCTTCCAGGCTTTTTCCGTGAGTCGCATGTCCGCATCATCCATACGGAGCAGGATGCGATATTCGGCACGGGAAGTAAACATACGGTAAGGCTCGTCCACGCCTTTTGTTACCAAATCGTCGATTAAAACGCCGATATATGCTTCATCCCTTGCAAGGGTGAACGGCTCTCCGCCGTGGCAATTGATGTGGGCGTTGATGCCAGCCATGATTCCTTGTCCGGCAGCTTCCTCGTAACCGGTTGTTCCGTTTACTTGTCCGGCAAAGAACAGATTCTTTATATTCTTCGTTTCCAGCGTATGTTTCAGTTGGGTGGGGTCAAAGAAGTCGTATTCGATGGCATAGCCCGGGCGGTAGATGACCAAATCTCTGAATGCCGGTATCTTTTTCAATGCTGCAATCTGGATGTCCATGGGCAATGAAGAAGAGAATCCATTCAAGTAGAGCTCCTGGGTTGTTTCCCCTTCGGGCTCCAGGAAAAGCTGGTGCTGCGGTTTGTCGGGGAAAGTCACAATCTTGGTTTCTATACTGGGGCAATAACGTGGGCCGATACTTTGGATTTGTCCGTTGAAAAGGGGAGAATCTGGCAGACCTTCCTGCAGGATGCGGTGTGCTTCTTCGTTGGTGAAGCAGGTCCAGCAAGGGAGCTGTTTCAAATGGCGTACATGAGTGTCCATGAACGAGAACTTGTGGAAGTCACATTCTCCGTCTTGGATTTCCATATCCTCATAATGCACGCTGCGTCCATCTATGCGTACGGGGGTTCCCGTCTTCATGCGTCCAAAGGTGATGCCATGCTTTGCGATGGATTCGGTTAATTGGTAGGATGCAGGTTCTGCCATACGTCCGCCTGGAAGCATGGTACGTCCCACGTGCATCAGTCCATTGAGGAAAGTTCCTGCGGTGAGTACTACACATTTGACATGGAACGTTACTCCCCATAATGTGACTACTCCCGTAATCTCACCGTTTTCAACGAGGATTTCCTGCACGGTATCCTGCCAGATATGCAGGTTGGGGATATTTTCCAGTATCTCTCTCCATGCCCAGATGAATTTGTTGCGGTCGCACTGCGCGCGCGGACTCCACATAGCGGGACCTTTGGAACGGTTCAGTATACGGAACTGTATGGCTGTCTGGTCTGTCACCAATCCCATATATCCTCCCAAGGCATCTATTTCGCGTACTATCTGTCCTTTGGCGATGCCTCCCACTGCCGGGTTACAACTCATCTGTCCGATTTTGTTCATATCCATTGTGATAAGACAAGTCTTCGAACCCAGGTTTGCAGCAGCGGCAGCGGCTTCGCATCCTGCGTGTCCGGCGCCGATTACAATAACGTCATACTTAAACTCCATTCGTTCAGTGTATTTTAAAACTGTGCAAAGTTACGAAAAAAGTTGTATGCCGGGACGTGTCATATCTTAAAATCCGGATATATCTTCTTTGGCATTGCTTATATTTCCGTATCCAGCATCATACTTATTGCTTGGAATGCTTAGGTTATAGACATATTGCTTGTGTTTGGCTTAAAATACAATCAAAATGAAGCTTTTTGAATACTATTGCTTTTCTTTTTGAAAAAGATACATACCTTTGCAGCGTTTGGATATTAAAAAGTGTTTTGATTGACTAATTTTAAGGAAGAGAAGCATGAGAAAGAAATTCTTCTTGTTAATCATTGTCTGCCTGGTTATGGGGGCGGGAGTGATGGCTCAGACGTCTACGGTCTCGGGAACAGTATTTGCCGAGGACAACAATGAGCCGATTATTGGGGCATCGGTATTGGTGAAGGGTACAACGCTGGGGGCCGTGACCGATATCGAAGGTAAATTTACAATCTTGAATGTGCCGGGCACGGCAAAGACAGTGATTGTCTCTTTTGTAGGTATGCAGAAAGTAGAAGCTGCCATAAAGCCTGCTATGAAGGTAGTGCTGAAATCGGATTCGGAACTGCTGGATGAAGTGATGGTGGTGGCTTACGGCACGGCCAAAAAGAGCAGCTATGCAGGTTCGGCTTCTTTAGTGAAAGCGGATGCGCTGAAAGACATTCCGACGACCAGCTTTGAAAACGCGTTGAACGGTAAAGTGGCGGGCTTGCAACTGACGAATAATTCCGGCCAGGCGGGTTCCGCACCGGCCATCCGCATCCGTGGCATAGGTTCTATGAATGCCGGGAATGAACCGTTGTATGTAGTGGACGGTGTTCCGGTCTCTTCGGGCAATACGGGGCAGATGAGCGGTGAGCTCTATTCTACCAACAACATCATGAATACGTTGAACCCGGAAGACATCGAATCTATTTCTGTATTGAAAGATGCGGCGGCCAGTTCGCTTTATGGGTCGCGTGCGGCAAACGGCGTCATTCTGATTACTACCAAAAAAGGACAGATTGGCAAGCCGGTGGTGACGCTGAAAGCCGAAGTGGGCTTCACGCCCTGCTGGGCAACGGACAACTATGAAACGGCCAGCGTACAGGAGAATGTGAATATGCTCTACACCGTATTTCACGATGCCCGTACAAGCGGTAAGGGCGAAACGGACGAAAAGGCAGCAGCCTATGCCATAGGCCAGTTGAACAGCCGTTTCAACAAACATGGCTACCAATTTACCACAAATGGTACGGGAGCTTACGAGAACGTCAATATCCTTGAGTACGACAACTCCGGGCGTGGAGGCAAATACTACGATTGGGACAAGGCATATTTCCGTACCGCCATTTATCAGACCTACGATATGTCCGTCAGTGGTGCTACGCAGAATACCAACTATTACACTTCCCTTTCCTATACCCAGGACGAAGGACGTTTGAAGATGAACAGCTTCGACCGTGTTTCCGGTCGCCTGAACCTCACCCAGAAGGTGGGGAAATTCCTTGAACTGACCACCAATGCCAGCCTGGCGCGTACCAAGAAAAGCGGTTATAATGATACACGCAACACGGGCAGTAATTACTTCATGCAGACCCGTAACTTGCTGTGGGGACTCTACTGGCCCACTGATTACAAGACCGGCGAGCTCTGGACCGAACGTTACGGTAGCTACGCCTACAATGGGCTTTATTATGACAAAGAGTGGGAGAACGGTTCTACCAGTACCAAAATCATGGCTGCGGAGACGCTCACCCTGCATCTGATGCCGGGCCTGGACCTTCGTTCTATCTACTCTTACGACAATACTACTGTAAAAGACCATATCTATTACAGTGCCAATCACTATAAAGGCTCGGCAGACAATGGGAATGTCAACGAATACCGTACTACATACGAGAAGATGGTTACCTCCACTACCGCCAATTATACCGGCACCTTCGACAAACACACAGTTGGCACCATGGTGGGTTTCGAAGCGGAGAAGAACAAGACAGACTATGTGCGTGCCACAGGAAGTAATCTTGCGGTCAGCACCATTCATACAGTTTCTACTGCCGGAACGCAGACTTCTGCCGGATATTCCTGGGGAAACTCGATGGTGTCCGTGCTCTCCAAGTTGGATTATAATTACGATGAACGCTACTTCATTTCCGGTTCTTACCGCCGCGACGGTTCTTCCCGGCTCAGCAAGCAGGAACGTTGGGGAAACTTCTGGTCAGTGGCAGGAGCGTGGAACATCATGCGCGAGGGTTTTATGAGCAAATATTCTTTCCTGAGCAACCTGCGTATACGTGCCTCTTATGGTATTAACGGTACGCTGCCTTCGGACAATTACGGCTATATGAGCTTGATGAGCTATACCAGTAAGTACATGGGTAACCCGGGCGGTACAATCACTACCGTCACCAATGACAAGCTGTCTTGGGAGACGAGCTACAACACGAATGTGGGTATCGACTTCGGCTTCTTCGGCCAGCGTCTGCGCGGTACGGTGGAATACTTCAACCGTGATTCGAAGAACCTGCTCCAGGATGTTCCCATTTCGATGGTTACGGGATTTTCCTCTACGTTGCGGAACGTAGGATGCATCAATAACCATGGGGTAGAGGTGGAGTTGAGTGGTGACATCATTGATAGTAAAGGATGGTTATGGAGTGCCGGTGTCAACGCAACCTTTCTCCGTTCTGAGGTGAAAGAGTTGTATGGCGGTGCGGACATTATCTGGTACGACCCCACCAGTAGCGACAGCCGTGCGCAATATGTATACCGGGAAGGTCAGTCCACGCTGGCTTTCTATGGATACGAATGGGCAGGTGTGGACAAGACCAACGGCAAGAACGTCTACTATGTAAATGACCCCAAGAATGGCAAGGCCGGAGATTTTGAGTATAACGGACGCGGAGCTACTTATGACTATAACAATGCCAACTACACCATCATCGGCAATGCCGTTCCCAAAGTGTATGGGGGCATCAATACCTCGGTCTCCTACAAAGGCATAGCCCTTTCGTTGGGCTTTACCTATAAGATAGGAGGAGACTTGTACGATGGAGCCTACATGGATGTGGCCGACGACGGTTATTATTGGGAGCGTATCCGTGCTAAAAGCTACTACAACAACCTTTGGACGCCAGACCATACGAACGGTACAGAGCCCCGTATCGAAGGTGTAGACCTCGATGACCCGCAACAATACAGCAGCCGCCACTTGTTCAATGCCAGTTATCTGCGCTTGAAGAATCTCTCATTGGCCTATACGCTGCCCAAAGCCATGACCCGCAAGGCTTTCATCGAGAATGCCCGCCTTTTCTTCACTACCAGCAACCTTTGGACAATAGCCAAATACAAGGAGGCAGACCCCGAAGTGAGCGAATACGGCACACGTGGTTGGGAAACCCCTATCGGAAAAACGTTTGTCGTTGGCGTTGAATTGAAATTTTAATGAACTGGAGGAACTAACAATGAAAAAGATATATCATTTATTGGCACTTGTGATACTTGGTGCCTTTACATTCACTTCGTGTGACGATTTTCTGGATATGCAGCCCACCAACTCCGGAAATGCAGAAGGTGCTGTCGGTACGGTAGCCGATGCGCAGGTGGTTATCAACGGTGTGATGAGTGCGATGACCTCATCGTCCTATTACGGCAGAAACCTTTTTATGTACGGTGATGCCAAGGGCGGTGACCTCACGATTTTTGCTGCCGGACGCGGACTGGATGCATTCTATACGTTCAACCACACTTCCAACAGCAATACTTATTCCGGTTTCTGGAGCCGTGGATATTACTGCATTCTGCAGGTCAACACCTTGTTGAGCAACATTGAGAAGCTGGAAGAATCGGGCAGTATGGAAGACTTTTCCGAAGCCAAAGGGCAGGCGTTGACTCTGAGGGCGCTGTTCTATTTCGATTTGGTCCGTCTCTACGGGCTTCCTTACAATTACAACAAGACCTCTTATGGAGTTCCCAATGTAACCGAGCCGCTTACGGTGAACGCCCAGCCCACCCGTGCTACTGTGGAGGAGAACTATCGCCAGATTCTGCAGGACTTGTCGGACGGGGCGGCCCTGCTTGCCAAGAAGAAGACAAAGCAGAGCGGATATGCGGACTATTACACCAACATAGCCCTGCAAGCGCGTGTGAAACTCTATATGGAAGATTATGACGGTGCTTTGAACGCTGCCCGGGAGATTATAGAAAGCGGTGTGTACAAACTGTATGAGCCTGCCGATTGGACGGCTTCCTGGAGCAAGCAGTTTGGTTCCGAGTCCATCTTTGAGCTGGGCATCACCACTGAGGAATCAGACCTGGGAACTTCTTCTTTGGGCTTTTACCTGATGCGCTACGGACAGTTGAAGAATGCCATGGGCTGGTATCTTGCCAGCGATTATTTCCTGAACCGTCTGGGTGAAGACGAGACGGATGTGCGTTGGGGAATCATGGACAACGATGAATACTGGGTGGACAATGAGATTGAACGCAAGGGAGCCTGCTACAAGTATATGGGCAGTACCACCCTGGCAGGTGACGGCAAGGCAACCAATACAGCCGTCAATATCAAGATAATCCGTCTTTCCGAGATATATCTGATTGCCGCCGAAGCAGCCTTGCACTCCACGAAGCAGGAAGCAGGCGCAGATGCCGCCGCCGGTTACCTGAATGAAATCCGCAGGCGTTCTCCCGGACTGGCACCGGCCACTGCCGCTACCATTACCGATGATATGATTCTGGACGAGCGCAGCAAGGAGCTTTTTGGTGAAGGACAACGCTTCTTCGACATGATGCGTATGGGCAGAACCATCGAATTCAACGACGATTTTCAAGATATTCCGGTGAGTCACCGTGGAAAAACAATCGACCGTACTTTCGAGAAGATTGTGCTTCCTATTTCGCAAGATGAGATAAATGCCAATCCGGCATTGGAGAACCAGCAGAATCCGGGATATTAGTCGTTCCCTGCTGTCTATTGTTTGCTACTCCTTGTATATCAGGGAGGTATTTTGCCAACAAGTTGTCACTGCCTTGGCAAACTTTTGCCACGCCTATGGCAAAGTTTTGCCAACGCGGTGGCAAAGTCTTGCCAATGGGAAGGCAAAACCTTGTCATAGGCGTGGCAAGAAAAGCGGAAAAAGGTGCCTTTGATGAATTTCTTTGATAAAATGAGACGGTAATACCTTGATATTCCACAAAAATACTATTTATTGGTTCGAAATTTCTATTCTTTTTTTCTGAATCGGCTTATCTTTGCTTTCGTAGAAACCAATAAAAAGTTATAATACTATGAGAAGATTTTTCCTCATATCGTCATTCTTGGCGTTGTTTGCAATCGGAAGCTCGGCGCAATGGAAGCCGGCAGGTGATAAAATCAAAACGGACTGGGCATCCCAGATCAATCCCGCAAATGTGTTGCCCGAATATCCTCGTCCCATCATGGAACGGAGTGACTGGAAGAACTTGAACGGACTGTGGAATTATGCCGTTATAAATAAAGGTGAGCATCTTCCGGCAGAGTTCGAAGGGCAGATACTTGTTCCTTTTGCCATCGAATCCTCCTTGTCCGGAGTTGGAAAAAGAATCAATGAAAACCAGGAACTGGTCTACCAGCGCAGTTTTGATATTCCTTCTGCTTGGAAGGGAAAACAAGTGCTGTTGCACTTTGGTGCTGTCGACTGGAAAACGGATGTATGGGTGAATGATGTGAAAGTAGGCAGCCATACGGGTGGATTTACTCCGTTCTCCTTCGATATTACTGCCGCCCTTTCTGGCAAAGGCAATAATCAGTTGGTCGTAAAGGTTTGGGACCCAACGGATAAAGGACCTCAACCCCGTGGAAAGCAGGTCAGCAATCCGGAAGGTATCTGGTATACTCCCGTAAGCGGTATCTGGCAGACGGTATGGATGGAGCCGGTTGCCGGAAAACATATCGAGAATCTCCGTATCACTCCCGATATTGACCGTAATATGCTGACTGTGAAGGCTGAATTGAATAGTGCATGTCCTTCCGACTTTGTGGAAGTGAATGTGTATGACGGCAATCAACTGGTAGCCACCGGCAAAAGTATCAATGCAGAGCCGGTGGAGGTGTCCATGCCCCGGAATGCCAAGTTGTGGAGTCCGGATTCCCCCTTCCTCTATACGCTGAAAGTGACTCTGAAAAGCGGAGGCAAGGTAGTGGATAAGGTGGACAGCTATGCTGCCATGCGTAAGTACTCCACCCGTCGTGACGCGGATGGCATCGTACGCCTGGAACTAAATAACGAGGCTTTGTTCCAGTTTGGACCGCTGGACCAGGGTTGGTGGCCCGACGGACTGTATACAGCTCCCACAGACGAGGCTTTGCTGTACGATGTACAGAAGACGAAAGATTTCGGTTTCAATATGATTCGCAAGCATATCAAGGTGGAACCGGCACGTTGGTACACACATTGTGACCGTTTGGGTATCATCGTATGGCAGGATATGCCGAGCGGTGACCGTAATCCGGAATGGCAGAACCGCCGCTATTTCGACGGAACAGAACTGAAACGCTCCGCCGAATCCGAAGCCTATTATCACAAGGAATGGAAGGAAATAATGGATTGTCTCTACTCTTATCCGTGTATCGGTACATGGGTACCGTTCAACGAAGCCTGGGGGCAGTTCAAGACGGTAGAGGTGGCCGAATGGACGAAACAATATGACCCGACCCGTCTGGTGAATCCGGCAAGTGGCGGTAACCATTATACTTGCGGTGACATGCTCGACCTCCACAACTATCCCCAACCGGAAATGTATCTGTATGATGCACAGCGTGCCACGGTTTTGGGTGAGTATGGCGGCATCGGCCTTGTCTTGAAAGACCATATCTGGGAACCGAACCGCAATTGGGGATATGTTCAGTTCAACTCTTCCAAAGAAGTGACTGATGAGTACGTGAAATATGCCGATATGCTGTATCAGATGATAAAAAGAGGTTTCTCGGCAGCCGTCTATACACAGACCACGGATGTGGAGGTGGAAGTGAACGGTCTGATGACTTACGACCGCAAGGTGATAAAGCTGGATGAGAAACGCGTGAAAGAGATAAATACACGTATCTGCAATTCACTTAAGAAATAGGGGCATTTACAATTTACCATTTACAAAGTACAATTTGGCTGCGCTGTCATCTGCATAGTTAAATTGTACTTTGTAAATGGTAAATTGTACATAAAAATGTTGTTATGAAACGATTGATTATAAAGCTTTTCCTTAGTCTGTGCCTATGGGCGGTATTGCCGGTCTGTGCGCAGGATGCTGTTCATTACTATTTCAGAACGATGGATATCCGGAACGGTCTTTCGCAGAACACCGTGTATCAGATTTTGCAGGATAGGAAAGGCTTTATGTGGTTCGGAACCAAGGACGGTCTGAACCGTTATGACGGATTGTCTTTCCGTATTTACAAGAAAGAGAACTCCGGTTTAGGCAAGAATTTCATAACCGCGCTCTACGAGGACCGCCGGGGCAATATCTGGATTGGTACCGATGGGGGAGTCTTTATTTACGACCCGGTACTGGATTCCTTTACCGCTTTCGATGAGGCCAGTGATAATGGCAGTGTTATCAGGGATTTTGTCACCATGATTGGAAGTGACGAGGACGATAATATCTGGATATCGGTAGAAAACCAGGGGTTGTTCTGCTATAAACCGGATGAAGGGAGGTTGCTGAACCATCTGCACGATTCGGGACTGCCCAATGTAACCCGCTTTTGGCTGAATGGGAATACGTGTTGGCTGGCCTTGTATGCGGATAATCTTTACTATACGAAAGCTGACTTTGAAACTCCTCTGCAGCCTTTCAAGGATGCGGAAGGAAATGAGATTTTCAAGAATGATATTATCAACTGGCAGGTCAGCGGACCCCATAATTGTGTGTATATCGCTTCGCTGAACGGGTTGACAGAGATAAACCAGACTACCGGCAAGACGCGGAAGCTGCTGAACACCTATGTGAGGGCTTTGCAGTTCAAATCTGACAACGAGCTGTGGGTGGGCGCAGAGTCCGGCTTGTATATTTACAATCTGACGAATGACAAGATTACCCATTTGACCGTTCCCGACCAGGATGATTCGTATGCATTGTCGGACAATGCCATTTATTCGCTCTGCTGCGACAAGGAGAACGGCATGTGGATAGGGTCTTATTTCGGTGGAGTGAACTATTGCCCTTATCAGTGGACTTATTTCGAGAAGTTCTATCCGAGAGACAATCTCAGGCATTTCGGCCGTCGTGTACGGGAAATCTGTGAAAGTAATGATGGCACCTTGTGGATAGGTACCGAAGACAAAGGCTTGTTCAATTACAATCCGGAAAACGGAAAGATAGAGCCTTTTGAGCATCCGGCCATTTATCAGAATGTCCACGGCCTTTGCCTGGACGGGGATGATTTGTGGGTAGGTACGTTCTCCGGTGGTCTGAACCGGGTGAATCTTCGGACCAGGCAGGTGAAACATTATGCCAAGGGTGAGAGTGAGAATTCCATGGTCGCCAATGACGCCTTTACCATTTGCAGGACCACTACGGGAGACGTGTGGATAGGCACCACGTCCGGTCTGTTGAAGTACAATCGCTCTACAGATGACTTTACCCGGATTCCTCAGCTGAAGAATATGTTTACTTATAACATTCTGGAGGACTTCAACGGAAATGTGTGGTTTGCTACTTTTTCTAATGGAGTGTTCTGCTACAATGTAAGAAGCCAGCAGTGGAGGAATTATCTGTCTAATGAGAATGATTCGACCTCTCTTCCCTACAATAAGGTAATCAGTATCTACGAAGACAGCAGGAAGCGTCTGTGGTTCATGACGCTGGGTGAGGGCTTCTGCCGCTACAATCCGGAAACGGACAATTTTACCCGTTATGACATGTCGAAAGGATTTCCGAGCAACACTATCTACAAGATGGTCGAGGATAAGCGGGGTAACTTATGGATTACTTCCAATTATGGTCTGGTCTGCTTCAATCCCGATACGGAGAGCAAACATGTCTATACCACGGCAAACGGGCTGCTGAGCAACCAATTTAATTTCCAGTCCGGTTACATTGACAAGAAGGGACGCATCTATTTGGGAAGTATCAACGGATTCATAGCCTTTGACCCGGAAACTTTTGTGGAGAACACTTTTCTCCCTCCCGTAGTGATTACAGATTTTTATCTGTTCAACAAACGGCTTTCGGTGGATAGTCCGGATTCTCCTTTGGAGAAGAGCATCACCTATGCGGATGAGATAGAGCTGGATGCCGACCAGAATTCTTTCTCTTTTCAGGTTGCAGCCCTGAGTTACCAGGCACCCGAAATGAATGGTCTTGAATGTAAGCTGGAAGGCTTTGACCGCGACTGGTATACGGTAGGGCGGAATTCCATCATCAACTATTCAAACCTTCCTTATGGAAGCTATACATTGCGTATAAAAGGTTCCAACAGCGATGGCAAGTGGAACGCGACGGAACGTGTGCTCGACATCCATATTCATCCTCCTTTCTATCTCTCCACTTGGGCGTATGCTGTTTATACGGTATTGGCGTTATGTTCACTGGCTGCTGTAATTATCTATTTCAGAAAACGGACCCGGCAGAAGCATCAGCAGGCTATGGACAAGTTTGAGCGGGAAAAGGAACGGGAGTTGTATACTGCGAAGATAGACTTCTTCACGAATGTGGCGCATGAGATACGTACACCGCTTACACTGATAAAGAGTCCGCTCGAGAATGTATTGGCTTCCCGTTCTGTTTCGGATGACATCAGGGATGATTTGGAGACCATGGAACTGAACACCAACCGACTGCTTGATTTGGTGAACCAGTTGCTGGACTTCCGGAAGACGGAGACGCAAGGCTTCCAATTGAATTTTGTGGAATGTGACGTGTCTGAGCTCTTACAAAAGACGTATAAGCGTTTCAAGCCTTTGGCACGTGAAAGGGGGCTGGCATTGAGTATAGAGACTCCCGAAAGCTTGTATGCTTCGGTTGATAGGGAAGGGCTTACCAAGGTTGTCAGCAATCTGCTGACCAATGCGATAAAGTATTCTGATACCTATATACGTATCAGGTTATATTCGGAAGGTGAAAGACTGCTGCTTTCTGTATGCAATGACGGCCTTGTCATTCCGGTAGAGATGCGCGAGGAGATTTTCAAGCCGTTCATCCAGTATAAAACCGGTACGTTGCGCTCTGTGCCCGGCACCGGTATCGGGCTTGCGCTTGCCCGTTCATTGGCCGAACTCCATGAGGGTACGTTGTGCATGGAAGATTCGATGGAGAACAACTGTTTCCTGCTGTCACTTCCGCTGAAGCACGAGCAGACGGTGGCCATGGAGCATAAAGAACCGGTAACGGGCGGGGAACCCTCTGAGGAAAGTGGTGCAGGTACTGCCTTGGAACAGCACCGGTATACTCTTTTGGTGGTGGAAGACAGTCTGGAAATGCAGGCATTTGTTGTGAAACAGCTCTCTTCGGAATATCGTGTGCTGACTGCCGTGAATGGGGTGGAAGCTTTGAAGGTGTTGAAGGAACATACTGTAAATCTTGTCATTTCAGACATTATGATGCCCGAGATGGATGGATTGGAGCTGTGCGAGCATCTGAAGTCCGAGCTTGACTATAGCCATATACCGATTATCCTGCTTACGGCGAAGACGACTCTTCAAGCCAAAATAGAGGGAATGAAGCTGGGGGCTGACGTATATATAGAGAAACCTTTCTCCGTGGAATATCTGAAAGTTTGTGTGGCCAATCTGCTGAACAACCGTGAGAAGCTACGGGCTTCTTTTGTCAATTCTCCTTTTGTGCAGACGGGCAGTATGGCAATGACAAAGGCAGATGAATCTTTCCTTAAAACATTGAAGGAAGTGGTGGTTGCCAATATGCAGAATCCGGATTTCTGCCTGGATGATATGGCAAGCCTGCTGAACATGAGCCGGTCGAGCCTGAACCGGAAGATAAAGGGCATATTGGATATGACTCCCAATGACTACATCCGCCTGGAGCGGTTGAAGAAAGCGGCGCAGCTTTTAAAGGAAGGAGAGTGTAAAATCAATGAGGTTTGCTATATGACCGGCTTCAATACTCCTTCCTATTTCACCAAGTGCTTCCAAAAACAATTTGGTATTCTGCCCAAAGACTTCGTGAAATGATAGCATGGAATGCTTGCTAAATATAACAATCCAATCAAATGCCCCTGAGAGACATCTCAGGGGCATTTTTTGGATTTATAATTGCATAGATTGAAGCGATATTTGCATTAATTTTAGCTTTATGCGGATATATTTGCATCCGAAAACCAACAATTTATAATACTATGACCCCTATGCCTATGACGTAACAAATCCTAATCAATGTTCTATGATTGGCAGAAGTGACTAATCACTTTCTGCAGTGTATTTAAAAGCGGACGTTAGTTTCCGCATAGTTTTAAAATCTAATTCTATAAAAAATGATCAAGAAAATCTTATTCTTATTCTTTGTTGTGTTTGCAGCTACCGCTTATTCACAAGATGTGACCATAACGGGAACGGTGACGGATGCAAATAGTGAGCCTTTGGTGGGCGTGAATGTATTGGTGAAGGGTACTACCACGGGTGCCATTACCGATATTGACGGTAATTTCTCAGTGAGTGGAAAGAAAGGAAGTACACTCGTTTTTTCTTATATCGGTATGCTTACGCAGGAAGTTGTCTATAAGGGAACTGCCTTGCGCGTGGTGATGAAAGATGATTCGAAAGCACTGGAAGAAGTGGTTGTCATCGGTTATCAGACTGTGAAGAAGTCCGACTTGACTGGAGCGGTTGCCGTTGTTGATACCAAGGAAATGAAGAAAAGCGCTGCAGGAACACTGGTCAGCCAGATGCAGGGTTTGGCAACCGGTATTAACGTACGCAGTAGCGGTAGGGCAGGCGAAGATGCCTCTATTGAAATTCGTGGTGTCGGTTCCTTGAGCAATAACTCTCCGCTGTGGGTTATTGACGGTATGATTACAGACCCGGGTGTTGATTTCAATCCTGCGGATGCAGAGTCCATCCAGATTCTGAAGGATGCTTCTGCTGCTGCCATCTACGGTTCGCGTGCTGCCAATGGTGTGATTATCGTTACTACCAAGAAAGGTACGAAAGGCCCCATGAAAGTGAATGTAAGCGTAAAGGAAACATTGGAATGGAGTCCGAAGTTTGACTTGATGAATGCGGCAGAATATATCAAGTATAATGATATTGCCTACAATGAAGCCATCAAAGACGGTATTGCCACTGTAAACAGCACTCAGAAACACTCACAGTATGATACCAACTGGCAGGATGAAGTGTTGAAGACTGCATTGGTTCAGGACTACAACGTATCGCTTTCTGGTGGTGGTGATTCCGGTAGTTATTTTGTATCAGCCGGTTACTATAACAATGACGGCGTTTCTTATGGAAATACTTTCGACCGTTATAGCTTCCGTGTCAATACACAAGGTAAAAAGGGCTGGTTCTCTTTTGGTGAAAACTTGGCTTATTCACTCACAAACACAGACCCGAACCAGACAAATACCTACAATGACTTTTTGCGTATGATGCCTACTATTCCTATCTATGATGAGAATAATCCGGGTGGATATGGCTATGGTGATGCAGCCAAGTATAATACGTTCGGTGTAAACCCGATTGCCCGTGAAGATTTGGAATACCGTCATTTCCGTCAGAATCGTTTGAATGGTTCTTTATGGTTGGAATTCAAGCCTTTCGAATTCCTTTCTTATAAATTCAACGGTGGTATTGACCTTTATTTCTATGAGAACTCATGGTTCCGTGGAGAAGGTAACTGGACTCAGAATCAGGAACACCGTGATCCGGAAAGCCAGAAGGCACGCGACAACACTTACAATATGCTGGTTGAACATACCTTGAACTTCAACAAGGATTTTGGTAAGCATCATGTGGATGCCGTGGTCGGTACTACTTACCAGCACCATGAATGGGAAGGTTTGTGGGCTTCCCGTCTGAACTTCCCGATGACGGGTAACGGTGATTACTTTACAGTTTTGAATGCCGGACAGAGCAACCAGCAGAATTCAAACAGCATCAGCGAGAATGCGATGATTTCTTATTTGGGACGTGCAAACTACGTTTATGATGATAAATACTATCTGACTGCCACTTTCCGTCGTGACGGTACTTCCCGCTTGGCTAAGGAAAACCGTTGGGGTAATTTCCCCTCATTCTCCGGTGCCTGGAGAATCTCAAAGGAGGAATTCTTTGATGTGCCTTGGATTAATGACTTGAAGATTAGAGGTAACTGGGGCCGTCTTGGTAACTCTTCCATTGGTGACTGGGATTATATCGGAACCATCAATCAGAGTATTGTAACCGTATTCGGTGGCGCTATTGTTCCGGGTTCTACTCAGGTGAAACTTGTGAATGCAGGTCTTGTTTGGGAAACGAAAGAGACGGTGAATGTAGGTTTTGATGCCAGTTTCCTGAACCAACGCCTGACTGTCAGTGCGGAATATTATAATTCAAAAACCAGTGATGTGTTGGCTGAAACTCCGATTGCTATTTCTACCGGTAACCAAGGTGGCTCTCCGTGGAAGAATGCTGCCAGCTTACGTAACAAAGGCTTTGAAATAACGCTTGGCTGGAAAGATCAGATTTCAGATTTTAAATATAGTGCTTTGCTGAATGTGACTACGATGGATAACGAAGTCCTGAGCTTGGGACGGGATGGGTCGGAAAGAAACTTTATTGATTCCGGCCAAGCCAGAACAGAGCCGGGAAGGTCGTTGGCCGAATTCTATCTGAGAAAAACAGACGGCATCTTCCGGACACAAGAGGAAATAGACAATTATGTGACGAAAGGTAACCATGTACCGGGACCTAATGAAGATAAAGTACCTGCCGGTACACCGATCATGATTGAAGGGAAACGTCCGCAATTGGGAGATGTTAAGTATCTTGATTTAAATGATGACGGTCAAATTACTGATATTGACCGTGATTATTGTGGTAGTCCATGGGCCAAGATGCAAATGTCGTTGGTATTGAATGCAGAGTGGAAGAACTTCGATTTCAGTATGATGTGGAACGGTCAATTTGGCAATAAGATATACAACGTATCCCGTTGGCAAGGACGTCTGTTTGCAGACAACTCCAACTATATCCGCTTTGAGAAGGGCGAAGAGCCTTATCAGGTGAATCCTAACTCCAATACCCCACGTATCATTTACGGTGACTTCCGCAACTCGCGTGATGCCGACCGTTTCCTGGAGAATGGTTCTTACTTCCGTATGAAGAATATCTCTATCGGTTATAATTTCAAGCAGAAGTGGCTGACCAACCTGGGTGTTGAGAAACTCCGTCTGTTTGCTACCGGTAGCAACTTGATTACTATTACCGGATATTCCGGTCTGGATCCTGACTTCAAGGGTGCGAATTCCGTTTGGAACAGCGGTACGGACAGCTTTGCTTATCCCAATACCCGTTCGGTGATGTTTGGATTGGATTTGACCTTTTAACTTATAAATCAGTTTATAAATTATGAAAAAGATATATTATGGATTAATGCTTGCAGGTGCCTTGACGTTGTGCACCGGATGCAGTTCGAGTTTATTGGATATTGATAATCCCAATGAAGTGACCAACGAAACTTATTGGAATAAGCCGGAAGATGCGACAGCCGGTGTAAATGCCTGTTACAGTTTTCTTTATAAGGAAGGCACTTGGATGCGTTGGCTCTCTTTCCGCTACGATTTGACCTCGGACGAGGGATGGAGTTCTTCTCCTTGGATTGAACTGGGTGACTGGACACGCTTCCTTTACAATAATTATAATTTTTACGAAGGCAACAATATACATTGGGAGCATTTCTACGTGGGTATTTTCCGTTGCAACCAGGTGTTGAGCCATGTGCCTAATATTGAAATGGACGAGACTACAAAGAACCAGGTATTGGCACAAGCTTCTTTCTTGCGTGCCATGTGGTATTTTCAGGTAAATCTGTTGTGGGATAAAGGAACGATGCCTTTGGAACCTAAAGATGCCAATTATATTCCGGAAGACGCTTCCGAGCAGGAAATATGGGATCAAGTGGAGAAAGACTTGCTGTTTGCTATGGATCATCTTCCTGAATCTTGGGATGCCGCCAACTTGGGACGTGCTACCAAAGGTGCCGCCAAGGCATTGCTGGGCAAGGCCTATATGCAACAACATAAGTATGACAAGGCGAAGGAACAATTGCAATGGCTGATTGACAAGGAAGGCTCTCTGTATGGACTTATTGCCAACCGCGAAGACAACTTCACCGATTTGGACGAGAACAACAAGGAAGGCATCTTTGAAATTCAGTTCGATGACCAGAACAAGGGTGGTACGGGTAATGATGCCAGTATGGCATTCGGTTTCCAGCGTACTCAGTTCTATGCTCCCAGTGGTATAGGTTGGGGAGACGGTAAGGCACGCCGTTGGTTGGTAGATGAGTTCTTGAAAGAGAAGCGTGTTGACGGAAAGAATGACTTGCGTTTGTATGGTAGTATTCTGTACCGTGGATTCTCACAAGACTTCCCCGATCAACCGAAGAAATATTATGGATTTGAAAATGCCGATTGGAATGACAATTGGGGAACTGACCCGGAAGACTGCTACATACGTAAATACAATACTGCTTACTATCGTGATGCAGAAGATTACTTTGCCCGTAACAACTATCGTATCATGCGTTATGCAGATATCCTGATGAACTACGCAGAATGTCTTGTTGAAACGGGTACTAATCCTGCCGATGCCGCTGTTTATGTGGATAAGGTAAGAGAACGTGCCGGTCTGGCCAAGTTGAAAGACAGTCAGTGGAAAGACTGCTTGAGCTCTAAAGATGCCTTTATCAAGCGCCTGCAGATGGAACGTACTTTGGAACTCTGTTTCGAAGGTTGGCGTTGGGCTGACTTGAAGCGTTGGGGATTACTTGATTCTCAGGCTGGAATTGATGAGTTGAAAGCCCGTGACAAGGACTTCAATAACTTCATCGTCGGTAAGCACAGACGTTTGCCCATTCCGAGAGATGAAGTGATGAACAGCACGGTAGGTGGTGTTGCACATCTTACTCAGAATCCTAACTATTAATAACCAAAGAAGGCTATGCCTGGAAGCCTGTTCTCATTCAGGATGCTTCCGGCATAGCTTTCTTTTCTTAAATCTTATACCATATGCTTGTCTGTAAAAAACTACTATTACCATTCGCTTTTGCTTGCTGCGGCAGCTTGTTTGCGCAGAACATCCAGAATCCGGTACTTCCGGGAGTGGCGGATGCCGGCGTAATGAAATACAACGGCAAATACTATATTGGCGGAGTCTACACAAACGGGGATTTTTATGTGTCCGATGATTTGGTTCATTGGGGGAAGCCTATCCATGTCGTGACGATGGACAATGACTGGACAAAGGGTACCGGAGCCGGAGACAATCAGATTCATGCCAATGATATGCTTTATCTGAATGGAGATTTTCATTTGTACTGGTCGGTCAATTATTGGGGAAAGGACAAGCATGCGGTTCACATTGTACATGCGCAGAGCAAAGATGCTCTGGGCGCTTATACAGAACCGGACAAGAAGACATGGATGGATAACCGTATCGACCCCAAAGTTTTTAGAGATGATGACGGCCGGTTATACATGTATATGGTACGTTTCACCGATGGAAATACCATCTGGGGACGCAAAATGAAGAACCCGGCAGAGTTTGCCGGCGAACCGGTGTGCCAGTTCGCCTCATTGCCGGACACATGGGAAACGATGGATAACAGAGTGGCGGAGGGACCGTGGGTCATGAAGTATAGAGACCGCTACTATATGATGTACAATGCCAACCACACCTCTACAGAGTGGGGCAATTATCAGTTGGGAGTTGCCGAGGCAGACTCTCCTTTAGGTTTTCAAAATGGTAATAAATATAGCTATCCGGTTGTAGGATGCAATCAGACGCAACTGGAGGAGAAGCAAGTGGATTTATTGCGGTATGGCCGCACGTATGAGCCGTTGTTTGCTTATACGGAGAACAAGCCGGGAAGCGACTGGACAAAAGCGACCTACGATGACTCCGGCTGGAAGAAGGGGGAGACCGGCTTTTCGTCGCGTGAAGTGAAAGGCTCCACCACCCGGCATCTGGGTACTTGGTGGAATACGCCCTCCCTATGGTTGCGAAAGACTTTCTCTGCCGGTAGCGAAACCGGCAATCTGGCACTGCGTGTCGCTCACGACGGAGATACCCGGATTTATCTGAACGGAACACTTCTCTACGAGAAGCAGGGGCGTGATTATTGCATCGTAAACCTGGACAAGAAGCTGCGTGCTGCTTTGAAGGAAGGCACGAATCTGCTTGCCGTAGAAACAAACAAGGGACGTTCGCAATTCTTCGACGTTTCTCTGTTCGATATGAAAGACGGCATTGCCGACGATATTCTGATGACTCCCGGCCAGCCCAATATCCTGAGAGGCCCCAACGGATTTGAATGGTGGCTGATTTATATGGCAAACAAGAACAATGAGCATCGGGGACAATATATCAACCGCGTCCAGTTCTTCGACAAGACGTTGTTTGTGGATGGTATCACCGGCCCCCGCACGGCAGGTTATCATCCCGAACCTTCGATGCCTACCTTTGCGGGTAAAGGCGAGACAGCTTCGTTCGGTGTGTTGCAACAAGTACAGCCGTCCGTGGCTTACTTGTTCGAGACGGGAGTCAAGACCGAGGGTGGAGCCGGCGTCATTGCCTGGTGGAAGGATGCAGATAACTGTGCCTATGTAGGTTTGGATGCCGAGAACCGGAGTTGGTACCTGCGTACACTTGTCGGCGGTAAAGAAAATAAGGAATCCTATGCCCTGCCTGAAGATTTCCGTTGGGGTGTGTACCATCATCTGCGCATTGAGCGTAATGGTGGCTGTCTGAAAATTTGGCTGGATGAGATTCCCGCACCGGGAAAACATGTCTTTGCAGAGGCTCTTCCGACGGAAGAAGCGGGTGTTCCCGGAGTATTTGACGAGACAAAGTCTGCCTTGTTCGAAGGGGCTACCTATACCATCGGCTTCGATGATGTGCATTTCCAGCTTTCGGGGAATGAGGAGTTGTTGAAGGGCGATTTCTTGAACGATTATGAATTCAGCTTCCAGTTGTCCGGCTTGTCCGGACAAGACAAGGCAGGAAGCTATCCGGTTTATGTGGATAAGGATAACTATGTGAAGGCTCAGTTCGATGGCATCACCCGTATGCTTGAGGTGACAGCCGTGAAGAAAGGGAAAACTGCCTGGAAGAAGGAATTCCCGTTGGGATGCCTGCAAACGCTCTATCCGGATGTGAAGTATACCGACTTCATTGAGAAAGGTTATCGTTTTGCCGCACCTGCATGGTTGGATACACTTTACCTGAACCGTCACGAAGCAGGCAATAAATCCGAATTTGTGGATGACATGTTCGGCAAGTTCGACATAGAATACCTGAATGGCGGCGAATGGCATCCGATAGAAAACAAAGATAGGGGGATAGCAGAACATCCTGCATATAATTATTGTACCTTTACTCCGGTAAAGGCAGAAGGCATCCGCTTCATCAACAAGGAGGCGGAGGATTTGGAACGCCATATCTATAAGATAGGTGTACATGAATTGTGGAAGGAATCCTATAATTTTCGTGCCGTGCGTCGTGCAGACAAGCTGTATCTGTTTGTCGACGGCAGGGAGCTGGGAGCTTTGGATATACGCTACCCTGCATCCCGCATCGGATTCTGTTCGGAAGGCGGCTCTCCGGTTTATAGTGGTACGTTGTATTATCATGTAGGGCAGAGGCGCGATTAGACGCAATCGTGGGATGTGCCGTTCCGTATATATGTAATGAAAGATGTATATAGAAGCCGGTGTTTGTATTTCCTTGTGAATCAGTGTGATGGACTGGGGTGATTCAGTATGCGACTGAATGTATTTCAGTATACGATTGAATAGGATTCAGTATACGACTGAATAGGGTTCAATATACGGGTGTAACGGAACATCTTCTTGAAAGTAAATATTTATCATCATAACAATTGTTTAAGAAAGAATCATGAAAAAGAATTTTATATGTATGTATCTGTTTCTGTTGGCCACGCTGGCTTCCTGCCAGTCCTGCTCTTCAGACTATAAGGATGTGGACGATATTGTTGTCGAAGGAGTTGAAACGCCGGTGCTTTTGGGCGACCCGTTCATCATGTTGCACGATGGCACTTACTATGCCTATGGCACCCATGCGGATGAAGGCATCGAAGTCTATACCTCCGATGATTTGAAGACTTGGAAGTATAAGGGCATGGCGCTCCAGAAGAAGGATGTCTGGGCCGACCGCTGGTTCTGGGCACCGGAGGTCTACGAAGTGAACGGGAAGTTCTATATGTACTATTCGGCAGACGAGCATATCTGTGTGGCAACAGCCGATTCGCCCGCAGGTCCGTTCACCCAAAGTAAGAAGGAACCGATGATTGCCGATGAGAAATGCATTGACAACTCTCTGTTCATTGATGATGACGGCACGCCTTATCTCTTCTTCGACCGTTTCAACGACGGGCTCAACATCTGGGTGGCCGAATTGGAGAAAGACCTCATGACTATCAAGAAGGAGACCATGCACCCTTGCATCCACGTCTCTCAGGCATGGGAGGAAGTGTGGCCCCGCGTGAATGAAGGTCCGTTTGTCATCAAGCACAACGGACTCTACTATATGACCTATTCCGCCAACAGCTATGAGAGTCCTTTCTACGGCATAGGTTGCGCCACAGCTACCGATTTGATGGGTACCTGGACCAAATACGAGGAGAATCCCTTGCTGCAGAAACCCGGAGAACTGGTTGGGGTGGGGCACAGTGCCACCTTCACCGACAAGGCGGGCAAGCTTCGTATCGTTTTCCATGCCCATAAGGACAAGAGTAGCATCCATCCGCGCGCCATGTACATCAGTGACGTTTCTTTCGAGAAAGTGGACGGTGTGGACCGCATGAGAATCAGCAAGGACTATATGACACCCAAAATAGTAAAATAAGAGATGGATATGAAGAAGAATTATATATTGCTGCTGTTGCTTTGTCTTTGCTTTGCAGGCTGCAAGGAGAAGACGGTTGTAGAATCAGACTATCTGCCGATTGCCGACCCTTACGTAATGCTTTACGACGGCAAGTATTATGCTTACGGCACTGGAGGTACGGTGGAGGGGGAGGGCTTTGCCTGCTTCTCTTCCGATGACCTGAAAAGCTGGACGCGTGAAGGCCAGGCATTGTCGGCTGCCGACTCCTACGGCACGTGGGGATTCTGGGCACCGGAAGTCTACTACATCGGGTCGAAGAAGAAGTTCTATCTGTTCTATTCCACCGAAGAGCATATCTGCGTGGCAACGGCAGATGCTCCCCAAGGTCCGTTTCGTCAGGAGGTGAAGCAGCCGATATGGGATGAGAAGAGTATCGATACCTCTCTCTTCATCGACGATGACGGCACGCCTTACCTCTATTTCGTGCGTTTCACGGATGGCAACGTCATCTGGGTGGCAGAGATGAACGATGACCTGACCGGCATCAAGCAGGAGACGCTGACGGAGTGCATCAAGGTGGGAGAGCCTTGGGAGCTTTCGCAGGACAAGCCCGCCAGGGTTGCCGAAGGTCCTTCCGTCTTGAAGAAAGAGGGTGTATATTACCTGGTTTATTCGGCCAATCACTTTGAAAGCAAGAACTACGGTGTGGGCTACGCCACTTCGGACAGCCCGATGGGACCGTGGAAGAAATACGAGGGAAACCCTATTCTGCAACGTGCCGACGGCTTGACGGGCACCGGACACGGAGCGCCCTTCCGCTGCAAGGACGGCAGTTGGAAGTATATTTTCCATGCACACTGGGATTCTACGAAGGTACAGCCGCGCACTTCGTACATCAAGGATTTTGCCATTTCCGACCGGGGAACGGTTTCCATCGGCGGCACTCTTGTCTGTCCGCAGGTATTGGGCGGCGTATCATCTGAAAAAGTAAAATGAAAAAAATACATAGTATGAAAAAGTTTCTTGTATTATCGGTGTTATGCTGCCTGATAGCATGCTCCTCGTCATCGGCCACAAAGGAAGACAAACCGGGTGAACAGCCGAATGAACAACCGAAGAATGTCTATCGCAATCCGGTGATAAACTACAGTTTGCCCGACCCTTCTGTGATAAAGGGCGGTGACGGCTACTACTATCTGTATGCCACCGAGGACATACGTAATCTGCCGATTCACCGTTCCAGGAATCTGGTGGATTGGGAATATGTAGGTACTGCCTTTACCGACCGTACCCGACCTGATTTTGAGCCGAACGGCGGTTTGTGGGCACCGGACATCAACAAGATAGGTGATAAATACGTACTCTACTATTCCATGTCCGTTTGGGGAGGCGAGTGGAATTGCGGCATCGGTTGTGCCACTGCCGATAAACCGGAGGGACCTTTCAAGGACCACGGGAAGATGTTCCGCAGCAATGAAATCAATGTGCAGAATTCCATCGACCCTTTCTACATAGAGGAGGGAGGAAAGAAATATCTTTTCTGGGGCAGCTTCCGTGGAATCTATGCGATTGAACTGTCCGATGACGGCTTGTCTTTGAAGGAAGGCGCCACACCGCAGCAAGTGGCGGGAACCGCTTACGAGGGTACTTATATCCATAAGAAAGACGGACATTACTATTTCTTTGCTTCCATAGGAAGTTGCTGTGAGGGGTTGAACAGTACCTACACTACCGTTGTAGGGCGTTCGGACAATCTTTTCGGCCCCTACGTCGACAAGAAAGGCGGTAGCATGATGGACAACAAGCACGAAGTGCTGATTCAGAAAAGCAATACCTTTGTGGGCACCGGCCATAACTCCGAGATTGTGACGGACAATGCCGGTAATGACTGGTTCTTCTATCATGCGGTGAGCACGAAGAATCCTGAAGGCCGCGTATTGATGCTGGATAAGATTAGCTGGGAAGACGGATGGCCGACAGTAGAAGGCTCCGTTGCATCTACAGAATCGGAGAAACCTGAATTCTGACGAGTATGAAGAATTTTATTTTAGTATCCTTGTTGGCCTTGCTTATGATGGGCTGTAAAACATCGAATGGAGGTGCCTTGGAAATAGTGGAACCTACCGTCGAAATGCGGGATAATCCCGAAGGAGTAGCTTCGTTTGCTCCCCGTTTCTCATGGCAGTTGGCAACCGGCAAGCAGGATGTGATGCAGACTGCTTATCAGATTGAAGTGGCAGATTCGGAAAAGAGTTTGCAGACCGGGGCCGGGCTGGTATGGAACAGTGGTCGTGTGGAGTCCGACCAGTCGGTGCTGGTGAAATATGCAGGGGCGCCTTTGGAGTCGGGACAGAAATATTATTGGCGTGTCACGGTATGGACAAATACCGGTGACAAAGCGCAAAGCAATGTCCGGCACTGGTCAATGTCCTTGCTGGACAGTTCGGACTGGAAAGCCGGCTGGATTGGACTGAACGACAGTACAAACTTGGAACTGGACGGTGAACGGACCATCCTTCCGGCACGTTATCTGAGGAAGGAGTTTGATTTGCCGTCACAGCCGAAGCGTGCAGTCCTTTATGTTTCGGGAGTAGGCTCTTCCGTATGCTATATGAATGGCGAGAGGATTGGAAACGATGTATTCGGTCCTTTGCCTACCTGGTACGATGCTTCTGTATCTTATCTGACCTATGATGTCACCCCCTTGTTGAAGTCCGGTACCAATACGATAGGCGTGGCTCTGGGCAACGGCCGCTATCTTTCCATGCGTGCCAATGGGATGGTAGGCTTTGGCTTACCTCGCCTCATGGCGCAGTTGAATATAGAGTACGACAATGGTGAGACGGTGTCGGTAGTCAGCGATGATTCCTGGAAGGCGACGAACCACGGTCCTATAACTGCGAACAACGAATTTGACGGTGAACATTACGATGCCCGCTTGGAATTGGGTAAATGGACGGAAAGCGGCTATAATGATTCCGGATGGCAGTTGGCCGAACGGATGGAGGCTCCCAAAGGAAAACTTGTGGCACAGCTCTCTCCGAGTCTGAAGGTGATGGAGGAGATAAAGCCAATATCCGTTAAATCGGTAGGTGATGGAAGATATATCGTGGATATGGGGCAGAATATGGTAGGAATACAGCAGGTGAAACTGCGTGGCAAGAAGGACAAGCCCATTACTATGCGTTTTGCCGAAGTGCTGAAGGACAATGGTACGGAACTGTATCTTGACAACCTGCGCAGTGCCCTTGTCACGGATATTTATACTCCTGCCGCTGACGGTGAGTTTGTTTGGGAACCGCTGTTTGTTTACCATGGTTTCCGTTTTATGGAAATATCCGGTTTGGACTATGAACCGGCAGCGGATGATTTCATCGGTAAGGTGGTGTATGATGAAATGGCAACGAACGGTACGTTCGAGACTTCCGAGGAGTTGATTAACAGAATTCACAAGAATGCCTATTGGGGAATCCGTGGAAACTATCGCGGTATGCCTACCGACTGCCCCCAGCGTGATGAACGTCTTGGATGGCTGGGCGACCGCACTACCGGTGCCTATGGTGAAAGTTTCATTTTCGGCAATGCCTTGATGTATAAGAAGTGGCTGGTGGATATAGAAGAGTCCATGAATGAAAATGGAAGTATCTCTGTGGTATCTCCCCGTTACTGGACCATCTTCCATGATGACGTAACTTGGCCGGCTGCCTATTTTTACGTAGCCGACATGCTTTACCGCCAGTTTGGCGATGATAGCTCCATCAAAGAGCGCTATTCGTCCATGAAGCGCTGGGTAAACCACATGACGGAGACCAAAATGAAGGACTATATTCTGGTGAAGGATGAATACGGGGATTGGTGCATGCCTCCCGAGTCGCCGGAGCTGATTCATTCGGAGGACCCTGCCCGTAAGACGAACGGTGAAGTGTTGAGTACAACGGTGTTTTACAGTATTCTGCAACTGATGGAGAAGTTCGCGCAAATGAACGGACTTCCGGCAGATGCTGAAGAGTATGCAGCACTTGCCATTAAGGTCAAGGACGCTTATAACAAGAAATTCTTCAATACTGAGACTGCACAGTATGACAACAATACGGTGACGGCAAACCTGCTTTCCCTCAGACTGGGTCTGGTTCCCGATGGATATGAAGATAAAGTATTTGCCAATGTCGTGGAGAAGACGGAAAAAGACTGTAAGGGACATGTCAGTGCCGGTGTGCTTGGCATCCAGCATCTGATGCGCGGACTTACCGAGTACGGCGGACTGGAACTTGCCTATAAGATAGTGACCAATGACACTTATCCCTCATGGGGTTACATGATTAAGAAGGATGCAACCACCATTTGGGAATTATGGAATGGTGACACGGCAAATCCGGCGATGAATTCAAGAAACCACGTGATGCTTTTGGGAGACCTGCTGATATGGTTCTATGAGGATCTTGCCGGTATAAAAAATGCTCCCGCTTCCGTCGGGTTCAAGCAGATTCTGATGGAACCGGTATTCCCGGAAAAACTGAATTATGTGAATGCTTCGCATGTATCGCCTTATGGCAGGATAGGGAGTTCCTGGAAACGTGACGGCAATAAGCTGGAGTGGAACGTTGAGATTCCCGCCAATACAACCGCTACGATCAAGCTGCCGCTTGACTTCCATGTACAGGTAGATGCCGGTCAGGCGGGGATTCATTCCGTGGAGGAGGCTGACGGTAAGCTGGTAGTCGAATTGGGCTCCGGCAAGTATGTATTCATGTCTGAATGATATTTTCTAACAACAATAAAACAGATGTAACTATGAGACTAAAAAGATTGTTTTTGGGGATAATGCTCTTTACGGGCATTACGGGTGCAGGAGCGGCAAATGCTGCTCCGGAAGACATCTCTGCTTCTATTTCCTTGAAAGTGCCGGGGAATGATGCCAAGCAATATCCGCTGGCCTTGCAGAAGATGCAGGATGGTATGTACAGCTGCCGGGCTTCGGAAACGTTGCCATTGGACATCATCCGCCAGGTGGTGGACAAGGATGGCAAACTGCGCATTACCGTCACACTCAAGGCACTGGAAAATGTGTATTTCAACTACGGGGAACAGATAAAGACCGGTTACAAGCATTCGGACTGCCAGTTCTACATGCCGGGCTTCTGGTATCGCCGCAACCTGCGTTCGCCGAAGGAAGCTCCTTCTTTCCACACATCGGACAGTTGGCTGGTGCGTGAGGACCGTTTGAGCACTCCGCTGACGGCAGCTTTCAATCCGGCAAGTGGTACGTCCATGTCGGTTATCCGTATTGACAAGTTCGATAAGGAAGCTTTGACCACTCATAAGGAGGGAGAGGTAATCTTGTCCGGTGAGACTTCCATCGGATATACCGGTTTCTGCAATGTGGATGGTATGACTGTCTTGGCATACGGTTTCCCCTATAAGGAAGCACCGAAGACATATATCCGCAAATTGACGCTGGCTCCTGCCGTTGAGGCTTTCCAGTTGCTGCGTAAGGGCGACAGCATCTCCATGACTTGGGAGGTGTCTGAAAGGAATGCTGCCGATTTTTCGGAATGCGTACAGCGCACCTGGGAGTATTGTTATGACACTAACCGTCCGAAACCGGTTGACACACCTTACACGGTAGACCGCATGAAGGAGGTGATGAGCAACTTCTTCGTGGAAAGCTATGTTGGCAATACCCCCACTCATTATTATTCCGGTGTAGAGTTGGAGACTGCTACTTGTGCCAATACCGATGTTGCCGAAGTGGGCTTTGTGGGACGTACATTGCTGAACGCTTTCAATGCTTTGGAGTATGGCAAACAGCAGAACCGCCAAGACCTGGTGGACAATGCCAACCATATCTTTGACACTTATCTCCAGAACGGTTTTTCGCCTGCCGGTTTCTTCAACGAAGTGGTACACTACAACCGCGGCTTCAAGGAAACCAGACATAGCATCCGCCGTCAGTCCGAGGGAGTGTATGCCATCTTGAACTATTTGAACTACGAGAAACAGCAGAAGCGTAAACACCCCGAATGGGAGAAACGCATCAAGGGCATGCTGGACAGCTTCCTCAAGTTGCAGAACGAGGACGGCAGCTTCCCGCGCAAGTTCAAGGATGATTTCTCTGTCGTGGATGCCAGCGGCGGTAGCACGCCTTCGGCAACATTGCCTTTGGTGATGGCGTCCAAGTATTTCAAGGACAAACGTTATCTGGCAAGCGCCAAGCGTACGGTAGACTATCTGGAGAAGGAACTGATATCCAAAGCCGATTATTTCTCTTCTACGCTGGATGCCAACTGCGAGGACAAGGAAGCCTCCTTGTATGCTGCTACGGCTGCTTATTATCTGGCTTTGGTTACCAAAGGAGAAGAGCGTGCGCACTATGCCGGTCTGGCGAAGAAAGCCGCTTATTTTGCTTTGTCGTGGTATTATACTTGGGATGTTCCTTTTGCCGAAGGTCAGATGCTGGGAGATATCGGCTTGAAAACCCGTGGTTGGGGAAATGTGTCGGTAGAGAATAACCATATCGATGTATTTATCTTCGAATTTGCCGATGTGCTGCATTGGCTCTCCAAGGAGTACAACGAGCCGCGCTTCTCTGACTTTGCCGAGGTGATTTCCACTTCCATGCGCCAGTTACTGCCATATGAAGGACACATGTGCGGCATTGCCAAAGTAGGCTATTACCCGGAAGTGGTGCAGCATACCAATTGGGATTACGGACGTAACGGAAAGGGATATTACAACAATATCTTCGCTCCGGGCTGGACGGTCGCTTCTTTGTGGGAGCTGTTCACTCCGGGACGTACGGAGCAGTTCTTGTTGAAAAAATGATAGTCTAAACAGTAACCAATATTGTATTTATGAATAAGATGATGACTTTGTTGGCAAGCGTGATGCTATTGGCATCGGCTTGCACGGGCAAGCAGGCGAGTGAAAAGACTGCTTCTGGACTGGAACCTGCCAACTTCCGTACGGAAGTGGATGGCAAGCAGACAGACTTGTTTGTTTTGAAGAATAAGAATGGTATGGAAGTTTGTATTACGAATTTCGGCGGACGTATTGTATCAGTGATGGTGCCAGACAAGGATGGCGTTATGCGTGATGTGGTGCTGGGCTTCGATTCCATTCAGGACTACATCAAGTTCCCTTCGGATTTCGGCGCTACCATCGGACGTTATGCCAACCGTATCAACCAGGGTAAGATTACAGTGGATGGGGTAGAGTATCAGCTGCCGCGCAACAATTACGGTCATTGCCTGCATGGAGGTCCCAAGGGATACCAATATCAAGTGTTCGATGCCCGCCAGTTGAGCAGTCAGGTTCTGGAGTTGACTTATCTGTCGAAAGACGGAGAGGAGGGCTTCCCGGGTAACCTGACCTGCAAGGTCACTTTCTCGCTGACAGATGACGATGCCATCGACATTCGTTACAGTGCCGAAACGGACCGTACCACTGTTGTCAATATGACGAACCATTCTTACTTTAACCTGGACGGTGACCCCTCCAAGTCCAATTCGGATTATCTGCTCACTATTGATGCAGATGCTTATACCCCCGTGGACAGTACCTTCATGACTACCGGTGAGATTGTTTCCGTAGAAGGTACGGATATGGATTTCCGCACTCCTACTGCTGTTGGCGCCCGTATCGACAATGACTTTGAGCAGTTGAAGAACGGCAAGGGCTATGACCACAACTGGGTACTCAATACGAAGGGCGATGTCACCCGCCCGTGTGCCACCCTCGAATCTCCCTCAACGGGTATTGTGCTTGATGTCTATACCAACGAACCGGGCATTCAGATTTATGCCGGTAACTTCCTGGATGGCACACTGACCGGAAAGAAAGGTATTGTGTACGGTCATCGTGCTTCTGTCTGTCTGGAGACTCAAAAGTATCCCGATACGCCCAACAAGCCGGAATGGCCTTCTGCATTGCTGAAGCCGGGAGAGAAGTATGACAGCCATTGCATTTATCGCTTCTCGGTGAAGAAATAAATATAAGGCAGGCATAGCCTGCCTTTATGGGATGGATATAAATATGACAAGAAGCCTGAAGTATTGAGGCGTACGTTTGTTTGTCCCTATATCTTTGGTGACGGAGAGGAACATTCCATCATTTCCCATTGGAAGTATAATGATGGTTATGGCAGTGTTGAACTTATTAGAGTAACTATAGATGGTGTGGATGCCCGCATCGAATCAGGAACAGACAAATATCACCCGTTAGTTGTCGTTGTGTTGGCAAAGTAACTTGTTTTTCTTAAATACTCTGTCTTGGTAAAATCAGCACTTTATCAAGACAGAGTTTTTATTCTTTGGAATTACCGCATCGCCAGCGCCTTATTCTCCGCCTCCTCCATAATCTCCCGTTCTCCCGGCCCTTTGTCATTGATTCCGCAAAGGTGGAGGATGCCGTGGATGATGACCCGGTACAGTTCACGTTCGTAGTTGTTATCGGCGAACTGTTCCGCATTGGTGCGTACGGTATCGAGGCTGATGAAGAGGTCACCGCTAAGGCGGTTGCCTTCACAGTAGTCGAAAGTGATGATATCTGTGTAATAATCGTGTTGCAGATATTGGCGGTTCACTTCGAGTATCTTCTCGTCCGAGCAGAAGATATAGGCTATTTCACCGACTCTTTTTCCGTAAGTGGCGGCTACGGATTTTATCCATTCCGTTGTTTCACGCTTCTTGATGGAGGGCATTTCAACGCCGTCTGTCTGATAACTAATCATTTTATTTACAATTTTACGATTTACGATTGAAATTACATTCCTGTGATTAAGACAGTTTCTTTAGAAGAAGAACATATAACTGATAATAATCGCTGCAATGATGCCGGAGAAATCGGCAATCAGCCCACACGTCACGGCATTCCTCGTTTTGGTGATACCTACGCTGCCGAAATACACAGCAAGAATATAGAATGTGGTGTCCGAAGCGCCACGTGCCACGCAACTCATGCGTCCTACAAATGAATCGGCGCCATACTGTTTCATGGTGTCAATCATCAGTCCGTTGGCACCGCTGCCGCTCAGTGACTTCATCAGGGCAGTGGGTAGGGCACCTACAAAGCTGGTATCTACACTGAATAGTCCTACTACATAACCGATACCGTTCACCAGTATATCCATGGCGCCGGAAGTGCGGAAAACGGCGATTCCAACGAGAAAAGCAACCAGATAAGGGATGATGCGTATGGCAGTGGTGAAGCCTTCTTTGGCTCCTTCTATAAAGGCATCGTATACATTGATTTTCTTCCATAGCCCCCAGAGGATGAACAGCAGGATGATGGAGAACAGCAGTATGTTGGCAATTAAAGTGGAATATACACCCATTTCATCACGGCTAATCTGTGTGAACAGATAAATGAGTGCGGCAAAGAAAAGACTGATGCAGCCAATCAGGATAAGTATGGGCTTGTTCAGCAGGTTGATGCGTTGTGCAATGCTGACGGCAATGACACCGACAATGGTCGAGATGGCAGTCGTTATCAGTGTGGGGATAAAGATGTCCGTGGGTTGGGCGGCACCCATCTGCGAGCGATACATCATGATGCTGACGGGGATAAGTATCAGTCCCGAGGTGTTGAGGACAAGGAACATGACCATCGGATTGGTGGCAGTGTCCTTTTTCGGGTTTAGTTCCTGAAGTTCCTTCATGGCTTTCAGCCCCATTGGGGTAGCGGCATTGTCCAGCCCCAGCATGTTGGCAGAGAGATTCATGAATATGGAACCCATGGCAGGATGTCCTTTCGGTATTTCGGGAAAGAGACGGCAGAATACCGGACTCAGCCAACGGGAGAGGGCATTGATCATGCCGCTGTTTTCGCCTATTTTCATCACGCCGAGCCAGAGGGCGAGTATTCCTGTCAGTCCCAGGGATATTTCAAAAGCTGTTTTGGAAGAGGAGAAGGTGGAGTTGACGAGTTCTGTGAATATCTCCACATCACTCATAAAGATGAGTTTGCAGAGGGCTACGATGAATGCGATGACGAAGAAAGCTACCCAGATGTAATTTAAAACCATGTATCGTTACTTTGTTTCTAGTGGATTAATATTTGTTTTCGTTGGCAAGATTCCAGGCGTTGAGGAAAGCTGCTTTGGTTATTTCTATCATTTTTTCCCAGTTCAGCCGGTCGGTGTGGTCCGAAGGCTGGTGGTAATCGGGATGTCCGTCTGTGTGGTACCAGATGATGGGGATGTTGCACAGGGCAAAAGAAGCATTGTCACTTCCTCCCGTGGGGCGGTCCCAGGCGCGGTAGTCCGGTTGCAGGCGCAAGCTGTAGCGTGCAATGTCCTGCTTCAGCCAGTCGCCGAATACGGGGTGGGCGGCGGTGTAGAAGTAGACAACGTGTTGAGGCTGCTCGGGCTTATTGTTACGGCCTATCATGTCGAAATTGAGATAACCTTTCACCTGGCTGATGAAAGGACAGCTTTGTACAAAGTATTTTGAGCCGAGCAATCCCTTTTCTTCCCCATCCCAAAAGGCAAAGATGACCGTGCGCAGAGGCTTCTGTCCGGTGGCAAGAAATGCACGGGCTATCTGCAGGACGGCAGAGACACCGGAGGCATTGTCGTCCGCACCGTTGTATATCCGGTCGTTTGCCAGCGTCTCGTCCACACCCAGATGGTCGAAGTGGGCACCTACGATGACATATTCATCCGGTCGTTCTCCCGGGATGGTTCCCAATACATTACTCATCTGCAGGATGCGGTGGACGCCTTGTTTAAGGATGGCGATGGAGTCGGGATGCACTTGCCACCGTCCCCGTTGTTGGCGTTCCTTGTTGTAAGCCTCGAAGGGCTGGTAATAATTGTCCTTTTCCAGCGGGGCAATGCCGGCTTCTTTCAGGCAGGATGCCAGATAGCGGGCAGCCAGTCGTGAACCGTGCATGCCTGCTTCGCGTCCTTGCAGCTCATCATCGGCCAGAAAGCCGACAATAGCCTTGGCCGAAGTGCGGCTGATGCTTTGCAACCCCTTTTCTTGTGGAGATTGTGCATGTAAGGATAGTGCGAAAGAAAGGCAGCAGATTGCTCCCAAAACAGCTTTATACATGTCGTACGGTTTTAAGGATTGGACATACCGGTTGCAAAATTAAAGATAACTTTCCATAGTTTCTATATAAATGTTGTATTTTTGTCCATTGGCGGATGAATTCAAATCCGTGTAAATCAAATGAGAGAAGGATGAAAAAGAAGAATGAAGCAGTGGAAACCGTCTTGTGCGAACGTGTGCTTTCGGCAGAAGAAGTGGCGTGCATCTCGGTACAGATTCAGCAGGAATTGGAGGCGTATATCGACCCGGTGAAAAGGGAGTATCTTCCCCGTTTCTTCAAGACCGGAAAGGGGCAGTATGGCGAGGGGGATAAGTTTCTGGGAGTGGTGGTACCCAACACCCGGCAGGTGGCAAAGCAGTACAAGCACGAACCTTTTGGGGTAATGGCAACCTTGCTTCAGAGTGAATGGCACGAGTGTCGCCTTTGTGCCTTGCTGATGTTGGTGGAGCGATTCAAAAAGAGCGATGAAAAGGGGAAAAAGGAGATTTATGACTTTTACCTTTCGCAAACGGGCCGTATCAATAATTGGGATTTGGTCGATTTGTCTGCCCCCGGCATTGTGGGCGAATATCTGAAAGACAAACCTCGCAAGGACCTCTACCGGCTGGCGGATAGTCCGCTGCTTTGGGACCAGCGCATTGCTGTGGTATCTACCTATACACTTATCAAAAATGGTGATTTCATCGATATATTAGCCCTTTCGGAACGGCTGCTCCATCATAAGCATGACTTGATGCAAAAGGCGGTAGGATGGATGCTCCGGGAGATGGGTAAGCGGGACAAGGACTTGCTGGTGCAATTCTTGGAGAAGCATTGCAGGACGATGCCGCGAACGATGTTGCGTTATGCGATAGAGAAGTTCCCGGAGGAGGAACGCAAGGAGTTTATGAAGCGCTGATGGGGAATGAAAATCGTGAAACTGTATTTTTATGGGTTTGCATTTTTATGTAAAGGTAGGCTTGCTTTGGGGGAACAGTAAATACTTTTCCATTTCTATACTTTTTAGGAAATAAATTAGTTCTTTTGCAGCAAGAACTATAAAACTGCTATGAAACGGGTCGATTCAGTCATATCACTGATATATTCTATGTCCAAAGCGGAAAAGAAAGCTTTCTCCGTCCAAATGTTGAAGGATAAGGAGGAAAAAGACTATTTGGTGATATATGATATCATTACCAAAAGTAAGCAACTGGATAGTAAAAATGTAAAGGGGGAATTTCATAAGCGCAGGCCTGGTGGTTCGTTTGAAGTCTCTATTCAATATTTGTATGAAAGACTGACGGATAGTTTGCTCACTTTGCGAAAGAAGAAAGATATCTATTATGACCTACTGAACAATTTGTGTAAAGCCCGTATGCTTTACGAACGTTCTTTATTTGAAGAATGTTTTGAGATACTTTCAGACACGATAGAACAAGCAACATATTATGAAAACAATGAAGTGCTGACCATTGCCTTAAAGCTGGAGTTGGAATATTTGCTGAGACTTAATTTCCCGAATTTGGCTGAATCTGAACTCTATCATAAACACTTTATGCAAAATGAAGCTTTAAAGAAAACCCGCAAAATTGTAGAACAGTCTTCTTTGCATAACTTGTTGAAGTACCGCCTTAGCCATATCGGTTCTATCCGAACTTCAAAACAGAAGCAAGATATGAATGACCTTATGGTTAATGAACTTTCCATAGCTGCTTCTTCCGGAATAGAAGGAAATTTTGAGTTAATGCGGAATCACAGACTTTTTCAAGCCAACTATTTGATGGGAGCTGGAGAATATAAAGCTGCCTTGAATTCTTATAAAGAGCTTAGCCGGCTGTTCGAGCAGAACCGGCAGTTCTGGTCGAATCCTCCTATCTACTATTTATCAGTACTTGAGGGGGTACTTGGCAGTTTGAGGGTCTGTGGACAATATGACGAAATACCTTACTTCCTGGACAAGTTGAAAAAGCTTATCTCGGATGCTTCTTCATTTGAATTTCAGGTGAACGCCATTTGCCTTCTCTTTCAGTATGAACTGTTTCCTTATTTAGATAATGGAGATTTTCTGGATTGTACAAAACTGATGGCATATTATCAGAAGTCACTTTATGATAAGGAAGCGTGGTTGAGCCCGGTGCGTAAAAGTGAATTGCTACTCTATACTGCACTTGTACATATAGGTAATCAGAATTACAAAGCAGCAAAGAAATACATAAGCAATGCCATTATTGATCATAATATAAAGTATCAACCTCTGATGAGGACTATCCGGCTAGTGCGCCTTATAGTTTATTATGAAATGCATGAATATGAGTTTGTATATCATGAATCACGTTCTATCAATCGTAGCCTTTCTTCTCCCAAAGAGCATACTTTCAAAACGGAGCATATCATTCTGTGGTTTCTGAACCAGCAGCATCTTCCAGTTTTGAGAAAAGATCGCGAAGCTTTTTGGGAGAAACTTCTTCCTGAAGTGCAGGCTTTGTATGATGATAAATATGAGAATCAGTTATTGCATCTTTGTGACCTTACTGCGTGGATAGAAGCCAAGATATTGAAGGAAAACTTGTCTGATGTACTGAAACGGCATATGCATATGAAAGAACTGCTTCAAAAATAGAATAAGTGGCAGAGTGCTGCCATAAAATACCTTCACTTATAGTTCTCTTTTTCTCTCTTGTAATTATATAAATATGGGATAAGAATACCCATAAAATCTGTTTTATATCTATTTATAGAAAGATATATATAGTTTGTAATTATATAAATGAATTAATAGTGTAAAGTTTTCCCTCTTATTATTTATTTCATTTGCATAATCTTAATTTTTAATATTATGGAGAGAGAATCTTTTATTTATAAACCAAAGATTGTAGTCATCGGAAGTTGTAATACGGATATGGTGGTAAAGGCTGGACGTTTACCAGTTCCAGGAGAGACTGTATTGGGAGGAACCTTTTATATGAATCCTGGTGGAAAAGGAGCCAATCAAGCCATTGCAGCCGCCCGATTAGGTGCTGAGGTTACATTAATTTCAAAGATTGGCTATGATTTGTTCGGGTTGCAAGCTTTGGAGATATACCGTTCTGAAAAAATAAATACAGAGTTCATCTTTACGGACCAAAAGAGTCCTTCGGGAGTTGCTCTAATTTCTGTAGATTCTTACGGAGAAAATAGCATCATTGTTGCACCAGGAGCGAGTCGTTCCTTATCGACCGAAGATATAGATAAAGCAAAAAGTAAATTGGAGGAGGCTGATATTATACTGATGCAATTGGAAGTACCCATTGAAACTGTAGAATATGCTGCTACTATTGCCAAAAGTTATGGAAAGAAGGTGATTTTGAATCCTGCCCCGGCTTCTGTTCTGAGTAATTCATTTTTGAGTTGTGTGCATACCATACTTCCAAATCGGATTGAGGCTGAAATGCTGTCGGGCATCAAGGTGATAGATGAGGAAAGTGCTTGGCGTGCAGCGAAAGCTATAGGTGAGAAAGGAATAGAGAATGTCGTCATTACATTAGGAAAAGATGGCGCTTATGTAAAGGAAAAGGAAGAATATACTATGATTCCTGCAAAGGAAGTAGAAACAATTGATACTACTGGTGCTGGAGATGTGTTTTGCGGAGCGTTTAGTGTCTATTTGTCCGAGAACCATACGCTGACAGAATCGGTGGAATTTGCCAATGCTGCGGCAGCTCTTGCAGTGACACGTATGGGTGCACAGAGTGCCATTCCTTATAAACGGGAGATAGCTTTATGAGATAAACCAACCTGAGTTATATTTATAAATCTGATAAAAATGAAAATTGTAGTTATTGGAAGTTCAAACATAGATATGGTTGCACAAGTCAGCCATCTTCCTGCACCGGGCGAAACAGTCGGAGACGCTTGTTTCATGCAGTTACTGGGAGGAAAGGGGGCAAATCAAGCTGTTGCGGCAGCACGGCTCGGAGCTTCTGTCACGTTTATCACTTCTTTGGGAAATGATATGTATGCGGATATTCTGAAAAAACAGTTCGAGAAAGAAGGTATCATTACGGATTACATCGTGGATGATGAATGCCATCCTACGGGTACTGCCCTCATCTTTGTGGCTGATAGTGGCGAAAATTGTATTGCAGTAGCTCCTGGAGCTAATTATTCTTTACTGCCAGATGCGGTGATACGTTTCGAAAAAGTCATTGATGAGGCGGATATGATTGTGATGCAGGCTGAGATTCCTTATGAAACGGTGAAGAAAGTGGCTTTATTGGCTAATGAGAGAGGGAAGAAAGTTTTACTTAATCCTGCTCCTGCTTGCCCAATTGATAGGGAATTGATGAATTCCGTTGATTTGTTGGTAGTGAATGAAGTGGAAGCTTCCTTTATTTCCGATATGAGTTATACGGGAGATAATCTTGATGAGATAGCTACTGCATTAATGGAATCAGGAGCACGTAATGTTATTATTACGTTGGGTAGCTGTGGGGTATATATGAAGAATAAAAAAGAAACTGTCCGTATTTCTGGTTATAAAGTAAATGCTGTTGACACAACTGCTGCAGGTGATACCTTTTGTGGTGCCTTAGCCGTGGCTTGTTCGCAGAGAGGTTTGGATAGGGAAGCATTGGAATTTGCTAATGTTGCAGCTGCAATCGCAGTTACCCGGATGGGTGCTCAGCCATCTATTCCTACACTTGAAGAAGTCGGACGTTTCAGACTTGAGAGGGAAATATCTTTATCGTTTAATCTTTAATATTTTGTACTATGTTTATTGTCAGCAGTTATACGTTAGCCGTTCTTTTCTGCTTTGTCACAATGATTTGCTGGGGCTCTTGGGGAAATACCCAGAAATTGGCGGGAAAGAGTTGGCGTTATGAGCTCTATTATTGGGATTATACCATAGGCATTCTGCTGTTTGCACTTCTTTTGGTATTCAGCTTAGGGAGTTTCGGAAGTCAAGGAAGAAGTTTTCTTGAGGACATTCGTCAAGTCAGTACGGAAAATATGGTCAGTGCATTTGTAGGAGGTGTGATTTTCAATGCTTCTAATATTCTTTTATCCGCTTCAGTTTCCATGGCGGGAATGGCGGTAGCTTTTCCGTTGGGTGTTGGGCTGGCATTGGTCCTGGGAGTTTTTATCAATTACTTTAGTGCTCCGAAAGGTAATCCGCTATGGTTATTTGTGGGGGTTCTTCTTGTGGTGGTTGCCATTGTCTGTAATGGAATGGCTGCAGGTAAGAAGCAGAATAGTGGTACTATTGGGAGCAGGAAAGGGATTGTTTTAGCAACGATTGCCGGTGTATTGATGTCCTTCTTTTACCGTTTTGTTGCTTCTGCCATGGATTTGAATAATTTTATTTCTCCCACACCTGGGATGGCTACTCCTTATACAGCATTTTTCATCTTTGCTGTCGGAATCTTTTTCAGTAATTTTATATTCAATACTTTGGTGATGAAACACCCTTTTGTGGGAGTATCTGTTACTTATAAGGAATATTTTGCGGGAAAAATAGAAACACATTTGGTTGGTATCTTAGGTGGATGCATCTGGGGGCTGGGAACGGCTTTGAGCTATATTGCTGCTGAAAAGGCAGGTACTGCTATTTCATATGCACTAGGGCAGGGAGCTCCTATGATTGCTGCTTTATGGGGAGTGTTTATTTGGAAAGAGTTTGCAGGAAGTCCGCGCGGAACGAATAGACTTCTGGCAATAATGTTTGTCTTCTTTATTTTAGGGCTTTCACTTATTATATTTTCGGGAGGTAACTGATCTCTCCGATGATTTGAATATAAATTGGCTTTATTAACTTTATTAAAATAATATGAAACAGAAAAGTGTAAAATGGTGGCGGTATTTCTTTCTACTGTGTTTGATGGGAATATCAGTATGTATGTATGCTTCCGGAGGAAAAAGAACCTTAAACGGATTGGTGACAGATGTTGAGGGTGTACCTGTTATTGGTGCTAATATTCTTGTTAAAGGCCAGACTACTGGTGTGATTTCTGATGTTGAAGGTAAGTTCTCCATAACGGTTTCTTCTCCAAAAGATGTGTTGGTCATCTCATACATCGGTTATAATACCGTAGAAATGATTGTGGGCGAGAAAACAAGCATTAACGTCCAGTTGACCGAAAGTTCTAATCTTCTAAATGATGTGGTAGTTATTGGGTATGGCTCTATGAAGAAGGGGGAAATTACAAGTGCCATTACGAATGTGAAGTCTGAAGACTTTATTCAAGGAGTTGTAAAAGATGCTACCCAGTTGTTGCAAGGCAAGGTTGCTGGTTTGCAAATGGCAAGCCCATCGGGAGACCCGACAGCAGGAGTGGAAATCAATATTCGTGGTGTATCCACGATTTCTGCGTCATCAGCCCCTTTGATTGTTATTGACGGCATTCCCGGAGGAAGTCTGAATTCCATTGCTCCCGAGGATGTGGAAACCATTGATGTACTGAAGGATGGATCGGCTGCGGCTATTTATGGAACTAGAGGAACAAATGGTGTGATAATCATTACTACAAAAAAAGCAAAGCAAGGCAAAGCGTCTTTGGAATACCATGGATATGTAGCATTCGAGTCTATACAAAAGCAGACGGATGTACTGACAGCATCTGATTACAGAAGACTAGCACAGGACCCTTTGTTTAAGGATAATATCAGTGATGAAGGTGCTGATGTCAATTGGATTGATGCAATTACCCGTAATCCCGTAAATCATACTCATAATTTGTCTTTGCGTGGAGGAACTGAAAAGACAAACTATATTGCTTCGATAACCTATAGAAAGCAGGATGGTATCTTGTTGAATACAGGCAAGGAAGCTTTGACATTCAAGATTGGATTGAATCATTCGATGATGGATGACAAATTGAAAATACAGTTGAATGTCAACAATTCGACCATAAAGCAGGACGTTACTTGGTATAATGCTTATTTGCAGGCTTGCTTGATGAATCCGACGCGTCCGGTTTATAATGAAGACGGCTCCTATAAAGAATATGGAACTTCTTATAAGCCCTATAATCCGGTAGCTCTTCTGAATGAGGAAACAGACCAGGAAAAATGGAATCAACTTCTAGCGAGTGGGAAAATTACTTTTTCACCCATTGAAGGGTTGAATCTGAGTGCGATGGCGGCCATGCAGCGATATGACTCCATGAGGGACAAATGGAATACTTTCAACTATTTTACTACCACTATTGAAAATAAAAACGCTGAAGTAACCAAATGGGCAGCCGGCAGTATGGATCGGACTCTGGAACTGACAGCAGATTATTTTAAGACGATAGGAAAGCATGAGTTCTCGGGATTGGTGGGATATAGCTATCAAGATTTTGAAAGACAAGGCAGCCAGATGTATGCTATGGATTTCCCTACTGATATATTTGGCCCTTGGAATATTGGTACAGCCCAGTCTACAAAAGATGGTAAATCGACAATCAGTAGCTATAAAAATGGCAATAAGCTGATCTCTTTCTTTGGTAGACTTACCTATAACTATGATAACAAGTACATGCTGATGGGAAGTTTGAGACGTGAAGGGTCTTCAAAATTTGGCGTGAATCATAAATGGGGCTGGTTTCCTGCTATTTCAGCCGGTTGGAGAATTAGCGAAGAGAGCTTCATGAAAAATATCGGTTTCGTAGATGACTTGAAGTTGAGAGTTGGATTTGGTGTGACGGGAACAGAATTGTCAGATTCTTATCAGTCGCTGGTTTTATTGAACTATTCTGGTGTAGGCCAGATGAACGGGCAATGGACACAAGGAGTAGTACCGGCCTCTAATCCTAATCCAGATTTGAAATGGGAAACAAAATCGGAATGGAACTTAGGTATTGATTTTTCTCTTTTGAGTAGAAGATTGAATGGTACAATTGATCTTTATCAGCGGACAACTTCAGATTTATTGTCTGAATATCAAGTTCCTGTGCCACCTAACTTCATTAGTACGATGTGGGCTAATGTAGGCAAGATAAGAAATAGGGGAATTGAAGTAGCATTGGATGGAGAGGTTATCCGGACAAAGGATTTTACTTGGAGACTGGGAGGTAATTTCTCTTATAATGTCAACAAACTTTTATCTCTTTCCAATGACAAGTATCAAAGAGATTATTGGTATACGGGGTGGACTAGTTCAGGTATTCAGCAGACGACGCATATTGTAAAGGAGGGTGAACCGATAGGAAATTTTTACGGTTGGAAAGCAGTAGGACTTACCGATGATGGATTATGGTTGGTGGAAGGTGCTGATGGTAATCCTAAATTGGCCAGTGAAGCCGGACAGGAAGACAAACAAGTGATCGGTAATGGTTTGCCAAGTATGTATGCAGGTTTGAACACAACACTTTTATATAAAAAGTTTGATTTGGGAATATCTTTGAGAGGAGCTTTCGGCTTTGAAGTATTGAATGAGTATAGAATGCATTGGGAAACGATGAAGCGTATTAGTGAAGGTAATTTGCCGAAATCTGTATTGAAAAAACCTTTCGGGAGCCAGTCTTATGTTTTTGATTCTCATATGTACCATAGCTATTATGTTGAGAAGGGAGACTATGTGAAGTTAGACAATGTTACATTGGGTTATACTCTTAATCTGAATAATAAATATTTGAGAAGTGTGCGGTTATATGTGACGGGACATAATCTGCTTACTATCACTGGTTATGATGGACTGGATCCTGAAGTCAGTATTAAGGGTTTAGATCCTGGAGTTGAGCGTAAGGAGCTGTATCCTACAGTCCGTTCGTATACGGTCGGTGCTATTGTTAAATTTTAAAATGAAGAATGATGAAAAAATATAGTTTATATATATTGTTCCTGATGGGGTTGGGGGCAATGGCTGGTTCTTGCACAAATCTTGATGAGAAAATCTATGATAGGTTGGTAGACAACAACTTCTATAAAAATGAAAAAGATATCATTGCTGCCATTACACCGGTATATACGGATTATAGAGGACTTCTGGAATGGCGTAAGTGGTGGGACTTTGAAGAAACGACTGATGTGGCCGTAACACCGCGAGCAGCTTGGTTTGACGGAGGAATCTATATACGTCTGCATAAGCATACATGGAAACCGGAAGATCCCCATTTCTCAGATCTTTGGGGACAGGCCTACGGAGGAATCAGTAATTGTAATCGGGTAATTTATCAGCTTGACAATTTGGATTTCGAAGTTACTGGTAAGGAAAGTGTAATAGCTGAGTTGGAGGTAGCCCGTGCTTATTGGTATTACATACTATGTGAGGCTTTCGGTAATGTACCTATTGTAGACCGGTTTGATGTTCCGGAAGGTTTCTTGCCGGAAACCAGTAGCCGCGAAGAGGTGTTTGCATTTATAGAGAATAGTATAAAAAATAATGTTGATAAGCTGAGTGACGATACAAAGACTTACTATGGCAGATTCAATAAATGGAATGCCAAGATGTTACTGGCACGTCTTTATTTGAATGCAGAGTCATGGATAGGGAAGAATATGTATACGGAATGCATGGCACTTTGTACAGAAATAATGAACTCCAATAAATATGCCTTGGAGAATGATTATAGTGCACCTTTCTATGCCCAGAATGAAGGCTCCCAAGAGATTATATTTGCTTATCCGGCAGATGAGGTGAAGACTGGAAGTACCATTTACATGGCTTTGCAGAAAACTCTTCATCCTTCAAATGTAAAAACCTTTAATTTGCAGACATGGTTGGATAATGGGGTGTGTGCTGTTCCTACTTTTATAGATACTTATGAGGAAGGCGATAAGCGTTTACCGAAAACCTGGAGAATGGGGCAGCAGTATGGCAGTGACGGGTCTATCTTATATTGCACTGGACTTGTTCCTGGTTGGGAAGGAAAACCCTTGATTTATACAAAGGAAGTCAGCAATCTTGAAAATGGAGGAGAGGCTGAAGGTTACCGTTGCGGTAAGTATGAAATTAAAATGGGAACCTCGCGTGCGTTGGATAATGATTGGGTGGCTATGCGTTATGCAGAGGTTTACTTGATGAAAGCTGAGTGTATTTTACGTACAAATGGCAATGCGGAAGAAGCGGCACAGTTAGTCAATGAAGTACGGAAACGTGCTTTTGACGGTGACAACAAACTCTCTGGAGCTGATTTGTTGAAAACAACTAATGTAAATGGTGTTCCTGTACGTTTTGGAATTTTATTGGATGAATGGGGCCGGGAATTTGCTTTGGAAGGTTTGAGGCGTAGCCAATTGATACGTTTTGATAATAATTATACAAAAGGAGAATGGACTTTTCACGAACCTTCTAAAGAAACTTATTTAAACTTATTTCCTATTCCTTTGTCAGAGATACAAGCTAATAATAAATTGGAACAAAATGAGGGGTATAAATAGGGTGGTATATTGAAATATAAATTAAAAAATTAATTATGAAAGAACTTAGAATCTTTGGAATATGTATATGCGTGCTGCTGGGGACTGTAATGGGTAATGCAGCTTCAAAATTGCCTTCATCAGTGACGATGAGTAAGGTTCAATTAGAGAATAAGATAAAGGGAGGTTGGGCCGGCCAGACTATCGGGGTTAGCTTCGGTAGTTATACGGAATTTAGGTATCAAGGAACTTTTATTCAGGATTATCAGACGATTCCTTGGGGGGAAGGTTATGTGCAAAGATTGATGGATTCCTGGCCTGATTTATATGATGACATTTACATGGACCTCACTTTTGTAGATGTATTGGAGAAAAAAGGGCTGGATGCTTCGGTGAAAGATTTTGCTGTAGCTTTTGCTACGGCAGACTATAATTTATGGCATGCCAATCAGGCTGCGAGGTATAATATAGCTCATGGAGTGGACAATCCTGGACATTGGCTGAATAACCCACATGCCGATGACATTGATTATCAGATTGAAGCAGATTTTGCCGGACTGATGAATCCGGGTATGCCTAATTCAGCTTCTCAAATCAGTGATAAGGTGGGGCATCTTATGTGTTATGGCGATGGCTGGTATGGTGGTGTTTATGTCGGTGCCATGTATAGTCTTGCTTTTGTGTCTGATGATATCCAGTTTATTGTTACTGAGGCTTTAAAGACGATTCCGGAGGAAAGTGGTTTCTATAAATGTATTGCAGATGTGATAGAGTGGTATAAAATGTATCCTGATGATTGGAAACGTACTTGGTTCGAAATTCAGAAACATCATGCGGAAGAGATCGGTTGTCCGGATGGAGTATTTCATCCATTAGATATTGATGCTAAAATTAATGCCGCTTACATCGTTTTAGGATTATTGTATGGCAATGGTGATTTCACTAAGACAATGGAAATATCAACGCGGGCAGGTCAGGATTCAGATTGTAATCCGTCTTCTGCAGGAGGGATATTAGGCACAATGATAGGCTATGATGCTATCCCTGAATATTGGATGAAAGGTTTGAGAGGGGCGGAAGGCAAGAATTTCAAGTATACGTTACTCTGTTTGGATCAGATTTACACTATCAGCAATAAACATGCTTTGGAGATGATTCGCAGGAATGGAGGAAAAGTGGAAAAGGAGAATGTGACAATTGCCGTACAGAGGCCCGAGACTGTACGTTTGGAGCAGAGTTTTACAGATATGTATCCCACGGCTAAGGTTGAATTGTCTAAACACGATATAGATATACTGACTTTTGAATTTGAGGGTACGGGATTTGTACTCCGTGGGGAGGCTATTCGTAGGGACATGAATCGGCCGGATGCAGTACTGAAAGTTAATCTGTATCTTGATGGGGAGTTGGTCGAGAAGGCTGCTGCATTTCCGACTTACTTCCATGATCGGCGGTTAGATATATTTTGGAAATATCAGCTGCCTGAGGGTAAACATCAAGTAAAGGTAGAAGTCATAAAAGATGGTGCTAATGCTTTGTTGAAGTCTTGGGATTATATCGTTTATTCGAAAGGCAAGAAATGATTGTGAAATACTATGCTGATTAGGAACCATATCAAAAACAATAAATAGGTATTAATATGTAACATAGTATTGCATAGGGTAAGGTAAGCAAGATTAGCTTATGGATGATTTTAAGAACTGTATGAATGAGTTTTCTTTCATGCAGTTTTTTTTGGGTAGGAGAGATAGCCATGAAAAAACTAACTTCTATCGCTTATCTCAAAATAAATTAGTTATTTTGCAGAAAACAAAGGAATCTGGAATGGAACAAGAAGATTTTGATATACGCAACCAGCAGCCCGTCACCAGCCGAGAACGTGATTTCGAGAACGCTCTCCGTCCGTTGAATTTTGAGGATTTCAGCGGGCAGGACAAGGTGGTGGACAATCTGCGCATATTTGTGAAAGCTGCCCGCCTGCGTGGCGAGGCGCTGGACCATGTGTTGCTTCACGGCCCTCCCGGATTGGGAAAAACAACACTCAGCAATATCATAGCCAACGAACTGGGCGTAGGTTTCAAGATAACTTCCGGTCCGGTACTTGACAAGCCGGGGGATTTGGCGGGAGTGCTTACCAGCCTGGAGCCCAATGATGTACTTTTCATCGACGAAATACACCGGTTGAGCCCCGTAGTGGAGGAATATCTGTACTCAGCCATGGAGGACTACCGCATAGACATCATGATAGACAAAGGCCCTTCTGCCCGAAGCATACAGATTGATTTGAATCCTTTCACGCTGGTGGGAGCTACCACGCGTAGCGGTCTGTTGACAGCTCCGTTGCGTGCCCGTTTCGGTATCAACCTGCATCTGGAATATTACGATGATGATGTGTTGAGCGGCATTATCCGTCGTTCGTCCGGCATCCTCGATGTGCCTTGCTCCGTAAGGGCTGCCGCCGAGATTGCGAGCCGCAGCCGTGGCACACCGCGTATTGCCAATGCATTGCTGCGGCGTGTACGCGATTTTGCCCAAGTGAAAGGTTCGGGGAGCATTGACACGGAAATCGCACAGTTTGCCCTTGAGGCTCTGAATATCGACAAGTATGGTCTGGACGAGATAGACAATAAGATACTCTGTACCATCATCGACAAGTTCAAAGGCGGTCCGGTGGGATTGACTACCATCGCCACTGCTTTGGGCGAAGATGCAGGTACGATAGAGGAAGTCTATGAACCGTTCCTGATAAAAGAAGGTTTCCTGAAACGCACTCCCCGTGGGCGTGAAGTGACGGAGCTTGCCTACAAGCATCTGGGGCGAAGCCTCTATAGTAGCCAGCGTACCTTGTTTGGCGACGAGTGATTCATTTTAAGAAAACGAATACAGAGATGCGGAGACATAAAGTCTCTCTTTCCTCTTATCCTAGAAAACTTTGTGCCTCCGTGCCTTTGTGTTCATAACAACCATTAAAGAAGTGGCCGGATTAAAATCATTGGCAAAAGAAACTGCCATTTATGGGTTGAGCAGCATTGTGGGGCGTTTCCTCAATTACCTGCTGGTGCCCGTATATACCATGGCGATGTCCGCACAGAGTGGCGGCTATGGCGTAGTGACGAATGTATATGCGTGGGTGGCCCTCATGCTGGTATTATTGACGTGCGGCATGGAAACCGGTTTCTTCCGCTTTGCCAATAAAGGGGAGGATGACCCGATGCGTGTGTACTCCACGACATTACTCAGTGTGAGTATGGGGGCGCTTACTTTCCTTGCATTGGGGCTGCTGTTTCTCGACCCTATTGCCGGATGGATGGAGTACAGTGAGCATCCCTGGTACGTGGGCATGATGATGATTGTGGTGGCGATGGATGCTATTCAAAGCATTCCTTTCGCTTATTTGCGCTACAAGAAGCGTCCCATTAAGTTTGCGGCACTCAAACTGCTGTTTATCTTCCTGAATATAGCACTGAATCTGGTCTATTATGTAGGGATGAAAGGGGATGACGTGGGCTATGCCTTCCTTTTCAATCTGATATGCACCTCTACCATTATGCTTTGCATGATTCCGGAGTTACGCGGGTTTGCTTATGTGCTGGATAAAAAACTGTTGAAGCGGATGCTTGCTTACAGTCTGCCGTTACTGGTACTTGGCTTGGCGGGTATCTTGAATCAGGTGGCCGATAAGATTATTTTTCCTTTTGTCTATCCGGATGAGGCGGAAGCTACCGTGCAGTTGGGCATTTATGGAGCTGCCAGCAAAATTGCTATGGTGATGGCGATGCTTACACAAGCTTTCCGCTATGCATACGAGCCTTTTGTCTTCGGAAAGAGCCGGGACAAAGACAATAAGCAGGTATATGCGCAGGCCATGAAGTTTTTCATCATCTTTACACTGCTGGCATTCCTGGCTGTCATGTTCTATCTGGATATTTTGCGCTATATCATCGGCCCTGATTACTGGCCGGGATTGCGGGTAGTGCCTATCGTGATGGCTGCCGAAATCTTTATGGGTATCTATTTCAATCTTTCCTTCTGGTACAAGCTGATTGACGAAACGCGTTGGGGAGCTTATTTCTCCTTGATAGGTTGCACGGTGCTGGTAGTGATGAACATACTTCTGATTCCCCGATACAGTTATATGGCTTGTGCCTGGGCAGGATTCTGTGGCTATGGCATCGCCATGCTTCTGTCCTATTTCGTAGGGCAGAAGAAGTATCCCATTCAGTATGACCTGAGGGCTATCGGTAGTTATGTGCTGCTTGCGGCAGTACTCTATCTGGCTGCCGAATATGTCCCGATAGAAAATATTTACCTGCGTATGGCGTACCGTACCGTTTTGTTGCTGCTCTTTGTGGCCTATATCGTGAAGTGCGACTTGCCGTTGAGGCAGATTCCGTTCATTGGTAGGCTGGTGAAGTGAGGTTAGAGAAGTTAGATTGATAAACATTGCGTATTTAACAGTTTTGTCAAGAAAAGCATTACTTTTGTACTGTTATTAAAACTGAAGTGACACAATGGACAGAAAAATCAATCGCATAAAGATTGTTTTGAAATCAAGGATTGTGCAGAAGAGCAAACAATAAATTCAGAATCAAGTATGATTAAATCAGAAGCAATTCAGAATCTCCTCGCAAGATTCGAATCCATTGCGTGTGAATACGAAGGCGTGGAGTGCTGGAGTGCTCGCGAATTATATCCCATTCTGGGCTATGCCAAATGGCAAACGTTTGAGAATGTTTTAGGAAAAGCTAAGGAGGCTTGCCAAAACGCTGGTGTAGAGACGAGTAATCATTTTACCGGCATCAGTAAAACGATACTTATGCCTAAAGGTGCATCAAAGGACATTGAAGACTTTATGCTCACTCGCTATGCCTGCTACCTCGTGGCACAAAATGGTGACCCTCGTAAGTCGGAGATTGCTTTTGCCCAAAATTACTTTGCTGTACAAACACGTGTGGCAGAGGTAATAGAGCAACGACTTCTTGACTACGACCGTGTCCAGGCTCGCCATAAGTTGGCAGAGACAGAGAAACGCCTCTCTGGTGTTCTTTACGAGCGTGGTGTGGATGACAAGGGGTTCGGAATCATACGTAGTAAGGGCGACCAAGCTCTTTTTCGCATGAACACTGCTATGCTTAAACGTAAACTTGGAGCACCGGAAAAACGTGCTTTGGCAGATTTCTTGCCAACTCTTGGCATTAAGGCAAAGGACTTTGCTGCCGAGATGACCAGCAGTGTTTTACGAGGCGTTTCATTGAGAGAAAATTGAAAACTGATAATTGATAATGGAAGAAAAGACGACCGACAACAGAAATACCTTCGCTATCAAGACTTTTCTGAAAGACTATCTTGATTTGCGCAAAGACAAGGACAATGAACTGGAAACTGTAGATTCCATCCGTAAGGGAGTGGAATTCAAAGGAGCCAATCTTTGGATTCTGATATTCGCCATATTCATGGCCTCGTTGGGATTGAATGTAAACTCCACAGCCGTGATTATCGGTGCCATGCTCATCTCGCCGCTGATGGGGCCTATCATGGGCGTGGGGCTTTCTGTGGGGTTGAATGATTTTGAATTGATGAAGCGGTCTTTGAAGAGCTTCTTGATAACTACCTTGTTCAGTGTGACCACTGCTACCATTTTCTTTCTGGTGAGTCCCGTTGCCGAGGGGCAGTCGGAATTGCTGGCACGTACGTCACCCACCATTTATGACGTATTCATCGCCTTGATGGGTGGCTTGGCAGGTGTGACGGCGCTCTCTACCAAAGAGAAAGGAAATGTGATTCCGGGTGTTGCCATTGCTACGGCTTTGATGCCGCCTCTCTGTACGGCAGGCTACGGGCTGGCAACGGGTAACTTGATTTATTTCCTCGGTGCATTCTATCTTTATTTCATTAATTCCGTGTTTATCAGTCTTGCCACTTTCCTGGGCGTGCGCGTGATGCACTTCCAGCGCAAGGAGTTTGTGGATAAGAACCGGGAGAAGAAAGTACGTAAATATATCGTCCTGATTGCTATCCTGACCATGTGTCCCGCTGTCTATCTGACGGTAGGTATCGTCCAGGATACCTTCTTTGAGAGTGCTGCCAACCGTTTTGTCAACGAGCAGCTCTCCTTTGAGAATACGCAGGTGCTGGACAAGAAAATCCATCACGAGGGCAAGGGCCACGAAATACGTGTCGTGCTGATTGGGCAGGAGGTGCCCGAAGCTTCCATCGCCATTGCCCGCAGCAAGATGAAAGACTATAAGCTGGACAATACCAAGCTGATAGTCCTCCAAGGTATGAACAATGAAGCGGTGGATATTTCTTCCATCCGTGCCATGGTGATGGAAGACTTCTACAAGAACAGCGAGCAGCGTCTGGTGGAACAGAAACAGAAGATTGCCACACTGGAGCAGAATTTGGAAAGATACAAAACCTTCGATGAATTGGGCAAGAAGATTATCCCGGAACTGAAAGTGCTCTACCCGTCGGTAAAGACCGTATCAATATCTCATGCGATTGAACTGGCGGTAGATTCTGTACGGGTGGATACTGTGACCCTTGCCGTCTTGAAATTCGGCAAGCATCCGGGTGCGCACGAGAAGGAAAAGATTGCGGAGTGGCTCAAGGCGCGTACGGGTGCCAAGCAATTGAGGCTGATTACTGAATAATACAAGAATTGACGGAATGAAAATAAGATTTATACTGATAGCTGTCTGCTTCCTTTTTTCTCTGCCGGGACAAGCGGATGAAGGGATGTGGATGCTGGGAAATCTGAACAAGCAGACACGCCAGACCATGAAAGAGTTGGGCTTGCAGATGTCTGTCAACAAGCTATACAATACGAAACGCCCGTCGCTGAAGGATGCGGTAGTCAGCTTCGGAGGCTTTTGTTCCGGAGTGGTGGTGTCCGGGGACGGGCTGGTGTTTACCAATCATCACTGCGGCTTCAGCAGCATACAGCAACACTCGTCTGTGGAGCACGACTATCTGAAAGACGGCTTTGTGGCACGTAATCTTAGTGAAGAACTGCCTAATCCGGAACTTTACGTCCGCTTCCTCTTGCACCAGCAAGACGTGACCCGTCGGGTACTTGGAGCAGTAAAACCGGATATGAACGAATCTGAGCGTACAAGTGTAGTAGATTCGGTGATGCTGGTCATTGGCGAAGAGGTTTCTCGTAAAGACTCCACGCTGATAGGCATTGTGGATGCTTACTATGGAGGCAATGAATTCTGGCTTTCCGTTTATCGCGACTACAATGATGTGCGTCTGGTATTTGCACCGCCTTCTTCAGTGGGCAAGTTCGGCTGGGACACTGACAACTGGGTATGGCCGCGCCATACGGGTGACTTCGCCGTATTCCGTATCTATGCCGGCAAAGACAACCGTCCTGCCGACTATTCTCCCGACAATGTTCCCTACCATCCCGAATACGTGGCTCCGATATCTCTGGACGGTTATCGTGAGGGTTCCTTCTGTATGACGATGGGCTATCCGGGCAGTACGGAACGCTATCTTTCCTCTTTTGGCATCGAAGAGATGATGACCACCACCAACCAGGCTCAGATAGATGTCCGTGGTGTGAAGCAGGCCATCTGGAAGCGTGAAATGGATAGCCGTGACAGCATCCGCATCAAGTACGCTTCCAAATACGGCGAAAGTTCCAATTATTGGAAGAACAGCATAGGAGTGAACCGCACCATCAAGAAACTGCATGTGCTGGACAAGAAGCGTGCCATGGAGACCGAACTCCGTCGCTGGATACAGCAGACACCGGAGGAGCGGGAACATCTGCTGCATCTTTTTTCCGACCTGGAGTTGAACTACAAGAGCCGCCGTGATGCTTATCGTGCCAGAGCTTACTTTGCCGAATCTTTCCTGAACGGTCCGGAACTGGTGCAGCTTGCTTTGTCCATCCTCAACTTCGACTTTGAGGGGGAAGAGAAAACGGTGGTTGCCAATCTGAAAGCTATCGTTGAGAAATATGCCAATCTGGACTTGGGCATTGACAAGGAAGTGTTTACAGCGCTGTTGAAAGAATACCGCTCCCAAGTGGATTCCACCTATCTGCCCGAGCTCTACCAGACGATTGCGACAGAATACGGAGGTAACGAGCGTACCTATGTGGATAGTCTTTATGCCCGCTCGGAGCTGACCACCCCCCGTGGATTGAAGCGTTTTCTGGAGCAGGACACCACCTATCAGATATATAATGACCCTGCCATCAACTTGGGCATCGACCTCATCACGAAGCTATTCGAGATGAATATGCAGGTACAGCAGGCTTCCGGTGAAATCGAGCGGAATGAACGTTTGTTCAACTCTGCCGTGCGACGTATGTACGCATCCCGTAACTTCTATCCCGACGCCAACTCCACCATGCGTTTGAGTTTTGGCACTGTCTGCGGTTATGCCCCCTTCGACGGAGCGGAATATGATTATTATACCACCGCGAAAGGTATTCTGGAGAAAGTCAGAGCCCATGCAGGCGATGTGGATTTTGAAGTGCAGCCTGAGTTGCTATCCCTTCTTTCCTCCGGTGATTTCGGTAGATATGCCGATGAGAAGGGAGAAATGAATGTCTGCTTTATCTCCAATAATGACATTACGGGAGGCAATTCCGGCAGTGCCATGTTCAATGCCAAAGGAGAACTTCTGGGGCTTGCCTTCGATGGGAACTGGGAAGCCATGAGCAGCGACATCCTTTATGAGCCGAAGATGCAGCGCACCATCGGGGTAGATGTACGCTACATACTGTTTATGATTGAGAAGTATGGGAAGGCAGGAAATCTGATTCAGGAACTGAAGCTTGCCAATCCTTAACGTGTGCCCCCTGCCTATACTTTTATGGGTGATATTTTCTAAATCACTCCACGGATACGGTCATCGAATGCCGAGAGTGCTGCCTTTGTCCCTTCGCCCATGGCAATGACTATCTGCTTGTAGGGAACATTCGATACATCCCCTGCCGCATATACCCCCGGAAGTGTGGTACGGCAGAAAGCGTCAATCTTAATCTCCCCGGTCGGAGTCGTTTCCAGCTTGTTGCGGAAAGGAGCGCTGTTGGCTGCCAAACCGATTTGCACGAAGATGCCGTCTAACGGGAAGTCGCGTTCCTCGCCGGTAAGGCGGTCCTTGATGCGGATAGAAGTTACTTTTTCCCCGTTTCCATCGACTTTTACGGTCTGTGACGAGGTGAAGATTTCCACATTCGGCAGGCTCCGGGCTTTCTCTTGCAGCACTTGGTCGGCTTTCAGTGTATCGGCAAATTCGAATACCGTTACCTTCCGGCAGATGCCTGCCAGGTCGATGGCAGCTTCAATCCCCGAGTTACCTCCACCGATAACCGCCACATGCTTGCCTTGATAGAACGGACCGTCGCAATGCGGACAGAATGCCACGCCGCGTCCTATGTATTCCGCTTCGCCCTCCACATTCAGTTTGCGCCAGCTTGCCCCTGTGGCAATGATTACCGCCGGTGCATGGAACACCTCGCCGCCTACGGTGGAGACACTTTTTTCCGTTCCCTGCAACTTTACTTTCTCTATCTTACGCTCCTCGAAAATCTCTATCGGATAGTGCTCTATATGTGTGCGGAGTGCGTTGGCAAGTTCTGCACCAGTAGTCTGCGGCACGGAGATAAGGTTTTCTATGCCTACCGTCTCCTTTACCTGTCCGCCTATGCGCTCGGCAACAATCGCCACCCGTAGGCCCTTGCGTGCAGAGTAGATGGCTGCGGAAGCTCCGGCTGGTCCGCCGCCCAATACCAGCACGTCGAAATCTCTCTCTATCGGCGCTTCGTCCTCTTGCGGAGCACTGCCGAAGGCTTCTTCCAGCTTCTGCAAAAGCTCTCCTAAAGAACCGCGACCTACGTGAAGCAGCTTGCCATTAGCGTAGACTGACGGCACGGCTTGTATCTTCAGCGCATCCACTTCCTCTTGATTAAGCGCCCCGTCCACCATCTCGTGGGTGACGTGCGGATTCAGCAATGCGATGATGTTCAGTGCCTGCACCACATCCGGACAGTTGGTGCAAGTAAGCGATACATACGTTTGCAGGCTGATGTCGCCTTGCAACGCCCGGATGCGGCGACGAATTGCTTCGTCCGGCAGATTTTTCCCCTTTCCATCGGCATTCAGCACGGCAAGTAGGAGGGAAGTGAACTCGTGTCCGCCGGGGATGCCGCGGAACTTGATGCCGGTTTCCACATCGTCTTTCAGCAATGTGAACTCCAACACGGGGTTCTCTATCTCACTCATCCGGCAGGAGAGCTTGTCGGAACAGCTTGCCACATCCTTCAAGAATCCGATAAGCTCTTGTGCCTGCTCGTGACCCGGATGATAGGTGATGTGAAAGACGTAGCGGGCTTCCAAATGCTGGAATACGCTCCGCACCTGGTCTAATATAGTTGTTTCTAACATGATTAATAGGGTGTTTGGGGTGAGAAAATAGTCTTTTAATATGTTTGATATAGAGTAGCTGCAGAACTTGTGAGGAAGTACTCCAATACTCCTTCGAAAGTACTGCGGTACTCCTTTGAAAGTACTACAGTACTTCTGTACAAGTACTGCGGACGTCTTAAAGGAAAGCGGACGTCTTTCTATGGTGAAAGCGCCCGCTCCTCCTATTACTTATCAAATCTTTCCTACAAGGTCGATGCTCGGCTTCAAAGTTTCCGCTCCTTTCTTCCACTTGGCAGGGCATACTTCTCCATCGTGTGTGGCAACAAACTGTGCAGCTTCTACCTTGCGCAGCAGCTCGTCGGCATTGCGTCCGATGTTGTTGTCCTGTATCTCGGCAATCTTGATTTTACCCTCGGGATTTACGAGGAATGTGCCGCGATATGCCATGCCTTCCTCTTCAATCATCACGCCGAATGCGCGGCTCAGTACGCCTGTGGGGTCGGCAAGCATGGGGTACTTAATCTTGCGGATGCTTTCGGAAGCATCGTGCCATGCCTTGTGCACAAAGTGCGAGTCTGTGCTTACAGAATATACTTCTACGCCCATTGCTTGGAATTGGTCATATTTCTCTGCGATGTCTACCAGCTCGGTAGGGCATACGAAGGTAAAGTCTGCCGGATAGAAGAAGAAAATGGCCCATTTACCTTTTACGTCTTCGTGGGATACTGTTTTGAAACTTCCGTTTTGGAAAGCCTGAACCTTGAATTCAGGGAGTTGTGAGTTGATGATCGGTTCCATAATTTTTCTCTTTTAATAGGTTTAGTTTTTTGTTTTACCAATGCGAAGATTGTGCAGACAGAATGTAGAAGCCAGTTTGCTTGATGATGCTGAGGTGCAACCGACCTTCGCTTTTTCTGTTTGCAAAAATATAGCATTTTTCCCCGATAGAACAAAAAATCCGATTGAAAGATTTTATGGAGCGATAGATGAAATCTATACGACTGCTTGGGTTGCTTTCAGTGAGAGCATTTCCTTGGGTACGGAAAGTTTTATCTCCTTAACCAGCACTTCGAGCAGCGTGTGGCGGATAAAGTTCTTATTGGTCAGCAGCACGACCTGGCGGGTGGGGCAGGGGATGGCGAAGGAACGTACCAGCTCTTTCTGGGCATCGCCCAGTTGCAGAACGGCCAGTTCGGGGATGAAGGTCACGCCTTTGCCGCTTTCTACCATGCGCATAAAGGTCTCCATGCTGCCCAAGTGATAGGCAAGCTGGCTGGCACGTGCCGACTTCATCTGGCAGAAGCGCACCAGCTGGTCGCGGAAGCAATGGCCCTCGTCGAGCAGCCAAAGCTGTTCGCCGTTTAGGTCGGAAGTACGGATTACCTCGTTGTTGAAGAGGGCATCTTCGCGCGACACGTAGGCAAAGAACTGTTCATAGAACAACGGCGTCTGCTGCAACTCTTCCATACCTGCCAGACTCGCTACGATACCTGCATCTATCTCTCCCGTCTGCAGGGCTTTCTTGATGTCGTTTGTTTTCATTTCGACTACCCGGATGTCGAGGTCGGGGTATTTCTTCATCAGCTGCGGAAAGAAACGGGGCAGGAGGTAAGGAGCCACGGTGGGAAGTATGCCCAGCTTGAAGGTGCCGGTCAGTGAGTGTTTTTCTTCTTCTATAATATTCTTTATACGGTTGGCTTGAACCAATATATTCTGTGCTTGTTCTATGATGTGGATACCGACGGGAGTGGGGCATACCGGCTGCTGGCTGCGGTCAAAAATCCGGGTGTCCAGTTCCTCTTCCAGTTTCTGAATCATGGCACTGAGGGTGGGCTGTGTCACGCGGCAATATTCGGCTGCTTTGGCAAAGTGGCGGAACTGGTTGACGGCAAGGATGTATTCCAATTGTTGTAAAGTCATGATGAACAAGGCATTTGAAGGTTATGTATAGAGTTCGTCTATGCAAAGATAGAAATTATCTGTTTGACAAGCCTTGATTTACCCCTTATCTTTGCAATACCCAAAAGAAAAATAGTATAAATATTTAAAACAATAGAATTATGAAAACTTTAGATTACTTGCATTTGAATGAAAAGAAAGTGGCTGGCGTAGTATCAGCATTGCACCAATTATTGGCCGACTTCCAGGTACATTACACCAATTTGCGCGGTATGCACTGGAACATCAAGGGACACGGCTTCTTTGTGCTGCACGAGAAGTTCGAGAGTATGTATGACGATACCGCCGAGAAGATTGACGAGATTGCAGAGCGCATCTTGATGCTGGGTGGCGTGCCCGAGAATAAGTTCAGTGAATACCTGAAGGTTGCCAACGTGAAGGAAGTGTCCGACATCTCTTGCGGCAGTGAGGCTGTGGACCATATCCTCGAGACTTACGGCTACTTGATTGGTGAAGAGAGAAAGGTAATTGAACTGGCAAATGAAGCTGGCGATGACGTGACGGCAGATTTGATGACCGGCTACTTGAAAGAGCAGGAGAAAATGGTTTGGATGCTCGTTGCATTCAGTACGAAAAGCTGTACGAAATAAAGGATAAAGAGTTGTGAAAAAGGATAGGGTGATAAAACGGTAGCGGATGCTGCCGGTTTTATCACCCTATTATCTTTCTATAGTTTATATCACTTCTTCTTCTTCGGTGTCCGTCTTGCCCACCCTTCTTCACTGAAGTCGGGCTCTGCATCCTTAAAGTCATTGTTGCCCTGGAAGAACTGTTTCCAGTCATCCTTTTTGCCACGGGCTTTGGTGTAACCCCGCTCTTCGCGGCTGGGCTTGCCTTTCTTCTTGTCGTTTGCAGGACTTTCGGCCTTTTCGCTGCGTTTGCCGGTGGCATCGTTCCGTTTGCCGTCTTCCTTGTAGCTGCGCTTCTTGCTGTCAAACTCTTTTTTCCCATGGCTTCCGGCTGTACCCGGACGTTTGCCCCTCGGAGCCTCCTTACCCTCGTCTCCGGCAACCTCTACGGATACTTTACGGCCGTTCCAGCTGGCGCGATTCAGGGCCTTCACTACATTGGTTGCTTCCTTTTCCTCCACTTCGAAGAAGGAGAACTTCTGCATCAAGTCAATTCGTCCCAGTTCTACACGTCCACGTGTATTGTTGTTCAGCAGGCTGATTAATTCGTTGGGGAAGAAGTTGTCCATTTTACCCAGGTTGATGAACAAGCGGGTAAAGCCGGGTTCTGCTTTGCGGCTGCTTCTACGGTCGTTGCGGTCGCCCCTCTCGCCACTTCTTGCACCACGCTCACTACCGGTTGCTGTCTCTATCTCGTCACGGCCGCGATAGTAATCCAGGAAACGGTTGAATTCATGCGAAACCATGCGTTTAATCAGGTCCTCTTTGCTCAGCCAATCCAGCTTGCGGTAGATGTCGGTCATAAAGTCGGCGATTTCCTCCTCGTTCACTTTCACCTTTTCAAGATCGTCTATCACTTTGAGCAGTTGCTTTTCGCATATCTGTTTGCCGGTGGGCATTTCGCCTGCAATGAATTTCTTGCCGATGATGCGCTCAATCTCGCGCATTTTGCCTTTCTCTCGCAGGTTGATGATGGCGATGGAAGTCCCGGTTTTGCCGGCACGTCCCGTACGGCCGCTGCGGTGGGTATAACTCTCGGTGTCATCGGGCAATCCGTAGTTGATGACGTGTGTCAGGTCGTCCACATCGAGGCCGCGTGCGGCAACGTCCGTGGCAACCAGCAGTTGTAGGTTGCGGATGCGGAACTTTTGCATCACGGTGTCACGCTGCGCTTGACTCAGTTCGCCGTGCAGCGAGTCGGCATTATAGCCTTCCTGCATCAACTTGTCAGCTATTTCCTGCGTTTCTTTGCGGGTACGGCAGAAGATGATGCCGTATATCTGCGGATAGTAGTCCACAATACGTTTCAGGGCAGCATACTTGTCTTTGGCATGTACACAGAAGGCTACGTGTTTCACGTTGCTGGTGCTTTCATTTTTGCGTCCGATGGTGATTTCCTTGGCATCGCGCAGGTACTTCTTGGAGATGCGTGCGATTTCCGGGCTCATGGTAGCGGAGAACAGCAAGGTGTTGCGCTCCTGCGGCACATCGGCGAGAATGGCGTTGATGCTGTCTGTGAATCCCATGTTCAGCATTTCGTCCGCTTCGTCCATAACCACGTTCTGTATGGTGGCGAGGGACACGGTTTTGCGTTCCATCAGGTCCAGCAGTCGTCCCGGTGTGGCTACGATGATGTGTACACCCCGTTTCAGGGCGCGTATCTGGCTTTCGATGGACGAGCCTCCATATACGGGCAACACTCGCAAGCCATCGGTATATTTAGAATAATCGTTCAAGTCGCCTGCTATCTGCAAACAAAGTTCGCGGGTGGGGCAGAGAATAAGTGATTGGGGAATTCGGTTGTTGACGTTAATCTTCTGTATGAGCGGCAGGCCGAACGCTGCGGTCTTTCCTGTTCCTGTTTGTGCCAGTGCTACTACATCATTGTTTTCTCCTAAAAGGTAGGGAATTACTTCCTCTTGTACCGGCATGGGCTGCTCGTAACCCATTTCTTCGATGGCGCGGCGTATCTCCGGCGACACACCGAGCTCTTCAAATGTCTTCATTAAATCTTCTGTATATCTTTATCTTTATATTTCGGGCGCAAAGATAGTGCTTTTCAATGGATAATTGATAATTGATGGTTGATAATTATGCAATTACATGATAAAATCGTTTTTTATTGGCTACTCATTATCCATTATCCATTGTCAATTATCCGTTAAAAGAATGTCTTGCAGTCTCTTTCTTTCTTCTTTTGTCAGACCGATGCCTCTTTGCAGGTAGGTGTCGGTATCTCCATACCTTCGTTCCATTTCTTCGATGGCGGCATTCAGGAAATCCTCGCGTGCCGAGAAGAGGGTGGTGATGGCCTCTTGCGAGCGTGCCGGAAGCTGGTAGGCGTATCGGGAGGCCGCCGGGATGTTGAAGTAGTCGTTGCTGAGGCGGTAGTCTTCCATGATGATGTCTTCGTCCACTCCAAGGGAGGCAAGCACAAGTGCCGATACGATGCCTGTGCGCCCTTTGCCCGACGAGCAATGGATAACGACGGGATAATTGTTCTTGTCCAGCAGAATATCGAAAATCCGGCGGTATTCTTTGGTGTAGTTGCTGATGAGCTCGCGGTTCATCTGCTCCACGATTCGGTAGACAGTATCGCTCTTGATTTTCTGTTCCTGTACACCTTTCAGGATATACTCCATGTCGCCGGTAGGAATGGGGATATGGATCACTTTGAATGCCTGTTGCAAAGGGCTTTGTCTATTCGCTTCGACAGATGAACGCAGGTCGATGATAGTCCTTATGCCTATGTTCTTGAGCTCTTTGCGCGAACACGGTTTCAGTTTATCTATTTCGGCAGAGCGGTACAGCATGCCCCAATGCACTTTCTTTTGGGTGGGATAGGAGGAATAGCCTCCCAGGTCTCGGAAGTTCTGTATGCCGGGGATGTTGATGTTGCGGGTGGCAATCTTTACCCGGTATTTGTCAGCGAATACAAGTGTGTAGTAGTATCGTTGTGTAGGGTCGGTAGTGATGACAGTCATCTTCAGGTCGGAGATGTTGGCGACGGCAACGGGAACATCTTCGGGGATATGGTTGGGATTGGTCGAAGCATATACCTTCACATTTCCTTTGATGAGAGGGGCCATTTCCCATTTTACAATGCAGTTGCCCACGTTGTTTTCTTCGCATACAACGGAAATGTGAGGGGCAGTGCCATTGCAGGAAGGGAGCAGCACTGCCAAAACAAGCAAGTTCAATAAGTTCTTATACATAATTCGTAACCTCTCTGATGTCGTTAATCACAAATATATGTAATTTACCCACAGAAGGTAACAGCAATGCCAAGCTTTTATATTTCTTTTTTGAACTTTAAAAAAACTGCTATAGATTCTTTCGTGCATAGGCAGGTTGGTTTACAATGTTACATCAGCGAACCGGGAGGTGGTAATGGGGGGAGTTTCCCTTGGGGCTTTTGTCTCCATGACAGCATGATGTAATTGAGTTGTTTTCCCACTTCTCCGGGTTTAAAGTGTATTTGTTCTTTCAGTTTTACTTCGATTTCCCTATATACATGCAGTGGTACTCTGGCGTATGGGCTAAAGGTCGTGAAATTGAAATTCACTTCCATTACTTTCCCCGTATCCGGACTGAGTAGCATGGTTATTGTGAACTCACGCTTTCCGAGTTCATCTGCCATGGCTTTGGTAAAAGCTTCGTCCACAATGAAGTCTGCTTGTTTACTCATGGAGCTATTGTATTCAATTACTTTTTTTTCATTCCAGCTACCGATGTATATTTTTCCTGTGGCTTTATATACAATATCTTTGTATGTCAACTTGTTCTCTTTGTTATAAAGAGTCACAAACTGGCTACCGTCATCTACGTCACATTGATACGTATAACCATCTACCTCGAAAGTGGTGGTTTTTTTATAAATGACTGTTCCTTCAAGCGATTCTTCTGTTCTGATAGGTTTATCCTGTGCTACACAAGGGTAGATGTATCCTATAAGCAGTGTAATAAGCAATAGTCTTTTCATTCGTCACAATTTTTAGTTGTTAATTTTGTATGTTGCTTACATTAGCGAACCGGGAGGAGGTAATGGGGGGAGTTTCCCTTGGGGCTTTTGCATCCATGCCAGCATAATGTAGTTGAGTTGTTTTCCTTCCTCTATGGGTTTAAAATGAATTTGTTCTTTCAGTTTTACTTCGATTTCCCTATATACATGTAGTGGCACTTTGGCGTATGGCTCAAAGGTGAAAAAATTGAAATTCACTTCCATTACTTCTCCCGTATTTGGACTGAGCAACATGGTTATCATAAGTTCCGTTTTCCCAATTTCATCTGCCATGGCTTTGGTGAATGCTTGGTCTACTATGAAATCTGCTTGCTGACTCATGAATCTGTCATATTCAATTACATTGCTACTCCAGCTGCCAATATATGTCTTCCCCGTGTCTTTATACACAATCTTTTCGTATGTCAGTTTGTTTTCTTTGTTATAAAGAGTCACAAACTGGCTACCGTCATCTACGTCGCATTGGTACGTATAACCATCTACCTCGAAAGTGGTGGTCTTTTTATAAATGACTGTTCCTTCAAGTGATTCTTCTGTTCTGATAGGTTTGTCCTGTGCTACACAAGGGTAGATGTATCCTATAAGCAGTGTAATAAGCAATAGTCTTTTCATTCGTCACAATTTTTAGTTGTTAATTTTATGTTGGGAAAAATATTGGTGATATCCGAATACTCTTTAAATGGATAATTGTCGTATCCTTCCTGACGGAAAGCATTAACGACATTATTAGATATATAGGTTTCAAAGATATCCAAGAATGAAGTTGTAACATGACCTTGCTGATTTACATATTTAGTCAATGAAGTTGTTGCTCTTAGGCGTTGGCTTTTTGCATATTTATCTTGTTTTTTGTCCGTCCACTCCGCGCTCCTTTGTAAGAACAGGTATTGCGCATAGTGCGCTTCTATCTCTCTGTTCATCATAGAACTTTTGAACGATGATATAGGCTCTTGTGTGGTTTGGAAAACATGGAACATTTCATGCAGAAGGTTGTTTGCTTCCAATTCTTCCAATCCGATGTGCAAGGTATGCTCTTCCCAATTGTAGGAATACCCTTTGCCGAAATCGAATTCCAGATTGATTTTGTTGTTTTTGACTTTCTCTTTCAGTTGGCTGTATAGGTCTCCTCCCAAACAGTCTTCCATGATTCGGGCTGTCATGTTTTCGGTGATTACCCATAAAAGCGAGTCTTGGTCGGCCTCTTTCTTGAATATATTTCCTGCCGGAGTGCCCGATGAAGAGCCGGAACCTCCTGAACTTCCTCCTCCAATCCACACATCGCCGCTTCCTCCTCCTTCACTGTTCCAGTTGCTATTATTTATAAGGGCATCATCTACCCAATAGGAATGACTAACGCAGTTGGTATAGCTGTATTCCAGCTGGTCTTTAGGTCCGGTATATACATCCCAGCATTGGGTGACGGTTATTACCGAACGGGTCTGGGCATGAGGCTTGAATGTGAGTCCTTGCGCATTCTCTTCGCCAAATACCAGATAGCTTAACAAGTCGAATATGAACACTTGGTCGCTTTCTCTTATGAGTTCGTCATCACGCTTCAATGGAAGGAATTTCATCCATCCGTCTTTGATGTGCAACAGCCAGATGGCATCGATGCAGTGTGGCTTGTCAAGGCGGTAGAGGGGAACGAAGATGCAGGTCTCTTCTTCTTCGGTCAATTGGTAGGTGAAGTTCCAGAGAGGAATGCCGTATTTCAACAGGAAAGGAGCGGTGAAATGCTTTTCTTCTTCCACTCTGCGTAGTGCGGAAATCACGGCTTTTAGGGTAGAGTCGGTGTAGGCAAAGAAGTTTTCCGGCTTGAATAACGCTTGCCGGGTCAACGGGACATCGTTTGCCGGGAATCGGGGTTGATAGAAGGATTCTTCTGTTTCGCAAGAGGCGAGTATTCCTAAAAGAATGCACAAGGCAAGGCAGATGTTTTGCCATTTCTGCTTAGGAGGGGTTGGAGAGTGCTGTCTGCTTCCTTTTGTATTCATAGCGCGAATGCTTAAGGTATAAAGGATAGACAAATAAAGCAAAAAAAAAGCAGAAATGAAAGGAAAAGCGGGAGAATTTTGTTAATCCGGAAGCTGTTCTACCACAGATTGCATGGATTTTCAGGCCATGTAATCTGTGGTGAACACCCTTTTGTAAGGGTGTCTATGGCTGGTATTTTCGTGCTTCTGCAAATTCCTTTGAAACGGAGTTGTTGAAACTCTTGCATACCTCGGCGGCAAACTCAATGCCGTATTGGATAACTTGGTCCCAAGTAGCCTCGTCCATGGTATCGAGGTCCTCGTAGCGTACATTATGTTTCAGCAGCCCGAAGATGATGCCTGCGTTGAAGTTGTCTCCTGCACCGATGGTGCTGACCGCCTCCAGTGGGGGGATGGAATATTCCTTGGAAATCGTGCCGGTGCGCAATGAAACCTGCTCCGCGCCGGCTGTGCAGAGGAAGTTGCGGCAGTAGAACTTTACTTTGTCTTTGTATATCTTGTCGGCCTCCTGCAGGCCCCACATATAGAAGAAATCCTCTTGCGAGCCGCGTACAATGTTGGCGTATTCCAGATTCTCGATGATGGTGGGAGCCAGCTTGATGGCCTCCTCTTTATGGGACGAACGGAAATTGGGATCGTAGTAGATAATGGCATGCATGTCGTGTGCGCGTTCCAGTAGCTCCACCACTTTGTCGCGCAGTACCGGATTTAGGGCATAGTACGACCCTATGATTACGATGTCGTCTTCCTGAATCTGCGGATATTCCACGTCCAGGCGCTGCTTGGGATAATCTTTGTAGAAGATGTATTCCGCATCGCTCCGGTTGTTCAGGAAAGCGAGTGATACGGGGGACTTCCCGTCGGGGAACACATTGACATGGTCTGTGGGAATATTGTTCTCGCGCATGAAGTTGAGGATGATATTGCCCACGTGGTCGTTGCCCGTTTCACTGATAAAGCAGATGGGAACACCGATACGTCCCAGTGAAACGATGCCGTTGAATACCGAACCGCCCGGAACGGCTGCTGTGGGCTGTTCGCCACGGAATATGATGTCCAGTATGGTTTCTCCGATGCCTATTACTTTACGCATAGCGATCTTGATTTTTCTCCGAGGTAACCACCGTGATGGCGCTTGGAGTAGTCTTCAATGGTGAATCCTGTTTCTTTCATGGTCTGTACCACCAGGATGTCGCCGATGACGGTCATGGCGGTGGTCGAAGTCGTAGGCGTCATGCCCAGTACACATACTTCTTGCGGTTTCCCGGTGCTGAGGCATACATTGGATTCGTGTGCCAGGGGGCTGTCGGGGTTTCCGGTGATGACGATGAACTTCAGTCCCGGGTTCAGGTTATGTGCCAGCTGTGTCAGCTCCACGATTTCGCGAGTTTTGCCCGAATTGGAGATAAGTAGCAACAAGTCGTTCTCCTGAAGAATGCCGAGGTCACCATGCTGTGCTTCGCTGGGGTGCAGGAAAACGGAAGGAATGCCGGTGGAGCAGAAGGTAGTGGCGATGTTCATGGCTATTTGTCCGGCCTTGCCCATACCCGAAGTTACCAGTTTCCCTTTTTTGCGGTGCACTTGTTCTACGATGAGTTCTACAGCTCTTTCATAAGCGTCCGTCACTGGAATGTTCAGTACGGCTTGTGCCTCTTTCTGCAAAAGCTCTTGAATGGATGCAATCATATACCTATAATGTGTTAATGTGATTAATGTGCTAATGTGCTAATTGGCTGCGCTGTGATGCCGCATGGTTAGCTGTGATGCCGCATGGTCATTGGCACATTGGCACATTGGCACATTGGCACATTAGCACATTTGTACATTGCAAATATCTGCAATTTTCTATAAACGGCAATAAGTTTTATTGTATTTTTGTCGCCTCAAATAGTTTGAAACGTCAGAATGAAGAAGTTAAAAGAGAATTTACCGTCGGCTTTCAACCGATATATCCTGCCCAACGGCTTGCGCATCATTCATGAACCCTCGGCCTCCAAAGTGGCTTATTGTGGTTTTGCCGTAGATGCGGGTACGCGCGACGAGCTTGAAAACGAGCAGGGTATGGCGCATTTTGTGGAGCACCTCATATTCAAAGGTACCGCCAAGCGCAAGGCATGGCACATCCTGAACCGCATGGAGAATGTGGGCGGTGACCTCAACGCCTACACCAACAAGGAAGAGACGATGATTTACTCTGCTTTCCTGACCGAGCATTTCGGCCGTGCCTTCGAACTTCTGACGGATATTGTATTCCACTCCACTTTTCCGCAACGCGAGATAGAGAAGGAGACAGAGGTGATTATCGACGAGATACAATCCTACGAAGACAATCCTTCCGAGCTCATCTTCGATGATTTCGAGGACTTGATATTCAGAGGGCATCCCCTGGGACGCAACATTCTGGGCAATCCCGAGCAGCTGAAGCTATTCCGCAGTGAGGATGCTGCCGCATTCACTTCCCGTTTCTACCATCCCGGCAATATGGTCTTTTTTGTTCTGGGCAATCTGGACTTCAGGCAGGTGGTGCGCTGGGCGGAAAAGCTCCTCGCGGATTTACCTGCCGTGGCAGTGGACAACCGCCGTACTCCGCCGCCCCTCTATGTGCCCGAGCATCTTGTAGTGCATAAGGATACCCATCAGGCACACGTCATGATTGGCAGCCGGGGATATAATGCGTACGATGACAAGCGCACCGCACTTTACCTGCTGAACAATATCCTGGGTGGCCCGGGCATGAACAGCCGCCTGAACGTTTCTCTCCGCGAGCGTCGCGGACTGGTCTATAACGTGGAATCCAACCTGACCTCCTATACCGATACGGGCACCTTCTGCATCTACTTCGGTTGCGACCCTGCAGATTTGGACTACTGCACCCGCCTGGTATATAAGGAATTGAAACGCCTGCGTGATGCCCGGATGACTTCCTCGCAGCTTGCGGCCGCCAAGAAGCAGCTTATCGGGCAAATCGGTGTAGCTTCGGACAACAATGAGAACAATGCGCTGGGTATGGGCAAGACTTTCCTGCATTATGATAAATGCGAAACTTCCGAAGCCGTGTTCCATCGCATTGAACAGCTCACTTCGGAAGTGCTGTTAGAGGTGGCGAACGAGATGTTTGCCGAGGACTATCTTTCGACGCTCATTTATCGGTGATTGATTCTTGCTTTGCATCCAGCCGTTGCATGCTGAATTGGCATCCGCAATACTGCTGGTTATAGAAATCGTACTCTTTCAGCAGTTGGTTGCGCCGGTCTTGAAGTCCGCCTTTCCGCCAATTCTGTTCCCAGAAGAGGGTGCCCGGATAGAGCGCGGCGGCACGGCGTCCGGCTTCATTGATTTGCTCCAGGCTTTTCCAGCGCGAAGAGGCAAGGGTGGTAGTGAATACGGAGAAACCATGCTCGGAGGCGTAGCGGGCTGTCTCTGTCAGGCGCAGGGTGAAGCATTTCAGGCAACGGCTGCCGCGTTCCGGTTCGTGCTCCAGACCTTGCATGGTGTGCAGCCAGTGTGCATAGTCGTAGTCTGCGTCGATGAAATCGATGTTTTTGGAGGTTACGAAGCGGATAGCCTCGTTTTTCCTTGTCTCATATTCCGCCTGCGGATAGATGTTGGGATTGCAGTAGAATACGGTGGGGCGTATGCCGTTGGCCAGCATGCACTCGATGATGGCGGAAGAACAAGGTGCGCAGCACGAATGCAGCAGCACCTTGCGGTCACCGTTGGGTGTTTGGACTTTCAACATTATACTTTCAGTTTAATCTTGCCTTTCACCAGCAGGCCGGTCAGCCCCACAATGACAAGCGAGAAGACGAGGGACTTGAGCAGCCCCGGTACACCGCTTCCCAATGCCTCGGGATAGTGCAGATGCAGCAGTTGCTGGACAGCATACCAGATGTAAGGGATAATATAGCAGGTCAGCGTTGCCGTGCCTGCGGGTTTGATAATATCGAACCAGTTGGTCTTGCCTTTCACGTCCGTCAGCCAGTAGAAGAAGCCGAACAAGGGGAAGAACATGGCGAGGCAATAGAACAGCCATGTCGGTGTGGCTTGTATTTTGGATATAATCCAGAACGGGTGTGAGACGAGGGCGAGGACAAGCATTCCTATGCCGAGGGCACAGAGCATGCCGATGAACCGTCCCGGCCGTTCCCGGTCGGCATAGCGCTGCATGAGCAGGGAGGTCAGTACGCCGGACATACCAAGGGCATGCAGCGTCCAGTCGCTCGGGATAAAGGGAAGCAGGACAATCCGGCTGCCGTACTCTCCCGGTATCAGGTCGGAATGGCTGACTACGGCAAGCAATACGACCACGAACCAGGCAATGGCATTCTTCCGCAGGTTCTCCCGGGTGAACAGATAGATGCCTGCGCATACCGCATACGTCCAGCCGATAAGTCCGAGGATGCCCCACCAGCTTATCTGGAACGGTTTCCCGTTCATGTCCTTGTAGATGACGAGGAAGGCGAGCAGCAGCACGCCTGCTGTTTTCATTGCGGTGAAAAGGGTCTTTTTCGTTCCTTCCGCTTTGGGATATACCCCCCAGGTGAGGAAGAAGCCGATGACCATCAAGATGGAAAACCATTGATGTGAGAGGCCGCCTTCGATGCCTCCGCTGTTCAGTGAAAACAGTCCCATGGCAATCAGTGCCACTGTCCGCCAGAAGATATGGGCCACGACTTGCAGGGTGTTGTCTCCCTTTTTGTACCGGTTTTGTATGGCAAAGGATACGGACATGCCCATACAGAAAAGGAAAGCGGGGAAGATGGTGTCGGAGAATCCCATCATGTCTTCGTCCATCCTGGCATGCATCAGCCAGTGGGGCACGTTTTTCAGTCCGGGAATGTCGTTGACAAAGAGCATGAGGAACATGGTGAGTGCGCGGAATACGTCTACCGCGGCAATCCGTTGGAGTGTTAAGCTTTTCATGATAGATAATTTGTTTGGGGGTTTTGAACGCAAATATAGGAAACTATTCTTTCCGATGCTACTGCTTTGCAGGATTTCTTGCTATATTTGCATGAACTTTATGGTCATGGAAAGGAGATTGTTCATTTTTTGTTTTCTTGCCGTCGTGGTATGGCAAAGTGTGGCTTTGGCTGCCGGCACGTCGTCTTTCACTGCACTGACGGCTTCTTTGGATGAGGCTATCGAGGCGCATCGGCACTATGTCGCCGTGCGTGAAGGGCGCATTGCCCGGCTGAAGCGCCAATTGCTGGATGCCGACACCGCCAATCTCTCTTTTTTTCGATGGAATGGGGAAATTTATAAGGAGTACAAGGCATATATCTGCGACTCTGCCATCCATTATCTTCGTGTCAATCTGGATTGGGCAGAACGCTATGGCCAACGGAATGCAGCACTCGAAACAAGGCTGGAGCTTGCCCACCTGATGGCTTCGGCAGGCATGTACGAGGAAGCTGCCGAACTCTTGAGGCAGACGGACAAAGCCTCCCTTCCCACCCATCTGATGCCGGACTATTACAATGCCTGTCATAAACTTTACACAGAACTGAGTTTCTATACGCTGGACGATTCTTTCAAGAAGCATTATCAGGCTTTGGCTACCCATTATGACGATTCTTTGATGCAGGTACTTCTGCCTTCATCCCCCCTCTATCTGGAACGAAGAGAGACGCGGGAGGCCGCTGCAGGCCATCCGGACGAAGCCTTGAGCATCAATGATACGCGTCTGGCACATGCCAAGCCCAATACTCCCGAATATGCGCTGGTGACCTATCAGCGCTCATTGCTCTACCGCCGGCTCGGGAACCGGGAGGAGGAGAAGCGCTATCTGGCTTTGTCTGCACTGACCGATATTCGCCTGAGCATCACAGACCATGCCTCACTCTGGAACCTGGCGGAACTTCTTTATGAGGAAGGGGATATGGAGCATGCCTACCGTTACATCCGTTTCTCGTGGGACGAAACCAACCGATACAACGCCCGTAGCCGCAGCCTCCAGACTGCCGGCATCCTTTCACTGATAGACCTCACTTATCAGGCCATGCGCGAGAAGCAGAATGACCGGCTCCGGCTGTACCTCTGGCTCATCAGCGCTTTGATTGTGCTGTTGGTGGTGGCAGTGGGCTTTATCTACCGGCAGATGCAGCGACTCTCTGCCGCACGGAACAAGCTGGAGCATGCCAACGAGCAACTGCAACTCTCAAACAACATCAAGGAGGAGTATGTGGGCCGTTTCATGAATCTCTGCTCCGTTTATATCAACCGGCTGGATACCTACCGGCGGATGGTCAACAAGAAAATCTCTGCCGGGCAGATGGAAGAGCTGCTGAAGATGGTGCGTTCCCGCGAGGTGCTGGACACCGGACTGAAGGAACTCTATGATAACTTTGATACTGCCTTCTTGCACCTTTTCCCCGATTTTGTCGATAAATTCAATGACTTGCTGCAGCCCGAAGAACGCATCGTGCTCCGTAAAGGCGAGTTGCTGAATACGGAACTCCGCATTTTCGCCTTGATTCGTCTGGGTATCGACGACAGTTCGCAGATTGCAGAATTCCTCCGTTATTCCGTAAACACCATCTATAATTACCGTGCCAAAGTGAAGAACAAGGCCCGCATTTCGCGCGAGGACTTTGAAATACGGCTGATGCAGATACGCTGACAATACGTCAAACTGGCTTTTTGAATCCACTTTCTGCCTTTCTCTTCTTCTGATTATATTTCTGATTATTAGTTGTTTGTTTGTTCATGCTTCTTCACTCCTTCCACCTATTCCCGATTCGCCGGTACGAGGTGTTCTTATCTTTCCTAACTTTGGGGAAGCAAAAGCGAATATCGCAACTAATACTATAACCAAAATTATTGCCATGAAACATTTATTAGCGACAAGCATTTCCATCGCCTTGCTGTCTTTGGGCCTTGCGGGATGCGGTGAGAAACAAGCGACAAAAGAAGTAACTTCGGATGCATTCGTAACCATTCAGGGTCAGGACTTGATAAAGCCCGACGGTACCAAACTCTTCATCATGGGTACCAACCTGGGCAACTGGCTGAATCCGGAAGGATACATGTTCAAGTTCAACAAGACCAATTCCGGCCGTTTCATCAATGAGATGTTCTGCCAGTTGGTGGGACCGGACTTTACGGCCGACTTCTGGAAAGCATTCAAGGACAATTATGTAACGCGCGAGGACATCCGCTTCATCAAGGAGCAGGGTGCCAACACCATCCGCCTGCCTTTCCATTACAAACTGTTTACGGACGAGGACTATATGGGGCTGACTGCCGCCCAGGACGGATTTGCCCGCGTGGACAGCCTGGTAGAGTGGTGCCGCGAATCGGACTTGTACCTCATCCTCGACATGCACGACGCTCCCGGCGGACAGACGGGCGACAACATCGACGACAGCTACGGCTATCCCTGGCTGTTCGACAGCGAAGTCAGCCAGCAACTCTACTGTGACATCTGGCGCCGGATAGCCGACCGCTACAAGAACGAACCGGTCATCCTCGGTTACGAACTCTTCAACGAGCCCATTGCCCCTTACTTCGAGAACATGGAGGAACTCAACGGCAAGCTGGAAGATGTATATAAGAAAGGTGTAGCCGCCATCCGCGAGGTGGACAGCAACCACATCATTCTGCTGGGCGGTGCGCAATGGAACGGTAATTTCAAGCCTTTCAAGGACTCCAAGTTCGACGACAAGATAATGTACACCTGCCACCGTTACGGAGGCGAACCTACCCAAGCTGCCATCCAGACGATTATCAACTTCCGCGACAGTGTGAACCTGCCCATGTACATGGGTGAGATAGGCCACAATACGGACGAATGGCAGGCCGCTTTCTGCCAGACGATGCGCGAGAACAACATCGGCTATACCTTCTGGCCCTACAAGAAGATGGACGGTTCTTCTTTCGTCGGCATCACTCCACCGGAGAACTGGGCAAACATCGTGTATTTCTCCGAAGCACCGCGTGCCACGTACAAGGAAATCCGTGAGGCACGTCCCGCGCAGGCCATGTCCCGCAAGGCGATGATGGACTTTATCGAGGCATGCAAACTGAAGAATTGTGTGGTTCAGGATGGCTATATCCGGTCATTGGGAATGAAGTAGCGGGTGCTGCCTCGCTGCAAACAGTACGTATCAAGTCCCAGAGGATGAGATGCCGGGACTTAGCATGAAAGAGGTAGGGACTGAGCTGTACACACCATAGGACTGAGTACCCAAAACATCCGGATGTTTTAGGGCAAAACATGGGGATGTATTGGGATAAAACATCCGGGTGTTTTGGGGTAAAACATGGGGATGTTTTGGGCAACAACATCCGGATGTTATGGATACTCACTATACGGGTGTAAGGACTTCAGTTCCTATGTAGGTAGGGCTAAGTCATATTCCCTTGTATGTTGGGGATTATCAATGGTACGGACTGATTATGATTGCTTACTTATATAACAACTTAATTATACAACAATGAAAAAAGTATTATTCGGTTTGGTTCTGGCCGCTGTCGCGCTGCCTCTTTCGGCCCAGCAGAAGCCCGTCTATCTGGACGCAAGCAAACCTATTGAAGAAAGAGTGGAAGACGCCTTGAGCCGTCTGACCCTGGAAGAGAAAGTGAAGTTGACTCATGCGCAAAGCAAGTTCAGCAGTGCGGGTGTGCCCCGTCTGGGCATTCCCGATGTATGGACGGACGACGGCCCCCACGGCATACGTCCCGATGTGTTGTGGGACGAGTGGGAACAAGCCGGATGCACCAACGACTCCTGCGTGGCTTTCCCTGCCCTGACCTGTCTGGCGGCAACCTGGAACCCCGAAATGTCTCTCCTTTACGGACAGAGCATCGGTGAAGAGGCGCGCTACCGCAACAAGTCCGTCCTGCTGGGCCCCGGTGTCAATATCTACCGCACACCGCTCAACGGACGCAACTTCGAGTATATGGGTGAGGACCCTTATCTGGCCGGAAAGATGGTGTCGCCCTATATCCGGGGCGTGCAGCAGAACGGCGTGGCTGCCTGCGTGAAACACTTCGCCTTGAACAACCACGAAGTGAACCGCCACACCACCAACGTCATCGTGGACGACCGTGCCCTTTATGAAATCTATCTGCCTGCTTTCAAGATGGCCGTGCAGGAAGGCGGAGCGTGGAGCATCATGGGTGCCTACAACCTATACAAAGGCCAACATCTTTGTCACAACCAATACACATTGAACGATATATTGAAGGGCGAATGGGGATTCGACGGCGTAGTCATTTCCGACTGGGGCGGCACGCACGATACCCGGCAAGCCATCACCAACGGGCTGGATATGGAATTCGGCAGTTGGACCAACGGGCTCTCGAACGGTGCCAGCAACGCATACGATAACTATTATCTGGCAAATCCCTATCTGAACCTCATCCGCGAAGGTAAGGTAGGTACCACGGAACTGGACGACAAGGTACGCCGCATTCTGCGCCTTATCTTCCGTACGGTGATGAACCCCGACCGTCCGTGGGGAAGCATGCTCTCTCCGGAACATTACGAGGCTGCCCGCCGCATCGGTGAGGAGGGCATCGTACTGTTGCAGAACAAGGGCAATGTGCTCCCGATAGACCTGAACCGGGCTAAAAAGATTCTTGTAGTGGGCGAGAATGCCATCAAGATGATGACCGTAGGCGGTGGTAGTTCTTCCCTGAAGGTACAGCGCGAACTCTCTCCGTTGGACGGCATCAAGCAGCGTGTGGCCGGCAAGGCCGAGGTGGTCTATGCCCGTGGCTACGTGGGCGATGCAAGCGGTGAATACAACGGGGTGGTGACCGGACAGAATCTGAAGGATGACCGTACTCCCGAAGAGCTGATAGCCGAAGCCGTGAAAGAGGCCCGGGATGCCGATTATGTCATCTTCATCGGCGGCCTGAACAAGAGCAACGGCCAGGACTGCGAGGACTCCGACCGTAAGGGTCTGGGCTTGTCCTACGGTCAGGATGCCGTTATCTCCGCACTGGCCGAGGCGAACAAGAATCTGATTGTCGTCAACATCTCCGGCAACGCCATTGCCATGCCGTGGGTGAACGAGGTGCCTGCCATCGTGCAGGACTGGTATCTGGGTTCCGAAGCCGGCAGTTCCCTTGCCGCCATCCTCATGGGTGATGTCAATCCCAGCGGCAAGCTTCCGTTCACCTTCCCCGTGAAGCTGGAGGACTGCCCGGCCCACAGCTTGGGCGAATATACCGGCAAACGGAGCAAGGACATCATCGACATCAAGTATAATGAAAGCATCTTCGTGGGCTACCGTTGGGCCGATAAGCAGAAGAAGGTGAAACCGTTGTTCCCCTTCGGCCACGGTTTGAGCTATACCACTTTCGAATATGGCAAGCCGACGGCCGACAGCAAGACCATGCAGGCTGACGGTACGCTGACCGTGAAGGTTTCTGTAAAGAATACCGGAGCGCGCGAAGGGCAGGAAGTTGTCCAACTGTACATCAGTGACAAGAAGTCCTCTCTGCCTCGTCCCGTCAAGGAACTGAAAGGTTTCCAAAAGGTGAAACTGGCTCCGGGCGAAACAAAGGAAGTCACATTTACCATTGATAAGGAGGCTCTTAGCTTCTTCGATGACACCCAGCACGCTTGGGTGGCCGAGCCGGGCAAGTTCGAGGCTGTCATAGCAGCTTCGGCAGCCGATGTGAAGGGAACGGTTCCTTTTGAATTGAAATGATGTAGGAAAATAAAGTTTCCTTTTAGGTTATTATCAAAGATAGTGTAGATGGAGGGTGTGGCCGTGAGGTTGCACCCTTTCTTTGTACTCTTTACAAGCCAATATGTTTTCTTATATTTCTGAGTTTCTTCGGGTTGGCTAAGGAAGATGCAGATATGCTGGATGTTAGAGTCAAAGCAGTGATGTTTTGTAGTAATGGGTGAGTTTTTACCGCCGTGTTTGGGCAGATCTTCATCTTTTATATTTATTTTTGCAGAAATCAATGTTTAATAAAAACTATCATGAAGAAGTATTTAGCAGAAATGATCGGGACAATGGTTCTTGTCCTGATGGGATGTGGTAGTGCTGTCTTTGCCGGAAGTGCGGCGGGGGCGGTTAGTGCAGGTGTCGGAACGCTGGGAGTGGCTTTTGCTTTCGGCTTGTCCGTTGTGGCGATGGCATACGCTATCGGAGGAATCTCGGGCTGTCATATTAATCCTGCCATTACCCTGGGCGTTCTGTTGTCCGGCAGGATGAGCGGGAAAGATGCAGCCATGTATATGGTGTTTCAGGTTATCGGGGCGGTTATCGGTTCTGCCATTCTTTATGCATTGGTGTCTACGGGCGCTCATGGTGGTCCTACGGCTACCGGTTCCAATGGGTTTGCTGACGGAATGATGTTGCAGGCATTCATTGCAGAGGCTGTGTTCACGTTTATCTTTGTGCTGGTTGTGTTAGGTTCTACTGATTCCGAGAAGGGGGCGGGTAATCTTGCAGGATTGGCCATTGGTCTTACGTTGGTATTAGTGCACATTGTTTGTATTCCTGTTACGGGAACTTCTGTCAATCCTGCCCGTAGCATCGGTCCGGCACTGTTCCAGGGTGGCGAGGCTCTCTCTCAGTTGTGGCTGTTCATTGTAGCTCCGTTTGTGGGTGCTGCGCTGAGTGCCGTTGTATGGAAAGTGCTTGCTGCAAAAGAAGGTAAATAAATGTCGGCAGACAGTGCCTTAAGAAGAGGCGGCTGATGGCAGAAAACTTATAAAGGGAAGCCCTCCGTCCGAAACTTCAAAGTTTCGGACGGAGGGCTTCCTGTTCTTTCCTTATGCTTGCTATATCTTGTGCCTTATTCGTACAGCGATTTGGCTATACCCATTTCCAGTCCACGAAGCTCTGCCAGTCCGCGCAGACGGCCGATACAGGAATAGCCGGGATTGGTTTTCTTCTTCAAGTCGTCTACCATCTGGTGTCCGTGGTCGGGTCGCATCGGGATAGAGACACCACGGCGTTGTTGCAGTTCAAGGAAGGCTTTCATCACGTGATACATGTCCACGTCTCCTTCCAGGTGGTTGGCTTCGTAGAAATTGCCTTCGGCGTCGCGTTGTGTACTGCGCAGATGGACAAAGTTGATGCGGTCGGCAAATTGCTGCATGATGACTGCACAATCGTTGGCGCTGCTTACACCGAGCGAACCGGTGCAGAGGCAAAGACCGTTGCTCTTGTTGGGAACAGCGTCAATCAGTGCCTGGAAATCGGCAGCACAGCTCATGATGCGTGGCAGGCCGAGGATGGAGCACGGTGGGTCGTCCGGATGGATAACGAGCATGACACCTGCTTCGTCGGCTACCAGAGTGATTTCTTGCAGGAAATAGATCAGGTTGGCACGCAGGCGTTCCGGAGTGATGCCCTTGTAGCGGTCCAGTTCCTGTTGGAACTGTTCCAGGGTGAAGCTTTCTTCTGAGCCGGGAAGTCCGGCAATCATGTTGCGTACAAGCAGTTGTTTGTCTGCCTCTGTCATCTGTTCGAAGCGGGCACGGGCTTTGGCCTTTTCTTCATCGGTGTATTCGCCTTCTGCACCGGGACGACGTAGCAGGAAGAGGTCGAAGGCGATGAAAGCGGCACGTTCAAAGCGGAGGGCACGACTGCCGTCGGGTAGTTCGTAGGCGAGGTCGGTACGTGTCCAGTCCAGTACGGGCATAAAGTTGTAGGTGACAATGTGAATGCCGCATTTGCCCAGGTTACGCAAGCTCTCTTTATAGTTGTCGATATACTTCTGGAAGTCTCCGGTTTGGGTCTTGATATGTTCGTGTACGGGTACACTTTCTACTACAGACCAGCGCAGACCGACGGCTTCAATCATTTCTTTCCGTTTCTTGATTTCCTCTACTGTCCATATTTCCCCGTTTGGAATATGATGCAAGGCGTTTACAATGCCGGTAGCCCCGGCTTGTTTGATGTCCCAAAGGCTTACCGGGTCGTTGGGACCGTACCAGCGCCAGGTTTGTTCACAAAGAATCATGTTATTTATTGTTTGATGATTTGCAATTTACTATTTACATGGCGAATGCGTTGAACCCTCCGTCCACTACAGCCACCGTACCGGTGACAAAGCTGGAAGCATCGCTGATGAGGTATTGGATGGTTCCGCAAAGCTCTTCTGCACGGCCCATACGTCCGAAGGGAGTTTGGCGAATCACATCTTGCCCACGTTCCGTGTAGCTTCCATCCGGGTTCGTCAGCAGGGCACGGTTCTGCTCTGTGAGGAAAAATCCGGGTGCGATGGCATTTACACGAATACCTTCACCAAACTTCTTGGCAACTTCCGTAGCCATGAAGGCTGTGAAATTGGAGATACCGGCTTTTGCGGCAGCATATCCGGCTACACGCGTCATGGGGCGAAAAGCAGCCATGCTGGAGAAGTTGACAATAGCACCTGCCTTCTGCTCCACCATCGGTTTGAGGAAGACTTGTGTAGGCAGTACGGTACCGGTCAGGTTTAATTCCAGCACCCGTTGGAACTCTTCTATCTTCAAATCGAAGAAAGTGCCCGTGGGCGCGATGGTGGCACCCGGCATATTTCCGCCGGCTGCATTCAGCAGGGCATCTATGCGGCCATAGGCTTTCAGGATGTCAGCCAAGTTCTGTTCCAGCAGTTCACGGTTCATCACGTCGGTTGTCAGGAACATGGCTTCTCCACCGTTTGCCTTGATTTCTCCGGCAATGGCGTCCCCTATTTCTGCCTTGCGTCCCAAAATGACGACCTTTGCACCTTCTTCTGCCAGATGAAAGGCGATGGCTTTCCCCAATACTCCTGTTCCACCGGTTATGACCACTACTTTGTCTTTAATGTCAAATAAGTTTTTCATGATTCGTTCATTTAAAAATTACGTTGTGTTTTATTTGATTAGCGTTGCAAAAATACGGAATAATCTGTTGCACTGACTAACAATCATACAAAAAAGATGCATTTGTTGTCCGGAAGAAAGTGCTATTTCCTTATCGGGTTGTCCAATGCCGTGGCTTGTATATACAGTAGATTGAAGTTGTCATGCGGTTTTAGGATACGGTGGGCATAATAAAGATTCAGGTAGTCTTTGCGTGCAGGATTCAGGTAGACGGCAGTACGGTAGAGGTCTTTGCAGAAATTCTGTATCGAGCTTTCCCAGCCGCTTATCTGCTGGTAGGGCCATTCACTGAGGCCCTTTCCGACGTAGGAAGCCAGGAAATCCATGGCTTTGTAGAAGTTACGTCCATCGGTAGAGGTGATGTCATCCAGCTTGATTCCAAGATTTTTTGCCATCAGCATGATGTCAATAAAGTGGGTCAGGTTGTACTGTGAGTAGTGGAAGGCAAGGGTACGTTGCAGTTCGTGCGGTTGTCGTCCGTCAGGAGCTATCTGGGGGAAGATACGTTTTTGGGGGAAGTCATTGATGATTTCCTGCGCCAGTTTCTTGTTACCGGTATAGAGGGCGAAAGCTATGATTTGGGCATCGTAGGCTACGCTGTGGTTGTTGGCACTGGCTGCTTCTTCCTTACCTTGCGGACTGGCGAGCATCCAGTCGGTCAGTTTGGAAAACCATTTCTTCAGTTGTTTGCTGTCCTGGGTAGTAAATGCTTTTGACTGTTCTAGCAGTGCCACAGCATCCAGCATTTCTATGAAGGAGTAGGTGTCTATCAGCCCATAGCAGCGACCTTTGTCGTTATTGTGTCCCGGCATCATTTGTGCATATTCCAGGTTGGGGTTCATTCGGGTGTCTTTGTTCAGAAACCATACGCGGATAAGTTCTGTGGCTTTCCGGGCATACTGCTCTTCTCCGCTGAAGTACCAGACCAGAGCCAGGGTAGTGATGCGGCCGGCTGTTGTTCCCAACCGATTACGGTCTAGTTTGTTCAGTTCAGGATTGGATACGCCGTCGCGGTTGATGTAAGGCAGGCCGTTTGGCTTTGTCGGGTCGGGCCAATAGTATCGGGCTTGGCTCATATAGTCATGCTTGTCACCGCTGGCAGGTGTTTTTTCTTTCATCATGACAGAAAGGGGCTGGGCGTCCAATAACCTGTCCGCTTCCGCTTTCAATATCTCGTAAGTTGTGGCATAGAAAGGCTCGTGAATAGAGTGTTTTACATTTGCGAGGTGTGCTGTGTTCCAAATGGATTGTGCTTGCATACAAGATGCCAGGAGCAGGAAGGCAAGCGTCCATTGTATTGTTGCTTTCGGTTTCATGTCTTATTTTAGAGTGATGGACTTCTGTAATACCAATAAGCTCTCCGGTCCCATATTGAACAGCAGGTCTATGATGCTCAAGTTGGGCAGAAACCCGAGTCTCTCTTGAAACACTTGATAATAAGGTTGTGGTGAGAATTCTGTATCTTCCAGAGAAAAATCCTTTTTCGGATGAATGCGTTCGCGGAAATCCGCTTCATTCGGAGTGAATTCAGTCCGGTATTCGGTGGTGCGTGCCATATCGGGCTGTATGTCTATCAGAGAACAGATAAGATGGCAAAGTTCTTCGTTGAAATCGACTAAAAACTCATACTTCTTTTCATAGAAAGGGCGGAAGTCGTCTTTATAATATTCAAAGAAAGGAGTGTGGTTGTAGGCAGATTCTATGGCATTCCAGTGCAGATGCCTCCAGTTCCCGTGGTCTGAAATGCGTATATCGCGCATCGGGCATTTTAGGGTATTCGGTTTGACGGTGGGGATGGAAAGGGCCAGTTCACCGTCCGGTACGGCAATGGTACAACGGTTCCGGTAAGTCTGCTTCATATAGTGGTCATGCTGTTCGATGAATACTTTATCGTATGCCAGCAATTTGGTATAATATTCTATGGGAGCCAAATAGGCGGAAGAAAGAAAAACTGTTTTCATCAGTATATTTACGATTAGATGATTTGCGATTTACGATTGAAGCTACTGTGCATTGTTTGTATTTTCATTTTTATTCTTTCATTTGTTTGTCATTCCACTCTTTTCCATATCCTGCCCCATCGGTAACCGCTGAAAGGTCCTGTTCCCTTTTCTTTGGAGAACCAGATGATAGATGCCTTGCCTATGATGTGGTCTTTGGGGACGAAACCGAAAAGACGGGAGTCCGAAAGATTGATGGCATTGTTGGCACCTACCCAGTAGTAGTCTTTGGTAAAATGGCAGTGTTGCACGGGTTTGCCTTCCACATAAAGGGTGTCGTTTTTGATTTCGGCTTGTTTCTTTTCGTGAAGTACCAGGGTATTTCGCAACAAAGTCTTGTTCCACGGATATACGCGCACGGCTTTGCCTTTGCTGGGGATTATCAGAGGTTTCAGTATCTCCATAGAATCTTCCTTGACAATAGGTTCTATCCAGCAGTTCCCGTTCATGGCTTGTTCCAGCAAGTAGTGTTCATAACGGCTGAAACTGCGTATATTCTTTGTTGAGTCCTGCCCCAATAGTTTGTTGGGAGCGATGGAAAGTATGGAAAGCAATGAATCCAACTGTCGTTCCCGTTGTCTGGGGTAAGAATAAAGAAACTTCTGGTCGGGCGCATTCTTTTCGGAAGGAATCACTGAAAAAAGCGAATCTATCAGCAAGGTATCTCCGGGAATACCGATGCAACGGCTGATGAAGACTTCCCGTCGGTCAATCACGGGTTCTGAAAGATTGGCAGGATTGTTGAATACAAGAATATCCTCTTTCTGCACCGGACTGTCCGCCCAGCGATGATACCCCCATAACTTCATGAAAGGAAGCCGCAGACCGTAGCTCCACTTGTTTACAAGAATACGCTCACTTTGGTACAGTGAATTTTCCATGCCGGAAGAGGGGATAAGATAGGAAGTTGCCACACAACCCCGAAGCAGCACCACGACGAGTGCCACTCCAACTATTGTGATTGCTATCTTACACCCTTTTTTCATTTAATGCCGTCCACCCACTTGAATATCCGGTTCCAGCGTATCTTACCGTCAAACCAGCCCCGGTCTTTGTCCAGTGACAACCATACTACGATAGGCTTTCCTACGACATGGTCTTCCGGCACAAAACCCCAGTATCGGGAGTCGGCGGACTTGTCGCGGTTGTCGCCCATCATCCAGTAGTAGTCCATATTGAAGGTATAAGAGTCGGTCTTTTCACCATTGATGTAGATGCCGTCTTCCTTGACTTCCAGTTTGTTGCCTTCATAGGCAACGATGCAGCGTTCGTAGATAGGCAGGTTGTCCTCGGTCAGCTTGATGGTGGCGCCTTTGGCAGGAATCCATATCGGGCCGTAGTTGTTGCGGTCCCATTTAGTGTAAAGGTTCAGCGGATACATCTGTCCCGAGAATTCTCCCGGTTCAATGATAATATTACTGATGAGTTTCTTGTTGCCCGAAAGGGTCTCGTACATCTTTTTGGTGAGCGGAAGATGATAGACCGGTGCCAGCCTGCCTTGGGCATCCCGGCGGTCCAATCCCATTTCAATCAGATTCTCTTCCCAGCCCAGACCGTCGGTCATCAGTGTCTGGTCTTCTTTGCTGATGCCCAGTTCACGGAACATATCATCGGTGATATAAGGACCTGTAGTCTGTACAAAGTAGTTGAACTGCATTTCTGTAGGGTTCTCGATGGCTTTACCGTCGATGTATACCTGTCCTTTCTTGATTTGCAACGTATCGCCGGGCAGGCCTACGCAACGTTTTACATAGTTTTCACGACGGTCAACGGGGCGTATGACAATGTCACCGTACATTCTCGGATTGGAACGGATAAGATTACGTCCGGCATTGTAGTACAGGTCGTAGACAGTACGTTGCTGCTTGCGTGTCAGGCTGTCCATATTCACCTTGTTGGGATACACGCGTTTTCCTTCTTCGTAAGCAAGGGTATAGAAGTCTGTCTGCTGGAAGTTGGTGGCTACCGTGTCGCCTGCCGGGAAGTTGAACACCACAATATCGTTCAGTTTCACTTTGCCGAAGCCCGGCACACGTTTGTATTCCCATTGAGGCCATTCGATGTACGACTTGGTGTTGAATACCGGTAGTGTATGTTGTGCCAGCGGCATGGAAAGCGGCGTATTCGGTACGCGCGGGCCATAGCTCATCTTGCTGACATAAAGGAAATCGCCTACCAACAAGGATTTCTCCAGTGAGGAAGACGGTATCTGGTAATTCTGGAACACATAGATATTTACGAAGTAGACGGCTACCAGCGCAAATACGATGGCATCCACCCAACTCATGATGCTGCGTACGGCAGGATTCTCCGATTTCTTCCAGAACCCCCAGGGTATCTTCTTACTGATGTAGATGTCAAAAATGAAGGGTAGTACAATCAGTCCCAGCCAGCTTTTTACCCAAACCAGAAAGGCAAGGTAGAGCAGGGTGACTATACTGAATTTAATCCATTGGGTGCGTGTTGCTTTTCTCATGATGTTTTAGTCTTTTAAAAATGGAAACAAGTCACTCATTCCCAAAGCACCTTCGTGCTTGGCGGTATATTCGGCAGCAAGGACAGCTCCCAAGGCAAATCCCCTGCGATTCTTGGCATCGTGGGTGATAGTGATGCTGTCGGCTTCGGAGTCGTAGCGGATGCTGTGGATGCCCGGTACTTCTCCTTCGCGGATAGAACTTATGGGTAGCTCATTGGCTGCACATTCCGTAGAGCCCGAAACGGTTCCGTCGGGAGCCTGGAAAGTTCCTTCTATCCATTTGTCCTTACGGTCGAGATTCTCCAGAATACCTTCGGCAAGCGTGATGGCCGTTCCGCTCGGAGCGTCCATCTTGTGGATGTGGTGCGTTTCGCTCATTGTCACATCATAGGCAGGGAATTGGTTCATTATCTTTGCGAGGTACTTGTTGACGGCAGAGAATATGCTTACTCCCAGACTGAAGTTGGACGACCAGAACAGTGTCTTGCCGCCTTCGGTACAAAGTCTCTTCACTTCGTCTCCATGTTCCGCCATCCAGCCCGTACTGCCGGATACCAGTTTGACCCCGGCGCGGAATGCCTTCATATAGTTATTGTATGCAACCATGGGGTTGGTGAACTCTATGGCAACGTCGGCGCTCTTGAAGGCTGCCGATTCAAAGTCTTCCTGATTGTCGACATCGATGATGCTTACAATTTCGTGTCCGCGGCCAAGGGCTATTTTCTCGATTTCCTTGCCCATTTTTCCGTAGCCGATTAATGCGATTTTCATTGTTTCTATCTGTTTTTATTTAGTTTATCAACAAACTATAGGTCGCAAAGATAATCTTTTTCTTACATTTGTGCTCAACATTAACGTCTTGTTAACATGGAACAACTACTGCATTATGTTTGGAAGCACAAAATATTTCCTTTGTCATTGCTCCAGACAACCTCCGGCCGGCCGGTAGAAGTGATAGATCCCGGTTTGCCGAACATGAATGCAGGCCCCGATTTTTTTAATGCCAAACTGAAAATAGACGGTACGCTCTGGGTGGGCAACGTCGAAGTGCATACGCAGGCATCAGACTGGCTGCTCCATAGGCACGACCGTGACAAGGCGTATGATACCGTCATCCTGCACGTGGTGGGCGAATCGAATTGTGATGTGTACCGCACGAACGGTGAGCTGGTTCCCCAGATGGTGCTCACTTGCCCCGACACTGTCCGCTTGCGCTATGAAGAGCTTCGGCAGACAGAGATTTATCCTCCCTGCTATTCCATCCTTGCCTCCCTCCCAAAGCTGACCGTCCATTCCTGGCTGTCCGCTTTGCAGGTAGAGCGTTTTGAGCAGAAAGCATGCGTCATATCCCAGCGGCTCGAACGCTGCAATCATCATTGGGAAGATGTTTTCTTCATTACTCTTGCTCGTAACTTCGGCTTCGGGCTGAATGGGGATGCTTTCGAGGCATGGGCAAACCGCCTTCCATTCCGCGCCGTAGACAAGCATCGGGACAGTCTGTTTCAAGTGGAGGCTTTCTTCCTGGGGCAGGCAGGCCTGCTGGAGGAGGTCTCGGCAGAGGCAGATGATTATTATTTGATACTTCAGAAAGAGTTCCGCTACCTGCAACACAAGTTCGAGCTGCCAGCTCCCATGTCTGTTGAGCAGTGGCGGTTTCTGCGTCTTCGTCCCGATAACTTTCCACATGTACGCCTCGCCCAGCTTGCCTGTCTGTATCACAAGGAGCAGTCGCTCTTCTCGCGTGTTATGGAGGCTGAAACGCTGGAGGCGGTGAAGAAGATACTGGCTGCCAAGACTTCCGCGTATTGGGAGGAGCACTTCAATTTCAGAAAGGTTTCACCCCGGAGGGAAAAGCGGGTAGGGGACGGTGCCTTGAATCTGATTGCCATCAATACGGTCATCCCGTTTCTTTATGCTTATGGCCTGCACAAGGCCGATGACGTTTTGTGTGACCGTGCCACCCGTTTCCTTGAATCCTTGAAGGCCGAAAACAATCACGTAACCCGACTTTGGGATGGTGTCGGTTTGCCGGTGTCCACCGCTGCCGATTCGCAGGCTCTGCTTCAACTTCAAAAGGAATATTGTGACAAGAAAGACTGCTTGCGTTGCCGGTTTGGTTACGAGTATCTGAAACATAGATGATAATAATTATCGCCCCATAGCCTTAGCATTTTATTACTTTTATATTATCTTTGCGCATTGAAAAATAATCCGAGTATATGAAGGCTATCCGCTTTGTTTTTTGTCTGTTTGCGGCACTCATGCTGACGACTCTCAATGGTCTGGCTGCCGAAGAGGAGGATTTCAAGACATTTCTCCAGAAATTCACGTCCAGTGCTTCATTCCAGTATTCCCGAATCAAGTTTCCTTTGAAGTCTCCCATCGCCCTCTTGAAGGATGACGGTGAGACGGAACAGACTTTTCCCTTCACCCGCGAGAAGTGGGCATTGCTAGACGAAGAAACGCTGAAGGAAGGACGTACTACCGAAGAGGAGGGAGGTACCTATATTTCTCACTTCACTGTCAATGAGCCTGCCCATAAAGAGTTCGAAGCAGGCTATGATGAATCAGAACCTTCCCTTCGTGTGGTCTTTGAACTGACGGATGGCAAGTGGTATGTCACCGACTGCTATAACGACTGGTACAACTTCGATCTCCCTATCAATGAACTGGAAGAAACTATTCAGGCGGTACAAGAGGAAAACAAGGCTTTCGAAGAACTTCATCCTTGATGAAGTGGGGGCAGAAATCCGCCTCAATCATTATTTTATCCTTCTTCTGTACGATTTATGCCCCTCTTTTTCCAAAAAGAGGGGTTTCTTTGTACCGTACTAATACATTGAAATATGCGGTTACAACTTCTTTTGATGCAACTTCTCTTATGTGTCCTCCCCGGTATGGAGATGGGCGCTTCCTGCCGGCTTACCGCCTGGGTCGTGGAGGATTCTTCCGGAAAAGTGGAAATTACATGTATCGGCGATACGATGGATATTGTATCTCCGGACGGGCTGTCCCTTTGGTATAAGGAACGGTTGACGGGAAACTATGAGATTACCTACCGGGTACAAGTGGTGGTTGAGAATGGTAGCTACGACCGTCTCAGCGACTTGAATTGTTTTTGGGGGGCCGATGACCCCCGGCATCCGGATGACTTCTTTGCCCGCAGTGCATGGCGCAACGGCGAGTTCAAGAATTACAATACGCTGGACCTTTACTATGTGGGCTACGGCGGTAATGATAATGGAACTACGCGTTTCCGTGAATACCATGGAGAGTATTATGGAGTGGACGATGCAAAGATTAAACCCATCTTGAAAGAGTATACCGATGCCGCCCACCTTTTGAAGCCCAACCATTGGTATGAAGTTAAAATCCGTGTGGAGAATGGAGCCACCACTTATGCCATGGATGGTGAAGAGCTTTTCAGCTTACCGGTTGCCGATGGCAAAGGAGACGGCTATTTCGCCTTACGGTTGTGGCAGAACCACGTACGTTTTGCAGATTTCCAAGTAGCAAATATCGATAACCTTAAATAAACAGACATGATGCAATTCAGTAAATGGAAAATAGGAGCGGTAGCGCTCGTTTGCATGTTGCTGCCGGGCAGTGTACATGCACAAATCGTGAAGAATGAGCGCTTGCTTTCTTTTGAGGAGAAGCAGGTTCCGGCGTTTGTCACTACGGCAGCTGGTTCGCAGTTGGGCATTAGCGACGAACATTATAGGGACGGCGACCACAGTTTGAGCTGGACTTTCGAGCCGGGTGCCGCACTGTCTATCAAAAAAGACTTGAAATTTGAGAAGAAAGACCCGACGGGGAAAGACACCTATCTTTCGGCTTTCATCGTATGGGTGTACAATGAGCAGGCCCAGGACAAGCAGATTCTGTTTGAGTTCCTGAAGGATGGCAAGGTATGCACCTCTTTTCCTTTTGGCATCAACTTTACCGGTTGGCGCGGAGCATGGGTATGTTATGAACGCGATATGCAAGGTACCCCGGAAGAAGGGATGGACGAAATCCGAATTGTAGCCCCCGACGTGAAGGGGAAACTCTTTTTCGACCATCTGATTACTGCCAGCAAGGTGGATGCCCGCCAGCAGACTGCCGACTTGCAGGTACCGTTTGTAAATAAGGGAACCACCAACCACTGGCTGGTTATCTACGAACACTCCTTGTGGAAACCGGACATCCCTCTGACAGACGTGACCGAGGCGCAGAAGCAGGATATACGGATTATGGAGAAGCGTTTCCGCGGCATGCTCTACACACCTTCCGCGCTTTCGGACAAGGAGATGCAGTCCATCCGTGAGAAGTATGATTTTTATCGGATTACCTACAAGAACGGCAAGGTAGCAGGACGTCCTATCTATTTCGTACGTCACTCCGAGGCATACGAACGTATGGTACCCGATTGGGACAAAGATATGTTCTCCAGACTGGGGATAGAGATAAGCGACTATTTCAACCTGATGAAACGCGTCGCCATCGCCTACAACAATGCGGAAGATGCGGCGCTGAAACACGAGTTGAAGCAGAAATTCATCGCCATGTACGATAACGCCACCGACCAAGGTATTGCCTACGGCAGTTGCTGGGGGAATATCCACCATTACGGATATAGTATGCGCGGTCTGTTTGTGGCTTATTTCTTGATGAAGGACGTGTTGCGTGAGGTAGGTAAGCTGGAAGAGGCGGTACGTACGCTCAACTGGTATGCCATCACCAATGAGGTATATCCCGAACCTGCCGTCAACGGTATTGATATAGATACGTTCAACACCAAGTTGCAAGGCCGCATAGCCAGCATTCTGATTATGGAGGATACACCGGAGAAACTGCAATACCTGCGTTCCTTCTCCCGTTGGCTGGACAAAGGCTGTCTTCCTGCGCCGGGATTGGCCGGTTCTTTCAAGCCGGACGGTGCCTGCTTCCATCATTGCAACAATTATCCTGCTTATGCAGTGGGCGGTCTGGACGGTGCCACTAATATGATTTACTTGCTGAGTGGTACCGAGTTCCGCCTGTCCGAGCAGGCACACGAGACGGTGAAGAAAGTGCTTCTCACCATGCGTTTCTATTGCAACCTGAAGCAATGGTCTCTCTCCATGTCCGGACGCCATCCCAACGGGGGAGGAAGTCTGATACCTATCCAATATGCCACGATGGCCATTGCCGGTACGCCGGATGGCAAGCAGAAGTATGACCCCGAAATGGCCGCTGCCTATTTGCGCCTGGTTGCCTATACAGAAGCTCCGGACAAGAATGCGCCCGACTATCTGCCGAAGGCTTCCACTCGCCACGAATTGGAGATGAAGAAGTTGCTTGAAGCCCAAGGCTTCCGTCCGGAACCCGACCCGCAAGGCAATCTGGCTTTGGGTTACGGTTGTGTATCCGTACAGCGTCGCAGCAACTGGGCTGCCGTAGTACGCGGACATTCCCGTTACCTCTGGGCTGCCGAGCACTATCTCCCCGCCAATTTCTATGGCCGTTATCTGGCACATGGCAGCATGCAGATTCTTACCGGAAAAACCGATGAAATGGTTACTTTTGCCACCAGTGGCTGGCAGGAGGCCGGTTTCGACTGGAATCGTATTCCGGGTGTCACGAGCATTCATTTGCCTTTCGACCAGCTGCGTGCCCGGGTATTGAATGTCGATACCTTCTCCGGCATGGAGGAGATGCTCTATTCCGACGAAGCTTTTGCCGGCGGTTTGTCCCAAGCACATCTGAACGGTAACTTCGGTATGGTGCTGCATGAACATGATAAGTATAACGGTTCTCACCGTGCCCGCAAGTCGTTCCATTTCTTCGACGGCACCATTGTATGCCTCGGTACGGACATCGAAAACCTAAATACCGAATATCCAACGGAAACCACCGTGTTCCAGCTTGCCGCCACCACTCCCGAAACCCGCCGGTACTGGGAGTCCTGTCAGAGTGACGGGCAGACTTATATAGATCCCAACGGCGTAGGTTATTACATTTCCAAAGCCTCCCGCCCTGATGCCCGCTACGAGAAGAACTTCCCGCAAGTGACCGTGGGCGAGCGTAGCACCAAGCCCACTTCCGGCGACTGGGTGTCCTTGACATTACAGCATGGCAAAGCCCCGAAAGGCGCTTCCTACGAATATGCCGTGCTACCCCACACGGATGCCGCCGCTTTGGAGGCATTCGCCAAGAAACCCACTTACAAGATTCTCCAACAAGACCGCAACGCCCACATTGTGCGTTCTCCGGCAGACGGTCTTACTTCTTACGTCTTGTTTGAGACTCCGCAAGCTCTGCCCGACGGCGGATTGTTGCAGAAAGCCGATACATCGTGCCTTGTCATGATACGCGAATATAAGGACAAGCTTCTGCTGACTGTTTCCCAGCCCGACTTGGCCTTGTATCGTGGTCCGAGTGACGAGGCTTTCGATAAAGACGGAAAACGTATTGAGCGCAGTATCTATTCACGCCCGTGGACTGACAATGAGAGTCAGGAGATTCCCGTAACCGTTACTTTGAAGGGACAGTGGAAGGTTGCCGAGACGCCCTATTGCAAGGTGTTGTCGGCAGACAAGAATCAGACTGTGCTGCGCTTTACTTGCCGGGATGCTGCAAGCTTAGAGGTAGAGCTAAAGAGGTAGGGAGAGTATAGGTTAGACATTGATACTGAATACCCACAACACCCGGATGTTTTACCCCATAACATCCGGGTGTTGTGCTATAAAACATGGGGATGTTTTGGGGTAATACATCCCCATGTTTTGGGTGAATACATCCGGGTGTTGTGGGTATTCGGTATAGGAGTCTTAGCCTTTCTCTCCTATAGAGAAAGATACTGGAAACGGTTGTTTAATATGTTCCGAGCAGATTGCTTACTGCTGACTGATAGTTTGCCAGTTTGCTGGTCTTATGAATGGTCTTTCTCGCTTTGCGGTCTCCGTCCGGCAATAGGTACTCCCAGAAACTTTTCATTTTCATTAATAGCTGTGCCTCACCGCCTTGCAGTAGCTCTTGATAGGCGTTGAAGACCTCGGTGTGTAGTTGTCCCACTTTTTTCGCCATTTCATCGGAAGAAATCGGGGTTCCTTGCTTGTATTCCAGCGCCAGGGCAGGATTGGCGAGTAGCCCGCGGCCGATGACGATACCTGCCAATCGGGGGAACCGTGTGGTGATAGAACGGATATCATTCGCGGTATGCAGGTCTCCGTTGTAGAACAGAGGGTGGGTGCACTCTTTGTAGAAAGCTTCAAATCCCTCCAGGTCTACCTCTCCTTTGTATTGCTGCTTGCCCAGACGCGGGTGCAGGATGATGTGTGCGAGGGGGAGTTCGTTGAACAGCGGTAGCAGGGCAAGACACTCCTCTGCCTGCTCCCAGCCCAGACGCAGCTTCACGGAGAAACGGATGTCGGGATGTCGGTCGATGGCTTCGGAGAGCAGCGCCTTCACTTCTTCGGGATAGGGCAGCATGCCGCAGCCATTGTGGCGCCGGGCCAGCATCGGAAAAGGACAACCCAGATTGATGTCCGCTTCCTGGTATCCTTTTTCGATGAAAAGGGACATTATGTGCTCCAGCTTGTCCGCATCCGGAGCAATGAGCTGGGGGATGAGGTGCAGGTCCGGGTTGTTGTCCGGCTCAATGTCACGGGCATCTTTCCGCCGGATTTCTCCGTGCTCCATGCGTACGAAAGGAGAGTAATAGGTCTCTATGCCGCCGAATATGCGTGCATGCGCCCGCCGGTAGACGGCATCGGTGTAGCCTTGCAGCGGGGCGAAGTGGATGGGTAATATGTTCTCGTTCATGGCTGCAAAGATACACATTTTTACTTCCGATCTTTGATGGGAATCACCATATTCCAAGAACGGGATGCATTTTCGAATCCTCCGGGCCCGTCCATCGTGGCAAAGAAGATGTAGGCAGGCTTTCCGTCCTCGAAGAGGATGAAGGGGCGTTCCAGTTGTCCTTGCTTCTCCACGCTGCCGTCTTCCCACTCCACAGTGAGCGAGTAGGCTTTCGGGTCTTTGTCCACCGTCCATTGGATGCCGTCTTTGGAATGTGCCATGACGCCTCCGCCCCGTTCGCCAGTAAACTTGGCTACATGGTCTTTGAAGATGGCATGATAACCGTTTGCATCTTTCCAGAGGAAAGGGTCTTCCGCTTCGCCCTGACCGTCTACTTCAAAGATGGGACAGTCATTGTTCAGCACTCGATAAGGGCCTTCTATGGTAGGAGCATAAGCCATTCCGAGGCTCATGGCCGAGTGCAGGTAACCGTTCGTGTAATGTCGCCCCTTGAATATCATCATCACCGAACCGTCTTCTTGAATGATAGGCGAGGGATTTGAGGTCAGAAAACTGTAGAAAGTATTGGGCTTGGTCTTCAAGATGGGCTCGTCCAAGCGTTTCCACGGACCGTAGGGCGAGTCGGCAACGGCCAGTCCCACGCGTTTGTTGGCGCGGGCAACGGTACACCAGGGGCTTTTCAGGGTGAGTTGTTCGTAAGTAGGGTCGGCAAAGGGGTGGGTGGAACCCATATAGATAAGGTAGTATTTCCCGTTCTGCCTCAAAATGCGTGGATTGTGTGTGGAGCGTCCGTCCCAGTATTGCGCACCACGGGCAGGGAGGGCCACTTCGCTGAACCGATAAGGTCCCTGCGGTATCTCGGATACGGCATGTACAATCTCCGAGGCTACCATCCATCCCGGATGGAACGGCAAGCTTTTGGGAAAGCGGGAAACGAACATATGGTACTTGCCGTCATCTCCTTTCACTACCGAACTTCCCCAGGCCCAATAGCCTTCGCACTCGAAAGCTGGTGTACGTGGAGCTTTGTCCAAGTGATGAAACAGTGGGTTTTCCGACTTCTGTTTCAGTTCTACCAGATTGTCCAGCTTCTGGGCAGAAGACGTTATAGCTATGAAAGCGGCAAAGAGAAAAAGCAGATGATGTCTTTTCATGGGGAGTGTTGTTAATAAGGTTATTATGATGAAACAAAGATAGCCAATCTTTTTATGCCTGTTGCCGCACTCAGCCAGTTCCGTACGAAAACTGCATCTGTTTTGTATGATTGCCGTCATTTCTTCCCTCTGCCTTTCATTATATTTGCTGAAAATATAATCGGACATTATACAATAACCAATACGATTCTAATATGCAGAGAAACCTTATTCTGACCATTCTCGGCCTTTGCTTGGCCGCAACCGCTTTTCCGCAGGAGAAGGAAACGCAGTTTGCTTTCAATAATTATCACCGTTACTACAACGAAGCCCGGCAGCGGGGGGATGCAGAGAAGGAGAAGTCCATCAAGGCTTTCCGCGCTTCCTTTGCGCAGCATCCTTACCGTTATCATTCCCTGGACACCCGGTTGAGTGCGCAGGAGTGTCTGGCACAACTCACTGCCGACGGTATCTTTTCTGGTTTAAGGGAGCAGGAAGAGCAATTCCGCAAAGAGAATGCCTTTCAGAAGCCTTACTCCAACCCGCAGGCCGAAATAGGCTTGTTCGTGGCGGATGCCTTCAACCGTATCTGGAAAGTAGCGGATGCCTATCGTAAAGGTGAACTGACAGAAGAGCAGGCCTTGTCCGGTAAAGTGCTGAAGGCAATCTTGCATTACGGCGGTATCGAGGCAGGACGCCCCAATGACGGTCCCCGTTTCCATGCATCTTGCTTTGCCATACCTACGGCAGCGGTCAATACTTATTTCTGCTATCTGAAACAGATGGACGATGCTGAAGGTGGGAAAGGCGGCACATTGCTGCAAGAGGCGTGCGATATGTTGAAAACCATTGCCTTACAAGCTTGGACCCAACCTCTCCGCCACGACGAAACCGATGAGAATGTAGTTTCCATTTCCCGTTTCCGCAACCATGTGTGGTGGGTGGGCGGCAATGCATTGGCCTATCGTTCCCTATTGCCCGTGGCCGCCATGTACCGTTCCATTCCTATGATAGACTTGCTGGCGGAAGTTTGCCAGCGCGGTATCAGTATGACCTCCCAAACTACGTATTCCGATGCTTTCTGGACTGAGGGATTCACTGCCGACGGAGCAGGTTGGGGACATGGAAAGCAATGCCTGATTTGGGGTTATCCCATTGACGGGACTTCCAATGCACTTAAAATGCTGAATATGCTGAAAGGCTCTCCCTGGGCCAAGAATCTGGGCCGGGATAATGTGCAGGCACTTCTTAATTTCCTGCGTGGTGGTGCCTGGTATTATTATAAGGGATATCGCCTTCCTTGCCTGGACCGTGGCTCGTATGTATATAATCCCACAGAGCTTTCCATCCCTTATGCCGGAATGCTGGATAACCTTATCGGCAACTGGATGGACTCTTTCACCCCCGAAGAGCAGCGGGAACTGTTGCAATTGCAGCAAGAGGTGAAGAAGAATCGCATCATGATGGAGGAGTATGCTCCGGGCATCTATTCCGGTACCCGTTGGTTCTTCAACAACGACGACTTGATAAAGAAGACCCCCGACTATCATATCACGATTAATATGGCCTCTGTCCGTTGTGACGGACTGGAGAGTGCCGCCAGTTTTGCTGATGCCTACAATTTCTATCCGACGGATGGAATGACGTTGTTCCAGCGCAGCGGCGATGAGTATTTCCGGATTATGGGCGGTTGGGATGTCACCGCTTCCCCGGGTGTGACTGCACGCGAAGGCATGGACAAGCTGGTTCCCGTAGAGAATTGGCGTGGTTATTGCAGCAGGAGTAATTTTGCTGCCGGTGCTACGGATGGCGGGAGTAATGCCGTTGCAGGATATATCTTCGAAAAGATGAACGCTTCTGCGAAAGAGGGTGTGAACGACAAGGGGAACAGTGAGGGCTTGAACGAGGTTCTTTATGGCTTCAAGGCATATAAGTCTTATTTCATTCTGGGAGATTACATGGTAGCTTTGGGTGCGGGCGTAACCAATAAGCGTCCTGAACTGGATGGGGAGATTCGTACCACCATCGACCAGACGGCTTGGACGGATGAAGTTTTCTCGATGAAAAGGGGAAAAATGGAGCTTGTCGCTTCCGGTACTCACTCGCTTTTGTCGGCAGATGGTACTCCCCTCTGGCTGGTGCAGAAAGGTAAGTTTGCCTATCGGATACTTCCTGAGTATACCCGTGAAGCATTTGTTACTTGCGAGACTCGTCCCACAGATTGGGTGAAGCGGAACAAGGTGAATGAAAAGAAACAAGGCTTGCCCTCAGAAGCCAGAATCCTCCGTCTGTGGGCAAATCATGGACAGCGTCCGGTTGATGATACCTATGGCTATGTGGTTTATGCAGGCCGGCAGATACCGTCGGATGAACTGCCGTTCCGGGTATTGCAGAACGATACCCTGGTGCAGGCGGTCTGCTCTATGGATGGAAAGGTGGTGGAAGCTGTCTTGTATCCCGGCAATAAAGGTTTGCAGGCAGAAGGTTTGTCTCTTTCCGCTTCTGCCCCGTGTGCGGTGCTGATAAGGGAAGAAGCAGGGGAGATTGTGGTTTCTGTCACCGATGCTTGCATGAATGCGGCTCTGAAAGGGATTCGGATTGTTCTCAATGGAAGGGAAATCAAAGTACCTATGCCGCAGGGGATGCTTTGTGGAAAACCGGCGGTAATACGTGTGGATAGAATGACAAATCAATGATATAGATTATGAAAAAGATTCTTTTATTAATTATTTTCTGGGCTTGCATCGGTGTACTGCAAGCACAAGAACACTTTTCTGCTGCCAGTTTTTATCCGGTGCCCAATTCCGGCCGCGAGGTATTGGACTTTAATCCCGGATGGCGTTTTCATCGGGGGGATATTCCTTTAAAAGCTGATCCTTTGCAACTGGATGACAGCAAGTGGGAGCTGGTAAACCTACCGCATACCGTACAGCTGGTTCCTTCCGAGGCGAGCGGTTCTCGCAATTATCAGGGGCCGGCCTGGTATTCCAAGCGTTTCACTGTCGATACTCGGTATCAAGGTAAGCGGTTGTCCCTCTATTTTGAGGCGGTTATGGGTAAAAGCAGCTTTTATATCAATGGTTACAAGGTAAAGGAGCACTTCGGTGGTTTTCTCCCGGTGAGTATAGATTTGACTGCTGTTGGTGTGCGTCCAGGTGATGAGGTAACCGTTGCCGTATGTGCTGATAACAGTGATGACCCTTCTTTCCCGCCGGGGCGCAAACAGTATACGATGGATTTTTGTGTATTTGGTGGCATCTACCGTGATTGTTATCTTATCTGTACCGGTGACGTGTATGTAAGCGATGCCAATGAGGCTGGCCAGGTGGCTGGGGGAGGCGTGTTTGTCAGCTATGAGGATGTGTCGGACCAAAAGGCTCGGGTGAATGTCAAGACTCATATCGTCAATGATAGAGAGAGTGGTTGCCGGGTGGTAGTGGAGTCAACCCTGCTGGATGCTGTTGGCAAGCAGGTGGCCAGTACAAGGAAAAGTCTCAGCTTGTCTGCCGGAAGTGATGGACACGTCATGCAGCAGCTCACTGTCAGAAATCCGTCTTTGTGGCATCCCGATACTCCGAATCTGTATCGGCTCCGCACCTCTGTCTATCTTAACGGCAAGCTGTGCGACGCTGTTGTTTCCCGTATCGGTATCCGAAGCATTGAGTTTCGCGGTGCCGACGGTCTCTATATCAACGGTAAGCCGTTCGGAGACAAGCTGATGGGGGTAAACCGCCATCAGGACTATGCTTATATCGGGAATGCCGTACCCAACAACCTGCATTGGCTGGACGTGAAGAAAATGCGTGATGCTGGTTTCCGGATTATACGCTCGGCACACTATCCCCAAGACCCTGCATTTATGGATGCCTGCGATGAACTGGGCATGTTCATTATTGTAGCCACTCCCGGCTGGCAGTACTGGAATCCGGAACCGGTGTTTGAAGAACGTATCCTTTCCGACATCCGTAATATGGTCCGTCGAGACCGTAATCATCCGTCTGTCCTTCTGTGGGAACCGGTACTTAATGAGACGGCTTTTCCGGAGTCTTTCGCACAGAATGCCTATCGGGCTACTCATGAAGAGTATCCGGCTCCGGGTTGCTATGCTGCCATTGATGACAAGAGCAAAGGAGCAATGGGATATGATGTAGTTTATACAGCCCCCAAGAACGAGGCGTTTTACCGGAATGCAGGCAAATCCTGCTTTACCCGGGAGTATGGTGACTGTGTGGATGACTGGAATTCCCACAATTCTTACAGCCGTGTGGCACGTGAATGGGGTGAAGAGCCACAGATTCGCCAGGCCCAGCACTATGCCCGCAAGGATTATGGCGGCTCTCTTACGGTTGATCAGTTCTACAAATCTCCTCGGGGGCATATAGGAGGTGCCTTGTGGCATTCGTTTGACCACCAGCGTGGTTATCATCCTGACCCTTTCTGGGGAGGACTGATGGATATGTTCCGTCAGCCAAAGTATTCCTATTACATGATGATGAGCCAGCGTGATCCGCACCTGCACTTGGAGCAGGCTGATAGTGGGCCGATGGTGTATATAGCTAATGCCATGACTCCTTTTTCCCCCGAGGATATAGTGGTTTATACCAACTGTGATAGTGTACGTGTCATTGTGAACGAAAAAGACACCCTTGTGCAAGTGCCGTTGCTGGAGGAGAAGGGGATTCGTCATCCTCCCGTTGTTTTTAAGGGTGCTTATAGCTTTGTGGATGTCCGGGCACTTCATCGGGCCGGGAAACCGGAACAATGTAGTATTGTGGCTGAGGGATTCCTGGATGGCAAGATTGTTGCTAGGACCAAGAATATGCCTTCCAAACGTAATGAACAGCTTGTACTGACTGTTGATTCTGGACTGCCCCTGCGTGCCAATGGTTCGGATATGGTCACGGTGATTGCTTCCATTACCGATAAGGATGGCTATGTAAAGCGCCTTTCTCAAGAAACCGTTATTTTTGAGGTGGAAGGAGAAGGAGAGTTGGTCGGTGGAAGAGAGGTAGAAGCCAATCCCCGTGTCAGTCGTTGGGGGACTGCACCTGCACTGATCCGTACAACAACGAAAGCAGGTACTATCAAAATAAAAGCACGTCTTTTGCATCCAGGTATACAGTTCCATCCCCAGGCAGTGATTGAAATAGCTACTTTGCCTGCGGAACGTGTAGCCTTGTATAGAGAGCTTCCGGTTCCGCAAAAGACGGAAATCTTTGGAAAAACTGAAGTCGGAGAGATTGACTTCAATGAAATAGAGCGCCTTGCCAGGGAAGAGCAGGAACGTATCAATGAAATGAAGCAGGTGGAACAGCAGCAACGCCACTTTGAAAGTACGGAAAAGAAATAGCATTTACTGGTATTTTTGTTTCTACACAAAAAAATAAAAACATCTGTCACGCTATCACGCAAAGGAGTATATATGTGATTATAAATTTATTAGGGTGTGATAGGTGTTTTTTCATACCTATCTATCACGCTCTAATGAGAGTATTGGAAATAGAGTGATATCGTTGTTTTATCTATTAGGGATAGTCTTATATTGTTAGTTTTCAGCATGAAGCTTTTAGTTTCCAGCTGGATGTCTTTTCCCTGATTTAGTTGGATGTTGTTTGGGTAGTATTACATTGTATTGATAAATAAAAGGGAGGAACCTCACGGCCCCTCCCTTTCGTACATATCAAATTGATTAAGGTCTATTTGATTTCTTGATAAATAAGGTTAGAAGTTTTGTGTTATTACGTTTTTATCAGTATTAGTAGCCTGCATTATTAGTCCACTGTGTCAGACGGATTTGCTGATAAGGTATGGGGAAGTAATAATGGTTGTTGCTTTGGAAAAGCGAACCATTCCAAGTCTCGGCTCTAACTTCACTTACCTTTTCCAGACGAACAAGTTCGAACCAACGTTTCATTTCTGCAAAGAATTCCCAACCGCGTTCGTTGAATACAGCTGTTGTGAAAGCTGTAGGATCAGTAGTTGTGGTCAGCTGGTCTTGTGCATAACCGGCACGTTTCTGTACTTTCTGAATGGCATCCAAAGCTTGTGCGTTTACACTGTTTGTGGCACGGGTGGAAGCTTCTGCGTACATCAGCAGGACATCGGCGTAACGGTAGATACAAGTGATACCATTAGCTTGGGCACTCTTACCGGGTGCGCCGTTGTCATAGTCATAATACTTGGAAATGGCGGGAAGCTTATCGGCACTTTCTTTATAAGTGACATGACCGTTTTTAGTTTCCCATTCTGTCATATAATTCCACTCTTTACGTGCATCATCCGGATAATTTAGAAAGAAGCTTTCGTTTGCATAGTAGTCAGACCAACCGGCATTGGGGGCAAAATCGCTGGGGTAGTAAGACTTTCCATAGTTACTTGCCGTCTTCATCTTCGCATTATGGTGGATGGCAAACATTACTTCATTGGGTTGTGCTTTATTGGCTTCTTTCCACAATTCTGCATATTCTTCGGTCAGGTACAAACCAGAGTTGTCTATGATGTCTTTAGCTGCAGCCGCTGCCAGTGAGTAATACTCTTGTCCTCTTTTCAAAGGCCAACCGGCCATTGTCATGTAAGCGTCTGCCAGACAAGCTTCGGCTGCCCATTTGGAAGGAGTAGAGCTGAAGCCGCTGCGACTTTTTGCCGGTAATATTTCTACTGCTTTTTTCAAGCTAGGAATAATCGCTTGATCATAGATTTCTGCAACAGCAGTTCTCGGCATGTACGTTGAAGCGTCTGTTTCTGCTAGAATTAGGGGTACATCACCATACATGCGTACCAAATAAAAATAAGAAAGTCCACGGAGGAAGTAAGCTTCTCCTAATACTTCTTCAAACTTCTTGGCTTGGTCTGCATTTTCCGGTAATACCGTCTTATTAATAAGTGTATTGGAGTGGTTGATAACGGCAAAAAATAGTGACCAAGTAGTATCGAAATCTGCAGTGTTGGCTGTGATATTGGGAGATAGTCTATAGTAATTGGCCAATTCATTATTTGCTTTTGCCGCACGATAAGTAATATCATCTGCACATACATTTATGCGTTGTAAACGGCAGTTAAAACCATAGTTCCCATTCCATAAATCGTTATAAAGTCCTGTTGCAGCTTGTTGAAGACCTGTTAGGTCCATGCTGGCAATGTAATCTTCATCAGTAATGAAAGACTGTGGCTCTTGGGTCAGGTCTACACAAGAAGTTGTCAGGAACATACTGCAGGCTATTGTTGCTATATATGCTAATTTTTTCATATTATTCTTGTTTAAAAGGTAAATCATTAGAATGCAAAATTTAAACCAATCAGATAGTTACGGCTGTTAGGATATGAGCCCCAATCAACACCTTGTATCAGTGGGCTTCCCATTGTTGCTTCAGGATCCAGACCGGAATAGTTGGTGATATGGAACGGATTCTGGATGGAAACATAAAGTCGGAGATTGCTGATACCAAGTGATTTGCAGGCTAATTCGGGCAAAGTGTAACCCAAGGTGATACTTTTCATCTTGATAAAGCTTCCATTTTCTACAAAACGACTGCTGAATACTTTGTTTTCTGTGCCTCCTTGTACGAAACCCGGTACATCTGTATTTGTATTGGTTGGCGTCCAACGGTTCAAGAAGTCACGCATTGGAGTTACTGCAGCCATGTTCTGACCGGAAACTGTATTGAATCCCATTTGATGAGTTGCATTGTATATATCAAAGCCATGGAAACCTACCATAAAGAATGAGAAATCAAAATTCTTGTAATTGAAGCTATTGTTCCAACCCCAGTTAAATGTCGGTTGACCACAGCCGATGATACCTTGGTCTGCATCATTCAGTACTCCGTCTTTATTGGTATCTACATATTTAGAGTTACCAGCTACGACTTTATAGACTTCACCGTTTGTTTTGCCATTTGTTTGACCGTTGGCGTCTACGAATGGAGCGTTCACTTCATCTTCCTGCCAGATACCTCCGAAAGTATATCCCCAGAATGTACCTAATTTTTCACCTTCAATCATCTGGAATAATTGATTTTGGAAACTTCCGGCTTGCTGTTGGCGATGGTTAGCTGTAGGTATGCTGTTGAAAGTTCCTTTATTATGCGATAAAGTAACGTCGGTATGCCAGCTGAAGCCTTTACCGGTAAATGGGTCTGCACTGATTGTGAACTCTATACCAGTATTCTTGATTTCGCCAGAGTTCATCAACAATGAGGGAAATCCCATGTGTGTTGGTTGTGCCAGATCCAACAAAATATCTTTGGATAATTTGCTATACCAATCGGCAGTCAAGCGTATGCGACCGTTGAGTATACCAAAATCAACACCTGCATTGAACTGGTCGTTACGTTCCCATTTTAGGTAAGGAGCAGCAGGGCGGTCTACTTTATAAGAGGTGGAGCCATCACTATTTCTTATTGGAGTACGTTTGGAATAGGGGCGGTAAGCTTCTACAGCTTGGTTACCTACAGAACCATAACCGAGGCGAAGTTTCAATTGGTCGATAAAGCTGTTGTCTTTCAAAAAACTTTCTTGTTTCAAGTCCCAAGCCAAAGCTGCAGATGGGAAATAGCTCCATTTATCAACAAGACGTGAAGAACCATCTGCGCGAATAGATGCAGTAACCATGTAACGGTTCATAAATACGTAGTTTACACGTAACATACCTGACATTAATGTATTGATAACACGGTCGGAGCTATTGGTAGCAAGCTCTGCATTTGACCATGCCAAGTTGTTTATACCGATCCTATCAATATAATCCAAACCATAAGCAGTACCGGTATGATTGAAATTATTATCATAAGACTGTTCGAAAACAGCAGTTGCGTTGACACGATGATTAGCATTAAATTCTTTTACATAACTTAATGTGTTGGTGTTTAACCAGGAAGTGTTCCAGTAACTACGTGCTTGACCTTGCGATAAATTGCTATTCTTGAAAGCATAGTAACTTTTGTCATTTTGTACGGAAGTGTTTAGTCTATTGTCAAGCAGAACTCCCAGTTGTGAGCGGAAGCTCAAACCGTCCATGATGTCAAACTGGACATAACCTTGTATACGATTATTTATTGTCTTGTTGGCATTGTCTGCTTCCCAAATATGCCCCATTGGATTGTAAGTTGAACTACCCTCAAAAAATGAATTATTGTAGTTTCCATCTTCATCTTGCGGTTCAATAGTACTGGGAAAGTACATTGCTTGTTGGATTAAACCATCATATTCATTGACACGTGGAGTACTTGTTTCTCTGTAGTGACCATAGATGTTCATACCAGCTTTCAGCCACTTCTTGATTTTGGTATCTACTTTCAAACGCCAGCTGTAGATTTGGCTACTTGACTCCTTGATGATACCTTCATCGTTTTGATAGCGGAGAGATGCCAGGAAAGTAGTCTTTTCGCCACCACCTGCAATAGACATTTCATAGTTCTGTGTAACGGCAGGGCTGCGGAAGATTTCTCTTGAGTAATCATAACCTGCTTTGCCAGACTTGAAGGCTGCTAATTGCTCTGCACTATAATAGTGATTGTCGCCGTATCCAAAATATTCCTTACCATAGTCATTAACCAGGTTGGCATATTCATAGGTAGAAAGATTATCAGCATACTTGGCTACAGTCTTGATGTTGGCAAATGCATTAAAAGATACGGTCAATTTGTCTTGGGATGGGTTTTTGGTAGTAACCAAGATTACACCGTTTGCACCGCGAGAACCGTAAACAGCTGTTGCAGATGCGTCTTTCAATACTTCGATAGATTGAATATCGGAAGGATTCAACGACTGAAGGGAACCACCGATGAAACCGTCGATAACAACCAAAGGACCGGTTTCTGCTGTGATAGAGTTGATACCACGTACACGGATGGTATTGTCTTCAGTAGGATTACCGGAACCAGAGAGAACTGATACACCGGCCATACGTCCCTGCAATGCATCGGATACATTACCGGTCGGGGTATTCTTCAATGCATCTGCTGCTTTTACAGAAGCAACTGCACCGGTCAGGTCACTCTTACGTTGAACGCCGTAACCCACTACGACAACTTCCTGCAGCAATTGGCTGTCTTCTGCCAGTTTTACGTCGATTTTGGTCTTTCCGCCTACGGCAATCTTTTGTGTCTGATATCCGATATAGGAGAATACGAGAGTTGCGTTTGCCGGAACATTGGGAAGGGTGTAGTTTCCGTCAATGTCTGTGATACATCCGTTACTTGTTCCTTCCACCTGGATAGAAGCACCAATCACCGGACCTAAGTTGTCAGTCACTGTACCTGTTACTGTGAGATTCTGTGCATTGGCCTGCGTGGCAAATAGGACAGAAAGCAACATAATACCTAATGCTTTAAAGAAGCTGGATTTCTGTTTCATAAATATTAATTTAATTAGTTATTAATAAAGGTTGTTTCTTTGTTTTGTACTCACTTCAGAGTTGAATCACATCGCAAATGTAGGGGATGGAATATACAAATGCATTAGTTAATAGTTCGCAAAAAGTACGAATTCGTACAAAACTTGCGAACTATACCACTCTTGTACTTTTATTCCCTTTCACTTTGGTTCTTTGCTTCCTTCACCTCTTCCAGTAGGGCAGAGAGCGTTTTTACCTTGTCCGGATGGGCTTCTGCCACATTGTCTTTTTCGGACGGATCAATGGAAAGATTGTACAGTTGAGGCTGCGGGGCGTTCCCCATTTCTATTTTTGTCCAATACTCCAGTGCCGGCTTGTCGCTGGGCTCTATGTATTTCCAGTCTCCTTGGATAATGGAGAGTGTATTGTCCAGATTCTGTTGTACAATATAGTCACATCCGGCAGTATCGGTTCCCAGGAAGTTGTTGAGCTGGTCGCGGCTGTCGGGAGCGATGCCTGCTTCCAGCGGATGGTTCAGCAGGGCGGCGAATGAAGCGTATACATCAATCATGGAGAAGGGGGCTTGTTGTTTGCCGGGTTTGATGCCATTGGGCCAGCGTACAATGAAGGGAATACGGGTACCGGCATCGAAAGCGCTGTACTTCCCACCGCGGTAGTGCTTCATGGGAGTATGGCCGTTCAGCAGTTCGCGTGCCTGGTCCTGATAGCCGTCGTCTATGACGGGACCGTTGTCACTGCAGAATACAAAAATGGTGTTGTCGGCAATGCCGAGGCTGTCCAAAGTGTGCATGATTTCACCCACGGTCCAGTCCAGCTGGAGGATGACGTCGCCACGTACGCCCAAACCACTCTTGCCGGCGAAACGCGGATGTGGCACGCGGGGAACATGTACATCTTGCGTACCCATATAAAGGAAGAAAGGTTCGTCTTTATGGGCTGTGATGAAGTTCTTGGCTTTGTCTGTAATCACGTCGGCAATGTCTTCGTCTGTCCAAAGGGCGGATTTGCCGCCGGTCATCCAGCCGATGCGGGGGATGCCGTTGATGATGGTGTTATTGTGCCCCTGGCTGGGTTTCATCTTGACGAGTTCGGGGTTTTCGAGACCGGTGGGCCAGTCACCGACCTTGTGGTCGTAGCTCACAGTGATAGGGTCGTTGGGGTCGAGACCCACTACATGTCCGTTCTCTACAAAGACGCAGGGAACGCGGTCGACGGTAGCGGGGATGATGTATTCATAGTCAAAGCCGATGTCTTGGGTGTTCGGTTTGATGGAGTGGTTGAAGTCTGTACCGCCTTTAGGACCCAGGCCGAGGTGCCACTTGCCCACTGCTGCAGTGGCGTAGCCTTCTTCTTTGAACATATCGGCCATAGTGACGCAGGCGGTATCGATGATGAGTTCGGAATTGCCCGGAGCAATGCCGGTATTCTTCTGTCGCCAGGGATACATGCCTGTCAGCAGGCCGAAGCGGGAAGGGGTGCTGGTGGAAGAAGTGGCATAAGCGTTGGTAAACTGCATGCCTTGTCCGGCAAGGCGGTCGATGTTGGGAGTGCTTACTTTGGTGGCACCGTAACAACTCAGGTCGCCGATGCCCAGGTCATCAGCAATCAGATATACTACATTGGGCTTCTGCGGAGAGTGCTCCGAAGTCTTGTCTTTAGATTGGCTTCCGCATCCCGCTATCAGGGCTGCACCGGGAAGCAGAGACCACAAGGGGGAAAAATGCTTCATAGTTCTTTGACTTTAGATTGTAATTCTGAGGTCAAAGGTAAGAGGTTTTGTGGAATCGGGTGTATAAGGAAGTACAAGGGAGGGGAGAAAAAGTACAAACCGTGTCATGCGATGGCTTGATGTACAATATTAAGATGTCTCTTCACTGTCTTCCGTACTTTCCTCTCCTCCATTCTCTCCTTTGCGGTAGGCCAGCGGGCTGACGTGGTAAATGTCCTTGAAGCATTTGGAGAAATAGCGTGAAGAACTGAAACCTATCCGGTCCGAAATTTCGGTGATATTCAGTTCCGGATTGTTGCGCAGCATCAGGGCACCCTTCTTCAGGCGGATAGTCAGGATAAAGTCGTTCGGAGTTTGCCCGGTGATAGCCTTCAGCTTGGTGAACAGATTGGTGCGTGCCATTGCCATTTCACGTGCAAAGACGTTGACGTTGAATTCCGTATCGTCCAGATGTTTCTCAATGACTGTCATGGCGCGGTCCAGAATCTCCTTGTCTATGGGATTGGTGGCAAGCATCTGTGCGAAAGCCTGTGGTTGCTTGCTGAACTTCTCCTGCAGAAGAATACGCGAGTTTACCAGATTGTTGCAGCGCGAAATCAGCAGATTGGTGTTGAACGGCTTGGTGATATAGTCGTCCGCACCGATGCGTAGTCCCTCGATATTCTGTTCGATGGCAGTACGTGCCGTGAGCAGTACCACGGGAATATGGCAGGTGTTGAAGTCGCTCTTTATCTGTTTGCACAGTTCCGTTCCCGACATGTTGGGCATCACCACGTCGCTGACTACGATATTGGGCATTTCGCTGCGCACCAGTGCAAGTCCTTCCGCTCCGTCGGCCGCAGTCAGCACTTCGTAGAAGGGCTTGAAGATACCTGCCAGCATGTCGCGGATGGAGTCGTTGTCTTCCACTATCAGGATTTTTGCATCCGGGAGTCGTTTGATGGGAGCACTCTCTTCCAGCTCCGCCTTGAGCAGGGCATCGTTTTCCGGTTTGGGAATTTCTATTTGTTGCACACTGTCTGCATTCTTATTTATTTGCTCTTCGTCAAACTGTGCGTTCCCCAATTGCAGGTTTACGATGAAGCTGCTACCTTTGCCCAGTTCGCTTTCCACACGGATGGTGCCGTGATGGAGCTCCACGATACCCTTCGTCAATGCCAGGCCGATACCCGTACCCGTCTTGCTTGCATCTGTAGAGTCCATTTGGTCTATCTGGTAGAAGCGGTCGAATATCTTGTCCACTTCCCGGGCATCTATGCCGCTGCCGGTATCGGTCACGCGGATGACGGCATTGCTGCCTTCGGTCTTGATGCTGAGGGTGATACTGTCTTCCGCCTTGGTATGCTTGACGGCGTTGGACAGCAGGTTGTTTATCACTTTCTGCATCTGTTTTTGGTCATACCATACTTCGAGGCTGTCTGTTTCCTTCTCGAAGTAGAGGCTGATTTGTTTGGCGCTGGCATATTCCAGGAAAAGCAGATAGTTTTCGTATAGGAAGTTCACGATGTTGTGTGGACTTACCTTTATCTTCATGTGCCCTTGTTCCTGCTTGCGGAAGTCGAGCAGCTCGGTGATGAGTTCCCGTAGCTGTATGCTGTTCTTGTAGATGCCCAGTACCTTGTTATATATGGCAGGCGTGAAGTTCTGGAGTTGCATCAGCGTTTCCACTTGGGCCACGATGAGTGTCAGCGGGGTGCGGAATTCATGGGAAATGTTGGTGAAGAAACGTAGCTTTGACTGGTTCAGGGCCTCTACGTCACGGATGTGCTTCTGTTCGTACTTCAGTGATTCACGCAACTTGATTCTGGACTTGTAGGTACGCACCAGATACCAGAGCAGGATTCCCGTCACTATCAGGTAGATAAGATAGGCAAGGGGAGTCTTGTAGTAGGGAGGCAACACGTGTATGGTCAGGTGGACTTGCGGACAAAGGCTCTCGTCTTTTCCGTTGGGCTTTATAATCAAGTTATAGGTTCCGGCGTTCAGGTTGGTATAGGTGATGTTGTGCAGTCCACGGGCACTGTTCCAGTCGTTGGAGAAGCCTTCCAGCTTATAGATGATGTCGTCTTTGTTGGCGGCTACATAGTTTGAAGTGGCAAACTCTATGCTGAACATGGACTGGTCAGCGTTGAGCGTAATCTCGGGGGTGCAGTACAAGGCTTGCTGCAGGATACCGGTCTCATCTCCCACTTGTATTTCCGTTCCGTTCACAATGAGGCGGGAGAGGATGATTTTGTAGGGTTTCGGCGTGAAGTTCAACTCCATTTCATGGAAAGAAATCATTCCCTGCGTGCCTCCCAGGAATATCTCTCCGTCACGGGTCACGCAAAGGGCATTCTCGTTGACGGCAGTCATTGGGAAACCGTTTTCGGCACTGTAGTTCAGGAATGCCTTTTGCCGGTAGTCGAAGATGGAGAAGCCCTCGTTGGTGATGAGCAGCAGTTTGCCGCTGGTGGGGGATTCCTCCGTCTCATAGATACAGTCGCTGGAAAGGCCGTTCTTCGCTTGGTCAAAGTTCTCGAAGTCGTTGCTGGCAGGGCGGTATAAGTCCAGTCCGCTGCCCGAAGTGGCGAACCACAGATTGCCTTTGCTGTCTTGGGTAATGTTGTTTACATTGTTGTTGCTGATGCTGTGTGGGTCGGCAGTATCATGGCGGTAGTTGGTCAGTTTGCCGGTATCGAAACGGTAGCTGAACACACCTTCGCCCGTGGCTGCAATCCAGAGCGTACCGTTGCTGTCGAAAGTGACATCTGCCACCATCTTGATTTTTTTGCCTTCTTTGCTGTCCTGGAACAGTTGTTGGCATTTCCCGTTGGCAGGGTCGAAGAGGCAGATTCCGTTTTGGGTGGCTATCACCAGGTGGTCTTGGTAAGGCGCGATATCGCGGATGATGTCGGAAGGCAAGGTCTCCGGATTACCTGCTTCCATGCGGTAGTGTGTGAATCGCCCCGAGCGTATGTCCAGTCTGTTCAGTCCGCCCAGATGGGTTCCTATCCAGATGATGTCTTTGGAGGCATCATAATAGAGAGCCTTGATGTTGTTATGGGAAATACTGTTGGGACCGATTTCCGGGCGGAACCATTTGAACTCACGGGTACGGCGGTTGTAATAGTTCAGTCCGCCCCCTTCGGTGCCAATCCACAGATTGCCGTCCTTGTCTTCGATGGTGCGGCCTACAACCGGATTGCTCAGCCCCTTCTTTTCGATGGGCGAATACATATAGCGGCTGTATATCTCGTACTCGGGGTTGAAGTAGTTGACGCCGCCAAAGTAGGTCCCCAGCCACAGCGTTCCTTGGTTGTCCTTTACGATGCACCAGATGGAAGAGTGTGTCAGTCCGTCGCTCTGGGCATCACTGGCAGTGTGGTTCTGGAAGAGTCCCGTACTTTTGTCATACCGGTTCAATCCGTTGAATGTCCCAATCCAGATGTTTCCCAGATTGTCTTCACAGCAGGCTCGCACGAAGTTGGAAGAGATGCTGTAAGGGTTCTTTGCGTCGTATTCAAAGATTTCGATGGTTCCGTCGGTCTTTACATGGTGCAGCCCTTCTTCCCAGCTGCCAATCCATAACTCGCCTTCGCTGTCTTGGTATATGCTGGTGATGTTGCCTTTCAGGATGGGGTGGGTCAGCTCGTTCTTGTCCAGTTGCAGGCGGTATGCTCCGTTGGTGGTCGTTCCAATCCACATTTGTCCATTGTCCAGATGCATACAGCAGATTTCCAGACTTTTTCCGGGAAGCTGGTAATAGAGGTCAAAGTTCCCGGTCTGCTCGTTATAGCGGTAGATTTCATTCTGTTTTCCGATGAAAAGGGCCTCTTTGTAATATATGCTGTGTACATTTCCTTGCAGCAGGGTGGTGAATCTTTGGGTGGCGAGATTGAACTCGGCTACTCCTTCCGTACAGAGCAGGTAGATTTTTCCGTTACGGTTGCCGGCCATGCGCAGCACGGTGTTGCAGAAAAGGCTGTAAGGGTCGTTCTTCTGCAGCTTGTAAGTTTGTATGTCTTCTCCGTCATAACGGTTCAAGCCTTCTCGGGTTCCAATCCATAAGACACCGTTTTCATCGATGTAAAGGCTGTTCACGGAGAATTGTGACAGACCGTCGTCGGTTGTCAGATGGTTGAAGGTGATGTTCTGCGCCTGCAGGGTTGCAGCAATCATGCTTACTGAAACAAGAAGCAGCCGGATGATAAACGTTCGCACTTTTCGGGTAGTTTTTAAGGTTTCAGTTACAAATATAGGTATATTTTGTACAAGACTTCTTATTTATTAGGCAGTTTTTGCGGTTATGTTTGGATAAATGTATAATTTTGGAAGCGCGCCGAACGATACTTGTCTTTTGATAGATGGCAATCGGCGTATCTTTGTAAACAAATTAATTCATTTATTATCATGAAAGACCTTTTATCTATTGTATCTCATTTTCAAATGCAGGGTACGGTTCGTGAAATCAAGCCTTTAGGCTCAGGCCTGATTAACGATACGTACAAAGTGACCACCGTTGAGGCCGATGCGCCGGACTATGTTCTGCAACGTATCAATCATGCCATTTTCCAGAATGTAGAGATGTTACAGTCCAATATCGAGGCTGTGACCGGGCATATCCGTAAGAAGCTGGAAGAGAAAGGAGAGGCCGATGTCGAGCGTAAAGTGCTTCATTTCATCCCCACGGCCGAAGGGAAAACCTATTGGTATGACGGTGAGAACTACTGGCGTATCATGACTTTTATTCCCCGTGCCAAGACTTACGAAACGGTGAACCCCGAATATTCCTATTATGCGGGAGCTGCCTTCGGTAACTTCCAGGCTATGCTTGCCGATATTCCAGATACATTGGGCGAGACAATTCCCGATTTCCACAACATGGAGTTCCGTCTGAAGCAACTCCGTGACGCTGTGGCTGCCGATGCGGCGGGACGTGTGCAGGAGGTGCGGTACTTCCTGGATGAAATAGAAAAACGTGCCGATGAAATGTGCAAGGCAGAACGCTTGTTCCGTGAAGGCAAACTGCCCAAACGGGTATGCCACTGTGATACGAAAGTAAACAACATGATGTTCGACGAAGACGGTACGGTGCTTTGTGTCATCGACCTGGATACGGTGATGCCCAGCTTCATCTTCTCCGATTATGGCGATTTCCTTCGCTCAGGTGCCAACACGGGGTTGGAAGACGACAAGAATCCGGATAATGTGAACTTCAATATGGAAATATTCCGGGCATTTACCAAGGGCTATCTGGAATCGGGCAAGTCCTTCCTGTTGCCGATAGAGATTGAGAATCTGCCTTATGCGGCTGCCTTGTTCCCATACATGCAGTGCGTACGCTTCCTGGCAGATTATATCAACGGTGATACTTATTATAAAATCCAGTATCCGGAGCACAATCTTGTGCGTACCAAGGCTCAGTTCAAACTGTTGCAGAGTGTGGAGGAACATACACCGGAGATGAAAAAGTTCATTGACTCATGTATCTGAAAAAGTATCTGATGATGATGGCGGCACTCCTTTGCGTCCTGCCGCTGTCTGCAATTAATCCCCAAAATAGTAAAATGAAAGAATTGAATGTAAAGAAAGTAAGTGTGGCCAATATACCGGTAGAGTCGGTTCCGGCTCTTCTGGATGAAGAGAAGGTGGCGTTTCAGCCCGTAAACACAGTGAATTGGGCTGCTTTTCCTTATGCTCCCGATGTGGAGTTCCGCATAGCGCATACGGAAGATGCCATTCTGCTGCATTTCAAGGTAAGGGAAGCGAGTGTACGCGCAGTGGCAGGACACGATAACGGTCCGGTCTGGGAAGATGCTTGTGTAGAGTTCTTCTCTGTGCCTGCCGGTGACGGAGTGTACTACAATATGGAGTGTAATTGTGCCGGAACGCTGCTTATCGGTGCGGGTGCCGGACGTGGAAACCGCCAGCATGCCCCGCAAGAGGTGCTCGATAAAGTACAGCGTTGGGCTTCTTTGGGACGTGAGGCTTTCGACGAAAGAGTAGGTGAGTGTGCCTGGGAAATGGCCCTGGTCATCCCTTATTCCGCTTTCTTCCTGCATGACATCACTTCGTTGGATGGAAAGACGCTCCGTGCCAATTTTTATAAATGCGGTGACAAGCTCCAGACTCCCCATTTCCTTTCCTGGAATCCGATAGGTCTGGAGAAGCCGAACTTCCATTGCCCGGAGTTCTTCGGTACCCTGCATTTCGAGTAGTAGTAGAACAAAAAATTACTCAACCTGCCCTCACCACTATCACCGCTTTTCTGAAACTCCCTATTCATCGCCCTTTCAAGGGTGAGTGAGAGCAAATAAAAAGGGTGAGGGCAAATTTTACCCTCACCCTTCCGAGCGTACCCGGTTGCTCCTGCTTCTTTCCCCGTCTTTTATAGGACAAGACAGACCATTGTCTACAGAAACAGTATAATAAATACCCTTTATATACTTAATCCGTTAGTTCACAACACTGAACAGTTTGTTCCAGCATTAGAGAACACTTTGTTTCAGTATAGAAAAACACTTTGTTTTCATATAATGGAACGAACTGTTTTGTTAAGGGAAACAAAGTGTTCTCTATAAGGAAACAAAATGTTTAGTTAAAGGAAACAGTTTGTTTTACTTAGCATACTGCCTGGAATGAATGTGCATCAAAAAATAGTAAAAGATAATGCAGGAACTATTGTAGAGGAATATAGAAAAGGGCACGAACTACGCAGACTTACAGAAAAGAATTTATTCATCCGTATTGTCTGCGTGATTCGTGCCCGAAGAAGGGTGTTTACTTCACGATTCCTTTGGAATTCTTGATGAAATTGATGATATTGTGTATCTCGTCACTCATCGGTACTTGGTCTTCAATCTTCTGCAAGGCATCCTGCACGCTGAAGTTTCCCTGGTATACCAGACGGTAGGCATTTACGATATGGCGCAATACACGTTCGGTCACCTGGTGTTTGTGTTGAAGCACAGCAGCGTTGATACCGTGGTATTCTGCCGGATTACCGTTCATGATGATATAGGGCGGCACATCCTTTGATATGCGGCAGCCAGCTTGAATCAGTACCCAACTTCCAATGTGGCAGTATTGGTGCAGAATGACGTTGCTGCTCAGAATGGTGCAGTCGTCTATCTGACATTCTCCGGCTACGGTAGTCTTGATACCCAGTACACAATGGTTGCCTATCTGCACGTCGTGGCAGAGGTGTACACCATCCATCAGGTAGTTCTCATTACCGATGCGGGTGGCGCTTCCTGCATGGGTAGCACGGCTGACAACCACGTTCTCGCGGATGTCGTTATTATCACCGATAATCAGCATGCTGTTCTCTCCCGTATAATGGAAGTCTTGCGGTTCGGCACCCAGAACGGCATTGTGATGCACCTTGTTCCCTTTTCCCATGCGGGTACCGTGCAGAATTTTTGCCCCCGACATAATAATACAGTCATCACCGATTTCCACGTTCCCTTCGATAAATGCAAAGGGCTGGATGGTTACATTCTTGCCGATTTTTGCGGCAGAATCTACATAAGCTAACGGACTTATCATAGTAATTAGCGATTAATGATTAATGATTAATGATTAGTGATAAATGGTTAGTGATTAGGATTTACTATTTCATTAATCGCTAATCACTAATCACTTATCGCTCATTTTATTCTCTTCCTCCTCCAAGCGCTTGATACAGACTGATGACTGCCTGCATGCTGCTGAAGGTGTCGGATACTTCTGCAAGCTGTGCGCTGAGGTAAGACTGCTCGGCAGACAAGACTTCCAGATAGGTCGACGTGCCTAAGTTAAACAATTCTTTTGTATCTGAGGCAGCTTGGCGGGCAGAATTTACTTGAATAGTGCGTGAAACGGCTTTGTCCTTCTCCATTTGATACAGGTGCAGGGCGTTGCTCACTTCATTTCCGGCATTCAGCAGGGCGGTTTGGAACTGAATCTTAGCCTGCTCCTCTTGTGCCTTGGCTTGTTTCAGACGGGCAATGTTGGCACCGCGATAGAACAAGGGTTGCGTCAGCGAACCGATGGCGGAAGCCAGCAGTTTGCCCGGGTTGACGATACCTGCACCGGAGTTATTGGTCCAGCCTCCCGAACCGCTCAATGTAATCTGCGGGTAGAAAGCGGCACGGGCGCTGTTGGTATTATAGTAGCTGGCAGCCAGTGACATCTCGGCAGCTTTCACGTCCGGACGGTTGGATAGCAACTGCAAGGGGATACCTACTGAAAATTCCGTAGGCAGCTGTTGCTCTTCCAGTACACCGCGTGCGATGCTCTGTGCCGGTTGGTGCAACATCAGGCAGAGGGCGTTTTCGGTTTCGCGTATGCTCTGGCGTATGTCGGGCAGTGATGCCATGACTTGAGCGTAGGCAGTGCGGCTCTGCTCTACGGCAGCAGAAGTGGTTCCGTAGATGCCTGCATCTTTCATGGCTTGCACGGTCTCCAGGTTCTTTTTCAGAATCTCGACGGTGCCTTCGGTGATTTGCAGTTGGCGGTCCAGCATCAGCAGGGTGTAGTACATGTTGGCTACGCCGGCGATGACTTGCGTCTGAACGGCTTGTTCGTAGAATTGCGTCTGCTTCAAGCTAACCTTTGCTTGTCGCTTCGGGTTCAGCAGTTGACCGAAGAGGTCGACTTGCCAGCTTGCGGTGACGGGCAGGGAGTAGATTTGTGTAGCCTTTCCCTTGTCCCAGCTGCTGACGGTTCCTTGCGGAGACAAGGCAAGCATCGGAGCATAGGCAAGACGGGCAGACATCAGTGCGGCTTGTGCTTGTTTCACGTTCAAGGCGGCACTGCGCAGGTCACCGTTGTTGGTGAGTGCTTGCTCGATAAGTGTCTGCAGCTGCGGGTCTGTGAACACTTCTCTCCAAGGCAGATTACCGAAGTTGGCCGTATCTGCGGCTAATGTATCGTTCACGGACGCCGTGTCGCGATACAGTCCGGCAGTTGTTATGTCTTCGGGTCTGTCGTATGATTTGTAGATGTGGCAACTGCTCAATAAAGCAGTTGCGCACATCAGGCATATTATTTTCTTCATAATCGCTAATCGTTAATCACTATTTTGTATATTGTTCAATCTCCGGTTCTGCATCCGAGTTGTCCACATCTTCCCATTCCATCGGCTTGAATTTCTCCTGCAGGTACTGGAATGCCACGAACAGTGCGGGCACTATGAAGATTTGCAGAATCATACCGATTAACATACCGCCGATGGCAGACGTACCCAGCGTACGGTTACCGTTGGCACCCGCACCGGAAGCAAACATCAGCGGGAGCAGACCGACAATCATTGCCAACGACGTCATCAAGATAGGACGCAGACGGGCTGCGGCACCCAATACGGCTGCCCAGGTGATACTCATACCCATTCTGCGGCGTTCGAGGGCAAACTCTACAATCAAGATGGCATTCTTGGCCAACAGACCCATCAACATGATGAGGGCAATCTGCATATAGATGTCATTGGACATCGTACCCAGAATCATTTTCAGTGCCGGGATGCTGCCCAATGCGCCTATACCGCCTACAAAGAGGAAGCTACCCAGCAGACCGAACGGCACGGACAGCAATACGGATAAAGGCAGGATGTAGCTTTCGTACTGGGCACTCAGCAACAGATAAACGAATACGAAGCACAATATGAAGATGAGTCCCGTAGTGCTGCCACTCGTTTCGGCCTCTTCACGCGCCATACCTCCCAACTCATAACCGAAACCGGCAGGCAGGTTTTCCTGCGCCACTTCGGCAATGGCTTGCAGAGCCTGACCGGAAGTGTAGCCTGATGCGGGAGCCACCATCACCTTCATGGAGGTGTAGAGGTTGAAACGGCTGATGACGTCAGGACCATATACTTTCTTGATGGAGATGAACTGCGTGATAGGTGCCATCTCGTTGCCGTTGCGCACCTTGATGCTTTGCAGTGTTTCCATATTCTTGGTAGCATCAGGTTCGGCTTGTACCATTACGCGGTACATCTTACCGAAGCTGTTGAAGTTGGAAGCATACAAACCACCGTAATATCCCTGCAAGGTAGTCAAGATATCATTGGGGCTGATGCCTGCTTTCTTACAAGCGGCAGCATCAATGTCCAGCTGGTATTGCGGGAAGTGGGGGTTGAAGGAGGTCTTGGCGGAGTTGATTTCCGGACGCGCTTCCAGGGCAGCAGTATAGTTGTTCACCACGTCGAAGAAGTGGTTCAAATCACCACCCGTCTTGTCCTGCATGTTCAACTCGATGTCGCTTGAAGCCGAGTAACCCGGAATCATAGGTGGCGCGAAGAACAATACCTGCGCTTCCTTGATAATCTTTTGGGCGCGCATGTACAAGGTGGCGTACACAATCGTGGAGTTCTGCATCGTGGAACGTTCTTCCCAGTTCTTCAGCTTGATGATGAGTGAACCGTAGGAGGGGCCTTGACCGCCCAAGAAGCTATAACCTGAGATAACGGTACGTGACTGTACGGCAGGGTCTGCAGCAACCAAGCTGTCCACACGGTTCAAAATCTCTTGTGCGCGTTCTTGTGAAGTGCCCGGAGGCAGTGTCACAGCGCCCATGATGGTACCGGTGTCTTCGTTGGGCACCATACCGGTCGGGGTTATCTGCATGAATACGCCCAACAGTACAATAGAGCCGATAACCAGTCCTGCCGATATCCAGCGTTTCTGGATGAAGAACAGCACTTGTTTCTTATACTTGCCCAGGATACCGTTGTATGAGTCATTGAAGGATTGTTTGAACTTGTCGGTAGTCATACCTGCCAACGCCAGCACACTGATGATAATCATCAAGCTACACAGAATGGGGTGTTCGCTGAAGCTGAACAGACCGAAAATCATGCCCAGGATAGCTACCGTCACGAAGAGCAGTGTAATGCCGGGACGCATCAACCGGCCTATAGAGTCGGCATAACGTGCAATCATAATCTTGCGGGCTTCCTTGGCGGCAACGCCTACACGCTCTTTCAGACTTTCGTGTCCGCCGTTGTGAGGTTTCAGGAAGATGGCACACAGCGCAGGACTCAGGGTCAGGGCGTTCAGAGCCGAGAAACCGATGGCAATCGCCATGGTCAAACCGAACTGACGGTAGAAAGTACCTGCCGTACCTCCCATGAAGCTCACGGGAACGAATACGGACATCATCACCAACGTAATGGAGACGATGGCACCACCCAGTTCACTCATGGCGTCGATGGAAGCTGTACGGGCCGATTTGTAGCCCTGGTCCAGCTTGGCATGGACGCCCTCGACGACGACGATGGCATCATCGACCACAATCGCAATGGCAAGCACCATGGCCGAAAGGGTCAGCAAGTTGATACTGAAGCCAATCAGTTTCAATACAAAGAAGGTGGCAATCAACGCCACGGGAATGGCGATGGCGGGAATCAACGTGGAGCGCATATCCTGCAGGAAGATATACACTACGATGAACACCAGGATAAAGGCCTCGATCAATGTCTTGATTACCTCATGTATGGAAGCGAAGAGGAAGTCGTTGGCACTCTGTGCAATGTTTATCTTTAAGCCGGTGGGCAGTTTGCTGGAATAGTCGTCCAGTAGGGCCTCGATATCCGAGATGGTCTGCGTGGCATTACTGCCTGCCATCTGGAAAATGATACAACTCACGGCTTTATGTCCGTTTACCATATTGTTGAATCCGTATGACAGACGGCCCAGTTCCACATTTGCTACATCCTTCAGACGGAGTATTTCACCGTTCTCCAAGGCCTTGATGACAATGTTCTCGAACTCCGTAGTCTGTTGCAGACGTCCTTTGTAACGCAGAGTATACTGGTAGGTTTGGTTACCGCGCTCACCCAACTGGCCGGGAGCCGCTTCGATGTTCTGTTCGCTCAAGGCGGCAACCACATCGTTGGGGATAAGTTTGTATTGGGCCATTACATCAGGTTTCAGCCAGATACGCATGGAGTAGTCTTGTCCCAATACCATGGCATCGCCCACACCGTTGACACGTTTCACCTCAGGGATAAGGTTGATGTTGGCGTAGTTTTCCAGGAACTCGATGTTGTACTGGTCTTTTTCATCATAGATGGAGAATACCATCAACATGGAAGTCTGGCGTTTACGGGTGGTTACACCGATTTTGGTAACTTCGGCAGGCAGCAAGCCTTGCGCCATGGAAACGCGGTTCTGTACGTTCACCGCTGCCATATCGGGGTCGGTACCTTGCTTGAAGTAGATGGAGATGTCGCCCGAACCGCTGTTGGTGGCGCTCGAACTCATATACATCATATTTTCCACACCGTTAATCTGGTCCTCCAGCGGAGCGATAACGGAGTTAAGCACCGTTTGGGCATTGGCACCTTGGTAAGTCGCACTTACCGATACGGTGGGAGGTGCAATGTCCGGGTATTGGGTGATAGGCAAGGTAGCCAGACCAATAACTCCTAAGATTACTATCAGGATGGAAATTACCGTTGATAGTACCGGACGGTTAATAAATCTATCTAATTTCATTTCATGAACAATTAAGGAATTAAAAATTGAAGAATTTTTTTATTTTTCATTCTTTCATTGAAACGCAGTCTGAATATTGCCTTCTTTCTGGTCTTTTAGGGCCTTCTGGTATTCGGCTTCCTTTTCAGCAGGCGTGATGGGCGTGATGGACTGTCCGTCCTTCAGGTTCTGTACCCCTTCGATAACGATTTTTTCGCCTGCTTTCAAACCTTCCGTCACGTAATAATACTTGCCGTCGTCTAAGCTGAACACTTTAACTTCGGTATTTTTCAGCGTGTTGTCCGGTTGCAGTACGAATACGAACTGCTTGTCCTGGATTTCGGTAGTGGCAGACTGTGGAATCATGATGACATCATGCAGCGGGTTGGGGAATACCACATTGCCGGTGCTTCCACTACGCAGCACGTTGTGCTTGTTGGGGAAGAGGGCACGCATGGTTACCGAACCGGTAGTCTGGTCAATGACTCCGCTGATTGTCTCCACGCGGCCACTGTCGGCATACATGGTTCCGTCGATGAGCTGCAACTGTACATTCGGCATCTTTTCCAGAATTTCCTTGGTGCTACCGCCTTCACGAATCTGTGACAAGAGTTGGCGTTCGGTCATGGAGAAGTAGGCGTACATTTCGGAGATGTCGGCAACGGTAGTCAGCGGGCTGGCTACGGAAGGACTAACCAAGCTACCTACGCGGTAGGGAATGCTACCTACTACACCGTCACTGGGGCTGGTTACACTGGTGTATGACAAATTGTTCTTGGCATTGACCAATTGGGCATTGGCTTGTGCTAGTTGTGCCTTTGTCTGTGCCAGCTGGTTTTCGGCCATTTGCAAATCGTAGTCACTGATGATGTTTTTCTTGTTCAGTTCACGTTTGTTGTTTACAGTCAGTTCTTGTGTGTTTACGGCAGCTTTGGCTGTTTCAACAGCAGCTTTGGCCGAATTTACGGCTGCTTGATACTGTACGGGGTCGATGCTGAACAACACTTGTCCTTTGCGCACTGTTGCGCCTTCGTCCACGTGCAATTTTGTGATGAACCCACTCACCATCGGGCGGATTTCTACATCTTGTTTCCCCTTGATAGTAGCAGGGTAGCTGTTTGTCAAGTTGGCAGTGGTGGTCTTTGCCTCAATCACTGCAAATTCGGGAGCTTTACCCGTTCCTTTGTCGCCTTGTCCGCAACTGCTGAGCAGTGCCAGGCAACATGCCAATAATACTAATCTACTCTTCATACTCTTTTTTGTTCTCTGTATAATTTTATATTCTTCTTTTTTTCGATTCTTGAAAGGCGTTTTTGTGTGTAATTCATGATTTAGAAATAAGGCAGGAAAAAGAAAACTGAATACTCCTATTCAGTTTTCGTCTGCAAAAATATTCTTTTCTTAGTATATAAGGTGTGAAACACTTCCTTTTTTAACTATGTTTCATACATAGATGAGAACGAAAGGACATTTTTTGATTAAAATACTGTAAAGCATACCGCTAATTGGCAGATAACCTTTATTTTTGCAGCATGTTAGAACGTAAACGCCATACTAAAATGAAGCCGCTTTTCCGCAGGTTGTTGGGGGGTGTTGCCATAGCTGCCGCACTGTATTCTTGTGCCAGTGTGGGCCGTATTGAAGGAGGACCTTATGATGAGACTCCTCCGCGTTTTATTTCCGGTACTCCCACGCCCGGCGCACTCCATCACAATAAAAATAAACTTTCCATTGAGTTCGATGAATTTATCAAGCTTGACAAGCCGAATGAGAAGATTGTAATATCCCCTCCGCAGGTGCAGCAGCCCGAAATTAAGTCTAATGGGAAGAAGGTGGTCATCACTCTGCAGGATACATTGAAACCCAATACTACTTATACATTCGATTTTGGTGATGCCATCCAGGATAATAATGAGGGGAATCCCTTGGAGAATTTCTTCTATTCTTTCTCTACGGGCGACCGTCTCGACTCTATGGCTGTGGCCGGTACAGTACTGAATGCGGCCAATCTTGAACCGGTGAAAGGAATGCTGGTCGGTCTGCATGCCAATCTGGCCGACTCCGCTTTTACCAAACTTCCTTTTGAGCGGGTGGGGCGTACGGATAGTCGCGGACGCTTCTCTATCCGTGGAGTGGCTCCCGGCAAGTATCGCATTTATGCCTTGCAGGATGCCGACCAGGATTTTGCCTATTCCCAGCCGACGGAAGTGATAGCTTTTAATGACTCTATCATCATTCCTTCCATGGAAGAGCGCATGCGCCAGGATACGACCTGGATAGACTCGCTGACAGTAGATACGATTGTAGAACGTCAATATACCCACTACCTTCCGGATGATGTTCTGCTGCGTGCTTTCAAGGAGCTTTCCTTCTCGCAACGTTTTTTGAAGGCCGAACGGTTGACTCCGGAGAAGTTTTCGCTCTATTTCACTGCTCCGGCAGACACGTTGCCTTTATTGAAAGGATTGAACTTTAATGAGGAAGATGCGTTTGTTATAGAACAGCCTACCGGCCGGAACGATACGATTCATTATTGGATAAAGGATTCTCTGCTCTATAAGCAGGATTCCCTGAAAATGAGTATCACCTATTTGTATACGGATAGCCTGAAACGATTGGTACCCCGTACCGATACTTTGAATGTGCTGGCGAAGTTGACATACGACAAGCAGCAGAAGCAGAAGCAGGAAGCGAAGGAAAAGGAACAGAAAGAGCGTGAGAAGAAAAAGAAGAAGTTGAAGGAAGGTGAGGTGGAAGAGCCCGAGCCGACGGAATTCCTGGCTGTAGATGTGTATGCCCCTTCTGCAATCGATGTATATGATTATCTTACTCTGTCGTTTACGGAGCCGGTGGCAAGCATAGATACCACCGCTTTCCATCTGAAACTGAAAGTGGACTCGTTGTGGCAGGATATCCCGTTCGACTTTATGCGCGACTCTTTGGACTTGAAGCGTTATAATCTGTTTGCCGAATGGGCACCCGGCGAAAGCTATACATTTGAAGTGGATTCTGCTGCCATACGCGGGTTGTACGGGTTGTTCTCCGACAAGATAAAGAAGGACTTCAAGGCCAAGAAGCTGGAAGAGTACGGGCAGATATTCTTTAATGTGCATGGAGCGGACTCTCTGGCTTTTGTGGAACTACTGGACGGTCAGGACAAAGTGCTGCGCACGGTGCCGGTGGTGGATGGGAAAGCCGATTTCTATTTCCTCAATCCGGGCAAATATGGAGCGCGGCTGATAAATGATACGAATGGGAATGGCGTCTGGGATACGGGAAACTATGCCGAGAAGCGCCAGCCTGAAATGGTTTACTATTATCCGATGGTTCTGGAGCTTAAAGCGAACTTTGATTTGACCCAGGAATGGGATATTAAGGCCAAGTCCCTGGATAGGCAGAAGCCGGACGAACTAAAAAAACAAAAACCAGATGAAGACAAGAAAAAGCAAAACAGGAACAAAAATAACCGCAGTGGCAATAGCAGCCGCAACAGTGGTAGAGGCCATAGCTATTAGGCGGAAGCAATTGTTCATTCTATTAATGGTGGGAGCGGTCTGTTTGGGAACCTCCCAGTCTGTTCAGGCCCAATGTACTGCAAAGAATGAAGCTTTCCAGTCGGGCGAGCATGTCATGTACGATTTATATTTCAATTGGAAGTTCATTTGGAAGAAGGTGGGTCTGGCAAGCCTCACTACCAATGCCACGACTTACCATTCCGAGCCTGCATTTCGCTTTAACTTGCTTTGTGTAGGCAGTAAAAAGACCGATTTTTTCTTCAAGATGCGTGATACGTTGACTTGTTATGTCAGCGATAGGTTGGAGCCGCTCTACTTCCGTAAAGCGGCAGAGGAGGGAAGCCGCCATACGGTGGACGAGGCTTGGTTCTCCTACTCGGACGGACTGGCGAATGTAAAGCAGAGACGCACCTGGCACAATCCCGTGCGTGAGGCTCAGGAGATGGAATACAGTGATAGTCGCTGTATCTTCGATATGTTGAGCATTTTGGCGCAGGCGCGCTCTTATGACCCTAAAGACTACAAGGTAGGGCAGAAGATACTCTTTCCCATGGCCACAGGACGCAGGGTGGAAGAGCAGACGTTGATTTACCGCGGCAAGGAGGAGGTCAAGGCGAATAACGACACCGTTTACCGCTGCTTGGTATTCTCTTTCGTAGAGTACAAGAAAGGTAAGGAGAAGGAGGTCATCACCTTCTTCGTATCCGATGATAAGAACCACCTTCCCATTCGCTTGGACATGTATTTGAATTTCGGTTCGGCCAAGGCATTCTTCAAGAGTGTCCGGGGCAACCGCTATCCGATGACGTCTGTGGTAAGGAAAAAGTGATGTTATCCCCTTTTCTAAATACACTGGATTCGAAAGTGGCAATCAGTTTTCCCTCCTGGTTGGTGACGTCGATCTGGTAATATCCGGTGGTGCGGCCGATGTAGCGTTCGCGTGCTTCGGCATACAGTACATCGCCCGGTCCGCTGCTGCGCAGGAAGGTGATATTGGACGAAAGAGAGAAGGCCAATGTTCCGTGGGAGTTGGCTGCTGCTGCCAGTGCCAGGTCGGCAAGGGTGAAGATGGCACCCCCTTGCGTACGGCCTCCCGCATTGAGATGCTCTGCCGTGATAACCAGGCGTGCCTTGCTGTATCCTTCCTTTATTTCTATCAGTTCTACACCTGCATTCGTGGCGAAGCGGTCGTTCTTAAAAAACTCTTGTGCGGTCATGGGGAGTAATGATTAATGTTTAGTGATTAATGATTAATGGGTGGAAAATATGTGCTTCCGGACGCAAAAGTAACGATTTTAGCCATTAATTGAATTATTTAGGCGGGTCAAATCTGTACACTTGCTCTACTTTTGCAGCAGGAAAAATCATAAACTCTTAATAAATAAATCCCTTATTATGAAAACAGTCCTCACTACATTGGGAATCTCCCTCCTTGTATTGGCAGGTTGCGCAGGGCAAAAGCAGGCTGAAAGCAACTTTATCCAAGAAAACATTGATAATGCTGTGGCTCAGGAGACAATTCAGACAGACATTATCGAAAAATCCGGTAAAATCCTTAATCCCCGTACCATTGATAAGGATGGGAACATTGTCTATGTACCTATCGACGATTGGTGTTCCGGCTTCTTCCCCGGTAATATCTGGCATATGTACGAGTTGACCGGTGACCAGAAGTGGCTGCCGCTGGCAGAGAAGTATACCGAGGATTTGGATTCGGTACAATACCTTACCTGGCACCATGATGTGGGCTTTATGATTGGCAGCAGCTACCTGAACGGATACCGTTTTGCGGGTAAGGAGGAGTACAAGCCGGTCATCATACAGACAGCCAAATCATTGTCTACCCGTTTCCGCCCTGCAGCAGGCGTACTTCAGTCATGGGATGCAGACAAGGGGTGGCAGGCTGAACGTGGCTGGAAATGTCCCGTTATCATTGATAATATGATGAACCTCGAACTGCTGTTCGAAGCTTCCAAGCTGTCCGGCGACTCCACTTTCTATAACATAGCCCGGAAGCACGCCGATACGACTATGGCTAACCATTTCCGTGAGGACAACAGCTGCTATCATGTGGTGGATTATGACCCCGAAACCGGTGAAGTCCGTAAGAGACAGACTGCACAAGGCTATGCCGACGAGTCTGCTTGGGCACGTGGACAAGCGTGGGCCTTGTACGGCTATACCATGTGCTATCGCTATACACACGATGCCAAATACCTGGAGCAGGCTGAAAAGGTCTACAACTTTATCTTCAACAACAAGAATCTTCCGGAAGACTTGGTTCCCTACTGGGATTTCGATGCCCCCAATATCCCGAATGAACCTCGCGATGCTTCGGCAGCTGCCTGCACGGCGTCCGCCCTTTACGAGCTGAGTACTTATCTGCCGGATAAGGGATACAAGGAAACCGCCGACCGGATTATGGAAAGCCTCGCTTCTCCTTCCTACCGTGCCAAGGTGGGTACCAACGGCAACTTCATCCTGATGCACTCTGTGGGCAGTATTCCTCACGGTGCGGAGATTGATGTACCGTTGAACTATGCCGACTATTACTTCCTGGAAGGATTGATGCGTAAAAGAGACTTGGAAAAATGAAAACTCAATTAAATATTTTGTTAGGTGGTTTAGGTTTGTTCGCCTTGCAGGGCTGTAAAGCCCCGCAGGCGGAACAATCCGTCCAGCCGAATGTCATTTACGTTTTTCCCGACCAATACCGTAACCAGGCGATGGAGTTCTGGGGCCAGGAAGGTTTTCGCGAGAAAGTGAACTTTCGGAATGACCCGGTGCATACCCCGCGCTTGAATGATTTTGCCCGGGAGTCAGTGGTGTTGACATCTGCCATGAGCAACTGCCCGTTGAGCAGTCCCCACCGTGGTTCTCTGTTGACGGGAATGTATCCTAATAAGAGTGGTATTCCATTGAATTGCAATTCGAGCCGTCCCATCAGCTCCCTGCGTGAGGATGCTGTGTGTGTGAGCGATGTTTTCTGCAATGCCGGATATGACTGCGCCTACTTTGGCAAACTGCATGCCGACTTTCCTACCCCCAACGACCCCGAACGTCCCGGACAGTATGTGGAAGACCGTGTACCTGCATGGGATGCCTATACGCCGAAAGAACGTCGTCATGGGTTCAATTACTGGTATTCTTACGGTACCTTTGACGAACACAAGAATCCGCATTACTGGGATACGGAAGGCCGTCGCCACGACCCGCGCGAGTGGTCACCGTTACACGAATCGGGCAAGGTGGTGTCTTATCTGAAGAACGAGGGGAATGTACGCGACCCGAAGAAACCTTTCTTCATTATGGTAGGCATGAATCCTCCCCATAGTCCGTACCGTTCTTTGGACGACTGTATGGAGGAAGATTTCAATCTCTATAAAAACCAGCCTCTGGACAGCTTGCTCGTCCGTCCGAATGCCGACTCCAAGATGCTCAAGGCAGAGAGTGCACGCTACTACTTTGCTTCTGTGACGGGTGTCGACCGTGCTTTCGGTCAGATACTCGATGCCTTGAAGGAACTCGGACTGGACAAGAATACCATTGTCGTGTTTGCCTCCGACCATGGAGAGACCATGTGCAGCCAGCATACGGAAGACCCGAAGAATTCCCCGTACTCCGAGTCCATGAACGTTCCTTTCTTGGTGCGTTTTCCCGATAAGATTAAGCCTCGCGTGGACGACTTGATGCTTTCCTCGCCGGACATCATGCCTACCTTGTTGGGGCTTGCCGGTCTTGCCGACTCCATTCCGGCCGAGGTGCAGGGGCGCAACTATGCACCGCTTTTCTTCGATGAAAAGGCGGATATTGTACGTCCCACCGGCGCTCTCTACATCCAGAACCTGGACGGTGAGAAGGATGCGGAAGGCATGGTCCGTTCCTACTTCCCTTCGTCGCGCGGCTTTAAATCGGCGCGCTACACGCTGGCGCTCTACATTGACCGCGAAAACCATAAGCTGGTCAAAAGTTTGTTGTTTGACGATGAAAAGGATCCGTATCAGATGAATAACCTTTCTTTGGAAGAAAACCAAGAAGTCGTAAAAGACCTTTGCGCAGAGATGGGCAAAGTGTTGAAAGAGATTGATGATCCTTGGTATAAGGAAGGTATCTTGAAGGATATGATACCTTATTGATTGGAAATGGGTTATAGATAATCCTCCATAAATTGCTTGAACGTTTTTTGCGACCCGCTTCGACTGATAGTGAACTATTTGTCGGAGCGGGTTGTTTGATTCAGAGTGGAATAAATTACCAATACGTATTAAGTAAATGATGGAGATGAAGTATAGACTATGGGCTTGTTTGTTGTTTTTGCCGATGGTCCTTTGGGCGTCCGGGCGTCCGAAAGTGGCTGTCGTACTCAGTGGGGGTGGCGCCAAAGGGACGGCGCATATCGGTGCTCTGAAAGTAATTGAAGAAGCGGGTATCCCTATAGATTATGTGGTGGGCACTAGTATGGGGGCCATTGTGGGCGGTTTGTATTCTATCGGATATACCCCGCAGCAATTGGACAGTATGGTGAATGCCCAGAACTGGAAATTCTTGCTCTCGGATGCCCCCAATCCTAAGGATGTGTTGCTGGATGACCGGTTGAAGTCGGAGCGCTATGTACTCTCCATTCCGTTTTCTTTGAAATCTGCCGCTGTTTCGGATGCGGGTATCATAAAAGGGAAGAACCTGGCACGTTTGTTCTCCACATTGACAGAAGGTTACCAGGATTCTGTGGATTTTAGCCGTCTGCCTATTCCGTTTGCCTGCGTGTCGGAAAATCTGGTGAATGGCAGCGAAGTAGTGTTCCATGAGGGAATACTGGCTACTGCCATGCGTTCCAGCATGTCCATTCCCGGTGTGTTTGCTCCGGTAGACCTGGATGGAATGGTGTTGGTGGACGGTGGAATGGTGAATAACTATCCGGTAGATGTGGCGCTTGCCATGGGGGCCGACTACATTATCGGGGTGGATGTGCAGAGTCCGCTGCTTAAGGCTTCCGAGCTGAAATCGGTGAAAGACATCTTCGGGCAAATCATCAATCTGCAAGGAGAGAAGAAATACCGTGAGAATCTGCGTAATACCGATGTATTGATAAAGGTGGATGTCACCGGCTATTCGGCTGCAAGTTTCACCAAAGAGGCCATCGACACTTTGATGGTGCGGGGAGAGCGTGCTGCCATGGACAGTTGGGACGGACTGCTTGCCCTGAAACGGAAGCTGGGACTTGCAGAAGATTATCAGCCTCGCCGCCCGGGACCTTTCCGCTTGCCCGGCGCGGCTGTTGATAGGGAGATTCCCGTTGATTCCCAAATAGCCGCCCCTGCTGTACGGGAGAACAAGCTGAATGTCGGTTTTCGTTTTGATACGGAAGAACTGGCGGCGTTGCAGGCAAATACGGACTTCTATTTCGGCCGGCAGCGGGAGTCGCTGGCCAGCCTCACCGCCCGTCTGGGCAAGCGTACTCTGGCACGACTCGGATATAGTTATCAGTGGGACGGTGGATGGCAGGCAGGACTTGCCTATCAGTTCGACTATAAAGATATGAATATTTATAATGAAGGCAAACGGGCGCTGGATTTGACTTTTACACATCAGCTGGTCCGTATGGGGGCGGCGAAGGACTGGAACAATATCCAGGTCAGTTTGGGCATTGACTTTGATTACTACCACTATCATGATTTGCTGTCGCTCGACCCGTTGGCTTCGGCACTGTTTGAGAATTCGTCCTTATTCAGTTACTTTGCCGGACTTGTGTTCAACAACTTGAATGAGAGGAGCGCCCCTACAAAAGGCATGTCGTGGGCGGTATCCTACCATCTCTATACGGATAACCTCTTCCAGTATAAAGACAACAATCCTATTTCTGTTTTCGATGTCCGTTGGCAGGGATGTTTCTCTCCGTCGAGTAAGCTCACTGTCACTCCTTCGTTTTATGGACGCGTATTGTCCGGAAGCGATAATTATCCTTTTGCCATCATCAATATGGTGGGGGGGACCATACCGGGGCGCTATATGCCACAGCAGATACCGTTTACGGGCATCAACCGTGCGGAACTGTCACAAGCCGCATTGCTGGTTGCAGGGCTGAACCTCAGACAGCGTATCTTGAAAAACCAGTATATATCAGTGATGGGCAGTTATGGGCGAAACTCCGGGAAGTTTCATCAGATTCTTGACTCTTCCGAATCGGTTGATATGGCAGGGGTAGGCATCGGCTATATGTACAAGAGTTTTCTGGGACCAGTGGAGATACAATTGAATTGGTCCAACCAGACGAAGAAAGTAGGGTGGTATGCCGGGTTCGGATTCGTATTCTAACAGGGATGTATCAAAATACACAATCACCATAGGATTATACAGATTTTATTTTTCAGTTAAAAGAACAGAAGAACAAGAGAGAGAAATATGTTCTTTTGTTCTTCTGTCTAAAACTTACCCCAATCTGTATGATTCTGTGGTGAGTTATGATACCTTCGTTATTTATTCAGCTTCCATTCGCTTCCGTCCTTACCGTCCTTAATCTCGAAACCGAGCGCGGTGAGTTCATTGCGGATTTTGTCGGATGTAGCCCAATCTTTGTTGGCTTTTGCCTTTGAACGCTCTTCCAATAGCATGTCCACTACTTTGCCGAAGGCGGCTTCACGCTCTTCGTTGGAGGCGTTGTCTTCTTGTAATCCTAAGATGTCGAAGCAGAAGAGGTGGAAGGTTTCCTTCAATTCTTTCAGGTCTTCGGCTGTGATGGAATCGTTTCCAGCTAGGATATTGTTTACCATCTTGGCGCCGTCGAAGAGGTGGGCGATGACAATCGGTGAGTTCAAGTCATCATTCATGGCTTCGTAACACTTGGCACGCAGGGATTTCACGTCTATGGTGGAGGTTGCAGCAGGGGTAATCTTGTCCAGTCCATGTACAGCATCCATCAGTCTTGCCAATCCCTTTTCGGCGGCTTGCAGAGCTTCGTTGCTGAAGTCTACCGTACTGCGGTAGTGGGCTTGCAGGGTGAAGAAGCGGATGGTCATTGGGCTGTAGGCTTGCTCCAGCATGGGGTGTGTGCCTTTGAAGAGCTCTTCCAATGTGATGAAGTTACCGTAAGACTTACCCATTTTCTGTCCGTTCACGGTCAGCATGTTGTTGTGCATCCAATAATGTACCATATCTTCCCCTTGGGAAGCTACGGATTGTGCAATCTCGCATTCGTGATGCGGGAAGATAAGGTCCATGCCGCCACCATGAATGTCGAAGTGCTCGCCCAAGTATTTCTTTCCCATGGCTGTACATTCGGCGTGCCAGCCGGGGAAGCCGTCGCTCCACGGGGAAGGCCAACGCATGATGTGTTCCGGTTGCGCACATTTCCAGAGGGCAAAGTCTGCGGGATTGTGCTTCTCGCTCTGTCCGTCCAGTTCGCGGGTGGTGTTGAGAACATCATCCAGGTTGCGTCCGGAGAGCTTGCCGTAGTGATGGTCCTTGTTGTATTTTTCTACATCGAAATAAACGGAACCTTCACTTTCATAGGCATATCCGTTCTTCAATATCTCCTTTACAAGTTCTATCTGTTCGATGATGTGGCCGCTGGCATGTGGCTCGATACTGGGAGACAGCACATTCAATGTATCCATCGCCTTATGATAGCGGTTGATGTAGTACTGTGCCACTTCCATTGGTTCCAGTTGTTCCAGACGGGCTTTTTTCGCAATCTTGTCTTCACCTTCGTCGGCATCGTGCTCCAGATGGCCCACGTCGGTAATGTTGCGGACATAGCGCACCTTGTAGCCGATGTGCGTCAGGTAGCGGAACAGCAGGTCGAAAGTGATGGCAGGGCGTGCATGTCCCAAGTGCGGGTCACCGTACACGGTCGGTCCGCAGACATACATGCCTACATGCGGTGCATGCAGCGGTACGAACAGCTCTTTTTTTCTATTTAAAGTGTTGTAAATGGTCAGTTGATGTTCCATAACAGTTGATTATTAGTTCTTTTAGGAGTACAAAGGTATAATAAATCTGTGAAAATCTATAATGATATTCTGTTTTATAAGAGTAAATGCAACGGATTTCACCTTCGTTTATTACTTTTGTATCCATGAAGTCAGATAAACGTGTATTGCTTGGCATGAGTGGCGGCACGGATAGTTCCGTGGCCGCCATGAGGTTGCAGGAAGCCGGTTATGAGGTGACTGGCGTGACTTTCCGTTTCTATGAGGCAGGAGATGAGACCGGGTATTTGGAAGATGCACGGGCTCTGGCCCTGAAGCTGGGGATGAAACACATTACCTATGATGCACGCGAGCTTTTCCGTTCGCGTATTATCCGCTATTTTGTGGAAGAGTATCTAAGGGGGCGTACTCCCGTTCCTTGCACGGTCTGCAATAATGAGCTGAAGTGGGCGCTGTTGGCTAAAATAGCCGATGAAAAGGGGATTTATTGGATTTCTACCGGACATTATGTGCGTAAAGTCTTGTCCGGAGGAAAGTATTATATAGCTCCTGCTGCAGATAAGGACAAAGACCAGACTTTCTTTCTGTGGGGATTGAAGCAGGACATCCTGCAGCGTATGTTGCTTCCGATGGGAGATATTACGAAAAATGAGGCGCGCTCGTATGCGGCGGAGCGTGGTTTCGGGCAGGTGGCTGCGAAGAAAGACAGTATAGGTGTGTGCTTTTGCCCTTTGGATTACCGTTCCTTTTTGAAGCGTGAGGTTCCTGAAACACTATTACCCGGTAAAGGTAGATTCGTCGATGAAAAGGGGAATTTCTTAGGATGGCATGAGGGCTATCCGTTTTATACCGTAGGGCAACGTAGGGGCTTGGGTATCCATCTGAACAAGGCTGTTTTTGTGAAAGAGACAAGAGTGGAAAGCAATGAAGTCGTTTTAGCTCCGCTCTCTTCCCTCTACAGGCAGGAAATGTGGCTGGGAGACTGGAACCTGGTGGAGAATAGTCGTGTGCTGGGTGCAAACGAGGTTATTGTGAAGATACGCTACCGTAAGCAGGCAAACCGGTGCAGGGTGACTCTTACGGTGGAAGGTCTGTTACGTGTCCGTCTGATAGAGCCGCTGGAATCCATTGCACCCGGGCAGGCAGCGGCTTTCTATGATAAGGACGGATACTTGTTGGGCGGTGGAATTATTCTCTGAACCTTACATTCGTTTTATAGCTTCTCGAACAAAAGATAGTAAATGTTGTTAATTTTATGAGACGTCTTTTTATGAGAAACTTTTAAAACGAACTGTAATATGAAAAGGATATATATTGTAATGTTGTTTGCTGCTTTAGCAACCATAACTTATGCTCAGACGGATGATAAAGGTTATCAGGAGGGAGCTTGGGTATTGAAAGGAGTGACTGGTCTTAATATGTCACAGACTGCCATGGCCAACTGGTCGGCAGGAGGTGAAAATTCCATTGCTGGAAATGCCTACTTGAATGCATCACTGACACACAAGAAAGGAAACTGGCTCTGGGTCACCAACATGGTGCTGGACTATGGCTTGTCCAAAACCAAATCTCAGGGGATGAGGAAAAGTAGTGATAAAATAGGGCTTTCCACTCAGTTGGGATATTCTACCGACAACGTCTGGTTCTATACGCTGATGGGTGATTTGAATACCCAGTTTGCCAAAGGATATGACTATCCCGACAAAGAGCACCAGATTTCCAATTTCTTTGCTCCTGCCTATTCGAATATCGCTCTGGGTATGGAATGGAGGCCTAAAAGTAACTATTCTCTGCTGCTTTCACCCGTTTCCACCAAGATGACTTTCGTGACTGATGATTATCTCTCCGATTTGGGTGCCTTTGGTGTAGACCCGGGTGACCACTTCAAGATAGAGGGTGGCGCTTTTGTGAAAGCCCGTGCTGAATTGCCCGTGATGGAGAATGTGAATCTGATTACTACGGCTGATTTCTTTACTCCTTACAGCAAAGATTTTGGAAACATAGATGTGAATTGGGATGTACTTATCAGCATGAAAATCAATAAAGTATTGTCGGCTACCATCAATACAACTCTGAAGTATGACAATGATGTGAAAACGTTTGATGACAATGGAGTGAAGAAGGGCGCCAAGGTGCAGTTTAAGGAAGTGCTGGGAATTGGGCTGGCATATAATTTCTAATCCTTGAGGCTGATTGTTGAGATGAAAAAGTAAAGTTAAAACGTACTGACTGATTTGTAAAACGCGGATTACGCAGATTACATGGATTTATTAATTTATCCGCGTAATTTGCGTAATCCGCGCTTGATTTTTATGATATAGTAATTTACCGGTTCAGTTCCAGCATTTCCTCTATATACTCCCTCGTGTTGCTGAGCCGGGGCACCTTATGCTGTCCGCCGAGTTTCCCCTTGCTATCCAGCCAGTCGTGGAAGAGGTTGGGACGGGCGACGATGATTTCCAGCGGTTGCAGCGCCAGGTTATTCTGCCTTTTAGCTTCATAGTCGGAGTTCACCTCTTTCAGGGTGTCGTCCAATACTTTGGCGAACTTCTCCAGGCTGTCCGGCATTTGTGCAAACTCTATCAGCCACTGGTGGCGGCATTTGGCATGCTTGTCCATAAACACGGGAGCAGCAGAGTAATCTACTACTTGTGCACCGGTCTCGGCACATGCCCTGGCAAGTCCTCTTTCCGCGTTATCCACAATCAGTTCTTCGCCGAACGCGTTGATAAAGTGCTTGGTACGTCCGGTGATGACGAACTTATAGGGGTTCTTCGATGTGAACTTCACCGTATCTCCAATCATATATCGCCACAAACCGGCAGAAGTGGAGATTACCATGGCGTAGTTTTTGTTCAGCTCCACCTCCTCGAGGCAGAAGGTACGCGGATTCTCCTTGCCTACATCTTCAAGCGGGATGAACTCGTAGAAGATACCGTAGTCAATCATCAGCAACATGGCAGGGTCGGCAGGGTCGTTCTGCGTGCCGAAGTAGCCTTCGGAGGCGTTATAAGTCTCTACATAATGCATCTTGCTGCTGCGGATCACGTCTTTGTATTGCTCGCGGTAGGGAGTGAAGGCAACGCCGCCGTGGAAGAATACCTCCAGGTTGGGCCATATCTCCTCAAGGCTCTGCTTTCCCGTCTTTTCCAATATATGTTTGATGAGTACAAGCATCCAGGACGGTACGCCGGAAAGGTTGCTGACATTTGCATGGATGGTTTCGCGGGCGATGGCCTCCATTTTGGGCTCGAAGTGCTCCATCAGGGCTGTCTGCTTGCTGGGTACGCGGACAAAGTTTACCAGTGGGTTGATATTTTCTATGAGGATGGCGGAGAGGTCGCCTACAAGACTGTGGTTGGTGTTCAGGTTGGGAGCGTGGCTGCCTCCAAGGATAAGCCCTTTACCGGAAAAGAAACGACTTTCGGGATTCTGTCCCAGATAGATGGCAACGGCATCCCGGCCTCCCTTGTAATGCGTGTCGTGCAAGGACTCCCGGCTGACGGGCAGGAACTTACTCTTGTCGTTGGTGGTACCCGATGATTTGGCAAACCAACGTATTTCCGAAGGCCAAAGCAGATTTTGCTCACCGGCACGCAGGCGGGTTACATAAGGTTTTACTTCTTCGTAAGTTTGTATGGGAAGGCGCTTCTTGAAATCTTCATAAGTACGGATAGAGGCATAGTCATGCTTCTTTCCCCATTCCGTGTTTGCCGCTGTCCGGACGAGGCGCTGCAGTACAAGCTGTTGCAATTCACCGGCATGGCTGGTGTATTGTTCGATTTCTTTCAGACGGGGAGCAAAATATACCTTATTCAGAAACTTTGTAATATTCATCGTTCTTTGTGAAATCTTATTTTAAACCGCAAAAATAATCTTATTTATCGGCATCTCTATCTTTTTTCTCTTTTTTTTCTATCTTTACGGACCTATAGAACAATAATTCAAACAAAAATATCATGAGAATAGGTATTTTGACTTCAGGAGGCGACTGTCCCGGCATCAACGCTACCATTCGCGGTGTATGTAAAACAGCTATCAACCATTATGGAATGGAAGTAATTGGCATTCACAGCGGTTTTCAGGGGCTGCTGACCAAGGATGTGGAGTCGTTTACCGAAAAATCCTTATCCGGTTTGCTGAACTTGGGAGGTACGATGCTCGGTACTTCGCGCGAGAAGCCCTTTAAGAAGAACGGCGTGATGTCCGGCGTGGACAAACCGGCACTGATAGCGCGGAATATCGAAGAGATGGGACTTGATTGTGTGGTCTGCATCGGTGGAAACGGTACGCAGAAGACAGCCGCCAAACTCTCCGCTATGGGGCTGAACATCGTATCCGTGCCAAAAACAATAGACAATGACATTTGGGGAACCGATTTTTCCTTCGGATTCGATTCTGCCGTCAGCATTGCTACGGATGCCATCGACCGGTTGCACAGCACGGCCAGCTCGCACAAACGGGTGATGGTGATTGAGGTGATGGGGCACAAGGCAGGTTGGATAGCCTTATACTCCGGTATGGCAGGCGGTGGTGACGTGATTCTGATTCCGGAGATTCCCTATAATATCCACCGTATCGGAGAAACGATTCTGAATCGGCTGAAGAAAGGAAAGCCTTACTCCATCGTGGTGGTAGCCGAAGGTATACAGACGGACGGGCGGAAGCGTGCCGCCGAGTATATCGCTCAGGAGATAGAGTATGAGACGGGTATCGAGACCCGTGAGACTGTGTTGGGTTATATTCAGCGGGGCGGCTCACCCACACCTTTTGACCGTAACCTTTCCACACGTATGGGCGGACATGCCACGGAACTGATTGCCAACGGGCAGTTCGGGCGGATGATTACCTTGAAGGGGAATGAAATAGCTTCTGCACCGCTGGAGGAGATTGCGGGCAAGTTGAAGCTGGTGACGGAAGACAATGACTTAGTTGTCCAGGGACGTCGGATGGGAATCTGTTTCGGCTAATTTTTCTTGTGGGGATTCTTCAACAGCTTCTGCCATGGGATTTTCTTCTGTGGAGGTTTCTGTTGCATGGTTTCGCTCCTTGGCTGCCTGGACTTCCTCCTTGAAAGCGGCATCCTTAATTTTTTTCAATGCCATCTGTGCCGCATTTTGTTGCGACTCCTTCTTGGAATAACCGGTGCCGGTACCTGCCGATATCCCTTCGATGCGGACTTCGGTGTGGAACATCGGATTGTATTCTTCGTCGAGAAACTGCTCGATAAGCTCGAATGACACCTCCATTTTGTTCTTCTGGCTCCATTCGATGAGTTTTGACTTGAAGTTGACCTCTTTGCGAGACATCTTGTCGAGGTCGATATAGTTTTTGAAAATCTTCTCTTCCATGAACTGCTTGCAGCGGTCGTAGCCCTGGTCCAGATAAATGGCGCCGATGAAGGCTTCGAATGCATTGCCGTACATGTAGCTGTTGTGGGATGAGGAGCGGGTGGAGTATTTCACCAGTTTGTCCAGTCCGATTTCCACGGCCAGTTTGTTGAGTGTTTCCCGCTGTACAATTTTGGAACGGGTATTGGTAAGGAAACCTTCGCGGCGTCCTTCGAAATGGCGGTAGACAATATCTCCTACAATGGCGTCGAGGATAGCATCGCCCAAGAATTCCAGCCGTTCGTTGTTGATGGGACGTCCTTTTTCGGAGCGCATGGAGATGGATTTATGCAGCAAAGCCTGCTGATAGACCTTGATGTCACGTGGAAAGAAGCCGAGAATTCTGTAAAAACAAAAATAAGACTCTCTATCCTTGCGGAACAAGAGCCTTATTTTATCTATTTGGTTACGTAACACGACCTTATTATTCTGCGTATTTCTTGAAAATGACACACGCATTATGACCACCGAATCCAAAAGTATTGGACAAAGCTACGTTCACTTCGCGCTTTTGTGCTTTGTTGAACGTGAAGTTCAGGTCATAGTCGATGTTTTCGTCGTTATCACCCTCTTCGTGGTTGATGGTCGGAGGAACAATGCCATTCTTGATGGCGAGGATGCTTGCAATGGATTCTACCGCACCGGCAGCGCCCAGCAAGTGGCCGGTCATGGATTTTGTCGAACTGATGTTCAACTCATACGCATGCTGTCCGAATACCTCTTTGATTGCTTTTGCTTCCGAAATATCACCTACGGGAGTAGATGTACCGTGAACATTGATATAATCTACTTCTTCGGGTTTCATTTCTGCATCTTCCAACGCATTCAGCATCACTAACTTGGCTCCCAAACCTTCGGGGTGAGAGGCTGTCAGGTGATGAGCGTCGGCAGACATTCCTACGCCGGCAACTTCCGCATAGATTTTGGCACCGCGTGCCTTGGCGTGTTCCAGTTCCTCGAGAACGAGACAACCGCCACCTTCACCCATGATGAATCCGTCACGGCTTGCGCTGAACGGACGGGATGCAGTTTCGGGAGAATCATTGCGGGTTGACAATGCATGCATGGCATTGAAACCACCTACACCGCAAGCGGCGATGGCAGCTTCCGAACCACCGGACACGATAACATTTGCCTTACCCAAACGGATGAGGTTAAACGCATCGGCAATGGCATTTGTGGAAGTGGCACATGCAGAACAAGTTGCGTAGTTGGGACCATGGAAACCATACATGATGGAAATTTGTCCGGCAGCAATGTCCGAAATCATCTTGGGGATGAAGAACGGATTGAATTTGGGGCCGTTTTCCTTACCGGTCAGGGCATAGTTGCCCGCCTCTTCTTCGAATGTACGGATGCCACCGATACCGGCGCCGAAGATGACACCGATTCTGTTTAAATCCTCATTTTCGACGTCAAGCCCAGAGTCACCTACCGCTTCTTTGGCTACTGCAATGGCATATTGTGTGTACAAGTCCATCTTGCGGGCCTCTTTGCGGTCTATATATTTGGTAGCATCGAAGCCTTTTACTTCGCATGCAAACTGAGTCTTGAAAAGCGATGCATCGAAATGAGTAATAGGTCCTGCTCCACTAACCCCATTCACAAGATTTTCCCAGAATTCGGGAACACTGTTGCCAATGGGAGTAATGGCGCCGAGACCTGTTACTACAACTCTTTTTAATTCCATGTTATAAACGAATGGATAAGATTACTTAGCGTGTTCTTCGATGTAAGATACAGCATCACCTACAGTACCAATCTTTTCAGCCTGGTCATCGGGAATAGAGATACCGAATTCCTTTTCGAATTCCATGATAAGTTCTACAGTGTCAAGAGAATCAGCTCCCAGGTCGTTAGTGAAGCTAGCTTCGTTAGTAACTTCTGATTCTTCTACGCCTAATTTATCGACGATAATCGCTTTCACTCTTGATGCAATTTCAGACATAACTTTAAGTTTTTAATTAATAATTAGTTTTATTTCTTTAAATTTGCGGTGCAAAGGAATGAATATTTATCATTCCTCGCAAATATTTGATGAATTAAATGCACCTTTTTGCACATTTTTCACGGTTTTGTGCAGTAATTGGAGGGATTATGGGAAAAAATATCGCAGTTTTAGCGTCGGGAAGTGGTACGAATGCCGAGAATATCATCCGTTATTTCCGGGAAAAAGGTTCGGCACGTGTGGCTCTGGTTTTGACTAACCGGCAGAATGCGTTTGTTTTAGAGCGTGCCAAGGGGCTGGGAGTGCCTTGTGTCTGGTTTGCCAAGAGCGATTGGGAAAGTGGAGAGCTTGTTTTGTCGACGCTTCGAGAGCATGATATTGATTTTGTGGTATTGGCAGGATTCCTGGCACGTGTGCCGGACAATATTCTGCATGCTTATCCCAATAAAATGATAAATATACATCCTTCGTTGCTGCCCAAGTTCGGTGGAAAGGGAATGTACGGCGACCGTGTGCACGAGGCAGTGATTGCTTCCGGCGAAAAGGAAAGCGGTATTACCATCCATTATACGAATGAGCATTATGACGAAGGCGGCATTATCTGCCAGCAGAAATGCCCCGTATTGCCGGGCGATACGCCGGAGGAGCTGGCGCAACGCATCCACCGGCTGGAGTATGAATACTATCCGAAGGTGATAGAGGAGTTGGTGGAAGGCCTCTCTCCCAGTTATTTATAGAATCGGTTAAGGGAGAGGATGGCCTCGTTCAGCTTACGGTTGTCTATCTTGTAGTTTTCCAGGGGATTCAATGCACTGTCGCTGATTTCTATATATCCGGAAGGGTGTTTTTCCAGAATAGTATGATTTTCTACGATAAAGGCATAATTGAGATTGTCGCCCACGATATGCCAGTTCCGTGGACAAGTATCGGTTATTAAATGCCCCATACTGTAATCGGAAGGCGGATTGGTTACACCCAGCACTTTATTCATTAGGGTTGGTGCAAAATCATAGTGCGTGGTACGGTGATGGTAGGTATGTGGCTGTTCTCCCGGTTCATATAATAGGAAGGGGATATGTGTTTGTACCGGTGAATAATTACTGCCGTGGCCCCAATAATTTTTATGATTCTCATTGAATTCTTGTCCATGGTCTCCGGTAATGATGACCAGGGTATTGTCTAGCAGTTTCTTTTCCTCAAGTTTGTGGAGGACGCATCCCACCAGTGAGTCGGCTTCCGCCACGCAGTTGTAGTAGAGGTTCAGGAAAGGAGTAGGGTCTATGTCGTTGTTCAGTTTCATATAGTCGGCGAACTCCCAGGACGGTTGGAAACGATAAAGCTTGTCCTTCGGCACTTCATATCCGTGTGCCAAATCATAGAAGAGAAAGGAAAAGAAAGGTTTTGTACCGCTGCCCAGCGTATCGAGTGCTTGCAGATAATCTGCTGTAATACGGCAGTCGCGGTCATAAACGGTTTTTCCTTCGGTATGGGTACGCAAGTCGGGTACCTTTGAGAAAAGTATTTTGGCAAATGGCGGGTTGACGATTGTAGCACTGGGATAAATACCTATCTGATAATTCTGCTTCAATAGTTCTTCTATGAGCAGGGGCTGTATGCCCGATACCTCAAAATCAGTCCAGTAGATGGATGAGAGACTGAAGAAAAGCCCGAAGATACTTCCACGTGTGCCATTGCTGCTGCTTAGATGGGAGGTGAATCTGCTGCAACTGTCGGCAAAGTGGCTGATATGAGGTGTAATGTCCTGGTTAAAGGCGCGGTAGTTCCATGAGTCTATGGCTATCAGCACTACATTCTTGGGGTTGGAATGGACTTCGTATTTCAAAGAATCTATCGGATAGTTGAGGTCAGCAGACTGCTTTTTGTTGTTGAAGTTCATTTTAATGACATCCTTGGATGAGACCACTCCTAACTTCATCATCAGGCGGGTTGCCGTAAGCGGGAAGTAATAGGGCAGGCAGGGGGCGCTGCGAATCACTGAAGTCTTTTGCGCTACGGCGGCATAGGCATGATAAAAGTTAGAGAATAGTGCAAACAAAATCAGAGTGGCAAGTATAGGACGGAAGCCACAGCGGTGAAAGCGGGTATAACAATGGCCTGCAAGTATTCTTAGCAAAGTATTGGCGGCAAATATACCCACTAATACTCCTGCAATCTTCAGATAAAGCCAGAAGCTGAATGTGAAAATCTCACTGTTGCCCTCTCCAACCAGGAGATTCAGTACAAAACCATTGATATGGAACTTGTAAAGACTGTACACACTGCCGTCTATGTAAGCAAGTATATTGAGTAATGATACAAGAATAATGTGTGTGATGGCGGCGGCTTGATGGCGCCGGACGGTAATGGCTACGATTAAGGATATGATGTAAGGAATAAGTGCCCACAAGGCGGCATGTGAGCAAGCGGCCGTTATATAAAACATCCAGCCTCCCACGTCCATCATGGCGAGCCGGGGACTGTGAATCAGATAAAACAGAAATTGTATGGCAATCGTCAGAGTTGAAATTGCATAAAAAATAAATCCTTCACTGAGTGATTTCTCTAACTGTATTTTTTGCATTGATATTGTAATGTTTTGCCTATAGTTTCCTCTGATTCGGCATTGATAGTAAAGGCGTGAGGAGCTTATATAGTGACGTCTTTTGTATTATCGGGCTGTATCTCTAAATGTATGTGCTACTTTGGGATATAAGTGTAAGCATCTTTTTCTCTTCGTAGCGGGTAGTCTCCCCGCAATTTTTCAAATTGTTCGGGATGTGTTTTCAGTGTTTCGCTGTCCCTTCTCGGGTCATACATTTGCAGATATGCTTCTGCCAGGCTGTCGGCGGTAATAATCGGGTTCCGGGGTTGGGGGGGAGCGATGCGGTAGTCGGCTTTGATGTGAAAGAAACGGCAAAGGGCATCCAGGGACATACGGGTGGCATTGGCTTTTCCGTCGGCTGAATAACCGGCTATATGGGGAGTTCCAAGGAACACTCTATTTAATAAGGTAAGATTGATATCAGGCTCGTTCTCCCATACATCAATGATGGCATCGGAAATCAGTCCGTCTTCTAAGGCATTCAGGAGCGCATTGGTTTCAATCACCTCTCCACGTGAGGTATTGATAATGACGGGACAGCGTTTTAATGACCGGAAGAAAGTATGGTCTGCCAAATGGAATGTTTTGTATGGCCCTTCCTTATATAAAGGTACGTGGAAGGTGAGGATATCACATTCTGCTGCGAGTGCTTGCAAGGAACTGAAATCTCTCTCTCCTTCCTTGTCTTGCCGGGGCAGGTCATTCTTCAGGACACGCATGCCTAGTTCTTGCCCTACTTGGGCTATTTTGCTACCCACATTGCCTACGCCGATGATGCCTAATGTCAATTCGGACAGTTGTACTCCTTTGAGTTGTTGCAATAATAGTAAGGCTGATTGCACGTATTGAGCTACGGATGCTGAATTGCATCCGGGGGCATTGGTCCAAGCGATGCCTGCTTCACGGCAATATTCCGTATCTATATGGTCGAAGCCTATGGTGGCGGTAGCAATGAAGCGGACTTTACTGCCTTCCAGCAATCCCTTGTTGCAGCGGGTGCGGGTACGTATAATCAGTGCATCGGCATCTTTTACCAACTCCGGAGTGAAGTCTCTGCCGGGAGTATAAATCACGCTGTCGGCTATTTTTTCGATGGCTTCTTTAATGAAAGGTATTTTGTTGTCAACAATGACTCTCATAATGCTGCTGTTCTTTTCGACGATTTTCCATCGTGCGAAGATACGACTAATCCGTCAAAGTGGCTAAGTAATGCCCGGAAAATAATTTGACTCTTTCCGTTTTTAAGTTTGCATTTCTGCCCTCACCGCTCTCACTCTTTTCTTCAACTTCCCTATTCATCGGCATTGCAGGGGTGGGTGAGAGCAATCGAAAAGGGTGAGGGTAAATTTTGCTCTCACCCGTGTTTTCTTCCGTTCCGCATCCTTCTTTCTTCTGTTGCATCCTTTTCATTCTTTCGTTTTACTTTTGGATTCTTCAGCAGCCCACGTTAGTGAGCCGTGATGTTCACTTGAGTGAACTAAACAGCTCACTAGTGTGGTTGAATTGGTTCATAACAGTGGGCCGATGATGAATAAAGTAGTTTTCGGGAAGGAGATAAGGTGTTTGAAGGATAAAACAATGGGCCAGTACGGATTGAACAATGGGGATGTGCCCGATTCCGTACTTGGTTTTTGTAACAGACAGCAAGTGATTGCTCATCTCTATCTTATGTTTTATAGGTGAATTTGTGTTTTTGTCAAAAAAGGAAAGCGAAATAGACTGCTATATGAGGATTATCTTGTACATTTGCAGCTGAAACTTTTTAGAGATGAGAATAGGATACGACGGAAAACGGGCTGTGCAGAATTTTACGGGATTGGGCAATTACAGCCGGTATGTGGTGCAGTCATTGTCAGCCTTTGCTCCGGAAAACGAGTATTGGTTGTATGCTCCGGTACACCGTGAAAATCAGCAACTCTCGTCGATGGTGGCCGAAAGCCGGGGAACGGTATCGGTACATTATCCATCTTATTGGCTCTGGAGAGGAATGACTTCGTTGTGGCGCGTGGGAGGTATACGCAGGACTTTGAAACGGGACAACATACAGCTGTTCCACGGACTGAGTAACGAACTTCCCTTGACCATCCATCGGGTACGGGAAGTAAAGAGTGTGGTGACTGTTCACGACCTTATTTTCCTGAGACTTTCACATTGTTTTTCGTTGGTCGACCGCTTGATTTATAACTACAAATGCCGCTATGCATGCAAGCATGCAGACCACATCATTGCCGTGAGTGAGTGTACCAAGCGTGACATCATACATTATTATGGAATTCCTGCGGATAAAATTTCCGTTATTTACCAAGGGTGTAGTTCTCTGTATGCCTGCCGTGTCGGTAAGGATAAGCGCAAGGAGGTGATGCGGAGTTATCGGTTGCCCGAACGCTATATCTTGTCGGTGGGCACCATTGAGGAGCGTAAAAATGCGCTGGCCATTGTGAAGGCTTTGGAGTATCTGCCCGATGAACTGCATTTTGTTCTGGTAGGGAGACCCACAGCCTATATCCATCAGCTGAAAGAGTTTATGACAAAAGCCGGATTGCAAGACAGAGTACATTTTCTGCATGGTATCCCTTCGGACGATTTACCTGCCATTTATCAGTCGGCCGAGACTTTTGTATACCCATCCGTTTACGAAGGTTTTGGCATCCCTATTCTTGAGGCTTTGCATTCCGGCATTCCGGTGGTTGCAGCAACCGGCTCTTGTCTTGAAGAAGCGGGGGGGGAGCATTCATTGTATGTGAGTCCCCACGATGTGGAGGGATTGGCAGCGGCGATTGCCCGTACACAAGAGCCTTCTTTGCGTGCCACCATGATTGAGGAGGGATTGAAGTGGGCACAGCGTTTCACGCAGGAGCAGATGGCGTGTGAGACGATGGAGTGTTATCGGAAAGTACTAACAAAAGAAACCTAAGATATGAATTATTTGGACCGCAATGAGTTTAACTACGCACCTTCGCAAGAGGTGGTGGAGGCTCTAAAGAATTTTGATATAAACAAACTCTGTTTCTATACCCGTATCTACGACGAAGGCAAGAAGAGTATTCTGTCTGTTTATCTATCTGAATCTTACGGAATTGATGAACCGCAGGTACTGTTGGGTTATGGTGGAGAAGATATATTGAAACAAGCAGTCCACTATTTCCTGACCCAAGAGGATGGGAACAAGACGATGCTCATTCCTAAATTCTCGTGGTGGTACTATAAATCCATTGCTGATGAAGTGGACGGGCATACGTTGCAGTATCCATTGTATGAGGATGGCAATACCTTTAAATATGATTTCGCTGCCATGAAAGAGATGGTACAGCGTGAGAATCCCAAGGTCTTATTAATCGCTTCGCCCAATAATCCCACCGGTAACGGTCTGACCCCCGCAGAATTGGACGCTTTGTTGGCTGAGTTGCCCGTAACAACCATCGTTTTGGTGGACGAAGCCTATGCCTCTTTCGTATCTACTGATACGGACTATATTAAAATGCTGGTTGATAAATATCCCAACCTGATTATTTCACGCACGCTTTCCAAGTTCTACGGATTGCCCGGATTGCGCATGGGGTTTGGGTTTATGAGTAAGGAGTTGGCCAACTTTGGCAAATACAGCAACAAATATCTGGGTTATAACCGTATCTCTGAGGATATTGCTATTGCCGCACTGAAATCGGATGCGCATTACCGGAATATAGCACGGCTGATGAATGAGAGTCGCGCCTGCTTTGAAGCGGAGATAGGGACGTTGCCTGGTTTCAAGGTATATGAGTCGGTGGCGAACTTTGTCCTTATAAAATATCCGATTGTCTTGAAAGAACGCTTACAGAAAGCTTTTGCCGACGAGGATTATAAGGTGAAGTTCATGAATGAACCAGACATCAATACCCATTTGCGTATTACCTTGGGGCGTCCTGAACAGAACCGTATTGTCATTGACACCATTAAAAAAATTGCATTACAATGAAAGCGGTTATATTGGCTGCAGGGATAGCTTCGCGTTTGCGTCCGTTGACTGATACCACTCCAAAATGTCTGTTGAAAGTTGGAGAGCGTTGTTTGCTGCAAAGAGCCTTTGATGCATTGCTGCAGAATGGCTTTCGGGAGTTTGTCATTGTCACCGGTTATAGACAGCAGCAGATTGTGAACTTTCTGGAAGCTCATTATCCGGCATTGGAGGTTACGTTTATCTATAATGAGAAATATGCTTCTACCAATAATATCTACTCTTTATGGCTTACACGGCCTTATGTAGATAAAGAGGACATTCTGTTGCTGGACAGCGATATCCTTTTTGACCCGCAGATTGTAGCCAAGTTGCTTGGATATGGTCAAGCGGATGCGTTGGCTCTGAACCATCATACATTGGGGGAAGAGGAAATCAAGGTAATAGCGGACAATGATGGCAAGGTGTTGGAAATCAGTAAGACGTGCTCCATATCCCGAGCTATTGGCGAGTCTATTGGCATCGAGAAGATGTCTGCCGCTTATACAGAAGCGCTTTTCCGGGAATTGGAGGTTATGATTACCAAAGAAGGTTTGGATAATATCTTCTATGAACGTGCTTTTGAGCGTCTCATACCGCAAGGACACTCTTTCTATGCGCTTGACACTACCGAATATTTTTCTGTGGAGCTTGATACGGTGAATGACTTTGAACAAGCACAGCGGTTGATTCCTTCACAACTTTATTAATTAATGGGCTGATTTTTATGGCAGATTATGATATACGTCCTTTGCAGCTTCGTATTTTGAAGATATTGCTTGCTGTGGATAAAGTTTGTAAAGAACATGGTTTGCGCTATTATATAATGGCCGGTACTATGCTTGGTGCAGTCCGTCATAAGGGATTTATCCCTTGGGACGATGATTTGGATATCGGTATGCCGAGGGCTGATTATGATTTGTTGATGTCTCATTCCAAGGAATGGCTTCCCAAGCCTTATGAGGCTGTCTGCGCAGAAAATGATCCGAATTATCCATTACCTTTTGCCAAGATACAAGATGCGGATACGACTCTTATCGAGCGTATGCATTTGAAATACTTGGGAGGTATCTACTTGGACGTATTTCCATTGGACGGTGTACCGCAAAGCAACCTGAAACAGAGGATTCATTTTGCCCGGTATGAATTTTACAAGCGGGTGCTCTATTTTATCTACCGCGACCCTTATAAACATGGAAAAGGTCCCGGCTCATGGTTGCCGCTGCTGTGCCGGAGACTTTTTACTACTGCCGGCGTACAGAGGAGTATCAGAAATGTGATGACCACCTATGACTTTGACAAGTCTTCTTTAGTCTGTGATTATGACGACGGTATGCGCGGTATTATGCCCAAGGCAGAGCTGGGAGCTCCGACTCCCGTTTCGTTTGAGGGCGAAACAGTGTGGGGAGTACAAGATTATGACGCCTATCTGACCCGAAAATATGGAGACTACATGGTTATACCGAAACAAAGCGGGCAGAGACAGCATAATTTCCACTATTTGGATTTGGATAAGCCCTATTCTTCACAAGAAAGTTCCAATTCTATTTTATAATTTTGCTCTTTTAGGGAAATGTTAGACAAATGTTTTTTTCCAAAATTTCCATAAGGGACCGAAATCTTTGGTTAATAAATAAAATATGGCTTTTAGGCGGCCGCGTATTAGGCTTATTTTGAATCTATTTCCTGTTTTGAAAGTTCCTATCTTTTGGGATTTGAAATCTTTTCCTTTGTAAGTGAAAACTTTGCGGAATGTGGATGAAGTCATGCCCCATTTTAATAGAAATTGCATTTGACCACAATTCTTGCGTATGCGGGTAGTTGATTTTGTTTCAAAATGATAGATGCGACTGGCTTGTAGCCCTTTCATGAATCTGACTCCACACATATATAATTTTGCGGTGAAATCTGGGTCGCTGTACATTCCGGGTGAGTATTCTATACTATAACCGCCTACTAAATCCCAAATGTCCCGGTGTACGATATTGGGAGGAATGGTAGCTCCCATCCAGTCGTTTATTTTGTAGTTCATGTATTCTTTCAGTAATTTATCTTCTTGAAAAGTTTCGATACTGTCTCCATAATTGGCTAAGATGGTTGATGCGCTTTGTGTATGTGGTTGTATTGATGTAGCTGAAAGAAAGAAATAATTGTCAGACAGTTTTTCTATTTCGTCATAGAGAACCTTGTCCCAAAAAGGGAGTACATACATATCATCATTCAAAAATAGAATATAATCAGTTTTGACTTTAGTGCGCATCATATTCATAGCAAAACATACTCCGATATTCTGCTCAGAATGTGTGTAATCAATACCTGCTTTTTTTATCCACTCTAAGGTTCCGTCACTTCCATCGTTTACGTGTACAATGATTTGGTGATTGTAGTAAGAGTTTCTTTGGATACTTTGTATGCATAGTTTTAGGAAAGCAAGGTTATTCCATGTAGGTATAACGATTGAAAATAATCTGTTTTGAGATTTTATAGCTGTCATCTTTTGCTAATTGAGAAAATAAGTACAAAGATATTTATATAAATGGAGTTTTTGATTATAATTACTTGAAAACATTTATATTTTATAATATGCAAAAACAATATTGGTGTGAAATATACTGTTTTATGAGTGATATATAATACCTCTAGATTTCTTGTAGACAATAGTTTGGACTTGGATTGAATTTTTATGTTTGTGTTTTGTGTAGGCTGATGTTCTATATTGTATGATTAGCCTATATCGCTATTTGCGAAACTTGAATTAAGTTATTACTTTTGTGCCGAATCAGCAATTCTAATAAATTTGTTATGACCAAATTCTTAATTATCCGTTTCAGTTCGATAGGGGATATTATCCAGTGTATGGGAATTATCGGTGGAATACGTGAACGGTTTGCAGATGTGGAAATTCATTGGATTACCCGGAAAGATATGGTGGGGACCTTGTCGATGGATGGCAGGATTGATAAAATCTGGGCGTTTGACAAGGAGACCGGACTTGCCGGGTTGTTGAAAATGGCGGCTGATTTGAGAAAAGAGCATTTCGACTACATTTATGACGCTCATAGTAATATCCGTTCCAACATATTGAAGCTGATAGTATCTCCATTGCCTTTTGTGAAACCTTACGTTGCTTTGCGGAGCAAAGAGAGAGGCAAACGCTTTTTGTTGTTTAAACTGGGAATCAATCATTTCGACAAGCCTTTCAGGGGGATGGTGTCTTTTCAGAAACCATTGAAGAAATGGGGAATTACGCATTTTCCGGACAACTATCACGACTGGCATTTCCCGGATGAAATACGTAGCAAGTATGAGAACTTTGTAACCAAAGATATGATTACGCTGGTGCCGTCTGCCAACTGGGAAATGAAACGCTGGCCCGTTTCCTATTGGAAAGAATTGGTTGCCCTTCTTCCTGAGTATAAATTTGTTATTCTGGCTGGTCCGAAGGATACTTTCTGTGAGGAAATCAGAAGTGCTGCACCGGAACGGGTAGTTAACCTTGCGGGACAAACCTCATTGATGGAATCTTCTTACATAGTGTTGCGTTCCAATCTGGTAATCAGCGCTGATACGGGTTTTATGCATGCCGCTGATTTGTTCCGTGTTCCTGCTTTTGCCTTGATGGGACCTACGGCCTTCGGTTTCCCTACGGGACCTACGGTGGAAATACTCGAAACAGCCCTGCCTTGCCGTCCGTGCACCAAAGACGGACGGGGTAAATGCAGGCTAGCTGTTTATCAGAAGTGTATGGTGGATATTACCCCCCAACAAGTCGCTGAAAAGATTATTGCTTCTCTTGGTTGATGGCGCCTATCGTCTTTGTAGTGGAATAACCGTCTACGAAGGGGATAGTTACTGTTTCTTGGGCGTACTCCCTGCCTACAATGTTTTCTATGGCATAGTCGCCACCTTTTACCAACACGTCCGGCGCTACTGTCCTGATGAGGTTCAGCGGGGTGTCTTCCGTAAAAATCACTACGTAGTCCACTGCTTCCAAGGCTGCCAGGACTGTGGAGCGGGCGCTTTCATCATTGATGGGGCGCGATTCCCCTTTCAAACGTTTTACTGAGCTGTCCGAATTCAATCCTACGATAAGTACGTCCCCCAGTCTTTTGGCCTTTTCCAGATAGCACACGTGTCCTTTGTGCAGAATGTCGAAGCAGCCGTTTGTGAATATGATTTTGCGCTCCTGCGCACGCAGTTGTTTTATAGTATCTGCAAGTTGGGGAATAGGAATAAGTTTGCTGGCCGGTTTCCCGATTTGTAGCTCGTCCTGCAACTCTTTGAACAGAATGGGGCTGGTGCCTATTTTCCCGACTACAATGCCGGCCGCTTTATTGGCAAGATAAATGGCATCTGCAATAGGGATACCGGCTGCCAGCGCAGCTGCTAAAGTTGCCACGACAGTATCGCCTGCACCTGAAACGTCATATACTTCCCTCGCTTCGGTAGGAATGTCCTGCGAGGCATCGGGAGCTATGTATGACATGCCTTTTTCGGAACGTGTCACTAATAGAGAAGTAAGGTTATACTCCTTCAGTATCCGGTCTGCTGCGCTATGGATTTCTTTATCCTCATTTCTCACATCCACTCCCGAAACAGCCGAAAGCTCTTTCAGGTTGGGGGTGATGATGGTTGCGGAACGGTATTTCTCCCAATTTGTCCCTTTGGGGTCTATAATGACCTTCTTCCCTTGCCCGGCAGAGGCGGATATAACCTGCTGGCATACTGTATCATTGCATACTCCCTTGCCATAATCCGAAATCACGACAATGTCCACTTCGGGGAGTGCACGCTTCACGGCATCCAGCAGTTTCTGCTCAGTCTCTTCGTTCAGGCATTCATTTTCTGTTTCAAAGTCCAGCCGTACTACTTGCTGGCTGTTGCCTATTACGCGGGTTTTGGTGATGGTTGGGTGTTCTGTATGAAACAGTTCGTTTCTGATACCCAAATCAGCGAACATCTCCTGCATTGTGTTTCCGTTGTGGTCGTTGCCAAGCAGGCTGACGACATACGGCGAGCAACCCAGTCCCAACAGATTTCTTGCAACATTGGCCGCTCCTCCCAATACATTGTAGGTACGGGTGACACGGACCACTGGTACGGGGGCTTCGGGAGAAATCCTTTTCACGTCCCCTATGTGGTAAGTATCCAGCATCACGTCTCCGATGACAAGCACCTTCTTTCCCTTTATACTGTTTAATTCTGCGTTCATAATAGGTTGTTTTTTAATTGGTTTGCCCAGTATATAAGCGGATGTTCCTCTGTGACCCGGAAAGACTTGACACCGCTTCGTTCGCCGCATTCCGTATCCGACTTCTTGTCTCCGAACATATAGGATTGGGACGGGTCGATGTCATACTTCTTCATCGCTTCCGTCACCATGAAAGGAGAAGGCTTACGGCATTCGCAATGTTCTTCCGGAGCGTGAGGGCAAGTATAGAAATCGTTCAGTATAACTCCATGTTTTTCCAGCTCTTGGGCGAGTGCCCGGTTGAACTGTTCGGCGTCCTCCAGTGTAAAGTAGCCACGTCCAATACCGGATTGGTTCGTGATGACAATCAGCAGATAACCCAATTCCTGAAAAATGCGGAGTGCTTCGGCTACACCGGGCAATAATTCAAGCTCTTGGGTCTTGTAAACGTAGCCGAAATCAACATTGATGGTACCGTCCCGATCAAGGAAAATCGCTTTATTCATGGGAGAACAGTTTATTGTCAACGATGCCGCACAAGATATGTCCGATGGTAATGTGCACTTCTTGAATCCTGGCAGATTCGGCGTGCTGTATAATCAACGGGTAATTGCAAAGTTCCTTGCACCTTCCTCCATCCCTTCCCAGGAGCCCTATGGTGGTGATGCCCATAGATTGTGCCTTCTGCAAGGCATGCTCTACGTTGGGAGAGTTGCCGCTGGTAGAAAGGCCTATCAGAATATCACCTTTCGTTCCCAAGGCTGCTGTCTGCCGTTCGAAGACGCGGTCGAAGCCATAATCATTGCTGACTGCGGTCAGGATGGAAGTGTCGGTTGTCATGGCGATGGCGGGCAGGCCTTCCCGTTCGGTCACGAAACGTCCGACGAGTTCGGCAGCGATATGCTGGGCATCGGCTGCACTGCCGCCGTTACCGCAAAGCAAGACTTTGTGCCCTTGTCGAAGGGCTTGTACTATCAGATTGCCGACAGTTTCGATGTCGGCAAGCATTTGCCGGTTGTTCAGGATATTTTCTTTGAGCCTGATACCTTCTTGGATGGACTGGGTGATATAATCTTGCATAATTTTCTAATCTCGTTGGTACAAAGATACGACATTTCAGAAATGAAGCTTGCTTTTGACGAAATTTTTAAATTGTCTTTGCTTTCTCCATTTCAGTCTGCTGAAGAGAGTGAAGAATATGCATTCTTCAATATCGAATCCTCTTTGCTCGGCATATAGAGGTATTATTTTCATGAAGTCATCGGCGGGAATACCCAGTTGGCTGAAGGCATTCATGGACATTCTGATACCGGGTACTTTACCGAGCTTCAGGCGGTTGATGTCAATGAGGGCGAAGTGATATTTGCCGTTTGTCTTCCGGTAAAATATATTCTTGGGATTATAGTCCAGTGGCAAGACCTTGTTCAGATGTAATTGGAGAGTGAAGTCTACGAGGTCATGTCTTAGCCGTTTTTTCTCTTCTTCCTCCATTTCCGTACCGAACATATCCGTAACAAGCGGGTAGGGGAGGTATTCGGAAATAAAGTATCCGGTGTGGAAGAAACCATTCTTTTTGATTTCTATATAAGCTACCGGAGGGGCGGTCTCTATTCCCCGTTGCAGAAAAAGTTCTGCATATTCAAAGGCGCGCTGCGCTTTGCTTTTGCGGAACCAAGTGTAAATGAGGCAGTTTATGAGGGCAGGTCTTTTGTATTTCTTGATTACGAAGTCCTTGTCTCCGAACCGCACTCTTTCGACTGTGTTCCTTCGGTTACAATAAACCTCTTCCCGTTCATATTCTTCCGATGGGATGGCTCGGATATAACTCTCGTAGGCGGCATAGTGCGGATGAATATGTACCTTCATTGCTTTTATTTACATTTTACTTCTTTTGAACGGTGCAAAGATAGTGCAAACCGAAAGCAGAACAAAATGAACTTGTTCATTTTTTATTTTGAGGTGCCGCCTATCTTTGCTTTTGAGCAAAGATAATCAAAATGTATCATCTGGTCGGAAATATCGTATGCTTTTTTGGCGAACTCGGCTTCTGCCGGGGTGGGCTCTTCACCTACCACCTCCATTTGGGGGCTGATGGCGAATCCTTTCTTGCATGGGTCGAGGATGCTTTGGCCCAATCCGCTCCAGTAGTAATCATCCAGTTGGAGCAGGTTCAGCAGGGTGGGGTACATGTCGATTTGTCCCATCACTTTATCATAACGCATGCCTACCGGAGAGTTTACTATGATGAAAGGGGTGAATGTCTTGTCGGATACGATGCCCTTGCCACCGGGGGCGTTGCACAATTCTTCACGGTAGGTAGCCAGTCCTTCGTGGTCACCGGTGATGACGATAAGGGTCTCGTCGTATTGTGGGAGTGTTTTCAGGTACTCCACGAATTTTCCTATCGCCTTGTCCGTATAGCGTGCGGTGGTCATGTAGTCATTCATTTTCTGTGGAATGGCCGGAGAGAAATGAATCTCTTTCAATTCTTCAGGCAATTTGAAGGGAGCATGGCCGGAGTAGGTCACCAGCTGCATGTAAACATTCTCCCCCTTCTTCCAGATTTCCCCCTTCTCTATTTTTTGGCTGCATTGCGCCAGGAAGGAGCCGTCTCCGGTACGTTTGTGCGTGCCAAAGGCTTCTGTCAGTTCAAAGTCATGATAGGCAATGATGGTGTCGGTCCCGAAACTGTAGGCTATGACGCCTTGGTTCCAGGTCGATACTTTATCAATGGTCAGGAGGTAGTTGCGCGAGTTCTTCTGCTGATGCATGGCTTTTTGCAGGGTTCCGTAGGTGTGGTCCGGATATTGGCTGCTGTATGTGCCGCTGTTGATAGGCAGCATACCGGCGCAAAGCAACAGCTGTGCATCAATGGAGCGCCCTCCTTTCACTTGCGTCAGCACGTGGGGAGCGTATAAGGTGGTGGAGTCTTGCAGCAGTTTGTTGAGATATGGGGTAATCTCTTGCCCTTCCACTTCCCTTTCGAGTACCCAGCTTTCCAAAGATTCTGCCAGGATGACGATGCAGTTGTTGCGGATTCCGATACGTCCGGTCAAAGGGTGATGGCCGGGTTTCTGGTTCAGCCACTCCTTTATCTCTTGCTGTATCTGTGGGGTGGCCTCCTGCTTTTGGTTGATGAGGTCATAGCATAGGCTTCCGAAGACGGTATACATGGAAGTGGTGCTTGCACACAGATAGGCTTTCTGGCGGACGGTGTTGTATGCTTCCTTGAATCCTCCTTTTGCCAGGGTGGTGATGGCAAACAGCAGGATACCGATTCCCAAAGCTCCTCCGTAATACTTGTATGATGTTCTTCCGGCGGTATTTCTTTTGTAATGCCAATAAAGGGGGATACTGGCAATGGTAGATAGAGGGAAGAAGATGTCGTACCAGCGGAAGGAGTCGTAAATGCTTCCGGTGAAATCGGCGAGGTTTCCAGAAAGTCCATAGCTGTTAAGTGGGATGGCAGTATAGTAGGTGCGGAAATACATCAGGTTGACAATCAGTAGTATATCCAGCAAAAGCATGATGACTATCTCTGTTTTCCAGAGCCGGAAGAACTTATAGGGGACGAGAAGTACGAGGGTGGCTATTATTTTGGTCGCATAAAATTCGATGGTAGAGAATGAAGCGAATGTGGTGGGTATGCTCCAGATGAAATCGAATAGCAGGAATTTGAAAAAAATGGTGATTCCGAACAAAAGAGTCACTTTATCTGTTGCCCCTTGTTGGCTGTTGGAGCAATGAAAAAGATTTCTTCTCATAAAATAGTATTTTTAAAATATTGGGGTGCAAAGATAGATATTTTAGAGAAGAAAAAGCTTCATAAACAGTAACTTTTGGAGAAAAGTTGATAAAAGTCATTTTTTTTTCTGGATTGATGCAGTATATGCAGAATTCTTGTATTTACTTTGCAGACGTTTAAAGCAAAGAAAGCAAAACTGTTACAAACTAAGGGCTGGATTTTATTGTTCTATTGGTAATTTGAGGTGACGATTGTGTCGTTGCCGTGATATTTTGAGTGTATGAAGAAGCATTATTTATTTTTCGTTTCGGTAGCCTATTCCTATCCTATACTTCGCCCGCTTCAGGACGAAATCAGGCGTAGAGGAGACGATGTTGCATGGTTTATCGAGCCAGACTGCCCGGTTCTGTTGGCCCAGGATGAGAGGTGGCTTCAATCCGTCCAGGAAGTGATGGATTATCAGCCTATTGCTGTTTTTGCACCGGGTAATTATATTTATGATTTCTTCCCGGGAGTGAAAGTTTCCCTTTTCCATGGCTACCCCATCAATAAGCGTGGCGATGAAAAGGATGACCATTTTTCTGTTCGCGGATGGTTCGATGTCTATTGCACACAAGGAGAAACGAGCACTCTTCCTTTCAAGGAGCTTGAGAGGAAATACGGCTTCTTTAAGGTATACGAAACTGGCTGGTGCAAGGCGGATACTTTCGTGAAGGAACGTGCACATACTCCTCATAATGCACGTCCGGTAGTTTTGTACTCTTCTACGTTTACAAAAAATATAACTTCTGCTCCTCATCTGTTTGATACCATCAAGAGACTGGTGCGCGAGAAGAACTGGGATTGGATTATCTCGTTCCATCCGAAATTTTCGGATATGGAAGTCCTCAAGAAATACAAGGAACTGGCTGCTTCCTGCCCCAATATTACTTTCCACGAGAGTGGACTTGTGGATGCCAAGCTGCTGAACAGTGCAGATGTACTGTTGTCCGATGCTTCGTCTGTGATTGTTGAGGCGATGATGTTGGACAAACCGGTTGTGACTTATTGCAACACCATGCCAGGAGCTCATTTGCTGAATGTCACTGAGACGGATGCTGTAGAAGGAGCTATCGAAAAAGCCATTTCCCGTCCGGCAGAACTGATGGAGCGGATGCGTGCTTATGTGCACAAACATGAAGCCCATCTGGACGGTGAGTCCTCTTCACGGGTACTGGATGCCGTAAACAACTACATCTGGTATTTTCAAGGTAAGACCAGAACCAAGCCCTGGAATCTGGTGCGTAAGTTTAAATTGCGATGGCGGGTGGGCTATCCGTTGATGGCCACTTTGCGGTTGTGGTAATTGTCATAGCTTATGGAGAACACTGAGACACTACCTCTGATAAGTATTATTGTACCGGTCTATAATGTAAAGAATTACTTGGAAAAATGCCTGCAATCCATTTGCGGGCAGACTTATAAGAATCTGGAAATAATATTGATTGATGACGGCTCTTCCGATGGTTCGGGAGAGCTTTGTGATTTATTTGCCCAAAGGGATGGACGGATAAGAGTTCTCCATCAGGCAAATGCAGGTCAGAGTGCAGCCAGGAATAGAGGTTTGGCGGTAGCTCAAGGTGAATTCCTTGGTTTCGTGGATAGCGATGACTGGATTGAGCCGGATATGTACGAATTCTTGTATCGTTTGCTGAAAGAGAATGAAGCGGATATATCTATTTGTTCGCACTACCGGGACAAGGGAGGTAAGAGCGTGTCTAAATATACTTCCGGAGAACGGTTCGTGTTTACTCGCGATGAAGGTATGCGTGCGTTGGCAATAGACAAGCATGTCCGAAACTATATGGTAGATAAACTATTCAGACGCAGTCTGTTTGCAGGTATCGTCTTTCCGGTGAACCGTGTTTTCGAGGATATGGCTATTTGTTACCGGGTGTTTTATGGAGCAGAAAAGTTGGTGATGCAAGACACTCCTAAATATCATTATATGATACGGGAAGGGAGTACGATGCAGAGCAAGTACAATCCCCGGAAAGAATATCAATTATTTCTGGCTGTATGTGAGCAAAACGATTTTATCCTTGCGAAGGGTATTTGGGATAGAACTCCTGTGTTTGTTATTCAGCGTGGATTACATTTGATAGACCATATTCAACTAATGGAACGTTCTTCTGTGACGGAAGATCTTATGAATAAGGTACTTCCAGTAATGCACAAGTATGATGAGCTGGGGTGGCAGCAAATTGGAATATCTTGTACAATAAAGCGGTGGATGATTTATAATCATTTATCTTTGTATCGTGATATATATCGTTTTTTTAGATTGATGTTTAAATCGAAACGACATCGTTTTTGAGAAAAGTAGCTATGAATCAAAGTCCATTAGTAAGTGTCATCATTCCTAATTATAATTATGCGCGTTTTTTAAAACAGCGTATGAACTCTATATTACATCAAACTTATACGAATTTTGAAATAATCTTATTAGATGATGCTTCTACCGATGAGAGCTTTGAGATTATAGACCAATATAAGAATCACCCCCAAATCTCTCATGTTGAAATAAATAGGAGTAATTCTGGTACTCCTTTTTTGCAGTGGAAAAAAGGACTTTCATTGGCTCGTGGCAAATATGTATGGATTGCAGAAAGTGACGATTATGCCGATCTCTCTTTTTTGGCTACTACTGTCCCCTTGATGGAAAAAAATACAGAAGCTGCTTTATGCTTTGTAGGAAGCTATTGTGTTGACGAAGAAGGAAATGAACTGAACTTGGATCACAATAGGTGGGGAAAGAGACAGCTTTCTTGTAAAGAAGGATATAGGATATTTAATAGCTCTGATTATGTTTTACGTAATTTGTATTGGAGGTGTTATATATTCAACTCCAGCGGTGTACTTTTTAGACGCGATTTATCAGAAACGATAGATGGGAGGGAATGGTCCTCGATGAAATCGAGTGGCGATTGGCTGTTTTGGACTGAAATGGCTGGTATGGGAAAAGTGATTGAGGTTTATAAGAAGTTGAATTACTTCCGTTCTCACCGCTCTACTTCTGCCCAAGCAAGAAGGTCGGGCATTGCATGGGAAGAAGATTTCACAGTGATTAGTAAGATTGAACAAAAATATCCACAAATTACTTCTTATAGAAAGATGCTCCGTCGCGGTATCTTCTATAAGAAGATAAAACGTGCCCAGTTTGACCGGAATATTAAGCAAGGTTTATTTGAAAAGCTGGAAGATGTGTTACATGGAGGATATAAATCATATCTGATAGAGAGATTAAATAAATATTTGAGTTCCTTAGTCCCTTGTCTGCCAACTGAGCAACGAGACAGATTATAAGCACTATACATAAGTAATATGAAAAAAATCCTTTTTATTATCCCTTATATTCCTTACCCTCTAAATTCAGGAGGGAATCAGGCTTTTTTTAATATGGTGGACTATATCCGCCATAAAATGTCTGTTTCTATCTTGCTTTATCCTGTAACAGATTCTCAAAAAAAAAGTGTTGAGCGTTTAAAGGAAATATGGGAGAATGTCACATTTTATATTTTCACCAAAGAAGATGGGATGAACAGTCTTAAAGTAAAACATCTCTTTTATTACAGGTGGTTAGATAAGATGAAAGACTCTATTATACGCAAGATGAAACGGCAATTTACCTTTTCAGAGAATGGAATAATTGATTGGGTGCGTAAAAAATCAACTCTGCATACTTCAGTGTTTTCTTCCTTTGATGCTGGCTATATAAATTATGTAACTCATATTTCTCAATTTGGATTTGATATCATTCAAGTGGAATTTTATGAATTAATATCTTTGGGATATATTTTGCCACAGAATGTACAGACTATTTTTCTGCACCATGAACTACGTTATATTCATAATGAAAACGAGATTGCTTTATTTAAGAAAGTAACAGGGGAAGATTTTATGTCTCTACAAGTAGCAAAAGACTTTGAACGTTGTGCATTGCAACGTTTTAAGCATGTTATTGTGTTGACTGATGTTGATTATCGGATATTAAAGGACTTTGTTGGAAATGGTGACCATATTTATGTTTCTCCGGCAGTTGTTCAGGAAGCAAAAAGTGCGGAAGTTGCTTCCCTTCCTGTAGCTACTAATAGATTGACATTTTGGGGAAGTGGAAACCATTGTCCCAATTTAGATGCTGTTGCCTGGTTTTGTAATGAAATAGCCCCTTGTTTGCGAAATGCGGGGGTGTCTTTTAAATTTCAAGTGATTGGGACGTGGAACTGTTCATTAATGCAAGAATTACGTACAGTGTGTCCTGAAATGGAGTTGATAGGTTATGTAGATGATTTACATGCTTTTGTTAGCGGTAGTATTGCATTGGTTCCCATTCGTATAGGTAGTGGTATGAGAATGAAGATATTGGATGCGGTATTTGCTAAAGTTCCGTTTGTAACAACAGCCAAGGGTGTTGAAGGTCTTGATTTCCGTAATGAAGAAGAATGCTTGATAGCTGATACAGCAAGTGATTTTGCCGCTGAGATTGTAAGGCTAATGAACGATTCTGGGTTGCAGACTAAGTTAATAGAACAGGCAGGATATAGATTACAACAATTATATAAGCCACAGGAAATGTTGGATAGAAGATTGCAAATTTATAATCAGATTTTATAAATTATATAGATGTTATGAAAAAGATCCTTTATATTATTCCTTATGTTCCTTATCCTTTGACATCTGGGGGGAACCAAGCTTTTTTTCACATGATAGACTATCTTCGTGATAAGATGGATATTTCTATATTGCTCTATCCGATAAATAAGGCGCAGGAATCGGATGTAGAGGAATTGAAGAAGTTATGGGATAATGTAGATTTTTATGTGTTTACAGAATCAATGAAGGACCCGGAAGTGCGTAATCCATTTTATTATAAATGGTTAAAGAAAGCGAGGCTGTCTGTTAAGAGAAAAATGAGACGGCAGTTGCTTGTTGAAGATAAATGGGATATTGCACGCAACAGGTCTACTTTATTTGTTTCTAATTTTAAGCCACTCCATAAAAAGTATGTACGGTTTATTTCGAAAGTAGTAAAGCAGGGATTTGATATTATTCAAGTTGAATTTTATGAGTTAATCTCGTTAGGATATCTGCTTCCAGAAGATGTGCAGACTGTATTTGTACATCATGAGTTAAGATATGTCCGTAATGAAAATGAAATGCTTCTTTTCAATCAAGTGAATGATGAAGAACGTATGCTGTTCAGGATAGCGAAAAATTTTGAACGTTCTGCGTTACAGAGTTTTAAACACATAATTGCACTAACAGAAACGGATCGTCAATTATTGACAGGTTTTGTTGGTAGAGAAAAACGTATCTACGCTTCTCCGGCAGTAGTGCAGATGATTGCTGGTGAGGAAGGCAAGTTTGTCCCTGCTACCCGTCGTTTAACTTTTATCGGTAGTGAGGATCATTATCCAAATTTGGATGCGGTGATGTGGTTCTGTAAGGAAATCGCCCCGCGTTTACGTAAGAAAGGGGGTAGCTTTGCTTTTCAAGTAATTGGCAAATGGCATACAGTCTATGCAAAAAAACTATCGGATTCTTGTCCGGAGCTGGAGTTTGTAGGATATATAGAGGATTTGCATGCTTTCTTGCAGGGAAGTGTGAGTGTGGTTCCGGTTCGTATAGGTAGTGGTATGCGTATGAAAATTTTGGATGCTATTTCTTCAAAGATACCTGTTGTAACTACTACCAAAGGAGTGGAAGGTATTGACCTTCGTGATGGAGAAGAATGTTTGAAGGCTGATAGTGCAGATGAATTTGTAGACACAATAATACGTTTGTTGGGCGATGTGAACTTGCAAGAAAAATTGGTCAACCAAGCTGATTATAGATTACGGCAGCTATACAATCCGCAGAAAATGCTGGATAGAAGATTGGAAATCTATAATCAGATATTGGCTGATAAAGGTTAGGCTGGTGCGATAACTTTATTTGTTTAAGGCTGATACATGCTCTATGCAGCTAATCAGCCTTTGCATAATTAAATCCCAGTTGTAATTCTTTTGTACATAATTGAATCCCTTTTCCCCCATTTCAATTCTTAATGCGTCAGAAGAGTCTATTTTGTACAGTTGTTTTATAAATTCTTGTTCATTGGAATAAGCTAATGCGGCATGACCGCTTTTCTTACAATGTTCTTTCATTACATTGCAGAGTCCATTAACCAACATGGGCTTTTTTAAACTCATTGTTTCAAGTAGGATGAGTGACAAACTCTCAAATTTAGATGGATTGATTACTATCTTGGCATGTTCTATGATAGATGTTTTCTCATGCTCATCTACAAAACCGGTATAAATGATGTCTGGATGTTCGTATATTTCACAAAAGATGCCTCCTACAAGCACAAATTTTAGATTTGAGGTCTTGTATGCCTGTTTATATGCTATGAAATAGTCAAATATCTTTTGCACTTTATCACGGTCTACTCGACCTACGTATAGTAAATATTCAGGTGGGAGGTGGTATTTATTTGCCGTTGTCTCCCAATTTGCGGGTGTTGCTACTTCACAACCTACACTGATGATGCCATGTGGAGACATGAAAGGACCGAAAATCCCTTCAGCCAGTTTTTCTTCAGCACGAGTATTGAAGCCAATATATGCAACTTTAGTGAATACTTTTGTAAGAACAGAACGGAATGCTGCCCTTTGGTAATGCATTGTGGGAATAACGATTGTTTTCTTGGGTGCATACAGGGCTGTATAGAATACAGGAGGGTAGTCTATTGTAATTGGGATTAACACCTGATAATTATCTTTGTTATCTTTGATAAAAGAGAGTAGAGAAGGAGAGTAGAACACACTACTTTCGTATTCCTTGATTTCCCATTTCTCCCGATATGTCCATATCGGGCAAAACAAGGAAGCAAGAGAAAGCAAGCGAAGTTTATATAATGGTTTACGGAGCTTTACTGATTTTCGTGCTTTTCTTCCATAATAATGTACCTTCTCCTTGTCAATGGGAGCTGCTTTAAATCTGCGTACAAGTACCCCGTTGATAACTTCATTTCCTTCGGCATATTCGTTCTCTCCGGTTTTGTAATTCTTCACGCAAGTAGTTAGAACCTCTACTTGATAATTGTTTGTTAACCTCTCGGCAAGCATTTTACAATGGTACTCTGCTCCTCCATTGATATCTTCTCCGTACCGAACAACTACAAATGCTATTTTATTCATTTCTTTTGCTTTCTGATTTTGTTTATCATATATAACTTCCAACGTAAATATTGCAAATAGTTATGTTTGATACTATTGGACTGCTTTAGGGCTCTGTATAGTTCCTTTTGGCTGGTACAGTCTGTTAGAGTTAATATGTCGGATATAATAAGTTTAAGCCTTCGTTTGGTATGTAATGGGCAAGGCTCTTTTCGTTGTTTGTAATAGTCCTCAAGCCAGTTGAAGAATGCGATACTTGCATAAGTCCTTCTTATCTTTAGTTGAGTATCAGGGTTAGCCGAAACATTGACTCCGCTATTGCGCCAAAGTATTTTTGAAAAAGGGATGGTATATATGCCTTTGTCTTTGGCACTGGCTATGACGGTTGCATTGTCTGACCGATAAGCTAAATCAAAGTTAATGAATCCGCCTGAGGCATAAAAGTGTTGAGTCTTGAATATGAATTCAGGCATTCGGGCATCAATTCTATTTGTGTACAGCATATATAAAAAGTTGTCTGCGGACAAGACAGAAGGATATGGGGGGCATTCGGATGTTACTTCTCCTTTGGCATTTATAAGGTTGATGTCAAAGTGAAAAACATCGAAATCGCCATTTGTTTGAAGACTTTTATAGAAATTCTCAACACATGTGGGTTCCATAATGTCATCATCAGAAAAGAGACAAAAAAAGTCCTCGTCTTGTATCATACTAAGACAGCGGTTCCATTGCAGTACTAAATCTGTACTGCCTAAATTTGTAGGAAAACGCTTGTAGATGATGTTTAGCTGATTAGAATATTCAGAGACTATTTTTTCTAAGTTATAAGGGCTATTGTCATCACCTATATAAACAGTAAAATTTTTATTAGTCTGTTGAGCGAGAGATTCTAGAGTCTTATTAAAAAATGCATCCTTGTAAGCAGGAATAATGATTGCTAACTTGTTTGCCATACATCAAATTTAATTCAAATAAAACTATTTATGCAAAGGTATTATAATAAATGAAGTATTGCAAGCGTTTTGATCGTTTGTTATAATTAATGTTGTTAAAGATTGATTGTCCCTTGATTTTTTTATCATAGTAAATAGAATCTGAACGTAAGCGGAGATGTTCTTTTACCTAACTATGACCACATTCTGAACACTGCAAGGGGAGGATTGTTCCTGAGATAAAGAAACTGGTGTTGACAGTGAGAAGTCAAATGTTGAAAATATCTAGAAAGGTTTTGGAGTTGTAAACAGATGTGAATCTTTATTGTAGATAGGAGGAAGGAATAATAGTATAGAGGAAGGTTTAAGTCTTTCGTGCTCCTTTGGGGAGACCAGTGTGCCCATATCAAGATAAGTGCCTTGTGTTATCTGAGATAATTCCTTTTCGGCTTTGATACCGATGTTCCTACTGTTTAAACTATTGATAGAAAAATCACAGAAATTCATATTTGCCATCATTCCACCATTTGAAGGCTTTTTGCGTGTAAATACTCATAGCATTGATTATGAGTGAAGCGAATAATTCTAAAATTCTTCTTCTGTTGTTTATTCGTGTGCATTATATATCTGTCATTCTTTGTATACAAAGAATGACAGATATATAAGATTGTTAAATATTAAATGTAGGCATTGAGTGATGGAATACTGTTATTAAGGTCTGATTACATATCCATCAATGCCTCCATACTGTTCACCCCATTCAGCTTGAGCATATTGTACTGTTGCATAATCGGTAGTATACCATGTATCTTTTGTATGTGTACTTTTTAGACGATAAAGGGGAATGGTGTTTGGTTGTTCGCTTGAGTATAGATATCCATCAATGCCTCCATACTGTTCACCCCATTTATTAATGGCATATTGAACACTAGCATAGTCGAATGTGTACCAAGTGTCTTTTGTGTGTGTACTTTTAAGTCGGTACATAGGTCTAGCATTAGGTGAAGGTTCTGCTAAGACGAAGCCTAAGATTCCCTGACACTCATCCCCAAATTGACTGTTGGCATAATTCACATCATCTTGTGAAAAGACCCACCAAGAATCTTTTGTGTGTGTACTTTTTAGTTGAAACATTGGTTTTATCTTTATAATAGGAGTTATTTTGCTATTGATATATTTTAGAACAGCATCTTTGATTTGCTGTTTTTTTATAGGGTCTTTGATGAAATCATAGATTGGGTAGGTTCTGTTGAAGTTGACTTCTGTTAGTACACAATGTGTGTTGTCAACGGATTGCTGCCATCCGCTGAGGCTGAAAGTATGGTTATAAACTCCATCTGATGTAATTGTTACTTGATGACCATCATGTTGACCGCCGTACATGTTGATTTTACATGACCAATTACTATTTTTTCTTTGGTATTGTTCTACGACTTCTTTGGAAGAACTGCCGGAGAATGACAATCCGACTCCTCCTACCGCGAATGTGGCACCGGCTGTAGCAATGTTTTTCTTGGATTCTGTTTTCAAGTTGTCGGTGATTGTGGATTTATAGAAAGCTGATAAACGTCCTCCAACATTAAAGTCTATGAGCACGTGTGTACCGAACTCTTTTATAATGGCATCTGCTGAGGCTGTTGCAAGTTTGTTTTTGAAATAAGTTGTTAGATAGTTTGCTAAAGAATCTGGCTCACTATAGAGGTTGTATTGCTCTAATTGTTTGATTTGGTCAATTCGAATATAGGTTTCTTTGGTAGTAACGTAGTTCTTGTTAACGGTTTGTCCTTCAAATGAGGCAGAGAAAGCATAAGGAATATCTCCTTTATCAAGTTCGCTTTTTTTTACTTTTTCAGCAACAGAACCTGAAAATTTGTTGTTTCGTATGATTTCTTTTGAATACATCATGTAGTCATCTCCACCATATACATGATCTTGGATTTCACCGATATATTCAACTTTGTATAATTTTGGATTTCTTTGGACGAATTTGTCAATGTCCAGCACAGCATATTTTATGGCTTGCCTGGAGAGGTATTCTTCTGTTATGTCATAGCCATAACCCAATACTTGATACTTGCCATCGCCCATTGACCTGGTTGTTGGCATTTGTTGGTTTTCTTGAATAAGCTGTTCGTCAAAAGTGTTGGTGCAGCTAATGGCGAATATTCCCATGGAAATGATGGGAATAAAGAGAAAATGTCTTTTCTTCATAATTTTGATAATTAATTTAGTTTTCTTTTTGAAAGAACTGGGTTAACGCGTATTTAGTCCTTCCAATCGGTTCGTTTTATAGATTGGTAATATATATTATTTCCTTGTCAGTTGGATGTTTCTATAGTGTGAAGTTGCCATACAAGAATACTCCATCGGATTCTATTTGGATAAAATAGTTGCTGCAAGATTCTTTATCTAGGTTGATGCTGATATTTGTTGGTGCATCGCATGCTTCTGCATAGACGGTTTCACCGGTTGATTCATTGATGAGGAGGATGGTGACAGTGGATAATACCTCGTTGAAGTCGACACATACCGTATTATTATATAGGTAGGCGTTGGCGGTTTGAATGATACTACGAGATACAGGGGTATCTCCTTTACTAGTCGGATTTTTTCTTTTTGCTTGGATTAGGGCGATTTCTGTAAAAGGATTGTTCTCTTTTTGTGCGTATGTCACAATATTGCTTAAAAAGAATGCCGCAATTAAGATAGACAATAGTTTCTTCATCATTATACATTTTTTTTGATTATTGATGGCACAAAGGTCGGCTTAATGCGGCAGGATAAGTGTATAATATTGTATAATTTCGGTGTATAATGGCGTATAATATTGTATAATTGTTGTACTTGCTAATGATTGTTATGATTGGCAAGATGATTAGAGATTCCTTTTTAAAGCTTCCTTAAGAGATATCTCTTTGTGTGCAAAGCCCATTTTGTTTTCTAATATGCGGTCTGCTTTTTTGTAAATAGTATCTCGTTCGCAGCTCAATATATGGCAAAAGTGGCTTATCGGGAGGTTTGTCAGGTACAGACAACATAAGTAGATTTCGTCTTCCGTCAAGTGATATCTTGATTGTAGTTCTTGGGCAATATTATTCCAACATCTATCGGTTTCTGCAATTAGTTGTAGCCGGTCACCTTGATGCATTATTTCTGATTCTGCCTTTTCTTTATGAGAGCGGATGATTAGAATCATCTTGTCGTATACTTCAGATTGTTCGAACAGAACAAGTCCTGCCTTATATAGTATTTCTTTTTCGGTTCGGTTATTGGGCTTTTGCTTTCTTTTCTTATAGGATAGGATGATTACAGCTACAATGAGGGTTAATGTGATTATTGATATACCTATGATACAGTAATGGGTGTATTTGCTGATTATGTTTTGCTTGTTGCTTGGCATCTCTTGTCCCATACAGACAATGGCATCGGGCTGTCTGGACTTCTGCATGCTGTCCAAATAGGCAGAGTAGTTACGTTCCATCTCTAAGGAAGTGGCTAAGTCTCCTTGCTCTTTGGCTATGTCTGCCAGATACATGTAAGCCCCGGCTTTGGTAGCATAGTCTGTTGTGGAAAGGGATTTTTGTAGGTAGTAGCGGGCAGAATCATATTGCAATATTAGGTAATATGCGCTTCCAAGTAGTTCGAAAGCTTTGTAGCATGTTGTGCGGTCTTTCTGTACGCCAAGATTCTGTTTGGCGAATTCTATAGCTTTCTCTCCGTTTTCCATCCAGTTGTATAGTTGGCATAGTGAGGAGAACACATTTTCTTTTAATTGTATGTTGGACTGTTTTTGGACGATAGCGAGTGCCTTCAACATCATTTTTTCGGCTTCGGGATAGAATTCCTCTCCTTTTTCCATTCGGATGAGTCCTTGTCGTGACAGAATTTCTGCTTGAAGAACAGAATCCTTTAATTGAATGCCTATTTGCATTGCCAACAGATAGATGGAATCGGCTTGTGTGTTCAGGCCTTGTTCATAATACAGATGACCTATGTTTAGGTATATAAGACTTAACAGACGTCTTTTCCCTGCTTTTTCAGCCAAGGGCTCTGCTATGAGAAATTGGGTCATAGCTTCCTTTTTCTTCTGTGAATCCCGGTAGACGCAACCGGAATAATAATAGGCTCTTGCTTGTTTTTCTGTATCGTTAGTGCCGTTATAATAGGTTAGAGCAAATTGTATCAAGGAGTCTTCCGTCTGGATAATGAAATTTTTGTCTTTCGCTTCCGTCATCAGTAAGGCGTAATAGGCGCTGTCGGCCTGGGTTTGCAGGCAGTTTGCAGGGAATGTTTTAAGTATTAGTAGGGCGGTGTCCGGTCTCGGGGTGATGAGGGAGTCTATTTCAACCAGATGTTTATTATGGTCTGTCCGGTTATTGCAGGCTACGGACAGAAGGATGATAAGGACAGATAGGGTTGTAATAACTGCTTTCTTCATATTGTGCAATAAGTTCTCGATTAAGTCGGGTGCAAAGGTACTTTTATTTTGCCAAAGATATTGAGGAACATTGACTTTAAGTGTATGAAAAAGATTATTTTCACAGCCCATTATGTATGTTATCATGATTAGTTTAATGAGAGAATTGTGTAATCGTAGATACTAACTTACATACATATAAGAGTACCGCTCTACCTCTTTTCAATGAAGGGGTTATAGGCATTTAGGCAGAAATAACCTGAAACCCTTTTCCATTCCCCTGTTTTCTTGTATCTTTGCGACCTCATAATTCACTTAACTACAAGCAATGAAGGAATTCCTACAACTGATGCGGCGCTTTGTGTCGCCTTACAAGAGATATATCGGTTGGGCAATCGTGCTCAATGTACTGTCTGCCATATTCAACGTATTCTCATTTACATTGTTGATTCCTATTCTCAATATCCTCTTCAAAACGGGGGAGAATACCAAAGTATACGAGTACATGGAGTGGGGGAGCGAAGGCATCAAGGAAGTGGCGGTGAACAATTTCTATTACTACGTCACCCAGATGATTGAGCTACACGGGCCACAGATGACATTGCTGTTCATGGGGCTTTTCCTTGCTTTCATGACCATGCTGAAGACTTCCTGCTATTTCGGCTCTTCTGCCATAATGATTCCCCTTCGTACGGGAGTGGTACGCGATATCCGCGTGATGGTCTATTCCAAAGTGATGCACTTGCCGCTCGGCTTTTTCTCTGAAGAAAGGAAAGGGGACATCATTGCACGTATGAGCGGTGACGTAGGCGAAATTGAAAACTCCATTACCAGCTCACTGGATATGCTGCTCAAGAATCCTATCCTGATTCTGCTTTATTTTTCCACTCTGATTGTAACCAGCTGGCAGCTGACTCTGTTTACTGTCCTGGTATTGCCGGGTATGGGCTGGCTGATGGGAAAAGTCGGCAAGAAACTGAAGCGTAAGTCGTTGGAAGCCCAAGGGAAATGGAGCGATACCATGTCGCAACTGGAAGAAACGCTTGGTGGCCTGCGTATAATCAAGGCTTTCATAGCCGAAGACAAGATGGTGGACCGTTTTAAGCAATGCAGCGACGAACTGCGTGATGCCACCAACAAGGTAGCCATCCGTCAGTCGTTGGCACATCCGATGAGTGAATTTCTCGGTACGCTGCTCATTGTATTGGTACTGTGGTTCGGTGGTCTGCTCATTCTGGGCGATGGCACTTCCATGGAAGCATCAACGTTTATCTTCTATATGGTGATTCTGTACAGTATCATCAATCCGTTGAAAGACTTTGCAAAGGCAGGATACAACATTCCAAAGGGTCTGGCATCCATGGAACGTGTGGACAAAATACTGAAAGCCGAGAACCCCATTAAGGAACCGGTAAACCCGTTGCCGCTGCACGGGATGAATGACCGGATTGAATTTAAGGACCTCTCCTTCAGTTACGACGGCAAGCGCGAAGTGTTGAAGCACGTCAATCTGATGGTGCCCAAAGGACAGACCATTGCACTTGTCGGCCAGTCCGGCTCCGGCAAATCTACATTGGTGGATTTGCTGCCGCGCTATCACGATGTGCAGTTAGGTGAGATTACAATTGACGGTGTGAATATTAAGAATTTTCGCATCCACGACTTGCGTGCGTTGATAGGAAACGTGAACCAAGAGGCCATTCTGTTCAATGACACCTTCTTCAACAACATTGCCTTCGGTGTGGAAAATGCAACTATGGAGCAGGTGGTCGAAGCGGCAAAGATTGCCAATGCTCACGACTTCATCATGGAGACCGAACTCGGTTATCAGACCAACATTGGCGACCGTGGCGGCAAGCTTTCCGGCGGACAGCGCCAGCGTATCAGTATTGCCCGTGCCATCTTGAAGAATCCGCCTATCCTGATACTCGATGAGGCCACCTCAGCACTCGATACCGAAAGCGAACGACTGGTGCAGGAGGCTCTGGAACGGCTAATGAAGACCCGTACCACGATTGCCATCGCCCACCGCCTTTCCACCATCAAGAATGCGGATGAGATTTGTGTACTCTATGAAGGTGAAATCGTGGAACGTGGTAAGCACGAGGAACTTCTCGAGAAGAACGGCTATTATAAGAGACTGAATGATATGCAGTCTCTCTCATAGAAATAAAATTCTGCGTACTTTGCTTCCACCCGCTTGTGCTAGGCTGTTATGACTAAATAGGAAGTTAATTTCCTGCAAACAGCCTATTAATTCTTCTTTCTCTTCTATATTTCTTACGCAGAAGCTATGATGTAGGTGGGTGTTGGCGGCTGCCGGCAGAGTGTTTCACGGCTGTTAGGCGATGATGAATAAAGGGTGTTCTTTTACCTTTTACGCTTTTTTAATATCCGCTTACTTCCATTCTATCACTAATTATCCTATTTTTGCAAAGAACACATACATAAACATTGCAAATGCCATGAAAAAATTATATCCAACGTCTACGACGACAGCTACTATGACTATCAGTTCAAGTACTCTTAATCATGTAATTCAATCGACCCCGATAATACTATAACTGTAAATATTTAATATTCGCCTACCATGAAAATAAAAGTTGGTTTGATAGGGTTCGGCAGAATGGGGCAAATGTATTGGGAGGAAATGCAGAAAAGCGGTCGATGGGACATCGCATATATCTGCGATACCGATCCGGCCTCCCGAGAATTGGCAAGAAACCTTTCCCCTTCATCCAGAATCATATCCGATGAACAAGAAATCTTTGATGACCAGAGTGTAGAAGCTGTTGGTCTTTTTGCATTGGCAAATTCCAGAAAAGAACAAATAGAGAAAGCTGTCCGGAGCAATAAGCACATCCTGACGGAGAAACCCATTGCCGATACCATTGACAAGGAATGGGAAATTGTGGACTTGATTGAAAAGTATGACCGCATTGCCGCTGTCAATCTTTATCTGCGCAACTCCTGGTATCACCAGGCTATGAAGCAGTTTATCGATGAAGGTGAGATTGGCGAACTGGCCATCTTGCGCATCTGCCACATGACTCCGGGATTGGCGCCGGGCGAGGGACACGAATATGAGGGCCCTGCCTACCACGACTGCGGCATGCACTACATAGACATTGCCCGCTGGTATGCCGATAGTGAATACAAGAGCTGGCATGCCCAAGGCATGCGGATGTGGGACTACAAGGACCCTTGGTGGGTACAGTGCCACGGTACGTTCGAGAACGGCATCGCCTTCGATGTCACACAAGGATTCGTCTACGGACAACTCTCCAGAAACCAAACTCATAATGCATATACGGACATTATCGGTACAAAAGGTATCGTGCGCATGACGCATGATTTCCGGACTGCCGTGGTGGAGCTTCATGGCGTGAACCGTACGCTTCGCCTGGAGAAGCCGTTTGGCGGGAAGAACCTGGATAAGCTATGCAATATTATGGCCGACTCCATCGAGAGCGGGAAACGCGATCCGAGATTGCCGCAGATGCGAGACTCGGCCATTGCTTCCCAATACGGATGGACCTTCCTGGAGGATGCGCGCCGCCACGACCTGCCCGGCATAGGCGACTTGCAGACGCTGGAGGAAATCAGGGAGCGCCGGAGGCATATGAAAGAAGGTTACGGACTGCTCCGTCCGAAGAAGACGGTAGTCTGATGCCTACTTTAATTCAGGATTGTTTTAAAACTCATTATATTAACCGATTTTAAAATCTAAAGAACCATGTCGAAATTTACAAGAAGAGAATTTCTTAAGACCGGAGGTTTAGCTTTGGCGGGTCTTACCATTGCTCCAAGCAGCATTTTGGGTAAGAGCCACGGACACGTACCTCCCAGTGACCGTTTGAACATTGCTGCCGTAGGTATCGGTGGTATGGGACACACTAACATTAATCATGTGAAGGCTACGGAAAATATCGTGGCGCTTTGCGACGTAGACTGGCGCTACGCGAAAGGCGTGTTCGATGAGCTTCCCAATGCGAAGAAGTATTGGGACTATCGTAAGATGTACGATGAGATGGGCAAGGACATCGATGCCGTTATCATCGCTACTGCCGACCATACACATGCCATCATCACTGCTGATGCCATGACGATGGGCAAACACGTATATTGCCAGAAGCCGTTGACGCACTCTGTATACGAGTCCCGTCTGCTTACCCGCCTGGCTGCTTCTACGGGTGTAGTTACCCAGATGGGTAACCAAGGTTCCTCGGATGAAGGTACCGACCTGGTATGCGAGTGGATATGGAACGGCGAAATCGGTGACGTGACGAAGGTGGAATGTGCTACCGACCGTCCTATCTGGCCGCAAGGATTGAATGTTCCTGAAAAGGAAGACCGCATTCCCAAAACTCTGAACTGGGATTTGTTTACCGGTCCTGCCAAGATGAATCCATATAACGAAATCTATCATCCTTGGAACTGGCGTGGATGGTGGGATTATGGTACGGGTGCTTTGGGCGATATGGCTTGTCACATCCTGCACCAGCCGTTCAGAGCTTTGAAGTTGCTGTATCCTACCAAGGTAGAAGGTTCGTCTACATTGTTGCTCAATGCCTGCGCTCCGCAAGCACAGCACGTGAAGCTGACTTTCCCCGCACGTGAGAATATGCCGAAGGTGGCTATGCCCGAAGTGGAAGTTCACTGGTATGATGGTGGCATGATGCCCGACCGTCCGAAAGGCTTCCCCGAAGGAAAACAACTGATGCAGAGCGGTGGCGGTCTGACTATCTTCCACGGAACGAAGGATACGCTGATTTGCGGTTGCTACGGACAGAATCCGTGGTTGCTTTCTGGCCGTGTGCCCAATGCACCGAAGGTTTGCCGCCGTGTGCCGAAAGCTATGAGTGGCGGTCATGAGATGGACTGGGTACGTGCTTGTAAGGAAAGTGCTTCCAGCCGCGTAATGCCTAAGTCTGACTTCTCCGAAGCCGGACCGATGAACGAAATGGTGGCAATGGGTGTATTGGCCATCCGTCTGCAGGGGTTGAACAAGACACTGGAATGGGACGGCGCCAACATGCGCTTCACCAATATCGGCGACGACGAGACATTGCGTACAGTCATCAAGGACGGCTTCAAGATACACAACGGCCATCCGAGCTTCGACAAGACATGGACAGACCCGGTAAATGCCAAGGCTTTTGCAGAAGAGCTCATCAAACACAACTACCGCGAAGGCTGGAAGTTGCCCGATATGCCCAGATAAACATTAAAAAGAGCATCGGAACCTGGCTTCTGATGCTCATAAACGAATACTAATTATTTAATTTTTCAGATTATGAAGAAAATATATTATCCTTTGGCTTGCTGCCTTATTGGCGGTATACTCGCTTCTTGTGGCGGCGGTGCAAAAAAATCGAACGCTACGGAGGAAGCTGCGGCTCCTACTACTACTGCGGTGTCTTATTCCAAGTCTCTGAAAGCGCCTGAAACGGACAGCTTAAACCTGCCGATTGATGCGGACGGTTATATCACTATCTTTGATGGAAAGAGCTTGGACGGATGGCGTGGATACGGTAAGGACAAAGTGCCTGCAAGATGGGTGATTGAAGACGGCTGCCTCAAGTTCAACGGTAGTGGTGGCGGTGAAGGCCAGGTAGGCGACGGTGGAGACTTGATTTTCGCCCACAAGTTCAAGAATTTCGAGCTGGAACTGGAATGGAAGATCTCCAAAGGAGGTAACTCCGGTATTCTTTATTTGGCTCAGGAAGTTACTTCCAAGGATAAGGACGGCAACGAAGTGCTGGAACCCATTTATATCTCTGCTCCCGAATATCAGTTGCTGGACAACGAAAATCATCCGGATGCCAAGCTGGGTAAGGATAATAACCGCCAGTCCGCTTCTTTGTATGACATGATACCGGCTGTTCCGCAGAATGCAAAGCCTTTTGGCGAATGGAACAAAGCTAAGGTAATGGTATACAAAGGTACCGTGGTTCATGGCCAGAACGGTGAGAATGTAGTGGAATATCACTTGTGGACTAAGCAATGGACTGATATGTTGCAGGCCAGCAAATTCAGCGAAGAGAAATGGCCTTTGGCTTTCGAACTGTTGAACAACTGTGGTGGCGACAATCATGAAGGTTTCATCGGTCTGCAAGACCATGGCGACGACATCTGGTTCCGCAACATCCGTGTAAAGGTTCTCGACTAATCCCTTCTAAAAAGATAGTACTATGAGAATCAAACATATGATGATTTTGTCAGCACTGTGCTTATCCATGATGGCCACAAGCTGCAGCAGCCACAGCACGGAAACGGCGCCGGAAACGACGAAAAAGGAAGTAGCCATCCAGCTCTACTCTGTAAGAGACTTGGTGAAGGACGGCAGTAACCTCGACCAGATTCTGAAGGATTTGGCTGATATGGGCTATACCAGTGTGGAGGCCGCCAACTACAATGACGGTAAGTTCTACGGCAAGACTCCCCAGGAGTTCAAACAGATGGTGGAAAAGAGCGGTATGACCGTGCTTTCTTCGCACACTACCCACGGGTTGTCGGACGAGGAACTGGCTTCGGGCGACTTTACGGAAGCCTTGAAATGGTGGGATCAGTGCATTGCTGCCCATAAGGAGGCCGGTATGGAGTATATCGTGACTCCGTATCTCTCCGTTCCCAAGACATTGAAAGACTTGCAGACCTACTGCGACTATTACAATGAAGTGGGCAAGCGCTGCCAGGCTGCCGGTTTGAAATACGGTTACCACAATCATGCCCATGAATTCCAGAAAGTGGAAGACAAGGAGCTGATGCTGGACTACATGCTGCAACACACCAATCCCGAATATGTATTCTTCCAGATGGACGTTTACTGGGTAGTGCGTGGCCAGAACAGCCCGGTGGATTACTTCAACAAGTATCCCGGACGTTTCACCATGCTCCATATCAAGGATCACCGCGAGATTGGGCAGAGTGGTATGGTAGGTTATGATGCCATCTTCAAGAATACGGATACTGCTGGCGTGCGCCACATCGTAGCTGAGATTGAGAAATACAGCTGCCCCGTAGAAGAGAGTGTGAAGCAGAGTCTTGACTACTTGCTTGATGCTCCTTTCGTGAAGGCATCGTATAGCAAATAAAACATGATGGCGGCTATTCATTCATAAGCTCGGCCGCATCATTTTTTGACGCGGGCACAACCGGATGAAGAATCCGGGGTGCCCGCGTCTTTTTTATTTCCTTCCGAAGTCGGCCGGAATTTCCCCCCATTGCTTTGTCTCCCATTTCAGGATGCGGGTGGTGTAGGTGTTTTCGCGCAACCACTTCTCCGCACGTTCTATCAGGCGGAAAAGCTCTTCGGTCTTGGCGTCGCGCGGCAGTTTGGTTTTGCATTTTTTCTGTTTTATCCAGTTGATGGCGTTCACGCTGTCACTGTAGATGGGCATGTCGAAACCTTTCTGTTTCAACAAGGCAAGTCCGTGGACAATGGCAAGGAACTCGCCGATATTGTTGGTTCCGTACATCGGCCCGAAGTGGAAGATTTCCTGACGGCTGGCGACGTGTACTCCCCGGTACTCCATGGCACCGGGGTTTCCGCTGCAAGCCGCGTCTACGGCAAGGCTGTTTTCCGCGACGGCGGTGGGGAGGGGAGCGTCGGTGCCGGGAGTAGTCTTGGCAGGAGAGGGAGCCGACCGTTTGATGTACGCGTACGGCGAAGAGGCAAAGGCTTTTTCCGCTTCCTCGCGTGATTCGAACGACTTGTATTTCGCTCCTTCGTAACCTTTGGTCTGTAGTTGGCAGTCTGTCCAGGAAGTGTAGATACCCGGGCTGACTCCCGCCCATACGACGTAATATTTTTCTTTCTTCATAACTGCGGACAAAGGTAAAAAAGAAAATCCGAACAACTTAACTCTTTCATTTGTTTCTTTGTATGGCGGATATAAAATAAAGAAGAGAAGACTCAATAAAAAAAGAAAGGACAAAAAATGAAGAGAACATTTGCAGAAGCCATGGCGCATCGCCGTAGTTATTACTCTATCGGCAGCGATTCGCCAGTACTGGATGAAGAAATAGTACACATTATTCGTGAAGCCGTAAAGAATGTGCCGTCAGCTTTCAATTCACAGTCTACAAGAATTGTATTGTTGCTGGGCGACGAACATAAAAAATTGTGGAACATCGTGAAGGAAACCCTGAAAGCACGCATCTCTGCCGAGGCTTTTGCCAAGACGGAAGCCAAGATTGACGGCTGTTTTGCCAGCGGACACGGTACTGTGCTCTATTTTGAAGATACTTCTGTAGTCAAGAAGCTGCAGGAAGCATTCCCTTCCTATAAGGATAATTTCCCCACTTGGTCACAGCACACCTCCGCTATGCACCAGTTTGCCATCTGGACTATGCTGGAAGATATGGGGTTGGGAGCCTCCCTGCAACATTATAACCCCTTGATTGACGACGAGGTACGTCGCACCTGGAACCTGCCCGACGACTGGATGATGATTGCACAGATGCCCTTCGGTACACCCACCGGTGAACCGGGAGAAAAGGAATTCGAAGATTTAAGCAAGCGTATCAAAATTTTTCTCTGATACAGAGGCGTTTTCAGCTTGGAATTGCTACCTTTGCAGGAAACCTGTAACTCGTAGCAGATATGATACGTATTTTCTTGACCGGCTACATGGGAGCCGGTAAAACTACTTTAGGAAAGGCTTTTGCCCGCGAAATGAATGTGCCGTTCATTGATTTGGACTGGTACATCGAAGAACGTTTTCACAAATCAATCCGTGAATTGTTCACCGAGCGGGGAGAAGCCTCTTTTCGTGAATTGGAGCGAAACATGCTGCATGAAGTAGGGGAATTTGAGGATGTCGTGGTCTCTACCGGTGGCGGTACTCCTTGTTTTTTTGACAATATGGAGTATATGAACGGTTGCGGGCAGACGGTGTTTCTGGATGTACACCCCGATATTCTGTTCCGCCGGCTCCGGGTGGCGAAGCAGCAACGCCCCATCCTGCAAGGCAAGACGGACGAAGATTTGCGCACCTTCATTGTGGAGGCGCTGGATAAGCGTGAGCCTTTCTACTCGCAGGCCCGTTATCGCTTTGATGCCGGTTATCTGGAAAGCCGCAGCCAGATTAGCGAATCCGTGCAACGGTTACGCCAACTTTTAGGACTTTAATCCCTTGTAAATGTGTATTTTTCAGTCCGAGGAGCTGGATATATTAGATTTATGTGTATTTTTGTCGCCCCCTTTATAAGACACACTATAGTGGGAAAATAGTAAATTGTAAATAGTCTAATAGTAAATGTACTGATGAGAAAATGGCGTATTGAAGATTCAGAAGAGCTGTACAACGTAACTGGTTGGGGCACTTCGTACTTTGGTATCAATGACAAAGGTCATGTTGTGGTGACACCGCGTAAGGATGGGGTTGCCGTCGATTTAAAAGAGTTGGTGGACGAGTTGCAGTTGCGCGATGTAGCGGCTCCGGTATTGGTGCGTTTTCCCGATATTCTGGACAACCGCATCGAGAAGGTGTCCTGCTGCTTCAGACAGGCAGCCGACGAGTACGGGTATAAAGGAGAGAACTTTATTATCTATCCCATTAAAGTGAATCAGATGCGTCCCGTGGTAGAAGAGATGATTAACCATGGGAAGAAGTTCAATCTGGGGCTGGAAGCGGGTTCAAAGCCGGAGTTGCATGCTGTGATAGGGGTCAATACAGACCCGGGTTCCCTCGTGGTTTGTAACGGATATAAGGACGAGAGCTTCATTGAACTGGCACTGTTGGCACAGAAAATGGGCAAACGCATTTTTCTTGTTGTAGAGAAACTTAATGAGTTGAATCTTATTGCCAAGATGGCGAAGCAATTGAAGGTGAAACCTAATATCGGCATTCGCATTAAATTGGCTTCCAGTGGAAGTGGCAAATGGGAAGAAAGCGGAGGAGATGCCAGCAAGTTCGGACTGACATCCAGTGAACTGCTCGAAGCGCTGGACTTCTTGGAGAAAAAAGATATGAAGGACTGTCTGAAGCTGATACATTTCCATATCGGCAGTCAGATAACCAAGATACGCCGCATCAAGAATGCTTTGCGTGAAGCTTCGCAATTCTTTGTGCAGCTGAACAAGATGGGCTTCAACATCGAATTCGTGGATACCGGTGGCGGTATGGGAGTTGATTATGACGGTACACGCTCTTCAAGTAGCGAAAGCTCCGTCAACTATTCCATCCAGGAATATGTCAACGATGTGGTGTCGACTTTCGTCGATGTTGCCGACAAACACGGGTTCCCTCATCCCAATATCATTACCGAAACGGGACGCAGCCTGACTGCCCATCACTCCGTGCTTATCTTCGAAGTGCTGGAAACGGCTTCCCTGCCCGAAATGGACGACGACTGGGAACCGGGAGAGGATGCTCACGAACTGGTGAAGGAACTGTATGACATCTGGGATAATCTGAGCCAGCGCAGTATGCTGGAACCTTGGCACGATGCGCAGCAGATACGCGAAGAGGCACTCGACCTTTTCAGCCATGGCATCGTCGACCTGAATACGCGTGCACAAATAGAGAAACTCTACTGGAGTATCTGCCGCGAAATCAACTCCATTGCCAGCGGCATGAAGCACTGCCCCGAGGAATTCCGCAAGTTGAGCAAGCTGCTTGCCGACAAGTATTTCTGTAACTTCTCGCTGTTCCAGTCATTGCCCGATTCCTGGGCTATCGACCAGATGTTCCCCATCATGCCCATACAACGGCTGGATGAAAGACCCGACCGCGAGGCTACCTTGCAGGATATGACTTGCGACTCGGACGGCAAAATTGCCAATTTCGTCAGCTCGCGTGCCGATACGACCACCCTGCCGCTGCACTCGTTGCGCGACAAGGAACACTACTATCTGGCGGTTTTTCTGGTCGGAGCTTATCAAGAGATTCTGGGAGATATGCACAATCTGTTTGGTGATACGAATGCCGTGCATGTGTCTGTCAATTCCAAAGGCTACACCATCGACCAACTGATTGACGGCGAGACGGTGGCTGAGGTGTTGGACTACGTGCAATATAATCCTAAAAAACTGGTACGTACGCTGGAAACTTGGGTGACGCAGTCCGTCAAGGAAGGGCGTATCTCTGTGGAAGAAGGGAAGGAATTCTTGTCTAATTACCGTTCCGGACTGTACGGATATACTTATTTGGAATAAAATGGAGAAACTGACTGTAATAAAGGTGGGTGGCAAGATTGTAGAAGAGGAAGCCACCCTCTATAAGTTATTGGATGACTTTGCAGCCATCGAAGGCTACAAGGTCTTGGTACACGGAGGCGGACGCTCGGCCACGAAGCTCGCTGCCCAACTGGGTATTGAAAGTAAAATGGTGAATGGCCGCCGCATCACTGATGCCGAAACGCTGAAGGTGGTGACCATGGTGTATGGCGGACTGGTGAATAAGAATATCGTTGCCGGCTTGCAGGCGCGTGGTGTCAATGCACTGGGCTTGACGGGAGCCGATATGGATGTAATCCGTTCGGTAAAGCGTCCCGTGAAGGAGGTGGATTATGGGTTTGTGGGCGATGTGAAGCAGGTGAATGATGCTTTCTTGGCAGACCTCATTCATAAGGGTGTGGTTCCCGTGATGGCTCCGTTGACACACGATGGAGACGGGCACATGCTGAATACGAATGCCGACACTATTGCCGGAGAGACCGCCAAGGCTTTGGCAGGTTTGTTCGATGTAACTTTGGTGTTCTGCTTTGAAAAGAAGGGTGTGCTGCGCAGCGAAGACGATGATGACAGCGTGATTCCACAGATAACGCCGGAGGAATTTAAGCAATATGTAGCCGATGGAGTGATTCAAGGTGGCATGATTCCAAAATTGGAGAACTCTTTCGAGGCATTGAATGCCGGTGTGACTGAGGTCGTAATTACTTTAGCATCAGCCATCAACGGGAACAGTGGAACCCGTATCCGAAAATAATTCAAAAAAAACGGCAATAGGCTGTAACTTTCTGAATACTTAACCGTCAATTTATTAGAGATGCAAGAACTCAGCTTTCGCAATGACATTCTCCCGCTGAAGGATAAGCTTTTTCGGTTAGCCTTGAGAATTACGTTTGATAGGGCAGAGGCAGAGGATGTCGTGCAGGAAACGCTGATAAGGGTTTGGAACAAGCGTGACGAGTGGTCGCAGTTTGGTTCTATTGAGGCCTATTGCTTGACTGTGGCAAGAAATCTGGCGATAGACCGTAGCGAGCGAAAAGACTCCCGTACCGTGGAGCTGCTCCCCGAAATGGAGCAAGTCTCCGATGCATCGAGCCCTTACGAAAAGCTGGTGAACAAGGAACGGATGGCGTTGATACATCGGCTGATGAACAAGCTTCCCGAAAAACAGCGGTTGATTATGCAGCTTAGGGATGTGGAAGGTAAGAGCTATAAAGAAATAGCAGCGGTCCTGAACTTGACCGAGGAGCAGGTAAAAGTGAACCTCTTCAGGGCGCGGCAAAAAGTAAAACAAACGTTTATTGATATAGAAGGTTATGGACTCTAAATATATAGAACAACTCTTGGAACGCTACTGGCAGTGCGAAACTTCTTTGGAAGAGGAAGCATGCCTGCGTGTTTTCTTTAGCGGTAACGATGTTCCCGGACACTTGCTTCGCTACAAGGACTTGTTCGTATATCAGCAGCTTCAGCAGGAAGTGCATTTGGGTGAGGATTTTGATGCCCGGGTGCTTGCCGAAGTGGAAATTCCGGTGGTCAAGGCAAAGCGCATGACATTGACCGCACGTTTCATGCCGTTGTTCAAAGCCGCTGCAGTAGTGACAGTGGTCCTTTCTATGGGGAATGTGATGCAACATTCATTTTTCTCGGATGTAGAGGAGGTGGCCGCAGCCGATACTATCGGTAAACAGATTTCCGCACCGTCGGTAGCTCTTTCGGGAGATGTGCCCGTGTCTCATGAAAAGCAGGTAATGGATAGCCTGCGTCGGGTGGACAAGGAACTGGAAATCAAGGAATAGAGATTTTTCATTTGCTTTTAAAATAACATTTTCATTTGCTTTAAACATAATAGTTAGTGTGCTTTATTAAAACAACATGAGGCTGTGAAGTTTCAATTCTCTCAAAATTTTATGAAAACTAACTAAGATAGATGGGACGCCGCGTGATGCAGCGTCCCTTTATTGTTTGTACGCCCGGCATGGGTGGATGTACAAAAAACGAAGGACTTCCTCGCGGGAGTCCTTCGCCATCTTTATAGGTAATTATTTGAGAGAGAATTTAGTTTAGGCTTATAATCATTGATCTTAAAGTCTATATTTTCCAATGTTAGAGCTTATACAGTCCTTTTTTCGGATAGTCCAGTTCCGGATTACCCTTGTAGCCCACACTGCCGCTTCCGCTGGTGCGTACTTTCAGGAAATCTGTGGCATGGCATTTGATGTCGCCTGAACCGGCAACACTGGCAGATGCCTTTTTGGCAACAAAATCGGAAGCAAACAAATCACCCGAACCTGCCACACTGTATTCTGCTTCTTGGGTGCTACCGCTTAGGATAGCGGTACCCGAACCTGCAATAGATGCTTTGGTGGAGTGGGCCGTTACGTTGTTCAACTTCATGTCACCGGAGCCTGCAACGGATACTTGGAGGTCATTGCAAGTGATGTTGCTGCTGTTGATGTCTCCCGAGCCTGCGATGGAAATACTGAGGTCTGTACAAGAGATATTGTTTCCGCTGATGTCTCCCGAACCTGCCACGGAGATTTTAAGGTCGTCCGTTTTTAGCCCGTTTTTCAATTCCACGTCTCCTGAACCTGCCACGGCAATACCGTTCAGCTTTTCTGCGGAGACACGGACTTTCAGTTTGTCGTATGATACGTTGACATTCTTTTTGAAGCCGACGTAGAGGGTATTGTCCTTGACACGGATATCCAGCAAATCTACAATGTTGTCCGAGGTGTATACTTCCACTGTCGGTTTTCCGGACTTTTGCGTGTAGGTCACGTCGGGACTGCCGGCTACACTCAGTTTGGTGAAGTTGTCCACTTTTATGTCTTTGGTTACATAATTCTTGCTTGCCTTGACCGTTTTGCTGCCGAAGCTGCCGGAACGATAGGTGTGTTGTTGTGAACAAGCGGTTGTACAGAATGCCAATAAGGCGGTTGCGATAAATGTTGTTAGAGTTTTCATATTCTTTTTTATGATTCGGTATTTATTAGTTAGACGTAGTTTGCCTTGAAAAAGTTGCATGAAAAAATGCCTTTTTTAAAGAAAACTTGGTCATCATACTTTAATCAATTATTGTGCCATAATAGTAAATGGTTGATATTCAGAAGATAGCTATCCTGGCGTGATGTTCAGTATCGGACACACTGTCCGCTTTTGTCAAGAGTTTCCTTGCTTTTTCGGACGATTCTTTGTTCATTTGCAAAGAGGGTTTTGACACCATCCCCTTTAATTCATGATTTATGCCAGTAAACCGCATTATAGAAGACAAAGAACTCGGCTCTCTGTTTGTTCGGGTCAACGCTCGGGCACAGCGTCTCACTTTCCGTACAAAGGAGGACGGAATTTACGTGACTGTACCTCCCCGGACTTCCCTTGCCGAGATCGAGAATGCTATAGAGGAGCTTCGACCGCGTCTGAAGGCTGCCAGACAGAAGCAGGTCGAAAAGCTGATTGATTTGGATTACCGCATTGATACGGAGTTCTTTAAACTGACATTGGTCAGCGGACAGCGGGAACGCTTCTTGTCCCGTTCCGAGTTGGGAGAAATGCAGATAATCTGTCCGCCGGATGCGGATTTCTCGGATGAGAATCTGCAGGCTTGGCTACGTAAGGTGATTGAGGAGGCTTTGCGACGGAATGCAAAGATTATTCTTCCTCCCCGCCTGTATATGCTTTCCATGCAACATAACCTTCCTTACAAGAGTGTGAAGATTAATTCCAGTAGCGGGCGTTGGGGAAGCTGTTCCACGCGTGGCAATATCAATCTGTCCTATTACCTGGTACTTCTTCCCAAACATCTGATAGACTATGTGTTGCTGCACGAACTGGCGCATACCCGCGAGATGAATCACGGGAAACGTTTCTGGGCTTTGCTCGACCGGATGACTGATGGAAGGGCTCAGGCATTGAGAACAGAACTCCGGAAATACAAAACGGAGATATAGCGGTCTGCCTCTTCTATCACGTTTGAAAGGTATCTCAGAAAGTTAATACCGGTATGGATAATGCGAGATTATTAACAGAAGCAAAATGTCATGTTTGATTATAAAGAAATAGAACGAACAATCAAAGATAACCATCTTCCATTTCAGGAAATAGGAGATGTCGATAAAGAGATTTTAATACAACGGTTATATGACACATTTGTAATTGGAAATCTTCGTGCATTATGGCTGAAATTTAAATATGTGCCATATAGTATAGATTGTAACATGGAAGATCCTTATTTTCATCTATTGGATATAATTGACAAAAATATCGTTTTCTATTTTTTTATTGATTATTGGAACAGGGATTTTATCGTTTATAAAGCAAGAATGTCTGATATACATATATTTATCGGCGACTGTGAGGGGCTTGACGAATATTACTTGGTAACAGAGGATTTTATGGAACTGTATAGTATAACAGACCATGATGATTTGCTTTATATTGATGTAAGAAAAAATAAAATGAAAGTTGATAACGTCTGACAACACTCCTTGCTGAGCTTTTTTATTCCTGCGCCAGTTGTTTTACCTCTTCTCCTTCCTTCTCGAACCGGTATTCTCCTCCTTTTTCGCTAAGCTCAAACAGGGAAAGCTTCTCGGTTGCATTGTTCACAATCATCAGTGCGCTTTGTTCGGCAAAGCGTTTCACCTCGAGGATGAAAGGTTCTTCCGTCATGGTGCGGTTCACCAGCAGGCTGTCGTTGATGAAGATGGAGGTGGAGTCTCCGGCAAAGCCTTTCGTCAGTGTGATGGTATAGGTTTCGATGAAGTTGCGGTTTTCCGCTTTCTGTTGTTGCAGCCTCATGCTCATGTAGACAAAGATGACGACTACGAAAATCACGGCAAAGGCAAGGATGCCGTTGCCTACCATAAACTGTTTGTTGGTATTAAGACGATGTGCCATATACGGTTGGTTTTAAGAAACACTGCAAATGTAATGAATAAAATTGAACCGGAGGATAAACATTTGAACAAATAGGAAAGAATGCTTTGAGGGCAATTCGCTAATATTGCGGTCGTAAAACAAATTGTTAAAGATACTATGAAACTGAATTTCATTTTTGGGCTCTTGTTTTCTGTAGTTGCATTGCAGATGAAAGGGGCTGGTGGAACCCCTGAAGGGCTTCCTCCGTTTGTTCGTTTTCCTGGGTTGGAGCAGGAAGTTTACATTACGCGTGATACGTGCAAAAGTGTAGAGGGACGTTTTCCCGGTTTCTCCCCTTTTTTCGTGATTTATCCGGACAAGCCGTGCGATGCTTCCGAAGCGGCGGCGTTGACGGATGAATTGGGTATTGCGTCCTATGCGCACACCTATTCGGGGACGGTCTGTGTGATGAACCCCTTGGGAAAGGAGTATGATGCGGTGAAGGATTTGGAAGCTTATAAGAATTTCCTGAACAAGATGCGTGTTTTTACTAATCTGAAGATAATCGGTATAGGTAAGGGGGCGACGTTCGTTAATAGAACCATTGCCGGACATGCGGGTGCTGTTGCCGGTATCGTATCGCTGAATGGCCGACCGGCCAAGACGGCTGAGGGTGCCGCCCCCGTTCCTGCTTTTATTGCCGGAACACACAGTCGGCAGGTAGCGGCAGCCTATATCTTGCAGAATCAGGCGGAACCGGTGCGGAAAGAAGACGGGTTGGCTTGTTATGCCAACCGGCAGGAGCCTCTACAGCAGGTTGTGGTGAGTGCAAACAAGTACATTTCCCTGAAAGAAGCTTTTGCGGAAGCTTGGAAGACTTTGCTTTGCAAGAACTACCGTTTCAACAATTACGAACATACTTGGTACACGGGAGCTCAATTCGACCAATATGGTACGTATGAGCTGGAGCCGTATATCATGCCCGAAGATTGGGGAATCACTCGTCGTGTGATGAAGAAAGACCTTATCGGTACAGGCGATTTCCTATGGTATGAATTCCATCCGGAAGCTACTTTGAAGGCAGAAAAGGCTTCTGTGCCGTTGTTGCTTTTGCTGCATGGCAACAACAATGATCCGCGTACGCAGGCTGAGACATCCGGTTTCATTGAGCTGGCGGCCGAGGAAAACTTCATCGTTGCTGAACTGGAGTGGCAGGGCAACGGTTATGCTCCTATGGGGTTGGACGGCATCGAGCAGGTGGTGTATCATCTGTTGAAGACCTATCCGCAGATAGACCCTTCGCGGGTATATGCCGAAGGGCTTTCGGCAGGAGCCGCCACGGCTACGGGACTTGGTATACGCAAGTCGCACGTATTTGCCGCTGTGGGTGCCCAATCGGCTGGGCTGACCCCCGACCGGTATATGTTCGGTTACAGTGGCGAAGCCCTGATGAACGAGGCGGTGCAGAAACGGGGCAGTGTGGAGACCGCTTATTTCTCTGTGACGGGTACGGACGACGAAGTCGTGCCTTTTGTAAACGAAAACAATTGGCGCACCAATGCCTTCTTCTGTGCCTGGACTGCCTATCAGACCATGAACGGCATGGAGGTGAGCAGCCGGCCTGACTTTTCCAAAGATGCCACCTTCGGCATAGCACTAAAGGATAGGGAAGTGATTTCCACCAACAAGCGCGTCACGATGGAAGCGGGAGTACTTTACAAGGGAGACATTCCGCTGATTAAAGTTGTGGCTGTGAATGACTACGGTCATTGGAACTTCAAGCCTGATGCACGGTTGATGTGGGATTTCATGAAACAATTCTCCCGCGATCCGCGGACGAAGAAACTGGTTTATGGCAAGCGATGATTGGCGGCTTTTATCGGAAGTAATCTCTATGCAGGCCACGGCTCTTTCTTTTAAGGGAATTAGAGGGAGCCGTGGGTGCTGATAAGGGATGTACAAGGTTTATTGATACTCACTCGGATTTACGCCGAATTGCTTTTTAAAGCAGGTAGAGAAGTGGGGAAGAGTATTGAAACCGGTCATGTCCGCTATTTCGGAAATGGTATAGGTTCCTTCCTTGATTAGTTCGGCTGCGCGGTTCAGTTTATAGGTTCTGAAGAAAACGCTTGGATTCTTGCCGGTTAACCCTTTCACCTTGTAGTAAAATTTGGTACGGGAGATTTTGAGTAATTCGGCCATCCGTGTGATGTCCAGTTCCGGGTTGTCCAGTTCATTTTCCATTAGTTTATACAGTTCTGCCATGAAGGCCTCGTCTTTGGAGGCAAGGGTAAGTTCTTTCATCCGGCTTGTCCGGGTATTGCTCACTAGGAAACTGCGCATTTTATCACGGTTCGTCAATAGTGATTCAATCAGGGCCAGCAAGTAAGCTGGTTCAAAAGGTTTGGGCACGTATGCGTCTGCTCCGGTATGCAATCCTTCTATCTGGTTTTCCACGGTGGATTTGGCGGTTACCAGAACAACGGGTATGTGACAGAATTGCAGGTTCGTTTTAATCTCTTTGCAAAGCTGGTAACCGTCTTTGTCCGGCATCAGTACATCGCTCAGTATTAAATCCGGGGCTTCATCTGTAATGGTTTGGAAGATATTGGTGGAATTGAGTCGGCTGATGATGTGATAATGCGGGGTCAGCAGAATCTGCAGATAGTGCATGATGGCCGGGTCATCGTCTATTATCAGTATTGTTTTTGGACTTGTTTTGCCTTCATGGGTAGCATCCGGTTCTGTTTTCGCAGGTTCTATGGAAGTATTGTCTATGAGTTTTTTTTTGCCATAGAACCGTTCCTCTTTTGTGTACGAGAAATCGTCTGCGGGCAGAATCAGGATAAACATGGCTCCGTTCCCTTCTTTCCGGTTTGCTGCTTTCAGGTATCCGTGGTGCAACCGGGCAAGGCTGCGAGCATAATAAAGCCCGATGCCGGTTCCCCAATTATAAGTCCCTTTGTTGTCTTTTATCTGATAGAACCGCTCAAAGATTTTTTCCAACTGTTCTTCCGGAATATTTTCTCCGGTGTTGGTTACGGAAATCCGGATGTACCGGACGCTTTTGTCTTGTTCTGTCAGGCAGAAGAACTCTTCGGCTTCTTGGCGCGTGACGATGGCGAACGAGATTTCTATTTCACCTCCTGTAGGAGTAAACTTCATGGCATTGGAAAGCAGATTGCTCAGTATTTTCTCTACTTTGTCTTCATCGGCCCAATAGAGGATGTCATGGTGTAATCCCTGAATGCTAAGGGTTATATTCTTGCTTTGGGCATTGATGTTGAAGAAACTGATGATTCGTTTGATGGTGGAGGTAAGGTTGGTCTGTTGAACCTCCAGTCCCAGATTGTCGTTGTCTAATTTGTTGAAATCGAGCAATTGGTTGACTAACTGGAGCATCCGCAGAATACCGTCTTGCAGAACATTCAGTAGTTCCCGGTTAGGCACTGTATTGGCGGGGGCGGCACACAGTTGTCTGATGGAACCCAACATCGTGGTCAGTGGTGTCCGGAACTCGTGGGATATGTTGGTAAAATAGCTCATGTATGTCTTATTCATTTTCTGCTCTTGTGCTTTTTCTTGTTCGGCACGGCAGGCGGTTTCTTTCTCGATTCTTACGCGCCGCCAACTGTGTATAAGTGTACCGGCTATTCCGATGATTGCCAGAGCATATGCACATCTTGCCCACCAGGTATTCCAAGGAGCAGGTTTGACGATGATGCGCAACTGTTTTTCTTCTCCGATTATGCTTTGGTCTTCATTGGTGATTTTTACTTTGAACATATAGGTTCCTGTGGGAAGGTTGGCATAATAAGCTTCCCGGTTGGTGTGTGCATTTATCCAGTAGCGGTCAATGCCTTCCAATTGGTAGTGATAGTGTATTCGTTCGTATTCACTATAATCCAATGCGGCAAATGATATGCTGAGGCTGGTCTGGCTATGTTTCAGATATACGTCCGGTTGGTAGGAGAGGTCCTTGTCGATGATTGCATTCTTTCCGGGATATACAAGCTTGTTATGAATCTTCAGATTCTCGAACGTCAGGGGAACATCGTATTTGAAAGGAGTTTCCACCGGATTGAAGAATGTCATTCCGTGAGTGCCGCCGAATACTAAGGTTCCGTTTGAAAGTCGGCAGGATGCACGGTCGTAGAATTGATTGCCGCCGATACCGTCGCTTGCATAGTAGTTGCTGATTTGATTGGTCCGGCGCTCATATTTACTTAATCCGTATAATGTGGATATCCATAGGTTCCCTTGTATATCTTCTTCGATGCTGCAAATCTCTGTGCAGCCAATGCCGGATATGGGAGATAATTTATGATTCTGCGAAGTATATCGTAAAAGACCGTTATGGGAGGTTCCAATCCAGATATCTCCTTGGCTGTCTTCGTATAATACGGAAGGGATAAATTTAGAACGGCGTATGCAGGCCAGGCTGTCTGCCCTCGAGATGTCCGGTATCCGGATTTTCCATGTATCCGGATTTATTGAACGAATCTTGTTGGCAAAGGAGGCAATCCATACTTCTCCATTGGAGAGGGGACGTAGGGTAGGAGTAAAGGTGAAAAATGACTGGGGATAAAGTGATACGGGTGTGAATACCTTTTCACCTTTTTTCAGGGCATATATTGCCTGGCTGAAGCTGCCTGCCCATATTGTTCCGTTACGGTCTTGCGTTATGCACAGTACGGAAGGGACGGAAAAAATACTCGTTGCTTTTAATTGATTAGACTCGAGCACGCATTTTATGACTTGATTGGTATTGGTGGCAAGCCAGATGTGCCGGTCTTTGTCGTGATAGATGTGTCTGACAATTATATTTTCTGTGTTTTGTGCAGGTAGGATTCTACTGATATTCACAGCTTCTATATGCTTGGTATTCAGGTTGTAGATATACATTCCGTCTTTCAGGGTGGATATATACAAGTTGCAGGAGTCGGCATCGAGGGCTATGATGGATTTTTGATGGAAGAACGAACGCAGATAATTGTTACTGTTGAAACGCTCCTTATAATGATAGCGTACGGTATAGCCTTGGTCCGGCGAGCCTATCCACAGATTCTTGTGCGAGTCGGTGTACATGCATTTGATGCCATGTTGCGGGACTTCAAATGGAAATCCGTTTTCCTTTTCATGTATGACGGTGTTTTCTATGTGGTTGTAAAGGAACGTATGCTTTTGCGTGCAAATCAGTAGCCTGTTCTTGTCGTACGGGTGTATATAGGTGATGGCGGCTTTCGATAAGATGGGATGATTACTTATTGCTTCGGGAGTCGTTTTGAATCTTTTGCTTTCGGTATCGAATATGAAGAGTCGGTTCTTGCTTGCCAGCCATAGGGAGGTATGGTTGTGCATGTAAGAGTAGGTAATCTTCTGCGGCATGGGTATGGAGTCTGTCAGTTGCATGTTTCGGGAGTCGTAGCATCGGATGGATACGGGGTTGACGGCCCACAGACAGTTGTTGTTATCTATGTAGCAGGTCTGTTTATAGGTCTTGTCCGGGTCAAAGTTGATGAAAATACGGTTGAAAGTGTCTGTTTCAGGGTTATAGACGCAGAGATGTACCACCATGTTTAGGAAGATTTTTCCATCCTTGCTTTCTATGAACTGATGTCCGTTCCTATTATTATAGGGCACGTTTATGGGTATCTGGCAGAAGTTGTCTTGGTCGGTATATCGGCATGTTCCGTTGGTTGTCGCTATCCATAAGCGTTTGCGTGAGTCCATGAAAATATCCTGGATTCTATCTCCGGGCAGTTGCAGTGAGTCGTTGGAACTGTAATATTGCCGGTATTCGTGTGTGTTGAATCTGTTCAGTCCTCGTGTGGTTCCTATCCAGATATAGCCTTGCGCGTCTTCTTGGAAATCCGTAATGTTTTGGTTGGAAATGGTTGCCGAAATTCTATAAACATCCTGTTTTTCCGCTTCTGCTTTGGCGGTTGTCGGTTGGCACGAAGACACCGCTATTGCAGATAAAGCTATGAGGGAAAGGATGATTTTTTTCATATATGAAGTGTATTAAGATATGTTCCGCGGAGAGTGTTTTTTTACAATGGAGCAGACAAAAGTAGAAAGAAAATAAGTAGGTGATATTTGCTGTAACAGTGATTTTTCCGCTTGGAATATGCTGTATGGCATGTTTTGAACATATTGATAATCTTTTGAACGTACAAGAAACAATATCTGAACATATAGGAAATGTTTTTGTATTTTCTCAATATCCTCTTATCTCCTCTTTTGATAAAATTGTATCGGAAATCCTACAATAAGTGAATGTAGCTTTTTTATTAACAAATCTAATTATTTAAGCATTATGGAAAACAACTTTAAAAGAAAGCTGATGGCATTCTGGCTGTTCCTTTGGGTGGGAATACCTTTTATGCTGGCGCAAAGTCCGATGATGATATCGGGACGGATTACAGATGATTTGGGAGAACCGATGATTGGTGTGAGTGTACTTGAAAAGGGCACCTCTAATGGAGTGATTACGAATATGGAGGGAAATTATTCCTTAAAGGTAAAGCAAGGTGCCGTCATTGTCTATTCGTACATCGGATATGTGACACAAGAACTGAAAGCCGTATCAGAGAGAATGAATATAACGATGAAAGAAGACACCCGGACGCTGGATGAAGTGGTAGTGGTGGGCTATGGTGTACAGAAGAAGAGCGACCTGACAGGCGCCATTTCTTCCGTGAAGGCAGAAGACATCCAGAACCGCTCTATTACCCGGGTGGAAGAAGCCCTGCAGGGCAAGACAGCCGGTGTACAACTGATATCCACAACTTCGCAACCGGGTGCTTCGCCTACTATTCGTGTCCGTGGTTTTTCATCGAATGGTACTTCCGATCCCCTCTATGTGGTAGACGGATTGATAGTATCCGACTTGAGTGCTGTGGATCCTAATAATATAAAAAGCATGGAAGTCCTGAAAGATGCCGCATCCGCTGCCATTTATGGTGCGCAGGCCGGTAATGGCGTAGTGCTTATTACCACAAAGAGCGGAAGCAAAGGAACCAGCAGCATTTCCTACGACTTTCAATATTCCATCAGTAGCCTGGCGCAACGTCCCAAGCTGATTAATTCACAAGAAGCTTTATTGCAAAAGAAGGAGCAAGACCCTACTTTTACAGATGATAATATCCAGGAGCTTATTACCAGCGGCACATGGGACGGTGTATCGACTACCGATTGGTATGATGTGGCTTTTAATGCTTCGCCATCCTCCCATCATACGGTCAACTTTCAGGGAGCGAATGACAAGGGCTCTTTCTTCCTGTCATTAAACAATCTGTATGACAATGGTATTCTTCGTGAAAACAAGGATACCTACAAGCGGCTTTCCGTCATGCTGAATGCCGACTATAACATTAAACCTTGGTTGAAGGTAGGTGTTACTGCCAATTATGCAAAATATACGCAGAAATCCATCAATGACGGTAGTGCGGGCAATTCATATTCCAGTATGATTGCTACCGTGATGACCATGGCTCCTTATTATGCGGACACTTATGCAGCCGATGCGCTTCCTAAACAAATGGAGGCATTGATTGCCAACGGCTTTACTTTGCTGCGCAATGACAAGGGCGATTATTACAGCTGTCTGGGTTCTATGGAACAGATACATCCTATGGTAGCCATCCGCATGAGCGACAAGAAAAACTTCGGCAACAGTCTGATGGGAACGCTCTATGCCAACCTGACTCCTTTCAAAGGATTTGTGTTTACTACCCGGCTGGGTTACAGGGAACTGAACGCAAACACTTATCAGTATAACAATCTCTATTACGGTTCGGCTTCCGCCAATAATAAGGATAAGAACGGGGCCAGCCGCTCCAACTCCTCTACTACCTATTATCAGTGGGAGAACTTTGTGAATTATAGTACGGATTTGTGGGACAAGCATCATGTGTCTGCCATGCTGGGTATGTCCTACAGCGAGAATAACTTCACTTATGTTTCTGCCGGTGTAGACAAGACTGCCAAGCACGATCCTTTGTATGCCGACGTTTCGTATCCTGCCGGAGATGCCGTGAAGAGTACCGCCGGTTATAATCTGATTAATCGTAAGCTGTCCTATTTCGGCCGTTTGGCTTACGATTACCAGAACCGCTATATGCTGCAAGCGGCCATGCGTGCCGATGCAGCCGATACTTCCGTGCTTCCGGGTACCAATCGCTGGGGCTATTTCCCGTCGGTATCAGCCGGTTGGGTCATTTCCAACGAGCGCTTTTTCACGGAAAAGAACAATACCCCTCTCACATTCCTGAAGTTGCGTGCAAGCTGGGGGCAGAATGGTAGCACAAGCAATCTGAGCGGTTACAAGTATTCCAATTCCCTGGTGACTTCGGCTGCCGGGTACTCTTTCAGCAATACGGCGATGAAATATGTCACTTCTGCCAAACCTTCGCAGCTCTATAATCCTGACTTGAAGTGGGAAACCTCCGAACAGCTGGATTTGGGTATGGATTTGCGCGCTTTCAACGACCGCTTCTCGTTTGGTATGGACTGGTATCAGAAAAAGACAAAAGACTTGATTGTTTCCAACATTGTCATTCCTTATGAGGCGGGAAACTCATCGGCTCCGATGAATGCCGGTAATGTGACGAATAAGGGTTTTGAGTTTGAGGCCGGATGGAAAGACAAAGCCGGTGATTTCAACTATTCTGTGACCGCCAATCTGGCCACTTTGAAGAACGAGGTCACTTATCTGGATCCGCATGTCAGCGGCGGACGCATAGAAGGCGCCACTACAATGGCTTCGAACGGTTCGTTCTCCGCATTCGAGGTAGGCTATCCGGTGTGGTATTTCAGAGGCTATCAGGTCGATCATCTGGATGACAAGGGCAATCCCGTATTCAGGGATAATACGGGTGACGGTACCATTGATGCCAGTGACAAGGCGATGATTGGTAAACCGATGCCGGACTTCACATATGGAATCACGTTGACCGCCAACTACAAGAATTTTGATTTTCTGATTTTCGGCAACGGCTCCGTGGGCAATGACGTATTCATGTCCTACAGTTATAACTCCATATCCTATACGCTGAAGGAGATGTACGACCAGCGCTGGACGGCGGACGGGACTACCAGCCGTAAGTTTGCACGGCCGCAGAATACGAATGCAGACAAGTATGGCTTGTCCGATGCCTATATTTTTGACGGCTCTTATTTCCGCATCAAGCAGATACAGCTGGGATATACGTTGCCCCGGACGGTTACGAAGAAATTCCTGGCCGACAAGCTGAGAGTATATGCCTCGTTGGATAATTTCTTCTTGTTCACGAAGTATCCGGGACTCGATCCGGAGGTTTCCTCCACGGCTACCAGCGGTATGGGCGTGGATTACGGAAATTATCCCACAACGAAGAAGGTGGTGTTCGGTTTATCAGTTACATTTTAAATAATAAATAGAAGAAATATGAAAAGAAAATATATCTTGTCCGGACTGTTGGCGTGTGCACTTACATTTTCCGCATGCGATGTCGATTTGCTGGATATTCCCCAGAAAGGTGTAGAGAATGAAGAGAATTATTATCAGACGGATGAACAGTGTGAGTCTGCCATCGCTGCTGTCTATGCGTCCTGGCGGAATGCTTATTCCGGGCGTGGTGAGAAAGCCTCGCAGTATGCCAACGGTTTCTTCCTGAAAAATTTCTTGGCAGACGATTTCAATTCGGGTGGTGCCCGCTCCGACCAGGTGTATGCGCAGGAGATATACGAAAGTGCGATAGTGGCCACGAACGGTTGGGTGGAAAACTATTATAAGAGGTTGTATGCCACGATTTATCTGGCCAATCTGGTGATTGAGCGGTTCGATGCCGCTGAAAGTGAAGTGAAAGCAAGAAACATTGCCGAGGCCAAATTCTTCAGAGCCATCTGCTATTTCGAACTGACCACTTTGTGGGGGACTCCTCCTTTGGTAGATAGGGTATTGAAGAATTCGGAAGAGTATAAGGTGCCCAACTCCACTGCCGAACAGTTGTGGAAATTCATGGAGACAGACCTTACGGAAGCTATAACTTCCGGGAAACTCACTTCGAAAACGAGTTTGGAAGACAGGGACGGGGGAACCCGCGCCACGTTGGAGGCTGCCCGCTGCTTGTTGGGAAAGATTTATCTGTATCAGGAGAAATATACCGATGCCAAAAGTGAGTTGGAGAAGGTCATTTCTTCCGGCAAATATGATTTGATAGCCGATGTCAGCACATTCTATCATCCGGCCTCTGCCGGCTGCAAGGAGTATGTGCTGGAGTGTGTGCGCCATTACGACCCTTCCAACATGTATTCTCAGGAGGGCTGGTTCGGCATCTTGGCCAATTGGGGATTCGGCTATGGCTTTATAGCCGGTCCGGAAGCGTCCATGCACTATAAGTTCAACACTACCAGCGGTTACAGCTACTTCAATCCGTCGAAGTCTTTGTACGATGCCTTTGTGGCTGAGGAGGGTGCCGACGGGTATCGCTTGAATGCCTGGATCAGGACCTGGGAGCAGGTGATTGCCATGAACATTGCGGTGAACACGACTACCAACAAATATGCCAGCGAAGGCTATTTCCGTCTGAAATGGCTGGCAAGCACCGATGACGAATTTGTAGGGTATTGGTGTGGAAACCAGAGCAATACTCCGGTCATCAGATATGCGGATGTGTTGCTGATGGCTGCCGAGGCTTGCCTCCAGGCGGGAGACCAAGCCGGTGCCGACGAATATCTGGGCAGAGTGCGCGACAGGGCCCGTCTTCCCAGAAAGAGTCATGTGACGCTTTCCGATATAAAGCTGGAGCGCCGCTTGGAACTTGCTATGGAAGGCATGCGCTTCCAGGACCTGAAGCGTTGGGGGGATGCTCCGGCGGTATTGGCGGATAAAGGGAAAAAGTTACCGACTTTCCAGATTGTACCTGACCCGAATAATGACCTCACTACGGCGGCAGGCATCTACAACGCCCGTTATACGACCAAAACCACCTATGTCGATAATGAAAAGTCGTTGGCGGGTTGGACTCCCAATCGCGACGAGTGGCTGCCGTTTCCTGAAAATGAATTGGAGGTGAACAGCAACCTGAAACAGAATCCCGGTTATTGATTTATCCTGAGAAATTCACAATTCGGTTTAACTATATAAAGAAGAAAAACATGAAAAGAAACTTAGTGATATTTGCCCTGCTGTTTGTTTGTATGGCTATAGGGGCGCAAACGGTATTCAAGAATGAAGAGGTAGAGGTTTCCTTGTTGAAAGAGAAGACTTGGGTATTTTCCACTTGGGACTATACTACCATGTATCTGATAGAGGGCGAAGACAAGGCCGTGCTGATTGATACCGGCACGCGTTGTGCGGATTTGGATAAGATTGTGGGACAGATAACCGGGAAACCGCTGGAAGTAATCGTCACCCACATGCACCCCGACCATGCCGGCTGCATCAAGTATTTCGATAAAGTATGGATGCATCGGGCCGATACGGTGCTGGTGCCCCAGCATGCGGCGGATTATCAAGGAGAATTCCTCTATATGGAAGAAGGACAAGTGTTCGACTTGGGTGGACGCAAGCTGGAAGTGGCATGGATGCCCGGGCATACGCCCGGCTCGGTGGTACTCCTGGACAAGGCAAACGGAGACTGTTATTCGGGTGATGCGTTCGGCTCGGGTGAAGTATGGCTGCAGTGTGTGCCGATGTCTCCCATCGCCACTTTCCATGAGTCGTGTTGCCGTATGGAAAAGCTCATGAAGGAAGGGCACATCAAGGATATCTGGTGCGGACATTATCCTTATCTGAAATCTTCTTTGCCGCTGGCCTATATTCAGACGATGATACGTATTTCCCACAGGCTGATGAATGGAGACCAGGAAGGTTCGGAACCTTATTCCAACTATTTCATCAAGATGCCTCCCACTGCGAGGAAGTTGGCCGAAGGCCGGGCGATGATTGTATATGATTCGACTAATATTCCGGAAGCCCGGTAACACACATGGCTATTCCTCTCTCACTTTAAGGCGTAGTCCTTGTATGCACGAGATGTGCATCTCATGTATCTCGAGATGTGCATCTCGTGTTGTGTGAGATGTGCATCTCGTGCATACAAGGGCCGGCTGTTAAAAGCATGAGGGTTATACCTTCACTCCTGAAAGGCATAACCCTCATACAACAAGCCAAGTAGCCCGTCCTTCTATTTGCCGTATTCGCTTGGACTTACTCCGAACTGCTTCTTGAAGCTCTTCGAGAAGTGGGACAGCGTGCTGAATCCCGTCATGTCCGCAATTTCCGAGACGGTATGTTTCCCTTCCGTTATCAGTTCGGCGGCACGGTTCAGCTTGTAGGTCTTGAAGAAGGTGCTGGGGCTTTCGCCGGTCAGTCCTTTTACTTTATAGTAGAACTTGGTGCGTGATATTCTCAGCAGTTCGGTCATGCGGGCAATGTCCAGTTCGGGGTTGGAGAGCTCGCTCTCCATCAGGTGGTAGAGTTCGGTCATGAAGACATTGTCTTGCGGGGAGAGGATGTTCTCTTCCATCTTGTCCGTCTGCGTGGCTTTTCCCAGCATGTTGCGCGCTTTCTCGCGGTTCTTGAGCAGCGACTTGATGAGCGCCAGCAGGTAGGCAGGGTCGAAAGGCTTGGTCACGTAGGCGTCGGCTCCCGTGTCCAGTCCTTCCACCTGGTTTTCCACGGTGGCTTTGGCCGTAACCAGAATCACGGGCAGGTGGCAGAGCTGCAAGTCTTCCTTTATCTCCCGGCAGAACTGGTAACCGTCCTTGCCGGGCATCACCACGTCACTCAGAACCAGGTCGGGTGACTCCTCATGCAGCGCCTTCAGCGCATCGTCGGCATTGAAGCGGCAGATTACCTTGTAGTGGGCGGAGAGGAGGGTGCGCAGGTAGTGTGCCACTTCGGTGTCGTCGTCCACCACCAGCAGGGTGGGTTGCTTCTCGTCGGTGCCGGTCTTGTTCTCGGCAGGCTGCGAGGCGGCGGCCAGCGGGAAGGCTTCCGACTGGTTGCTCTGTTCCGTTGCCCGTTCGTCTTCGGCATACGCGGCGTCGTTCACGGGCAGGACGAAGGTGAACACGGCGCCGCTTCCCTCTTCGGGCTGGCTGGCTTTCAGTTGCCCGTGGTGCAGTACGGCCAGGCTGCGGGCGTAGTACAGGCCGATGCCCGTTCCCCAGTTGTAGGTACCTTCGGCTTGGTTGCCTATCTGGTAATAGCGTTCGAATATCTTCTCTATCTTGTCTTCGGGGATGCTCTGTCCCGTGTTGGCCACGGACACTTTGACGTACTGCGTGATGCGCCCGTCGGCGGACAGGCCGAAGAGCCGCGCGGCTTTCTCACGGTCTATTACGTCGAAGCCGACACTGATTTTACCGCCTTGGGGCGTGAACTTCAGGGCATTGGACATCAGGTTGTTGAATATCTTTTCCACCTTGTCCTCGTCCAGCCACATCAGGAAGGTGTCTTCCAGTCCGTAGGTGTTCAGGTCGATGCCCTTGTCGTCGGCGTTCACCCGGAAGATGCTCACCTGGCGTTGCAGGCAGGCGATGAGGTCGGCGCGCTTCACTTGCAGGCGCAGGGTGTCGTTCTCCAGCTTGTTGAAGTCCATCATCTGGTTGACGAGCCTCAGCATGCGGTTCACGCTGCGCTGCAAGATGTGCAGCAGGTTCTTGTCCGCACCCTCTATTTGCGGATTGGTGCAGAGCTGGTTCACGGGACCGGAAATCATGGTGAGCGGTGTGCGGAACTCGTGCGAGACGTTGGCGAAGAAGCTCATGTTCATCCGGTTCACCCGTTGCTCCTGCTCCTTTTCCAGGCGGGCGCGGCGGGCGGCCCCCTTTTCGGCGCGGACGCGGAGCAGGGCACGCAGGAAGAGAAGGGCGAGGGCGGTTGCCAACAAGAAGTAGAGCAGGTAGGCCCACCACGTGCGCCAGGGGGCCGGATATACGCGGATGCGGATGGAGTTCTCGGCCTCCACGATGCTCCGGTCGTTGTTGGTGATTTTCACGTGGAACACATACTCTCCGGCAGGCAGGTTGGCGTAGTAGGCTTCGTGGTTGTTGCGGGCGTCTATCCAGTAGTTGTCGAATCCCTCCAGGTGGTATTGGTAGTGCACTCGTCCGTACTCGCTGTAGTTCAGGGCGGAGAAGGAGATGCTGAAGCTGTTCTGGTCGTGCTCCAGGTGTATGTCGGGGCAGTAGGAGAGGTGCTTGCCGATGGTTTCTCCGTGCAATTGCGGACGTATCAGGCGGTTGTGTATCTTCAGGTCGCTGAACAGCAGTGGGATGTTGCGCTTGATGGGCACGTCGATGGGGTTGAAGAACGTAAGGCCGTGCGTGCCGCCGAAGACGAGCGTGCCGTCGGGCAGACGGCACGAGGCGCGGTCGTAGAACTGGTTTCCGCCTATGCCGTCGGCGGCGTAATAGTTGGTGAAGCGTCCGGCTGTCCGGTCATATTTGCTCAGTCCGTATTGGGTGCTTATCCAGAGGTTGCCTTGCAGGTCTTCCTCGATGCCCGATATGTCGAGGCAGGAGGTGCCGGGCATGGGTGTCATCCGGCCCGTTTCGGGATGGTAGCACATCAGGCCATTGCTTATGGTGCCTATCCAGAGAATGCCGTACGTGTCTTTGTACAAGGCCGTGGGGACGAATACGGAGCGGCGTATGCAGGCTTTCAGATCCTCTTCCGCGATGTCCGCCGTGCCTGTCGCCAGGTTTTCGATGTCGATATGCTTGATGGGTTGGTAGAAGCCCGTCACCATCAGCCGGCGGTTGTCCATCATCGCCATGCCGGGCACGAAGGTGAACCCCTCGAAGAGCTTCATCGCCTCGAATTCCTTCTTGCCGGGGCGCAGGGCATAGACGTTGACCGTGGCGGTGCCTATCCAGATGGTTCCGTCGGGCGACTGGGCGATGGACATGGGCAGGAAAATCCGGTGCCGTTCCTCTATCTTCAGTTGCCCGTCGGGCGTGTAGCGTGCCTTCAGCACTTCATTGTTGGTGATGGTCATCCATAGGTTGTTGTCGCTGTCCACCATCAGCTGGTTCGCGTAGATGGCTTTCTGTTTCTCTTGCTCGCAGAACGTTTCGGGGTCGATGTGCCTGATTTCGCTGCTCTTCGTGTCATATACGTAGATGCCGTCCATCAGGGTGGAAATCCACAGCTTGTGGTCCTTGCCGGCGCTTAGCGACACCACGGACTTGTTGTTCAGCTCGGAGCGCAGGTAGTTGTCGTTGTTGAACCGCTCCTTGTAGTGGTAGCACACGGTGTACCCCTGGTCCACGGAGCCTATCCACAGGTTCTGCTGCGAGTCGGTGAACATCCGGCTGATTCGGAACCGGGGCATCTCGAAGGGGAATCCGTTCTCGTCCTGGCGGGTCACGCTGCCGGTGCCCGGGTTGTAGTAGAACATGCCGTGTCTGGCGGTGTTCAGCAGCAGGCCGTTGTTGCCGTAGGGGTGTATGTAGTCGATGTCGGCGTTGCACAGCGTGGTGTTATGGGCGATGGGCTGCGGCAGCGGCTTGAAGCTGTGCGTGCGGGTGTCGAAGATGCTGAGGGTGTGGTTGCCGGTTATCCACAGCTCGTTGTTGTGCAGGTACGAGTAGTAGGGATAGCCGCTGAGGGCGACAGACTCTTTCAGCTGAAGGGTGGAGGGGTCGTAGCAGCGGAGCCCGGTGGAGGTCATTACCCAGAGGTTGTTGTCGGGGGCGATGTGGCACTGTGCGTAGAAGGCATTTCCGGGGCTGATTTCGGGCAGCACGCAGGTAATCTTTTCCTCCCGGGGGTGGTAGGCGTAGAGCTGGAAGCCGGTGTTGAGGAAGATGCGCCCGTTGCGGTCTTCCAGAATCTGCCTCACGTTCTTGTTGTCGGCCTCGATGGGGATGATGCGGAAGTTGTCCTTGTCGGTGTATAGGCACACGCCGTTCACGGTGCCCACCCAGAAGCGGTTCTTCGAGTCGCGCAGCAGGTGGGTAATCTGGTTGTCGGGCAGTCCCAGCGAGTCGTCGGTGCAGAAGTACTGGTGGTAGTCGTGCACATTGTTCTTGTTCAGCCCGCGGAACGTGCCTATCCATATATGGCCTTGCGTGTCTTCGGCTATGGCGGTGACTTTCTGGTTGGAGAGGTCGTTGGCTATGACGGGGCTTTCGATTTCGGCATCCCGGTTTTCGGATAAGGGCTCTTTGGCGTCGCATGCCGACAGGCAGACGGCATACAGAGTTCCGGCCAGCAGGCAGAGCAGGGTACGGAGGATTTTCCGGTTAGACAAGGTCATATTAAAAGGTTTTGAATGATGTGCGAAAATAAGGATAAAAAATTGAATATAAGTTGCTTTGCAGCATGTTTTGAACAAAAAGGCAAACATTTGAACCTATGGGCAAGCGCTTTTAAACCTCCGGGCAAATCGTTTTTACATGTCGGCCAGTCCCTCCGGCGCAATCGGCGTAATATTGCAACCGGAAAAAGTGAACAACTTGTCAACTCGTTCGCTGAAAGCAAGTCAAAGACAAATCATCAACTTAAAAAAACGATATACAACCATGAAAAAGCAACCTTTATCCATGCTTGCGTTGGCCTCCCTGCTGATTCTCTCCTCTTGCGGACAGACAGCGGGCGTGAAGACCGCCGGCGCGCAACAGGCCACGGGCGAAATCATCGCCTCTTCCGAAACAGCCGTCGCCCAGACCGAGTCGGGCAAAGTGGGAGGATTCCTGCAAGACGGTATCTATATATATAAAGGTATTCCCTACGCCAAGGCAGAGCGCTTCATGCCCCCTCGGCCTGCCGATAAATGGGAAGGCGTGCGCAGCAGCCGCATGTTCGGTCCCACCTGCCCCCAGGCGGTGCGTATGGGCTGGGGTGCCGACGAGCACGCTTTCGCCTTCCACTGGGACGACGGCTATCCCGGCGAAGACTGCCTGCGGGTCAACATCTGGACTCCGGGCCTGAACGACGGCAAGAAGCGTCCCGTCATGGTGTGGCTCCACGGCGGCGGCTATGCGGCAGGCAGCGGACAGGAACTTCCCTCTTACGACGGTTTCAACCTTGCCAAGAAAGGTGATGCGGTGGTAGTCACGCTCAACCACCGTCTCAACGTCCTCGGCTTCCTCGACCTTTCCGCCTACGGCGACAAATACGCCAAATCCGGCAATGCCGGCCTGCTCGACCTCGTGGCGGCACTTCAATGGGTAAACAAGAATATAGCCGCGTTTGGCGGCGACGCACAGAACGTAACGATTTTCGGACAGTCGGGCGGCGGCGGAAAGGTATCTACATTGCTTGCCACTCCGTCTGCAAAAGGGCTCTACCACAAGGCCATCGTTCAGAGCGGCTCCATGCTGCGCACGATGGATGCCAAGTATTCCCGTCGCATCGGTGCTGCCGTGATGGACGAGCTGGGACTGAAAGCTTCGCAGATAGACGAGCTGCAGAAGATGCCTTACGAACGTCTGCTTGCCGCCGGTGAGAAAGCCGTTGCCAAGGTGAAGGCCGAGGCCGAGAAAGAGGACGGCGTATCCACCTTCATCTTCGGATGGGCGCCCACCGTGGACGGCGACGTACTGCCTGCACAACCCTTCGACCCGCAGGCGCCTGCACAGAGCAAGGACGTGCCCGTGATGATAGGAACTACCTTGCACGAGTTCACCATGAGCACCTACGTGCCCGCTTTCCGCACCATCACCAAAGAGAAAGCCGTGGAATTCCTGAAACAACGCTACGGTGACCGCACGGACGACTTCCTCGCCGCCTTCGAGAAGGCTTACCCCGGCTACCGGCCCAAGGATTTGGTGGATGTGGATTTCGTGTTCCGTCCCGGTGCGGTGGAGCAAGCCAGACTGAAAGCTGCGCAGCAGGGCGCTCCGGTCTATATGTACATGTTCGCCTGGGAATCTCCGGTGCTCGACGGCATGTTCCGCAGCACGCACTGCATGGAGATACCTTTCGCCTTCAACAATGCCGTAGTCCACGCCTCCATGACGGGCGGCGGCGCCGAAGCGCAGGCCCTGGCCGAGAAGATGAGCAGCGCGTGGTTGAACTTTGCCCGTACGGGCAATCCCAATGCCGAAGGGTTACCCGAGTGGGAACCTTATACCGCAGAAAAGGGAGCAACGATGATTTTCAATAACGATTGCCAAGTGAAGTATAACCATGACAAGGAACTGCTGGAGGTAGTGATGGCATTTCCTACACGTGGGTTCTGACACTTTCTTAAGAAACCTTTTATTATTAACATAAATCTAATTTAATCAAATGAAACAAAATCTGAAGCAAACAGCTCGGAAGAGACTTGCAGCTATGGCACTCTTCCTATTGATCTGTCTTCCTTTCAGTCTGGCACAAGCCCAGACTATAAAGGTGAACGGTAGGGTTACTGACGACCTGAATGAACCGATGATTGGCGTGAGTATCTTTGAGAAAGGCACTACCAACGGTGTCATTACGGATATGGACGGCAACTACTCTTTGTCTGTGAAAGAAGGAGCGACGATTGTCTATTCCTACATCGGCTACCTGACACAAGAAAAGAAAGCAGTGGCAGGAGTAATGAATGTGATATTGAAAGAAGACACTAAAACGCTGGATGAAGTGGTGGTGGTAGGTTATGGCGTGCAGAAGAAAAGTTCACTGACCGGTGCCGTATCTTCGGTAAAATCAGAAGATATGGAAGCACGTACCATTACCCGTGCTGAGCAGGCATTGCAGGGTAAAACTGCTGGTGTGCAAGTGCTCAGTGCATCTGCTAAACCGGGTGCTTCTCCACAGGTGCGTATCCGTGGAATAAGTTCTAACAGCTCTTGCGATCCGCTGTATGTAGTGGATGGACGTATTGCCAGCGATATTGGTGGTATTGACCCTAATGACATTGAGTCTATGGAAGTTTTGAAGGATGGTGCTTCTGCAGCTATCTATGGCGCTGCTGCCGGTAACGGTGTAGTATTGATTACTACAAAGAAAGGAAAAGGAAACGGTAAAATCACATACGATTTTCAATATACTTCACAGAGTTTGGGTAAAGTACCCGAAGTAATGAATGCTGCGCAGTATAAGGAATTCTTCTTGGAAAACAAGAAGCTTACCCAGAGTGCTTTTGATACCTATTGGGATGGAAAAACCGATACGGATTGGGTCGATGAGGCTTTTGAAAACAGTTCGATGGTACGTCATAATGTGACTTTCCAAGGTGGTAGCGACAGAGGTTCTTTCTATCTGTCATTGTCCCACCTTGATAACGACGGTATGATTGTCGGCAATGCCGATACTTATGAACGACTCACGGGAATGGTAAATGCCAGCTGGAAAATCAAACCTTGGCTGGAGGTAGGTACCAATAATCAGATTGAGCACTACAAAACTCAGTCCGTAGCCGAGGGCAATGAGTATGGTAGCATGATGCTTTCTGTATTACAATTAGACCCTCTGACCAAGCCTCTTTATCCTATTGATGACTTGCCGTTGAATATGGCTACCATCTATAAGGATCATAAGAATATGTTGGGCGATGGAAACGGCAACCTTTATGGTGTATCAGCTTTCACTGGCAATGCCGAAGCTATCAATCCTTTTGCCATGCGTGACAACTCTTATACCAAGAACAGAGGCTTTAATATCAATGGTTCTACTTATTTGAATTTTATGCCTATCAAGGGGCTTACCGTTACTTCTCGTCTTTCTTATCGTTTGGCTTCAACTTCCTCTTATGGCGTGGGGCAATCTTATTACTATACTGACAAGGCTAAACGTGATTGGGTGGAGGTTTCGGCTTCGGATTATAGCCCAACCTATTATCAGTGGGAGAACTTTTTGAACTACACCCGTTCTTTTGGCAAACACAACGCAACATTGATGTTGGGAACTTCTTATAGTCAGAGCCGTTCTTATGGCGTTAGCGGAAGTAAGAAGGGATATAATGAAGATACTACAGATATGTGGGGAAATGTGATTAACAGAGTTTCGCATTTGGGTTTCTTGCAGAATGATCCTAATTTCTTCTACTTTGCCTATGCTACATCTGATGCTGTAAAGGATGTAAGTGGTGGTGAGCCTACCTATACTCGTAAATTATCTTACTTCGGACGTTTGAATTATGACTATGCCGGAAAGTACATGGCTCAGTTCTCACTGCGTGCCGATGCTGCTGACCTCTCTGTGTTGCCAAAGAACAAACGTTGGGGCTATTTCCCGGCAGTTTCTTTGGGTTGGGTTCTTTCGGAGGAAAATTTTATGAAAGGAACTGAAGACTGGCTGTCACAATTAAAGCTCCGTGCCAGTTGGGGACAGAATGGTTCTACTGCATCATTGGGCGGTTATAAATGGAATGTATCAATTGGTGCTACCGGGCATTTGGCTGTAGGTGATAATAATAATTTCTCTTACATCAATGGTTATGCTCCCTCTGCTACCGGTAATGACGGACTTAAATGGGAAACTTCTGAACAAACCAATATAGGTATTGATGCCCGTTTCTTGAATAGCCGTTTGACTGTTACAGCCGATTATTTCCATAAAAAGACAAAAGACCTGATTGTTTCGGGCATTAAGGCTTCAACTGTAGTAGGTAACAGTTTCTCGCCAGTTAATGCCGGTAATATTACGAACAAGGGGTTTGAATTGGAACTGGGATGGCAAGATCGTATTGGTGACTTTGCTTATGGTGTCCGTGCCAACGTTGCTACATTGAAGAATAAAGTGACCAAGATGCATGAGTCTTTATCAAGTATTGATGGGGCTACTTATGTGACTTATGGAGCCATTACCCGTTTTGAGGTAGGTAAGCCCGCGTGGTATTTTTATGGTTATGATTTCATGGGTGTGGATTCAAAAACCGGTGAGCCAATCTTTAGAGATATTGATGGTGTAGAAGGTATTACGGATAATGATAAGACAGAAATTGGTAAGGGAATTGCCGACTATACTTATGGTATTACCTTGAATGCAGCTTGGAAGGGATTTGATTTTATCTTGTTTGGTACGGGTTCTCAAGGTAACGATGTGTTCTGTGGCTTGAACCGTGTGGATTACAATTTGAATCAGCTGACTTATTTTACAAAAAACCGTTGGACAGAAAGCAATCGCAATGGGAAGACTCCTGCATCAGGCGCTACAGATTATACCAAGTATCTGACTTCTTCCGGTTGTGTATTTGACGGTTCTTATTTTAAAATTAAACAGATTCAGTTAGGTTATTCTTTCCCGAAGCAACTGATTAAGAAGGTAGCAATTGAAAATCTACGTATATATGGCTCACTTGAGGACTTCTTTACTTTTACAGACTATCCTGGTTTTGACCCTGAAGTTACCGGTGTCGGAAATTCATTAGGTGTGGATAAAGGTAGTTATCCTAATTCAAAGAAGGTTGTTCTTGGTTTGAGTGTGACATTCTGATTTTTATGAACTTATTAAAATGAAAAACATATGAAATTAAGATATTCTTTAATGCTCGGAGCGCTCCTTATATTGGCTGGCACTTCGTGTGAAGACAAATTGGATATACCTCAAAAAGGTGTATTGGACTTTTCCACTTATTATAAAACTGACGAACAAGCTCAAGCAGCAGCTGATGCGCTTTATATACAACTCAAGGGTACATACTATAACTATACGATGATGAAGAATGCCCTTTCGGACGATGTTTGGGCAGGTGGTGGTGGTCGTAATGACAATGCAGAGCTGGAAGGCTGTAATGAATATTCATTTGGCTCAGACCAAAGTTTTATCGGAGGCGTATGGGAAAGCTACTATCAGCTTATTTATAAGGCGAATGTGATTCTGGGACGTGTTGAGCCTGATACTGATTTGAAGAAGAAGGCTTGTGCTGAAGCCAAGTTTTTCCGTGCTTTTGCTTATTTTGATTTAGTTTCTATGTGGGGTGATGTACCATTGGTAGACCATGAGCTTGATAAATCCGAATATCAGTTGGCTCGTTCGCCTAAGGCTGATATTTGGGCGTTGATAGAGCAGGACCTGACTGAAGCTATCAACTCAGGACTCTTGGAGGAAAAGAAGAGTGTAGATGATAAAACGACATGGCGTGTTACCAAGCAGTTGGCACAAGCTATATTGGGTAAAGCTTATTTATGGCAAGAAAAATTCCATGAAGCTGCTGTTGTCTTGAATGAAGTTAGAGCTAGCGGTAAGTATAAACTTTATGATGGAAATTATGAGGATATCTTGACCTACAAGGCTGAGTATAATTGTGAAAGTATGCTCGAAAGTAACCGTATTTTTGATGCAAGTAATTCCATGGATGAGTTCAGTTTCTTTGAGGTGATGAATCATTGGCGCACTGATAAGTTGGATATGTCTGGCTCTAACAATCAGTTTAATGGTACCGGATGGGGATTTATGGTTCCTCAGAAAAAGTTGTATGATGCATTTGTTCAGGAAGAGGGTGTAGATGGTTATCGGTTGAATCAGACAATGAAAACCTATGACCAAATTTCTCAATTGGGTGTCAAGGTTGCCAAAGGGCAGAGTTTGATTAATGAAGGTTATTTCATGTGGAAGCGTCGCTTCTCGAATGTAGAATCTCCTGCTGGGTTCTGGTGTTCATATAATAACTATCGTTGGATGCGTTATGCTGAAGTCTTGTTACTGGCAGCTGAAGCAAACCTGAAGGATGGCAATCAATCCGAAGCTGATGCTTGCTTGAATGAGGTGCGTCAGCGTGCAAGATTGGATGCAAAGACGGCTACCTTGGATGCCATTAAATTGGAAAAGAGACTGGAACTCTGTTCTGAATATACCCGTTATCAGGATATTATCCGTTGGAAAGATGCGGAGGCTTTGCTTAAGGATCAGGGTGAAAGAACACCTATCTTGTCAAATAAGGCAGGAAAAGATGAGCCGGATAATGTAGCGGTAGAATACATTCAGTATAACAAGGATAAAACGCGTTATGGTTTCAAGGAAAGACATTATTTGTTGCCTATTCCGGCAAAGGAAATCCGCTTGAATCCGAATATGGAACAAAATGCAGGTTGGTAAAGCGCATAAAGAATCAAAATCTAACTTCGTCATCTGATGCAGATAGACAAAATTAGATTTTTCTAACTGATTAATTGTTTGTAGAAGAAGTCCCCCGTGGAAATCATCTAATTGTACGGGGGCTTCTTTTGTGGCTTTTTAAATATAATATATATGAGAAGATTGTCAATTACTTTATTTTCACTCTGTCTGGCATCTGCCTTGACTGCACAGACGACCGGTTCGAATCAGTCAGTCAGACTGCGTGCCGATAATATCGACGAAGTAGTCAGTGCCATGACCCTCGAAGAGAAGGTACACCTCGTCATCGGTTGTGGGATGTCGATGGGAAGTGATACCAAGTTTCCCGGAACAGCGGGACGTACTTACGACATTCCCCGACTGGGTATCCCTTCCGCCTATCTTGCCGACGGACCGCACCGGTTGGCGATGGCTGCCAAGCGGGAATTCGACAGCCGTACTTATCATGCTACGGAATTTCCTTCCAGCACCACGGTGGCAGCAACTTTCAATCCGGATGCAGCCCACAAGGTGGGACGTACTTTGGGTACGGAGGTGAAGGATTATGGTTTGGATGTGTTGCTGGCACCGGGTGTCAACCTGATGCGAAATGTGCTCTGCGGACGTAACCATGAATATTATTCGGAAGATCCGGTGCTGACCGGCAAAATGGCTGCTGCTTATATCAACGGAATCCAGAGCCGGGGGACAGGTACCTGCCTGAAACACTTTGCCGTAAACAACCAGGAGACCAACCGCAATAACAACGACTCTCGCCTGACACAACGCCCCTTGCGCGAGCTGTATTTGAAGTGCTTTGAGATTGCTGTCAAAGAGTCTCAGCCCTGGAGCGTGATGACCGCCTACAATAAGGTGAACGGCAAATATACCTGCGAGGACCGTGAACTGACAGAAGACATCCTCCGCGACGAATGGGGATTCAAGGGACTGGTGATGTCCGACTGGAATGCCGGAAAAGATGCCGTGACCTCCATCGTAGCAGGAAACGATATGCTTCAACCGGGGCAGGACCGCCAGTATAAAGCTATTTTGAAAGCCGTAGAGAGTGGTACACTGGATTTGGCACTCCTCGACCGCAGCGTGAAGCGTGTGCTGGAGTTTGTGGTCAAGAGCCATACCTTTGCCGGCTACGAGTATCCCAATAAAACCGACTTGGAGGCTCATGCGCAAGTAGACCGTGAGATAGGTGCGGAAGGTATCGTGCTGCTGGATAACAAGCAGGCGCTACCCATGGCTGCCGGCATCAAAAAAGTGGCCCTTTATGGAACTACTTCCTATGACATGGTTCCTGCCGGCATGGGCTTTGGCAGTACGGGCATCGGTTATTACACGGTTTCTATGGTAGAAGGTTTGCGCAATGCGGGCTACACCGTGGACAAAGAATTGCTGAACCGCTACAAGAAGCATATGGCCGACGAGCAGAAACGGCTTTTTCCTCACGGAAAACCACCTTTCGCCTTTACTCCGCTGCCCCGTGCCGAGGAGTTCCTGCCCACTGCCGAGGAACTGGCTGCACAAGTGAAAGCCAACGACATTGCCGTGCTTACGCTGGGGCGTGTCAGTGGCGAGGGCTGTGACCGCCGTGTGGAAGATTTCCTTCTGAAGGAGAACGAATTGGCTCTGATTAAGCAGGTGTCTGCCGCTTATCATGCTGCAGGCAAGAAACTGGTGGTGGTTCTCAACATCTGCAGCCCGGTGGAAACTGCTTCTTGGAAGGGACTGGCAGATGCAGTGGTTTGTGCCTTCCAGCCGGGACAAGAGGTGGGCAATTGTATCACGGATATCCTGACCGGAGAGGTGAATCCTTCGGGCAAGTTACCCATGACGTTTGCCGTGAAATATGGCGATGCGCCGTCGGATGCTAACTTCCCTTTTGATTACGAGTTCAAGATGCCGTCGTTTGCTATGGGTACCGGCATGAACTTCAAGTCCGAAAAGAAAGAGGAGAAACCGAAGGAACCGGAGAAAAATGTGGATTTCACCAACTATGAAGAGGGAATCTATGTGGGTTATCGCTATTTCGACACTTTCGGTAAAGAGGTTTCCTATCCGTTCGGTCATGGTTTGAGCTATACTGCTTTTGACTATGCGGTAGAGAACGCCAAAATGGATGCCGACCGCTGTGAGTTGAAAGTGAGCGTGAAGAACATCGGCAAGGTGGCAGGGCGTGAAGCTGTACAACTCTATGTGAAAGCTCCGAATGGGGGACTTGACAAGCCTGCCAAGGAGTTGAAGGCCTTCGGCAAAACTGCCTTGCTCCAGCCGGGCGAGAGCCAGACACTGATTCTGACTTGGAACGTGATGGACATGGCTTCCTTTAATGAGAAAAACAGCTCTTGGGAGTTGGCTAAGGGTGAATATCAGTGGATGGTTGCCGCATCTTCGGCCGATGTGCGTTGCACAGCGGTACAGAGGGTGACAAAGGCACGCAAGCAGAAAGTGCATGATGCCATGCGGGCGCAAGTGCCTGTGGCTGTGTATCCGATGGTGAAGAGATGAGGGGGATATGCGTGAAAAAACTGATATATATCAATTAGTTTTAGAATGGAAAACGCTTATTTTGTAGTACATTTTTAAATCGATACCATGAAAAGATTGATACTCTCTCTCTTAGCCGTCTGCTTGCTGTGGATGGCAAATGCACAAAATCCTGCATGGGGACCGCAAAGCAAGGTAGTGACCGACAGCATCTACAGCCAGGTATTGAAAGCACACCGTGCCTACACCATCTATCTGCCGCAAAGCTATAGCAATGAAACGGATAGGAAATATCCTATCCTCTATTTGTTGCACGGCATGTCGGGGGTGAATACCAGTTGGTTTACAGACCAACGTGTGAAGGACGTGATGGACCAGTTGGTGGCATCGGGCGAGGCTTGCGAGATGATTATCGTCAGCCCCAATGCAGGAGGCAATCCGGCTACTTGCTGGAACGGCTACTTCAACATGCCGGGCTGGGCTTACGAAGATTTCTTCTATAAGGAGTTCCTTCCTTATATAGAGAAGACTTACCGGGTGAAAGGTGATAAGCGGCATCGTGCCATTGCCGGACTTTCTATGGGCGGAGGTGGAACGACGAGCTATGCACAACGCTATCCGGATATGTATTGTGCTGCCTATGCCATGAGTGCTTTGATGAACATCCCCGTCAGTGGTGAGGAGGTGGGAAAAGATCCCGACCCCACAAACAAGATGGCTGTGCTGACGCGTTCTGTGCAGGAACATAGTTGCATCAGGTATGTGGTTGAGGCAGATGATGCGCGTAAGGCACAGCTTCGTACAGTACAGTGGTTTGTGGATTGCGGAGATGATGACTTTCTGCTGGACCGTAATATAGAGTTTTTCCAAGCGATGCGTAATGCCGGTATCCCTTGCCAGTTCCGTGTGCGGGATGGCGGACATACCAGCGAATATTGGCATTCGGCACTTTATATGTGCCTGCCTTTTGTAAGTCGCAGCTTTGCTAAATAACAAAAAGCTAATTCATTTAATATAAGAAATTATGAAAAGATTATTAAGTTCGGCAGCGATGCTGCTGGTCTGCTGTGTCACCCTTTTTGCACAGCAAGCTCTTTGGGGAGGTGCGGCGGTTGTCTCTCCTGATATTCATGATGACAACACGGTTACTTTTCGCTTGAAAGCTCCTAAGGCTGTAAGGGTGCAGATTACTGGTGATTTTCTGCCTCCACAAACTATTAAGACTCCTCGTGGCGATTATGATGCACCGGGCATTGCCGATTTGACAGAGGGGAAGGATGGCGTTTGGGAATTTACTACTCCCGAACCATTGAAGCCGGAACTTTATGGATACTCCTTTATTGTGGATGGATTGAGAATGATGGACCCGAGCAATGTTTACATGATTCGGGATGTGGCTACCGTGACCAATGTATTTATCATCGGTGGTGACCGTGCCGATTTGTATAAAGTGAATAAGGTACCCCATGGAACGGTAAGTCGCATGTGGTACAATAGTCCTTCGCTGGGAATGGACCGCCGTCTGACGATTTACACTCCGGCTGGTTATGAAACCAGCGGCAAGCGTTATCCGGTATTTTATCTGCTTCATGGTGCAGGTGGTGATGAGGAAGCTTGGATTGCTCTTGGCCGTACTTCGCAGATATTGGATAATCTCATTGCACAAGGCAAGGCTAAACCTATGATTGTGGTGATGACTAACGGCAATGCTTGGCAAGATGCTGCTGCAGGTGAATCTCCCAAGGGTTTTGTTGCCCCCTCCATGCGTCCCGACGAAAGAGCGAAGGTGGCGGAAGGTGCTTTTGAACTCTCGTTTCCCGAAATTGTGAAGTTCGTGGAGAAGAATTTCCGCACTCTTGCCAATAAGAAGAACCGTGCTATTGCCGGGCTTTCTATGGGTAGTTTCCACTCTTGCAATATTTCCAAGTATTACCCGGACATGTTCGACTATGTAGGTCTTTTCTCCGGTGCAAGTACCGGAAACGATAAATCGACTTGTCCGGTCTATACCGACTTCGAAGGTAAGCTGAAGACTCAGTTTGCCAAGAAACCGGCTCTTTACTTCATCGCATGCGGCAAGACGGACTTTGTTTATAAAGGTGTGGCCGACTTTCGCAAGTTGCTTGACGACAATGGTTATAAGTACGAGTATCTTGAAACGGGCGAGGGACATATCTGGAGGAACTGGCGAATCTATCTGACGGAGTTCGCGCCGAAGTTGTTCAAATAAGAGGATTTGGTATAACTAATTTAATAACAAAATAACATACGTATCATGAAAAGAATTTCTATTTTGTCAGCTCTGTTGCTGATGTGTGCGATGACTTTCGCGCAACAAGCTCTCTGGGGAGGCGCTCCCGTGGTCTCACCTGAGATACACGACAACAATACAGTAACTTTCCGCTTGAAGGCGCCGAAAGCCGTAAAGGTGCAAGTAACCGGCGACTTCCTGCCTACGCAGAAAATCAAGACTCCTTTTGGTGAGTTTGATGGTCCGGGTGTGGCAGATTTGAAAGAGAACAAGGACGGTGTGTGGGAATTCACTACTCCCGAACCGCTGAAACCGGAACTCTACAGCTACACTTTCCTGGTAGACGGACTGAAGATTAACGACCCTGCCAACGTCTATATGATTCGAGACGTGGCAAGCGTGACGAATGTATTCATCATCGGTGGTGACGAGCGCATCGACCTTTACAAAGTGAATAAAGTTCCTCATGGAACGGTATCTAAGGTATGGTACAACAGCCCTACGCTGGGTATGGACCGCCGTCTGACTGTCTATACGCCTGCCGGATATGAGACAAGCGGCAAGCGCTATCCCGTCTTCTACCTGCTACACGGCATGGGTGGCGACGAGAACGCATGGAGCGAACTGGGACGTACGGCACAGATTCTGGATAACCTCATCGCCCAAGGCAAGGCCAAGCCGATGATTGTAGTAATGACCAACGGTAACGCTGCGTTGGAGGCTGCTCCGGGTGAATCGTCACTGGGTTTTGCCGCTCCCAGCATGAATCTGCCCAAGACGATGGAAGGTTCTTTCGAAACGGCTTTCCCCGACGTGGTGAAATTCATTGATAAGACTTACCGTACACAGGCCAACAAGAAGGGGCGTGCCATTGCTGGTCTCTCTATGGGAGGTTTCCACTCCATGCACATCTCCAAGCAATATCCGGACATGTTCGACTATGTAGGGCTGTTCTCGGCTGCCATCATGCCCAACAAAGATGTGAAGTCTCCGATTTATGACAACCTTGAAGTCAAACTGAAAACCCAGTTTGCCAAGAAACCGGCACTCTATTACATCGCTATCGGTAATAAAGACTTCTTGTTCCAGGCCAATAACGACTACCGCAAGATGTTGGACGAGAAGGGTTACAAATATGAATATTATGAAACCGGAGAAGGTCATATCTGGAAGAACTGGCGTATTTACCTGACAGAATTCGCACCGAAGATATTTAAATAAGATTATGAAGAAGAATATCATATCCATGGCAGCAGCAATGGCTGTTTTGTCAGCTTGCGGACCGGGTGTGCCGCAGCTTGGAAAGTCCTCTCTGGATGAGGTGATTGGCGCCATGACCTTGGAGGAAAAGGCGCATCTGGTAGTGGGTACCGGTATGGCAGGTTTCTCGGGTGACAGTGCCGTAATCGGTGCAACGAGAAAGCTGGTGCCGGGTGCGGCAGGAACCACATACCCGATTGAACGCCTCGGCATTCCCGCTGTGGTGCTGGCTGATGGTCCCGCCGGACTGCGTATCGACCCCAAGCGTGAGGGGGATTCGGCTACGTACTATTGTACTCATTTCCCTATCGGAACTTTGCTCGCCTCTACCTGGGACCAGGAACTGGTGGAAAGTGTAGGTCAGTCCATCGGTAACGAAGTGCTGGAATACGGTGCGGACGTGCTGTTGGCTCCGGCGCTGAACATTCACCGTAACCCGCTTTGCGGACGTAACTTCGAGTATTATTCCGAAGACCCGTTGGTGTCGGGTAAGATTGCCGCCGCCTACGTACGTGGTGTGCAGAGCAACGGTGTGGGTACCAGTATCAAGCACTTTGCTGTGAACAACCAGGAAACCAACCGTATGGCTACGGATGCGCATGTATCTCCACGCGCCTTGCGCGAAATCTACTTGAAAGGGTTCGAGATTGCCGTGAAGGAATCCGCTCCTTGGACCGTGATGTCCTCATACAACTACCTGAACGGTGTCTATACTTCGGAAAACAAGGAGTTGCAGACAACGATGCTGCGTGACGAATGGGGCTTCAAGGGTATGGTGATGACCGACTGGTTCGGTGGTAAAGATGCTGTGGCACAGATGGTGGCGGGCAACGACATGTTGCAGCCCGGTCTGCCCAAGCAGTACGAAGCCATCGTGAAGGGTGTGCAGGACGGAGCGTTAGATGAAGCCATCCTCAATCAGAATGTGAAGCGTATTCTGGAGATGATTCTCCAGACTCCCCACTTCAAGGGATATAAATACTCCAACAAGCCTGATTTGAAGGCGCATGCTGCCGTTACTCGCCAGTCGGCAACGGAAGGTATGGTATTGCTGAAGAACGATAACGGTGCTCTGCCGCTGGCTGCCGACGTGAAGAACGTGGCACTCTTCGGTTGCACTTCCTACGATTTCATTGCAGGCGGTACAGGTTCGGGCAACGTGAACCGCGCTTATACCGTTTCGCTATTGGACGGCTTGAAGAATGCCGGCTATGTGGTGGATGAAGCGCTGAAGAATAGCTATGAAGCTTACCTGAAAACCGAGAAAGAACGTCTGTCCAAAGATAAGAAAGAGTGGTTCATGCCCGATACCCGTCCGGCTGAGATGGCTGTTTCCGCACAAGTCATCCGCGAGCAGGCTGCCAAGGCCGATGTGGCACTGGTGACGCTGGGACGTACCTCCGGTGAGTTCCTTGACCGTATGGTAGCCGACTTCAACCTCACCAAAGAGGAACAGAACATGTTGAAAGCTGTGTCCGATGCTTTCCACGCTGCCGGAAAGAAGGTAGTGGTAGTGCTCAATATCGGTGGTGTGATTGAAACTGCTTCTTGGAAATCTGCTCCCGATGCCATTCTTTGTGCATGGCAGGCAGGCCAGGAGGGAGGAAACAGTGTGGCTGACGTGCTGAGTGGCAAGGCTTCTCCTTCGGGCAAGCTGACAATGACTTTCCCGGTGAAGTTTGAAGATGCCGCTTCTTCCGACAACTTCCCGATAGACATGCGTGTGAGCACCGACCTCATGAACAAAGGCGGGAAGAAGAACGACGTGAAGAACGTGGACTATACCAATTACGAAGAGGACATTTACGTGGGTTACCGTTACTTCGACACCTTTGGCAAGCAGGTTTCCTATCCTTTCGGTTACGGTCTTTCCTATACCACTTTTGCTTACGACAAGGCTGCTGTCAAGGCAGACAACGGTGTCTATACCGTGTCTGTAGAAGTGAAGAACACCGGTAAGGTAGCAGGCAAGGAAGTGGTTCAGCTTTATGTATCCGCTCCCGATGTTGCTGCCAACAAGCCCGAAAAGGAACTGAAGGCTTTTGCCAAGACCAAGGAGCTGAAACCGGGCGAAGCGGTTGTGGTGACGCTGAAAGTGAATGCTGATGACCTGGCTTCCTACGATGAGGCTGCATCGGCATGGGTGGTAACTCCCGGAAACTACAAGTTCCTCGTCGGGGCTTCCTCACGCGACATCAAGGCTACGCTGGAGGCTGAAGTAGCTGCCGCAACGCAGAAGACGAACAACATCCTGAAACTTCAGGAACCGATGAGCCTCTTGAAGAGATGAGAGTTGGATTGTCTGAAAAAATAACAAATCATACCCTAAAAAACATCCTGTTGTACCCTTTGGTATGGCAGGATGTTCTTATCTTTGTGCCTCGTATAAACAGATAGTGCAACTATTATAAACCAATATCACAACCATGAGTAAAAAGTTAATCTTATCTTTAGCCTTATCAGGGTTAGTACTTACTTCTACGGCGCAGACCACTGTTGCGCCTGCCATTCCAAGAGACGAGAAAATAGAACAGCAGATTGAGACTTTGCTGAAGAAGATGACGCTTGACGAGAAAGTCGGTCAGATGTGCGAACTCACCATAGACCTCCTGCAGAAACGCGCCAATCCTTTTGCCGGTCTCAATCCGAAAGATATAACTGTAGATGATTTGAAGAAAATCGTCAAGAGGTATAAGTTAGAGAAAGAGTTCAAGCTGGGTAAGGAGATGCCTTCGCAAGAAGTGATGATGCAGCTCTATATGCGTATCCAGGGTATTGAGAATGCCAAGGGCTTCCAGTTGGACGAGGCGATGCTCGACTCTGTCATCGGAAAATACAAAGTAGGCTCCATCTTGAACGTGCCTAACGGTGTGGCACAAAGCGTGGAGAAGTGGCAGGAAATCATCAAACGCATTCAGGAGAAATCCATGGAGGTGATGGGTATTCCTTGTGTGTACGGTGTAGACCAGATACACGGAACTACCTATACGCTGGGTGGTACTTTCTTCCCGCAAGGCGTCAATATGGGAGCTACCTTCAACCGTGAACTGACACGTGAAGGTGCACGCATCTCCGCTTATGAAACAAAGGCGGGAAGCATTCCCTGGACGTATGCCCCGGTGACCGACCTCGGACGTGACCCGCGCTGGCCTCGTATGTGGGAAAATTATGGTGAAGACGCCTACGTCAATGCCGAAATGGGACGTGAAGCAGTTATCGGTTTCCAGGGCGAGAACCCCAACCTGATTGGCGAGAACAACGTTGCCGCTTGTATGAAGCACTATATGGGTTATGGTGTTCCCGTTTCCGGTAAGGACCGTACGCCGTCTTCCATCACCGAGCAGGATATGCGTGAGAAGCATTTCGCTCCTTATCTGGAAATGGTGAAAGCAGGTGCCCTCTCCGTGATGGTGAACTCCGCCATGAACAACGGTCTGCCTTTCCATGCCAACTATGAGCTGCTGACCAAGTGGCTGAAAGAAGACCTCAACTGGGACGGTATGATTGTGACTGACTGGGCGGACATCAACAACCTTTATAGCCGCGACCACATAGCCAAGGATAAGAAGGAAGCCATCAAGCTCGCCATCAATGCCGGCATCGACATGTCGATGGACCCGTACGACTGGAAGTTCTGCACACTCCTGAAGGAGCTGGTGGAAGAAGGCGAAGTCCCCATGAGCCGCATTGACGATGCGGTGCGCCGCGTATTGCGCCTGAAGTACCGCCTCAATCTGTTTGAGAAACCCTATTATGATTTGAAAGACTTCCCGCTGTTCGGCAGTGCGGAACATGCCGCCGCCGCACTCCAGGCTGCCGAAGAGTCTTTGGTACTCCTGAAGAACACAGACGGCATACTGCCGCTGGCAAAAGGCAAGAAACTGCTGGTTACCGGTCCGAATGCCAACTCCATGCGTTGCCTCAACGGCGGCTGGTCCTACTCTTGGCAGGGTGACAAGGCAGACGAGCATGCAGGCCAATATAATACCATCCTCGAGGCTTTCACCAATAAATTCGGTGCGGACAACATCATCTACGAAGCCGGTGTCACTTATAAGCAAGGTGGCAACTGGTGGGAAGAGAATGCTCCTGAGATAGAGAAAGCCGTAGCTGCCGCTGCCGGTGCCGACTACATCGTTGCCTGCATCGGTGAGAACTCTTACTGCGAGACTCCGGGTAACCTGACGAACCTCTTCCTCTCACAGAACCAGCTCGACCTGGTGAAGGCTCTTGCCAAGACCGGCAAGCCCGTCATTCTGGTGCTGAACGAGGGCCGTCCACGCCTGATAGCCGACATCGAGCCTTTGGCAAAGGCTGTGGTCAACACCATGCTTCCGGGCAACTACGGCGGCGATGCGTTGGCAAACCTCATTGCCGGCGACGCCAACTTCAGCGGAAAGATGCCTTTCACTTATCCGAAGGAAATCAACTCGCTGATTACGTACGACTACAAACCGTGCGAACACATCGGCAAGCAGATGGAAGGCGCTTATAACTACGACGCGCAGGTGTCCGTACAGTGGGCGTTCGGCTACGGTTTGAGCTATACCACCTTTGCGTACAGCAACCTCAAGGTGGATAAGTCGGACTTTACCGCTGATGATGTGCTTACTTTCACCGTTGATGTGAAGAATACCGGTGACCGTGTCGGCAAGGAGAGCGTGTTGCTCTTCAGCAGTGACCTCGTTGCCTCCCTTACTCCCGATACCCGCCGTCTTCGCGCTTTCGAGAAAGTGGAACTGAAACCGGGCGAGACAAAGACCGTGACTCTGAAACTGAAAGGCTCCGACCTTGCTTTCGTAGGCTATGATGGCAAGTGGATTTTGGAGAAAGGTGACTTCCGCATCCAGACGGGTGACCAAACGGTGAACGTGGTTTGTACGGATACCAAGAAGTGGGAGACTCCGAATAAGTGATACGACAAGGTCTTTTAGACCTTTAGAACCATAGTAAAAGGGCCGATAGCATGAAACAAGCTATCGGCCTTTTATTTTTCCGCGTTGTCTTTCAACAGTATCTTCTTTCCGTTTGTATCTCCTTACTTCTTTTCCTGAAACAATAGAGATTGTATGCTTGAGATGTACATCTCATGTTGTCCGAGATGCACATCTCGTTGTGCTTGACATGTGCATCTCATGCAGTATGGAACGTGATAATTCATTTCATAAAGTATAAGCTTCTGTCTCATAAGATTATATGTTTTACCCCTTATCTTGAAGTGTTGAAAGGGTGTGTTTGTAATATAATTCCCGTTTGAACCGTTAAATCAATCTTTTTTTCTCTAATATTTTGTAGTCGAACAGATTATTTATATCTTTGCAACCGAAAACGGATGAAAGGTGGAGGGGCGATTAAGCTCCTCTTTTTTGTTCCTAATGGTTAATCTATGATAGAAAAGAAAACTGTTTGTCAGATTGTTGACGAGTGGCTGGCAGGAAAGGACTACTTCCTTGTGGAGGTGACAATCAGCCCGGATGACAAGATTTTGGTGGAAATAGACCACAAAGAAGGTGTTTGGATTGAGGACTGCGTAGAGCTGAGCCGCTACATCGAGTCCAAGTTGAACCGTGAGGATGAGGATTATGAGTTGGAAGTCGGTTCGGCCGGCATCGGACAGCCCTTCAAGGTACTGCAGCAGTACATTAACCACATCGGCAAGGAAGTGGAAGTGCTGGCAAAGGACGGCCGCAAGCTCAGCGGCGTGTTGAAGGAAGCCGACGAACAGCATTTCGTCGTGACCATTCAGAAGAAAGTGAAAGAGGAAGGTGCCAAGCGTCCCAAGCTGGTGGACGAGGACTTGACCTTTACGTATGAAGAGATAAAATACACTAAATACTTAATCAGTTTTAAATAAGACTATGGCCAAAAAAGTAGAAACTGTCAGCTTGATAGATACATTTTCGGAATTTAAGGAACTGAAGAATATCGACAGAACCACGATGGTAAGCGTACTCGAGGAGTCGTTCCGTAGTGTGATTGCGAAAATGTTCGGTACCGATGAGAATTACGACGTAATTGTAAACCCGGACAAGGGTGACTTCGAAATATGGCGTAACCGTGAGGTAGTGGCAGACGAGGATTTGGAAAACCCGAACCTGCAGATTGCATTGTCCGAAGCACAAAAGATTGATGCTTCTTATGAAGTGGGCGAGGAAGTGACGGATGAAGTTATCTTCGCGAACTTCGGTCGCCGTGCCATCTTGAACTTGCGCCAGACACTGGCCTCCAAGATATTGGAACTGGAGAAAGATAGTATTTACAACAAATACATTGATAAAGTGGGTACCATCATCAATGCGGAAGTCTACCAGATTTGGAAGAAAGAGATGCTGCTGCTCGATGATGAAGGCAACGAACTGTTGCTGCCCAAGACCGAACAGATACCGAGTGACTTCTACCGCAAGGGCGAGACCGCCCGCGCCGTAGTGGCACGTGTGGACAACAAGAATAATAATCCGAAGATTATCCTAAGCCGTACGTCGCCCGTCTTCCTGCAACGTCTGTTCGAAATGGAAGTACCCGAAATCAATGACGGACTGATTACCATCAAGAAGATTGCCCGCATCCCCGGCGAGCGTGCCAAGATTGCCGTTGAGAGCTACGATGACCGTATCGATCCGGTAGGTGCTTGCGTGGGTGTGAAGGGTAGCCGTATTCATGGTATTGTCCGCGAGCTTCGCAACGAGAATATCGACGTTATCAACTATACGTCCAATATCCAGTTGTTTATACAGCGTGCCTTGAGCCCTGCCAAGATTTCTTCCATCCGCTTGAACGAGGAAGAACGCAAGGCTGAAGTGTTCTTGAAACCCGAAGAGGTGTCGCTGGCTATCGGTAAAGGCGGTTTGAATATCAAGCTTGCCAGTATGTTGACTGAGTACACCATCGACGTGTTCCGTGAGTTGGATGAGGCCATAGAGGATGAAGACATCTACTTGGACGAATTCCGTGATGAAATAGACGGTTGGGTTATCGATGCCATCAAGGCTATCGGTATCGATACGGCTAAGGCTGTGTTGAACGCTCCCCGTGAGATGTTGATTGAGAAGACGGACCTCGAAGAAGAGACGGTGGACGAGGTATTGCGCATTTTGAAACAGGAGTTTGAAGAGGAGGAGCAGTAATGTGGTAATGTGGGTAATATGCTAATGTGCCAATGCAGATAGCATATCGGATGAAGTGCACACTCCTTTTTTCTCAGCCAATTAGCACATTAGCATATTGGCACATTAATTCATTAAATTAGTATGACGATAAGGTTAAACAAAGTAACAAGAGATTTAAATGTAGGGATTACGACGGCTGTCGAGTTCCTGCAAAAGAAGGGATTTACCGTTGAGGCAAATCCGAACACAAAAATTACGGATGAACAGTTCGAACTGCTCAAAAAGGAGTTTAGTACAGATAAGGACCTTAAGATAAAGTCGGAGCGTTTCAGCCAGGAACGTCAGAGCAAGGACCGCAACAAGGCGTCCGTGTCTATTGACGGCTATAGGGAAACGCAGGAGAAAGCGAAGCCCGAGGAGATTAAGACGGTTGTTCCGGAAGACGCACGTCCGAAGTTCAAGCCGGTAGGCAAGATTGATTTGGACAAACTGAACCGTAGACCTGCTCCTGCTCAGGAAAAAGAGAAAGAAGCGGAAAAAGCGGTAGAGGAGAAGAAGGTGGAGGAACCGGCAGTTGTAGAAACGCCGAAACCGGAACCTGCTCCTGCTCCCCAACCGGAACCACAGCCGCAACCGGAGGTACAGCCGGCATCTGAGTCCGAGCCGCAGCCCGTTTCGGAACCGCAGCCACAACCCGTTGTCAAGGAAGAGCCTGCTCCGGTTCTAGAGGCTCAACAAGAATCTAAAAAGGAAGAAATGATAGAAGCGCCTGCTCCCGTACCGGTGGCTGAAGAAGCACCGGTTGAAAAAGAGGGGAAAGAAGAAGGAGAAGAAATCTTCAAGATACATCAGCCTGAGTTTGTTTCGAAGATTAATGTCATCGGACAGATAGACCTGGCGGCTCTGAACCAATCCACACGCCCGAAGAAGAAATCGAAAGAGGAGAAACGCAAGGAGCGTGAAGAGAAGGAAAAGATTCGCCAGGATCAGAAGAAGCAGATGAAGGAAGCTATCATCAAGGAAATCCGCCGTGATGACAGCAAGTTGAAGGATACCGCTGCCGGCGATGCCAACGGCAAGAAGAAACGTGTCCGTATCAATAAGGAGAAAGTGGACATCAACAATGCTTCCAACTTCCAGCGTGGTGGCAACGACCGTGGACACGCTGGTGCCCAGCAAGGTCAGGGTGCCCGCCCGCAAGGTGGAAACCAGCCTGGTGGAAACAATGCCAATAATAACCGCAACCGCAATAAGGACCGCTTCAAGAAGCCGGTCATCAAGCAGGAGGTTAGCGAGGAAGATGTAGCAAAGCAGGTAAAGGAAACTTTGGCACGCCTCACTTCCAAAGGAAAGAACAAAGGTGCCAAGTATCGTAAGGAAAAACGTGACATGGCTTCCAGCCGTATGCAGGAATTGGAAGACATGGAAATGGCAGAAAGCAAGGTACTGAAGATTACGGAATTCGTGACGGCCAACGAGTTGGCAAGCATGATGGATGTTTCTGTTACTCAGGTCATCGCCACTTGTATGAGCATTGGTATGATGGTATCCATCAACCAGCGTCTGGATGCCGAGACCATCAACTTGGTGGCTGAGGAATTCGGCTTCAAGACAGAATATGTAAGCGCAGAAGTGGCGCAGGCCATCGTAGAGGAAGAGGATGATGAGGAAGATTTGGAACCTCGCGCTCCGATTGTAACGGTGATGGGTCACGTAGACCACGGTAAGACTTCATTGCTCGACTATATCCGTAAGGCGAATGTGATTGCCGGTGAAGCGGGTGGTATCACACAGCACATCGGTGCCTACCACGTGTCGCTGGACGACGGACGTAAGATTACATTCCTCGATACTCCGGGCCACGAGGCGTTTACCGCCATGCGTGCCCGTGGTGCCAAAGCTACGGATATTGCCATCATCATTGTGGCTGCTGACGACAACGTGATGCCGCAGACAAAGGAAGCCATCAACCATGCCATGGCTGCGGGTGTTCCTATTGTATTTGCAATCAATAAGATTGATAAACCGACTGCCAACCCCGACAAGATTAAGGAAGAGCTGGCTGCCATGAACTTCTTGGTGGAAGAGTGGGGCGGTAAGTATCAGTCGCAAGATATCTCTGCCAAAAAGGGTATCGGTGTACCCGAGTTGATGGAGAAAGTGCTGCTCGAAGCAGAAATGCTGGAGTTGAAAGCAAACCCGAACCGCCGTGCTACCGGTTCCATTATCGAGTCCTCATTGGATAAGGGTCGTGGCTATGTGGCTACGGTACTCGTTTCCAACGGTACCTTGAAAATGGGCGACATCGTGCTGGCGGGTACCAGCTACGGTAAGGTGAAGGCTATGTTCAATGAGCGTAACCAACGCATGCAGGAGGCTGGTCCTTCTACACCTGCCCTGATATTGGGCTTGAACGGTGCACCTGCTGCTGGCGACACGTTCCACGTAATCGAAACGGAGCAGGAAGCACGCGAGATTGCCAACAAACGCGAACAGTTGCAGCGTGAACAAGGTTTGCGTACGCAGAAGATGCTGACGCTCGACGAAGTGGGCCGCCGTCTGGCGCTGGGTGACTTCCATGAGCTGAACGTGATTGTGAAGGGTGACGTGGACGGTTCTGTGGAAGCGTTGAGCGACTCTTTAATCAAGCTGTCTACGGAGCAGGTGCAGGTAAACGTAATCCACAAGGGTGTCGGTCAGATTTCCGAATCGGATGTCTCGCTGGCTGCCGCTTCGGATGCGATTATCGTCGGTTTCCAGGTACGTCCTTCGGGTGCTGCCGCCAAGATGGCAGAGCAGGAGGGTGTGGATATCCGCAAGTACTCCGTCATCTACGATGCCATCGAAGAGGTGAAGGCTGCCATGGAAGGTATGCTGGCACCGACATTGAAGGAGCAGATAACGGCAACCATCGAGGTGCGCGAAGTGTTCAACATCACGAAGGTGGGACTGGTGGCAGGTGCCATGGTCAAGACCGGAAAGGTGAAACGCAGCGACAAGGCCCGTTTGATACGCGACGGTATCGTAATCTTTACGGGTGCCATCAATGCCCTGAAGCGCTTCAAGGACGACGTGAAGGAGGTAGGTACCAACTTCGAGTGCGGTATCAGCCTGACAAACTGCAACGACATCAAGGTGGGCGATATTATCGAATCTTACGAAGAAATAGAAGTGAAGCAAACATTATAATTGAATAATGTGCAAATATGCTAATGTGCCAATTGGCTGCGCGTACAGAAAATGCCGCAGGGCAATTGGCACATTTTGCATATTAGTTATTTGCTCATTGACCCATTAGCATATTGGCACATTAGCATATTGTCACATTGGTACATTAATTTTATGGCAATTATAGATATCATCATATTGGCTGCTTTCGGCTTGGGCGCAATCATCGGCTTCATGAAAGGTTTTGTGAAGCAATTGGCCTCTCTGCTGGGGCTGATTGTCGGTCTGCTGGCGGCAAAGGCTTTGTATGCCTCGTTGGCAGTGAAGCTGTGCCCCATGTTGACGGACTCTATGACAGTGGCGCAAGTACTGGCATTTGTCTTCATCTGGCTGGCTGTTCCTTTGCTCTTCTCCCTGGTGGCTTCTCTGCTGACCCGGGCAATGGAGGCCGTCTCGCTGGGCTGGCTCAATCATTGGTTGGGGGCTGGTCTAGGGGCTTTGAAGTACCTCCTGCTGACGAGCCTGCTGATTGGTGTCATCGAATTTATAGACGGAGACAATACGCTGATTAGCAAAACAAAAAAGAAAGAATCAGTGTTATATTATCCTATGGAAGAGTTTGCCGGGATATTCTTTCCCGCAGCAAAGGCGGTTACGGAGCAGATTGTAAACGGAGACTTTGACTGATACCGTGAACCGTGATTTTGTAATTCATAATTTGTAATTATAGAAGTGATGCAACAAGAAGAACCCAATAAATATGTAAAGGAACTCACTCAGGAGAAGTATAAGTACGGTTTCACGACCGACGTGCATACAGACATCATTGAGCGCGGGCTGAATGAAGATGTAGTGCGGCTTATCTCTGAGAAGAAGGGAGAACCGGAATGGTTGCTGGAGTTCCGCCTGAAGGCATATCGCCACTGGCTGACATTGGAGATGCCTACATGGGCACATCTCCGCATTCCCGAAATAGATTATCAGGCCATATCCTACTATGCCGACCCTACGAAGAAGAAGGAAGGACCGAAAAGCATGGATGAGGTAGACCCTGAGTTGATAAAGACTTTCAATAAGCTGGGCATTCCGCTGGAAGAACAGATGGCGTTAAGCGGTATGGCTGTGGATGCCGTTATGGACTCGGTGTCTGTAAAGACTACCTTCAAGGAGACACTGATGGAGAAAGGAATCATCTTCTGCTCGTTCAGCGAGGCTGTACACGAGCATCCCGACTTGGTACAGAAATATCTCGGTTCGGTGGTGCCTTATCGTGACAACTTCTTTGCGGCACTGAACTCGGCGGTGTTCTCCGACGGTTCTTTTGTCTATATCCCGAAGGGGGTACGCTGTCCGATGGAGTTGTCCACCTATTTCCGCATCAATGCCCGCAATACGGGGCAGTTCGAAAGAACCTTGATTGTGGCGGATGATGATTCGTACGTTTCTTATCTGGAAGGGTGTACGGCTCCGATGCGTGACGAGAACCAGTTGCACGCGGCCATTGTGGAAATTGTAGTGCACGACCGTGCAGAAGTGAAATACAGCACCGTGCAGAACTGGTATCCCGGTGATGCCGAGGGCCGGGGTGGTGTCTATAACTTTGTGACGAAGCGTGGCCATTGTAAAGGGGTGGACAGTAAACTGTCTTGGACACAAGTGGAAACAGGTTCGGCCATTACCTGGAAGTATCCGTCTTGCATCCTTTCCGGCGACAATTCGACAGCGGAGTTCTATAGTGTGGCAGTAACCAATAACCATCAGCAGGCAGACACGGGAACAAAGATGATTCATCTGGGCAAGAATACCCGGAGCACCATTGTGAGCAAAGGCATTTCTGCCGGAAAGAGCGAAAACTCTTACCGCGGCTTGGTGCGCGTGGCACAGAAAGCGGACAATGCTCGTAATTACAGCCAGTGCGACTCCTTGCTACTTGGTGACAAATGCGGCGCGCATACTTTCCCCTACATGGATATTCACAATGAAACGGCCATCGTGGAGCATGAGGCCACTACCAGCAAAATCAGTGAGGACCAGATATTCTACTGCAATCAGCGCGGTATTTCTACGGAAGATGCCGTGGGGCTGATTGTGAACGGTTATGCCAAAGAGGTTTTGAATAAACTTCCGATGGAGTTTGCCGTAGAAGCGCAGAAATTGCTTGCCATTTCGCTGGAAGGAAGCGTGGGGTGATTTATAAATAGTAAATTGTAAATAGTCAAATAGTAAATATAAAGATGTTAGAGATAAAAGACCTGCATGCCAGCATCAATGGCAAAGAAATATTGAAAGGCATCAACTTGACCATACGTGATGGAGAAGTACATGCACTGATGGGACAGAACGGTGCTGGTAAAAGTACGTTGAGTAATGTGTTGGTTGGCCATCCTGCTTACGAAGTGACGCGCGGCTCAATTACCTTTAATGGCAAGGACTTGCTTGCCATGAGTCCTGAGGACCGTGCACATGAAGGAATCTTTCTTTCTTTCCAGGCTCCGGTAGAGATTCCGGGCGTGTCGATGGTGAACTTCATGCGTGCGGCTGTGAATGAGCAACGCAAGTACCGCCATCTGCCTGCTTTGTCGGCCAGTGAGTTCCTGAAGCTGATGCGCGAGAAGCGTGCCATTGTGGAGTTGGACAACAAGCTGGCCAACCGTAGCGTGAACGAAGGTTTCAGCGGCGGTGAAAAGAAGCGTAACGAGATATTCCAGATGGCGATGTTGGAACCGACTTTTGCTATTTTGGACGAGACGGATTCCGGATTGGATGTGGATGCTTTGCGTATTGTGGCCGACGGTTTCAACAAACTCAAGACTGCGGAAACCAGTGCTATGGTCATTACCCACTACCAGCGGTTGTTGGACTATATCAAACCCGATACGGTACATGTACTGCTGGGTGGACGTATCGTAAAGACCGGTGGACCGGAATTGGCGAAGGAGATTGAAACACGTGGCTTCGATTGGATAAGGAAAGAAGCAGGTGAATTATAAACTCATAATCTGAAAACATGAGTGTAGAGCAACAATACATAGACCTTTTCTCCCAAACGGAGGCGATGATATGCCGGCATAGTGCCGAGGTGCTGAATGCGCCGCGTGCCGCTGCTTTTGCTGACTTTGAGCGCTTGGGCTTTCCCACCCGTAAGGAGGAGAAATACAAATATACGGATATCAGCAAGTTCTTTGAGCCGGATTATGGCTTGAACTTGAACCGGTTGGAAATTCCGGTGAATCCTTATGAAGTGTTCAAGTGCGATGTTCCCAATATGAGCACTGCTCTTTATTTTGTGGTGAACGATGCTTTTTATGGCAGGGCTTTGCCTAAGTCCCATCTGCCTGAAGGGGTTATCTTCGGCAGCCTGAAGGAGGTGGCCGAGAAACATCCCGATTTGGTGAAGAAATATTATGGCAAGTTGGCTGATACGGCAGAGGATGGGGTGACGGCGTTCAACACCGCTTTTGCACAAGACGGCGTTCTGTTTTATGTTCCTAAGAACGTGGTGGTAGAGAAACCTATTCAGCTGGTGAATATCCTGCGTGGTGACGTCAATTTTATGGTGAACCGCCGTGTGCTGATTATTCTGGAGGAGGGTGCACAAGCCCGCTTGTTGGTGTGTGACCATGCGATGGACGGCGTGAACTTCCTGGCAACGCAGGTGATAGAAATCTTTGCCGGTGAGAATGCCATTTTCGATTTTTATGAACTCGAAGAGACACACACCAGTACGGTACGTATCAGCAATATGTATGTAAGGCAGGAAGCCAATAGTAATGTATTGCTGAATGGTATGACCTTGCACAACGGAACTACACGGAATACAACCTGTGTGACGCTTGCCGGTGAACATGCGGAGCTGAATCTGTGCGGTATGGCCATTGCAGACAAGAATCAGCATGTGGACAATCATACGACAATCGACCATGCCGTGCCCAACTGTACCAGCAATGAGCTTTATAAGTATGTCCTTGACGAGCAGGCTGTAGGTGCCTTTGCCGGTCTGGTTTTAGTGCGCCCTGACGCACAGCACACCAGTTCGCAACAGACCAACCGCAATCTTTGTGCCACCCGAGATGCACATATGTACACCCAGCCTCAGCTGGAGATTTATGCAGATGACGTGAAGTGCAGTCACGGCGCTACGGTGGGGCAGCTCGATGAAAGCGCTCTCTTCTATATGCGGCAGCGTGGTATCCCGGTGCGCGAGGCGCGCCTGCTGCTGATGTTCGCTTTTGTCAACGAAGTTATCGACACCATCCGTTTGGATGCTTTGAAAGACCGTCTGCATCTGCTGGTAGAGAAGCGTTTCCGGGGGGAACTGAACAAATGCCAGGGGTGCGCCATCTGCAAGTGATAGCTTATAATTTCGATTCATTATGAACAACGATATAAATAAGAGTAGTATCTTGGCTCCCCTCCCTATGGGAGAGGGGCTGGGGGAGAGGCTTCGAGCTGATTTCCCTATCCTTTCCCGTGAGGTATATGGCAAGCCGTTGGTCTATCTGGACAACGGCGCGACTACGCAGAAACCTCGCCAGGTAGTAAATGCCATTACGGACGAATATTATTCGGTGAATGCCAATGTGCATCGCGGAGTGCACTTCCTGTCGCAGCAGGCTACAGAGCTGCACGAGGCCTCGCGTGAGACGGTGAGACGTTTCATCAATGCTCGCAGCACGAATGAGATTGTCTTCACCCGTGGTACGACGGAGAGTATCAACCTGCTTGTCTCCAGCTTTGGTGAGGAATTTATGCAGGAGGGGGATGAGGTGATTCTTTCTGTGATGGAACACCATAGCAACATTGTTCCCTGGCAGCTGCTTGCCGCCAAGCGTGGAATTACCATCAAGGTGATTCCGATGAATGACAAGGGCGAACTCTTATTGGACGAATATAGGCAGTTGTTCTCCGAACGTACCAGGATTGTCAGTGTGGCGCATGTTTCCAATGTGCTGGGTACGGTCAATCCCGTCAAGGAGATGATTGCTTTTGCCCATGAGCAGGGTGTTCCGGTGCTTGTGGACGGTGCCCAGTCCATTCCCCACATGCCGGTAGATGTGCAGGATCTGGATGCCGATTTCTTCGTTTTCTCCGCGCACAAGGTGTATGGTCCTACGGGGGTAGGGGTGCTTTATGGTAAAGAGGGGTGGCTGGATAGGATACCTCCCTATCAGGGCGGTGGAGAGATGATTCAGCATGTATCTTTTGAAAAGACTACCTTCAATGAATTGCCCTTCAAGTTTGAAGCCGGTACGCCGGATTATATCGGTACTACCGGACTTGCCAAAGCTTTGGACTACGTTTCGCTGGTTGGGATGGACAAGATTGCCGCCTATGAACACGAATTGACCCAGTATGCCATGCAACGGCTGAAAGAGATTCCCGGTATGCGTATCTTCGGCGAGGCAGAAGACAAGGGTAGTGTCATATCGTTTCTGGTAGGTGATATCCATCATTTTGATATGGGTACATTGCTCGACCGTCTTGGCATTGCCGTACGCACGGGACATCACTGTGCCCAACCATTGATGCAGCGTCTTGGCATCGAAGGAACAGTGCGTGCATCTTTCGGGCTTTACAATACCCGGGAGGAGATAGATGTGCTGGTGGCAGGTATAGTTCGTGTCAGCCGGATGTTCTGACCAAAGCAAAGCTTTGCAACCTTTCTTTCATTCCTTGCGTCTAATATGTCAACAACTAAAAAAATGAATTATGTTAGTAACAACAACCCCGACTATTGAGGGTGGACGTATCACCCGCTATTATGGCATCGTTTCCGGTGAAACGATTATCGGTGCCAATGTATTCCGCGATTTCTTTGCCAGCATCCGCGACGTGGTGGGTGGGCGAAGTGGCTCTTATGAAGAAGTGCTGCGCGAAGCTAAAGATATAGCCTTGCGCGAGATGCAAGAACATGCCCGTGCTATGGGTGCCAATGCCGTGATTGGTGTAGACTTGGACTATGAAACGGTAGGAGGCAGTGGCAGCATGTTGATGGTTACGGCATGCGGTACGGCTGTAACGGTGGAATAAGTTCGCTCTACTATATTACAACATAGGAAGATATAAGAAATGGCAACCCTGTGAATGGTTGCCATTTTCTTTATAAGGAGTATCTTTTATCGGTTATTTGTACCAATCCTTATAATCTGTTCCATTGGAATTGACCCAATCCATAAAATGTTCAAAGCTCTTGTCTATCGGCTGGGTTTCAGGAGTATTGAAGTTTGTGGCTCCACTTAGATGAATGGCAAAAGGATAGTTGCCATTGGCTACATAATAGCTTGTCGGTACAGAGGACAAATCCTCTTCGGTATGGAATAGAGCCATGTCTGCCTTTTCAGTAGGAGGATAGTTGACCAAATGCACTTCGATGCGTGATTCTTTCAATTCGTCATGTACCATGATGAATGGATTATAAGGGGGAATTCCAAGCGTTTCGTGTGATAGTGGAGTCTTGAAGGTGTTCTTTATCTTATATGTAGCGGTTTTTGTATTTCTCTCTGTTACATCGAGCGCACTTAGAAATACATTGACGGTAGCTTTGGAAAGGTCTGTATCCAGTCCTTGTCCGTTGAAACTTGTGGGGGCTTCCAATATTTCAGTTGACATATTGCTGCGTTCTGTATTCAGTTGGTAAGCGAAACCATTTTTGAAAGTGGCACCGGACCAAAGCAACTCATAGGTGTCTTCTGTAGAAAGGGCCTGATTGGCATCATTGAAGTTCAATACGGACTGGTATTTTACAATAACATCATTCAAGTCATAGTCACCCTTTCTGGGCCAATTATCTTCGAAAGCGATGATTCCTTTGTATTCCAGACTGTATTTCTTATCCTCGTTGCCACCGTCAGGTTTGATATCAGGAATATCCGGATTGATGATGGCTTCGATGGGGTTGGACCATACGTTGAATTGTATATCATTATAGTCTTGGTCTGTCCAATCTTCAAAGGACAATACGACAAAATCATCGATGCGGAATGCGGCTGTATGTGTACGGCCGTCCCCATTCAGCTTTGTAGTAGAGTAGAAAGGCTTATTGTTTCCGCCATAGAAGCTGTCATTCAATAGGAACCATCCGATTTTTACTCCATTGGGAAATACGGTGCCTTGGTCCACTCCGTCGGGGTCTATGTAATGAAGCTTTACACTTTCACCGCCTTGTAGTCCGGAAGCCTTTTTATTATAATAATTATCCATCAGAGTGTTTGGAAAAACAATGCATTTGGGGGCTTTTTTAATTTCACTTAAAGATGCGTCTGCCCTATAGCAATAATAGCCAAAGGCGCTCGCTGCACCGCTGGTTCCTCCAATTATCCGGATGGATACTTCCGCATTGCGCCCTTCCGGATCATTGATTTCAAAATCTATGGCTTGTCGGTATTGCTTAGGGCATGTGCCTCCTTCCTTCAAGGTCGTATTGATGATTGTCAATACATCACCGGGAATTGTGATTTTGTTGTCTGTGTCTAAATAATGAGGATATCCTTTGGAGCTCCATGTTCCTAATACATGGTATCCTTTGGGTGCCTGCCATCCCTCCGCCCGTGTTTGCGGATTATCATCGGTGGAATCCCATTTGATGTCGGCAGTAATGGCATCTCCTGCAATAACTGTTTTGAAGAGGGTGGGGACCCCTATATAAGAAGTATAGATATATGCTTCGTCCCCATGGTCCGAATTGATGATTTCCTTGCCGCTATATGCACCGTTACCGTCTGTCATGCGTCTGATGACCGGTTCCAGGTCTGTGCGTTTTATAATCTGGCCATCTTTGTCAATCGTGAACGGGTCTTCAAGATAGATTTCAAAAAGTACTTTATAGCCTTCGGGGACATCATACTTTACGTTTACTTGGATGGAAGATGTCGTAGAAAAATCAAAAGAGTTGGGAGTCTTCTCATCGTCTTTTCCATTATCGGGATTGTAGACGTCATGTTCGCATCCTATGGATAGGAATGCCAGCATAATGCTGCATAATGTCAAAGCCAGCATCTTGCATGTCAGGTTAGAATAGATTGGTTTCATAATGCCTTTGTTTTTAGCTTGTTTACTTGTTGCAAAGGTACTATAAAAGTTGTAATATATATCTATATGTGCTCTGTTCTTCTCATTAAATACAAAAAATAGGTAAAAAAGGGTACTGCTTGTTGTTTTATTCGCCAGTATAAATACATGCTTGCTTGGATTTCTTTTCTTTTTCATTTGCTTATTTCGTTTCAAATCAATATTTTTAGGCTTTCGTTCAACCTTTTAATACGAATAAATGCTATGGACCAAATCCTATTCTGGCTGGTTCCAGCCGCTTCTATTATGGCACTTTGTTTTGCCTGGTATTTCCATCGTCAGATGATGAAAGAGAGTGAGGGTACGCCTCAGATGATTAAGATTGCCGCTGCTGTGCGCAAAGGTGCTATGTCTTACCTTCGCCAACAATACAAGATTGTGGGCTGGGTATTTCTGGGGCTGGTTATCCTTTTCTCCATTATGGCATACGGTTTCGGAGTGCAGAACTCCTGGGTGCCGATTGCTTTCCTTACCGGAGGATTCTTTTCCGGACTTTCCGGCTTTTTGGGTATGAAGACGGCCACCTACGCATCGGCTCGCACTGCCAATGCGGCACGCACATCGCTGAATGCCGGACTACGCGTGGCTTTCCGTAGCGGTGCGGTGATGGGACTGGTAGTGGTTGGCCTTGGCTTGCTTGATATATCTTTCTGGTATCTGTTGCTGAATGCTGTAATTCCGGAAGATGTAATGACTCCCACCCATAAACTCTGCATCATTACCACTACCATGCTGACTTTCGGTATGGGCGCTTCCACGCAGGCATTGTTTGCACGCGTAGGTGGCGGTATCTATACAAAAGCTGCCGATGTAGGTGCCGACCTTGTGGGAAAGGTGGAAGCCGGTATTCCCGAAGACGACCCGCGTAATCCTGCCACGATTGCGGATAATGTAGGCGACAATGTAGGCGACGTGGCAGGTATGGGGGCTGATTTGTACGAAAGTTATTGCGGTTCTATCCTTGCTACGGCTGCCCTCGGTGCTGCGGCTTTTATCCACTCGGGTGATACGCTGATGCAGTTCAAGGCCGTAATCGCTCCGATGCTGATTGCAGCCGTCGGAATATTGCTTTCCATTATCGGTATCTTCTCCGTGCGTACCAAAGAGAATGCGAAGATGAAGGACTTGCTGAACTCACTGGCTTTCGGTACTAATCTCAGCTCTATTTTGATAGTTGTCGCCACTTTCTTTATCCTGTGGTTGCTGAAGTTGGACAACTGGCTGTGGATTTCCTGCTCCGTGATAGTGGGTTTGATAGTAGGTATCATCATCGGGCGGTCTACGGAGTACTATACTTCCCAATCCTACCGTCCTACCCAAAAGCTGAGTGAAAGCGGAAAGACCGGTCCGGCGACAGTCATAATTTCCGGTATAGGCTTGGGAATGCTTTCTACGGCTATTCCGGTGATTGCCGTGGTGATAGGTATCATTGCTTCTTATCTCTTTGCTTCGGGCTTCGACTTCTCTAATGTGGGTCTGGGGCTCTATGGTATTGGCATTGCCGCAGTAGGTATGCTTTCTACATTGGGCATCACGCTTGCTACAGATGCTTACGGACCGATAGCTGACAACGCGGGTGGCAATGCGGAAATGTCCGGTCTGGGTGAAGAGGTGCGTAAGCGTACCGATGCGCTTGACTCCTTGGGCAATACTACAGCCGCTACGGGCAAAGGCTTTGCCATCGGTTCCGCCGCTTTGACGGGATTGGCTTTGCTGGCCTCTTATGTCGAGGAAATCCGTATCGGGCTGACCCGCCTCGGGACTACCGAACTGTCGCTTCCTCATGGCGATGCCGTGGCTCTTCAAGATGCCACTTTCTTCGACTTTATGCATCACTACGATGTGACGCTGATGAATCCGAAAGTTCTTTCCGGTATGTTTCTGGGCTCGATGATGGCATTTCTTTTCTGTGGATTGACGATGAATGCGGTAGGGCGTGCAGCGGCCCATATGGTAGACGAAGTGCGCCGCCAGTTCCGCGAAATCAAGGGAATCCTTACGGGAGAAACGGAGCCTGATTATGAGCGTTGTGTGGCAATCTCGACGAAAGGGGCGCAACGCGAGATGGTGATTCCGTCACTGATAGCTATCATTGCTCCGATTGCGACGGGACTTATTTTCGGTGTTCCCGGTGTGCTCGGCCTGCTGATTGGCGGATTGAGCAGTGGTTTCGTGCTTGCCATCTTCATGGCAAATGCCGGTGGTGCATGGGATAATGCCAAAAAGTATGTGGAAGAAGGCAACTTTGGCGGCAAAGGCAGTGAAGTCCACAAGGCTACAGTCGTGGGTGACACCGTAGGAGACCCGTTCAAGGACACATCCGGTCCGAGCTTGAATATCCTAATCAAGCTGATGAGCATGGTAGCCATTGTGATGGCAGGGCTTACGGTTGCGTGGAGTCTGTTCTAGAAAGAGTTTTTCCCCGTATCCCACCAAAGGCGGGTGGCGCCGTTATCTGCGCCACCCAGTTTTTCCGTGAGGGTGGCGTATTGTGCCGGGTCGGCAGTGGCGGCGTCCGTCGAGAACGGAAGGCGGCGGATCATGATATCCGTATCAATCACTTTTCCGGTGTTGCTTTGGACTTTGAAAAGTTTGGGGTATCCGGTACGGCGTTGCTCAGCCCATGCCTCATAACTTTCGGGCCAGCATGCCAGCCACTTCTGGGTAATAATCTTTTCGAGTTTTGTCTCTATGTCTGCATCTTCTTCCCATTTTGGAGAGATGGTAATCAAGGCTTTCATGTCCTTGCCTACCTTGCCGCCTGAGACTACATCTTTATAATCGGCAGGGGTTTTGTCGCTTTCCAGATATTCGGAGGCACCAGCACAGTCCCACTGTGTAAATGAAGTACTTACCCCGTATTCATAGCATGTGCGGGGATTCTCTTTGGTATAGCCGCGGAGGGCTGCTTCGGCCCTGAGCAGCCAGACTTCCGCCGCACTCATCAATACGGCTCCGGTCTTTTCGCCGATGGTACTTGTGTTGAGGGAAGAGCAAGAACTGTAAATGTTGGCGTCACCGTCTTTCATGGGTAAGCCGATGGGAATGCCTAACAACTGTTTTTGATAACCTTCGAGAAGGGCGGTGTTATACCATTTCTTGCCACGCGGGTCCTCATAACCGTTGACAATGGATTCCATCGAGGCATTCATGTAGACTTCACCCCAACCGGCAACGGCACACAAAGGATTGATATAGTTCTTGCCCATTACAGCGATGGTTTCCCTTGCACCTTCCAGTACACCTTGATTGTCATTCAGTGCTTTGGTTGCTTGGTCTTTGGCAAGTGTTGCATCTACATTGGAGATGCGCATGGCAAGGCGCAAACGTAGTGAGTTGGCAAACTTTAACCATTCCTTCAAGGTCTTGCCGTTGGTCAGCATATCATACTCTTTGAATTTGTTGTTGTCACCGCCCTCGTCCAGGTATTCCCTTATCAATTGCTGCCCTTCGTCCAGGTCTGCAAAGAAGCGTGTATAGGCTTCTTGCAGTCCGTAAACCCGGGGTGTCTCACCCAGTTGATGGTAGACCAGCGGACCGTATGTATCGGCAATGCGGTGCATCAGTTCCACTTTCAAAATTTCGGTAATGCCGAGGTAGCCTTTCAAGTTGTCATTGCCATAAAAGTTCTTTTCTGCCTTCTGCACCTCCGTGTAGACATATCCGTAAGTACATTGCCATGCGGCATTGGTCCAGCCTGAGTTCAGGTTGTAGCAGGCGTTGGATTTCATGAATTTAGGAATAGGGTCCATGAAGTAGCCGGAGAACATGTCATGGTTCAGGGATTGTGTCATCTGCCATACCCAATTTAAGCCTACAGAACCTATATTGAAGTAGATGCCCGACTGTATGGGTTCGAATGGAGCAGTCAGGTTCTGGAAATCTATTTCCTTTTTGTCGTCCGAGAAACCTCCCTTGATTTCGTTGTCGTTCTCAAAACCGCCGGTGCAAGCTGCAAGCAGCAATATGCTATGGCAGAAAAGGAATATGATGCACTTGTTTTTCATAAGGTATTCATTTTAAAAGGTTAATCTTAGGTTAAAGCCGATATTCCGGGTAGTAGGCATGCCAAACACGTCTACTCCTTGATTGTTGTTGCCTACGGACATTACTGCATCGGGGTCGAACGGTGCTTCCTTCTTTAAGAAACACAAGTTGCGCGCTGCCAATGATACGTCGATTCCCTTTATGAATCTACTGTTTTCCAGTATCGTTTTCGGGAAAGAATAGCTCAGTGATACTTCACGGAGTCTGATGCAGGTTGCGTCGTACATATAATATTCGGAGATGGCATTTCTGCCGCCTACTGCGCTGTAAAATGCTCTCGGGTCGTTGAACTTCTGTCCCTGGTATTCTACATATCCTCGGGCGCGGGCATCTTCGGTGACTTTGGTCACGCCGTTGGCATCCAACTCAGACTGTGTCAGTGACATGACTTCGCCGCCAAAGCGGAAATCTATCAGGAAATAGAGCTCCAGGTTCTTGTAGGTAAGTGTGTTGCTCCATCCCATGGTGAAGTCAGGATTGGCATTCCCAAGCAAATCCTTGTTTCCGGTATTTCCTAAAGGCCTTTTGCTGGTTTCATCAACCATGATGCTGCCATCCTCGTTACGGCGGAAAGCATTTCCATAAATATCCCCCAGGCTGCCTCCTTCTTTGACGCGCATCTGATAGCCTGCGTTGAAACCTTCTTCGTAGTAGGAAAATTCTGGATAGTCAGGATGCAGGGTCACTACTTTGTTCTTGTTGGCGGACATGTTGATGAGACTCTTCCACGAAAAGTTTCTGTATAGTAGCGGAGTGGCGTCTACCGTCAGTTCAAAACCCTGGTTACGTATTTTTCCGGCATTGACATACCGGTATTTATAGGTGGAGCCCGTAGGATTGTCCATTCTCAACAACTGGTTCTTGGTATTGGTCTGATACCAAGTGAAGTCTATCCCGAAGCGGTGATGGAAGAAGCGCCATTCTGTACCGAATTCGATGGAGCTGCTGATTTCCGGTTTTAGGTCACCGCGCTGTTCTACGGTATTTACATTGATACTGCCGCCTACCATGATGATGTCTACCGGATTGGTGATTCCTATCGGGAGGTCATTACCGACTTCCGCCCATGAAGCGCGCACTTTTGCAAAACTTATCCATTTGGGCAGGGAGCAGGTTTTGTTAAGAATCCAGGTAGCTCCTATGGAGGGATAGAAGAATCCGGTATTCTTGCTGTCTGTGTGGGCTAATGTGGATGACCAGTCGTTACGTGCGGTAATGTCCAAGTATAGTAGTCCTTTCCAGCCCCACTGCATGGTGGCAAATACTGATTGGAGCGTGCGTTTGCTGTCGATGCTCTGATTTACGGCTGCTTTGGAGTCCATCACTACATTGGGGACGGTAAATACATTCGGTTTGTAGAGGGAAGCAAGCCTTGAGTCTATCGTCAGTGAATTGACTTTACTCATGTTGATGCTGGCTCCCAGTGCCGTATTGAGGGAAAAGTCATCAAATTCCTTGTTGAACAAGACCATTGCGTCACCGTAGACTTGGATTTCCTGGCTGTCCGACCAGATGTAACGTCCGTTTTCCTTGTCCTCGTATTTGCCGGCGATGTTGGGAGCTGTAGTGGCATACATCTTATTGTCGAATTTATCACTGATATAATCCACATTACCCCGTACCTGCAGGTTGAAGTAGTCCGTAATGTGCAGATTGGCTCTGGCCGATGCCACAGCGCGATAACGCTTGTAGCCACTGAGCACGCGGTTTTTCAGCCAGTAGGGATTCTGTCCCCATTCACTGACGGTACCATCTCCATTCTTTTCAATCCAGTTTTGTGTCATCATATTGCGGTCGGCATTCCACGTTTCAAAGTTTTCTCTGTAAGTGCTCATGTCTACGCCACGTGGGAAACTGTACAAGCTGACCAGCGGATTCAGATAATAGCCGCCGGTAGCAGGGGAGTTCTTGACGGTTTGGGTCATTAGTGTTGCAATGCCGTCCAGTTTCAGCTTGTTGTTGAAGAGGCTGGCCGTTTCGTGTAGGTTCAGGTTATTCTTCTGTAGTTTGTTATTGTCCACAATTCCTTTAGCCGTGGTGTTGGCGTATGAGAAATAAGTTTGTACCTTTTCATTTCCGGTAGTGATGGCCAGCGAATTGAAAGTGGTGATGCCATTGCTGAAGAATTCGCCTATGTTGTCATAGTCCGTTACATTGCCTTTTGTACCCCAGCTTGCCGTACCGCCATCTTCGTTCCGGCCGTATGTATTTTGGAATTCGGGGGTACTGATGGCGTGACTTACGGTCAGGTTGGAGGAGAATGTAACGCGCTGCAGTCCGGCCTTTCCCTTTTTAGTGGTGATCAGAATGACGCCATTAGCTGCCTGCGAACCATAAAGCGCGGCGGCAGAAGAACCTTTCAGGATGTTGATGCTTTCTATGTCGTCCGGATTCAGGTTGGAAATCCCGTCACCGGCATCACGGTTCAATCCATCGTAGTTACCGCCGATTACGGTGGAGGTGGATTCTGTTGAGCTGTTCAGCATAGGAACACCGTCAATTACGTACAAGGGCTGGTTGTTGCCGCTGGCAAATGCAGAGCGTGCACCGCGAATGACGACTTTGGCAGAACCTCCTAAATTGGCGGTTTTATTGATTTGTACTCCGGCCGTCTTTCCTGCCAGTGTATTAATCATGTTCGGCTCTTTGGCACGGGTCAGCTCACTGCTGCTTATCTGTTGGGTAGAATAGGTCAATGAGGACATTTTCTTCTGGATACCCATGGCGGTTACCACTACTTGCTCCAGGGCGAGGCTCTTTTCTTCCATCCGGATGTGGAGATTATTTCTACCGTTCAGGGCAATGGTTTGCGGTTCATAACTGATGTAGGATACGACAATAGTGGCATAAGGAGGGATATTCATACTAAATTCTCCTTCGGTATTGGTGATAACACCATTGGCGGTCCCTTTTTCAAGAATGTTGGCACCGATAATCGGTTCGCCTTTGGAGTCCGTCACCTTTCCTCTTACAGTAGCCATTTCCTGCAGAGTGTCTGTCTTATCCTCAGCACTCCTGCTGTTTTTGGTTAAAACGATGTTTTTGCCTTCCATCACATACTTGATGTCTGTCCCTTTGAACATTTGGTCAAGTACTTCGGAAACAGTTTGGTTGCTTGCATTGATGTCGACGGTACGGCGTACATCGACGTTCTGTTTGTTATATACAAATAAGTATTCTGTTTGCGATTCAATTTGCTCGAGAACTTGCCCTACCCTCAGCCGGGCATTTTGAATGCTGACCCTGGCATTCTGAGAGTAGCAGTTCCCGCTGTACACCTGAAATATAACAAGCAGGAGAAGGAATAATGTGATTTTCATAGGTTTGCAATAATTGCTTAAAATCTAATTTTTTTAGATAAAAAAGCCTCATCAACAAAATTTTTCTCATATCTTTGTCACTGTGTTAAGTTAATAAATTGATTAAGGTCGATTTTTGACTGTTTCGGATCGGAAAGTATGGGGGTACTTTCCGATCTTTTTTTTCTTACTCATATATAACAATTGAATCCTTTTCTTCGTTGATGCGGAACTTGAAAGGATGGTCTTTCGAGATGGTCCGCAGTATATGTTCGATGCCGTCCTGCTCTCTGAATTTGCCGGTAAAGCTGCCGTAGTTCAGCAGTTGAGGACTGGCAACGGTTATCTTTACATTATAGTATTTCTCCAGTCTACCGAGGATACCGCTGAATGGAGCGTCGTCAAAACAGTATAGTCCCTCTTTCCAGCGTAGATATTCATAGGAAGGAAGGACGGCCTTTCTACATTTTCCGTTTTCATTGAGAAATACCTCGTCTTTCTGCAACCTGGTGATTATCTGGCTGCTGTTGGCCGGATAGATATCGACGATACCTTCCACCAATGTGGTTCCGAACTCATGGCTCCCACTGTAGGCACAGACGTTGAAACTCGTTCCTACAACTTTTACCTTGTTCGTTTCTGTATGTACATAGAATGGGATATTCTTGTTTTTGGCTACTTCAAAGTAGGCCTCTCCGTCCAATTCCACATTTCGTTCGTTGCGTCCGAAGTTGGCGGCATATTTCATGGTGGACTTGGAGTTCAGCCATACGCGTGTTCCATCGGCAAGGATAATTTGGGCCCGTTGTCCGGCAGGCACAGTGACTGTTTGCAACTGCACCTCCTTGTTATATAAAAAGTCGGAGGTGATGAAATAACCGGCAATGGCGACAATGGTGACGGCGGCTATACGGGCCGCCCAGCGGAGCATCGGCATGATGTGCACCGTTTTCTTTTCATTGTTTCCCTGCTTGTCCGAGAACAAGGAAATGTCGTATATCATGCGCTCTTTCAGGAAGATGTCCCGGTTTTCATCCGAGGCGTCTATCCAGTCGAGTATCATCTTTTCTTCTTCAACGGAAGTAATACCTTTGAAATATTTATATAATAGCTCTTGGTTCATTGTCAATAATTTATTTCTTTTCTAAAACGTGCTCTTTTTACCTTTTGTATATATAACCGGAAAGTGGGCGGTAACCCTATTCCGTAGAAGCATTTTTTAGGATATTAATATTATGAGTATGGTAACAAGATAATCTTTCAGTCTCAGCCGGAGAATCCGCAGCACTTTGGTGATGTGTGCCTCTACGGTTTTAAGTGATATGTCCAGACTATCGGCAATCTGCTTGTTTGCCAGGTTCTGGTATCGGCTCAACATGAATATCTTCCGGCTTTGCTCGGGCATTTCCTGTAAGGTCTTATTTACGATATGCTGTATTTCCGTGTTGAATATCTGGTCCGGTTCGCAGGCTTTCAAGGTGGAGATGCGTAAGTCCAGTTCGCGCAGGTTGTGGCTGCTGATGGTTTCTTCCGCTCGCAGACGCACCTGCTTGTGCTCGAGTACGTGCAGGGCTTTGTTCTTTATGATGGTCAGCAGCAGGGCATGCAGGTTACTGTTTTCTTCCCAGCGGTCTCGGTTTTCCCATAAGGCAATCATGGATTCCATCACAACGTCTTCCGCTTCTGCTTTATCCCTGAGATAAGAATAAGCAAAAGCCAAAAACTTTTCTTGGTTTTCCTGGAAAAAGCGTGAGAAAAGATTCATAGTATGTAGGCTCCTTAAACCGGACATTAATTGAGGTTCTTTATGGAATATAAGGCTTTACATAGCAAAAAAACATAATCTTTTTGGAATATGCAAGCATTATGCCTTGTTTTTTCAGAGCCATTTCTGGCAGTATTGACAAAAAGAAAGCCTGATGGGGTTCCACCAGGCTTTATATACTTAAAGAATAAGAAATTTCTTATTTCTTTTCCGGTCTTTCTTGTCTTTCCGGTCTCGGAAGCAATACTTTGCGTGACAGCTTAAATTTTCCGGTCTTCGGGTCGATGTCGAGAAGTTTTACGTCAATTTCATCACCTTCCTTGATACCGGCTTCTTCTACTGTTTCCAGACGTTTCCAGTCGATTTCGGAGATATGGAGCAAGCCGTCCTTACCCGGCAGGAATTCAACGAATGCACCGTAAGGCATAATGGAGCGTACCTTGCCTTTGTAGACTTCGCCTACTTCGGGGACAGCTACAATCCCTTTGATGATACGCATAGCATCATCGATGCTCTTCTTGTTGGTACCGGCGATTTCGATTCTACCGATGTTGTCCACTTCTTCAATAGTAATGGTAGCACCGGTTTCTTCCTGCATACCTTGGATAATCTTTCCACCAGGGCCGATGACAGCACCGATGAATTCCTTGGGAATGGTCATTGTCTCGATACGCGGAGCGTGAGGTTTCAGGTCTTCGCGAGGCTCGGCAATGCACTCGGTGATTTTGCCCAAGATATATTCACGGCCTTCTTTAGCCTGCAGCAATGCCTTTTCGAGGATTTCGTATGACAGACCGTCCACTTTGATGTCCATCTGAGTGGCGGTGATACCGTCTTTTGTTCCGGTCACCTTGAAGTCCATGTCGCCCAAGTGGTCCTCATCACCGAGGATATCGGACAATACGGCATATTTGTCTTCGCCTGCATTCTTAATCAATCCCATGGCGATACCTGATACCGGTTTCTTGATTTTCACACCTGCATCCATCAATGCCAGAGTTCCGGCACATACGGTAGCCATGGAAGAAGAACCGTTTGATTCGAGGATATCGGATACCACGCGTACTACATACGGATAGTTTGCAGGAATCTGACCCTTCAATGCACGCCATGCCAGATGGCCGTGGCCGATTTCACGACGGCCTACACCGCGCTGTGCCTTGGCTTCGCCCGTAGAGAACGGAGGGAAGTTGTAGTGCAGAAGGAAACGTTCTTTTCCGTGTTCCAATACGTCGTCGATAATCTTCTCGTCCAACTTGGTGCCTAAAGTCACAGTAGACAAAGACTGTGTTTCGCCACGTGTAAAGATAGCGGAACCGTGAGGGCCGGGCAGGTAGCTGGTCTCACACCAGATAGGACGGATTTCGGTCGTCTTACGTCCGTCAAGGCGCTTGCCTTCGTCCAGAATGGAACGGCGCATCGCCTCTTTTTCCACATCGTGATAGTAACGGTCGATGAGGGCTGCCTTTTCTTCCAGTTCTTCTTCGGAGAACTGTGCCTTGAATTCTTCGCGGATGGCATCGAAAGCATCCATGCGTTCGTGCTTGTTCTTGTTTCCGGAAGCGGCAATGGCATAAGCCTTGTCGTAGCAAGCGTCGTGAACGGCCTTACGGAGTTCTTCGTCGTTCACTTCGTGGCAATATTCGCGTTTCACGGTAGAGCCTACTTCTTCTGCCAGTTCCATCTGTGCCTTGCACTGAATCTTAATGGCTTCGTGTGCGGCCTTCATCGCTTCCAGCAAGTCCTGCTCGGAAACCTCGTCCATTTCGCCTTCCACCATCATGATGTTTTCGTAAGTGGCGCCCACCATCAAGTCCATATCGGCTTGTTCTAGTTGTTCGAAGGTAGGGTTGATGACGAATTGTCCGTTGATGCGTGCTACGCGTACTTCGGAAATAGGTCCGTTGAAGGGGATATCTGAAACTGCAAGTGCGGCAGAAGCTGCGAGTCCGGCCAGAGCGTCGGGCATATCTACGCCGTCTGCTGAGAAAAGAATGATGTTTACGTATACCTCTGCATGGAAATTATCAGGGAATAAGGGGCGGAGAGCACGGTCAACGAGGCGGCAAGTGAGGATTTCGTAGTCAGAAGCGCGTCCTTCGCGCTTTGTGAAACCGCCGGGGAAACGTCCGAATGCGGAGAATTTTTCTTTGTACTCTACCTGTAATGGCATGAAATCTGTTCCGGGAACTGCGTCCTTGGCGGCACAAACAGTAGCTAAAAGCATGGTGTTGCCCATACGAAGCATTACAGAACCGTCTGCCTGTTTTGCCAGCTTTCCCGTTTCGAGCGTGATGGTTCTGCCATCAGGAAGCTCGATCGTCTTAACAATTGGGTTAATCATAAAAAATGTTTTATATCTAATTTTCTTTCAAAATTCGTGCAAAGATACATAATTTATTCATGTAAAATGGTGGGAATGAGATAAAAAGTTTGTATTTAGTTGTTTTTTGCAGTTTTCTATATGGAAGAACGAGGGAAAATGCTTTGACTGAACTTGAAAAGAAGTATATTTGCAGGCACGTTTGCAAAACAAAACTGAAGATACGATATGAAGAAAATCTTTTTTATGGCACTTGCTGCAATAGCATTGGGTGCATGTAATTCCGAACCGAAATTCAAAGTAGAGGGTGAAGTGTCTGGTGCCGACGGCAAGATGCTTTATTTGGAAGCCTCGGCATTGGAAGGTATTGTTCCTTTGGATTCTGTAAAACTGGAAGGGGATGGCTCTTTCCACTTCAAGCAGGTACGTCCGGTGTCTCCGGAATTTTACCGTCTGCGGGTAGACGACAAGGTTATTAATTTCTCGGTAGATTCGACGGAAACGGTTTTGGTAAAGGCACCTTATACCGATTTCGCCACTGCCTATACAGTGGAAGGTTCTCCGAATAGCTCGAAGATAAAGGACTTGACGCTGAAGCAGATGAAGCTTCAGGATAATGTGAATGCATTGCTGCAGTCGGTGCAGGCACATAAGATAGGTGCCGATGTTTTTGAGGACAGTCTTGCCTCTTTATTGAAGAACTATAAGGATGAAGTGAAAATCAGCTATATTTTTGCCGCTCCCAATACGGCTGCTGCCTATTTCGCCTTGTTCCAGAAGTTGAATAATTATTTGATTTTCGACCCTCTGAACAATAAGGAAGACATTAAGTGTTTTGCAGCCGTGGCAACCAGCCTGAACAATTATTATCCGGATGCCGACCGCTCCAAGAACCTCTACAATATTGTGATAAAGGGAATGAAGAATACCCGTACTCCGCAGCAGAAGGTGGTGGAAATCCCCGAAGAGGCAATTTCCGAAACCGGCATCATCGACATTAACCTGCGTGACATGAAGGGCAATACACGTAAGTTGAGCGAACTGAAGGGCAAGGCTGTTATTGTGGACTTCACTGTTTATCAGAGTGCCGTTTCTGCTACACATAATTATATGTTGCGCGACTTGTACGACAAGTATGCCGCCCAGGGATTGGAAATCTATCAGGTTTCTCTGGATGCAGACGAGCACTATTGGAAAACAACTGCCGACAATCTGCCTTGGATTTGTGTGCGCGACGGCAATGGAATTTATTCGTCTATAGCGGCTTCTTATAATGTGAAGAATGTGCCTTCTGTGTTCCTGGTCAACAAGAACAATGAGTTGAGTGCCCGTGGAGAGAGCATTAAAGACCTGGAGGCGGCAGTGAAAGCATTGCTGTAACATGTTATAAATAAGAAGTTTTCGTTTAAATATGTTACAAAGCAGCCTTTTATGCTTGACACGCATTGTATAAAAGGCTATCTTTGCAAAGGAAAATCGGAAAGAGGGTTCCAGCATGCTGACCATGTTGGAATTCTTTTTTGTTTATAGTACCATTAAAAACTAACATAACATTTAAGGAGGAAAAAGTATGGCTTATATGTCAGAAGACGGCTACAAGAAATTGATGGCCGAATTGAAACACCTGGAGACGGTGGAACGTCCCAAAATATCGGCTGCCATTGCCGAAGCGCGTGACAAAGGTGATTTGTCGGAAAATGCAGAGTATGACGCTGCCAAGGAAGCTCAAGGTATGCTTGAGATGAAAATTAACAACTTGAAGCTGACCATTGCCGACGCTAAGATTATTGATGAGTCGAAGTTGAAAACCGATTCTGTACAGATTCTCAATAAGGTAGAGCTTAAGAACGTGAAGAATGGCATGAAGATGGTTTATACTATCGTTTCCGAAAGTGAAGCCAATCTGAAGGAAGGAAAGATTTCCGTCAATACTCCGATTGCACAAGGTCTGCTTGGCAAGAAAGTAGGTGACATCGCAGAAATTAAAGTTCCGCAGGGCATGATTAACCTGGAAGTAGTGAACATATCCTTTTAAAGGAAGGCAGGTCCGCATACGGGCTTGCCTTATTTTATAATTTATAGCTATGGCAACAATATTCAGTAGAATTATCGCAGGTGAAATACCTTGCTACAAGGTGGCGGAGGATGACAGATTCTTTGCGTTCCTTGACATCAATCCGTTGGTAAAAGGTCATACATTGGTCATTCCCAAGCAGGAAGTGGATTATATCTTCGATTTGAACGATGAGGATTTGGCGGCGATGCATGTTTTCGCCAAGAGAGTGGCACTTGCCATCGGCAAGGCCTTTCCGTGTAGAAAGGTAGGAGAAGCGGTATTGGGGCTGGAAGTGCCTCATGCGCACATACATTTGATTCCTATGCAGAACGAAAAAGATATGCTTTTCTCCAATCCCAAACTGAAACTGACGGACGAAGAATTCAAGGCTGTGGCAGAAGCTATCCGTGCAGTGCTTTAATCGGTTTATTTTCCTCCCCTAAATAAACGGAAGCGGGAGTTGGACTTCATCCAGCTCCCGCTATTTTTTTGCCTTCGGCACCTATCCTTTAATTTTTAATTTAAATGTATTCCTCTCCCAGTTTTATCTGGGCATCATTCACATATTTGCGGATGGTATGTTCTTCATCTTTCTTGCAAATCAGTAATACATTGTCCGACTCGGCTATGAGATAACCTTCCAAACCGTCGATAACTGCAAGTTTGTTGTCGGGCAGCACCACGATATTGTCTTTGCTATTATAGATGAGGGATTTACATTTTAAGGCTACATTGCCTGCTTCATCTTTGGGAGACAAATCATACAAAGACCCCCAGGTTCCTAAATCAGACCAGCCGAAATCGCCTAATGACACATATACATTGTCTGCCTTTTCCATGATGCCGAAGTCTATGGAGACATTGGGGCAAGCAGGGAAGTTCTCATCAATGAATTGTTTCTCTTGGACTGTTCCATACACATCTTTGCCGGGGGCCAGTTTGGAAGTCAGCTCGGGCAGCAGGGCTTCGTTTGCCTTGATGATGGTATTTACGTTCCACATGAACAGACCAGAGTTCCAATAGAATTCTCCACTTTCCACGAATACTTTTGCCAGTTCCAGTTCGGGCTTTTCAGTGAAGGTTTTTACCTTGTAGAAATTATCACCGGCGGCTTCGGCTATTTGTATATAGCCATATCCGGTTTCCGGACGGTTGGGCTTGATGCCGAGTGTCAGCAGATTGTCCGATTGGGAAACGAAGTCCAGCCCTTTTTCGATAGCTGCCAGAAATTCGCCTTCCTTCAGGATTAAGTGGTCCGAAGGAGCTACCACTATATTGGCGTTCGGATTCAAGGCGCGGATATGATAGGAAGCCCACGCAATGCAGGGGGCTGTATTCCTGCGTGTCGGCTCCAGTAGAATCTGTTCGGGTTTAAGTTCGGGAAGCTGTTCTTTTACAAGGTCGGCATACAAGTCATTTGTTACGATAAGTATATTTTCCATGGGGATTACCTGCTTGAAGCGGTCGAAGGTTTGCTGCAGCAAGGAACGTCCTGTACCGAAGAAATCCAGAAACTGTTTTGGAAGTGTCTTGCGGCTGAATGGCCAGAAACGGCTGCCGATTCCTCCGCCCATAATTACACAGAAATTATCCTTATTGGTTACCATGCTATTGATTTTAAAAGTTTCTGCTAATGTACTGCATATTTTACAAACAAGGAATGATTCAAGCAGGTTTTATCGTTTTTTTCGCCTTTTTTTAGGAAAAGTATTGCAGGTTTAGAAAAAAGCTGTATCTTTGCACCGCATTTGAGAAGTCAAACATGCCCAGATGGCGGAATCGGTAGACGCGCTGGTCTCAAACACCAGTGGATTCACTTCCATCCCGGTTCGACCCCGGGTCTGGGTACAGATTAAAAGGCTAAGTAATGAATTATCAATTACTTAGCCTTTTTACTTGTCTGATTTTTCCCCACATCTTCCCCACACATGTGATTTGTTTGCTATTCCCAAATATTTTTCCTTTAATATAGATTCTAGAATGGATTTAATCTGCTATCTTTGCCAAATAATGTCAAGACATAAATAAGCAATATGTTATTTCCTGAAAAAATAAAAGAGTTGCGTATTAAAAATCAGATGCCTCAAAGACAGATTGCGGCAGTCCTTGATATAGATACTGCAACATATTGTAAGATAGAAAAAGGAGAACGAAAGGCTAAAAAAGAGCAAGTCGTTATATTATCGGAGATTTTTCATGTAGAAATGGCAGAACTACTTACATTGTGGCTCGCTGATAAAGTAACAGATGTTGTTTCTAATGAATATAAGATTGCTTCAGAAGCACTTTCTATGGCAGCTGAGAATTTAAAAAAATAGATTGATATGGTAAAAACAAATTTATACCCCACTATGGAAGTCCCAGAAATGCTATTGGCAGATCGGCACTCTACATATGGACTGAGAACATATATCAGTCTATTTAGTAGTGCTGGCGTTGGTTGTTATGGATTTAAAGAAGAAGGATTCTATTGTGTGGCAACTGTTGAATTGTTGGAACGAAGACTGAAAATTCAAAGATTCAACCAGAAATGTGTATATAATAGTGGTTATATCTGTGGTGATATGACTACACAAGAGACTAAGAATAAAGTTTTTGCGGAGCTAGAAATGTGGAAAAAAGGATTTAATCTGACAGATTTGGATGTGTTAATTGCAACACCTCCTTGTCAAGGTATGTCTGTTGCTAACCACAAAAAGAAAGATGAGCTTAAACGTAATTCTTTGGTCGTAGAATCTATAAAGATGACATTGCAGATTAAGCCTAAATTTTTTATATTTGAAAATGTTAGGGCATTCCTTACTTCTGTGTGCACAGATGTCGATGATCAAGACAAACCTATTAAGGATGCAATAGATGAGAATCTGTCTGGTACTTATAATATTTTATATCAGGTTGTAAACTTTAAGGATTATGGAAATCCATCAAGTAGAACAAGGACTTTAGTGATAGGTGTTCGTAAAGATTTGAAAGAAATTACCCCATATGACATATTTCCTGATAAACAACCTGAGAGGACTTTAAGGCAGGTTATTGGTCACTTGCCATCGTTAAAAAAAATGGGTGAAATCTCTGAAAATGATATTTATCACAATTTTCGGAAGTATTCTCCTCATATGGAGTCTTGGATTGCAGACATAAAGGAAGGACAATCCGCATTTGACAATACAGATATTACGAAGATTCCTCATAGTATAAAAAATGGTGTTATTGTTTACAACGCACATAAGAATGGCGATAAATACACTCGTCAGTACTGGGATAAAGTTGCACCTTGTATTCACACCCGAAACGATATTCTCGCCAGTCAAAATACTGTTCATCCTATTGATAATAGAGTGTTCAGTATTAGGGAAGTAATGCTTATGATGTCTGTTCCGTCTTCTTTCAATTGGAGTGATCTTTCGTTTGAGGAATTGAATAAACTACCACTAAAAGAGAAAGAGGCATTTCTAAAAAAAGAGGAGATAAATATTCGTCAGAATTTGGGTGAAGCAGTTCCTACTATTATATTTAAACAAATTGCATCAAAGATACGCAAGATATTGTGTAAACCGTCTTTGACCGAGCAAGATATAAAGATGCTAATAGATAGAAAAAAATTGGCTACACATTCTTGTTTATTGGAATATATTAGGGATAATAAGAATTATGGTTTTGCAGAGTTATCTAAAATAGCAGAGTTAGCAAATGCTCAAAGAGAAAATAATGCAGCCTATTATACAAGACAAGATATTTGTTTTGCAATAGTTAAAAGTCTTCCTGATGCAAAAAACTATACAGAATTGAATATTTTGGAGCCGTCAATAGGGGTGGGTAATTTCCTGCCTGCATTGATATTAAAATATATGAATGTACAAACTGTTAATATTGATGTCGTAGACATAGATTCAAACAGTCTTGAAATACTTAGAGAGTTGGTAGCTAAAATCGACATACCAAGTAATATACATATTAATTATATCAATGCTGATTTCTTATTGTATGATTTTGATAAAAAATATGATATCGTTGTCGGAAATCCTCCATACAAAAAAATGACAAAAGAGAAAGCTTTATTATCAGAATATAAGAATAAAGCATCCAATAAGGATACTAATAATATTTTCTCATTTTTCATTGAAAAAGCAATGAAGATAGGTGATATAGTATCATTGATTGTACCCAAGAGTTTAATAAATGCTCCTGAGTTCAATATGACTCGATCTTTAATGAAAGAGAAAAGAATCTTGCGTTTTATTGATTTTGGGGAGAAAGGATTTAAGGGTGTTAAAATTGAAACTATTTGTTTTATACTTGATACTAATAAAAAACCGCAAGACACTATTGTAGAATCCTATATTACAAATGAGATAAAACGTCATAAACAATCTTACATTACAGACGAAAAATTTCCATATTGGATAATCTATCGTAACGAGGCTTTTGATGAGGTTGCGGATAGGATGAGCTTTAACGTGTTTAGAGCATATAGGGATAGAGTTATTACTAAGGCTATGACAAAAGAAGATGGTAAAATTAGAGTGTTAAAATCTCGAAATATTGGTAACAACGAGATTGTTAACATTCCTGATTATGATTGCTATATTGATAGTATAGAGGGCTTAGATGTTGCAAAATATTTGGATCAGGCAAATTGTGTTTTACTTCCGAATTTAACATACAATCCTCGTGCTTGTTTCCTGCCTAAAGGATGCATTGCTGATGGGTCTGTTGCAATACTTACACCAATAAAAAATGATGATGTCATTACAAATGATGATTTGGCATTTTATGCGACTGATAGTTTTACTAAGTTTTATGCGATTGCTCGTAATTTAGGAACACGGTCTCTTAATATTGATAATAACTCTGTCTTCTTTTTTGGAAAACTTAAGCAGCAAAGGATATGAGAAACGTAATAAACGAATATCTTAGCCAATTTGATTTAGATATACGCAAATCTCACGATGCAAGATTTGTGGATCAGAAGTGTACTCCTGATATCGTATGTTTTATGGCTGATTGTGTTATGAATTTAATTGCGACTAAACCTATTTTCGTAATAAATGATGTATGGGATACTCAATATTTCATTCAAAATACAAGAGTGGTCTTTAATAAACCGTGGGCGAATGATAAAAAAGCATACAATGAATACAATAAAGTACTTTCTCAACCACTTAAGCTTCTAGCTTATGCTCATATTCTCAATGTTGAGATAGTTGACGGTGCATTAACCTTTTCCGTTGCTAATGAGGATTTATTAGATTACATTTCACGTAAGGATAGAAATGCATACAACTTTTTGTATTGTTATTTTGTGAAAGTGATGTCTGATAGTGGCTTTATGAAGTATTTTGACGAATATGAGAAAAATAGTATTGATGATCCAATTACTGCAAGAAATGAAATATACGATAGGTATTACCGTTTAATAAACGGTAATACTCCATCGCATTCACGATTGGATATCAGACGTATGTTTCACAAAGTTTTTAATGTTTATGCAGTAGAACATCATTTGCACGGAAGTAATGGTAAAATTATCTATTATTCAGATTTGATGTATAATAGGAAAAATTGGCGGGATATGGATAAAGATAAAACAGTAACTCGCAAAGAGGCTATGAATCCTGATAGAATAGAAAAACAAGAAGCTATTAATACCTACTATGTTCAAAAAGCTATTGCATTAATAAGAAAAATTCATACAGTAAGTGAAGTAAATGACAGTTGGGCTAATGGTGAAGCAACACAGGTGCATCACATTTTTCCAAAATCACAATTTCCACAGATTGCTCACTATGTCGAAAATTTAATATTGCTTACTGCAACGCAACATAATACTAAAGCTCATCCTAATAACAAAACCCAGCAGATCAATAAGGACTATCAATTAGTATGCTTATTGGCTAAAGCTGATACAATAGAGAATTCTTTATTGCTGTTTGGAGAAAAATTTTATAGAAAAGAATCATTTGTATATGTAATTAATACTGGATTGACAACAGATTTTAGTATAGGACTGTCATTCAAAGATATAAAGAAAAAATTAGTTCAACTTTATAATGTAGTGTGAAATATGTATAAACAAAGTTTTGGTTCAATTGGTCAAGTTCAGTTTGAAAATGAACATGAGTATTATAGATTGCTAGGATATTTAGCAAAATCAGATGGAAGTACCGAGTTGGCTTGGGAACGTAATGAAGAACAAGGAGCTTGGGCTAGTGAAGGAAGAATTAAATTCAAAAAACCTAAGCCTGACAATATAGGTGAATTAAAGCTAACAGCAGGAGTTGGGAATGTTCTATATCGTGTTAATTGCAATAGCTTTATTGAAAATTTGTATGAAGATCACAAATTTGTGCAAGGAAAAGTACAAAATATATCAAGAATTCAAGCAACTATTCCAGAAGAATTCATTGACGATTTTAATGAGGGCTTAAATTTGTAAGCAAACTCAAGTATCAAAAGGCACGCCAATAGACTTATTCTAATGGTATGCCTTTTAACTTATTTTTATTATAATTTAAATCCTCTGTTTTTCCTTTCTTCCTGTTGTGGTTGTATTGTGCCATATCTGAGCCTGTGCCATTGCTCCCTGAACCAGTCGGCAATCGGCTTCCTGTTTATTGTCAGGTTCAGCCTGCTTTCATCGTCAGGGTCATTTTCCACCCTTAAAATATCATCCTTTATATCAAAGTTCCGCCTGTGTTGCTCGGAATAGATTTTACCGCTACATTTCAGGGCTTCTTTTTTGACTATAAGACTTTCAGTCATTTCTTTAGAGAATCCCAGCATGGCACAAAACTTTTCCATGCGCAGCATTTCCCTGAACATCGGAAACCATCTGAAAGTCTTATCTATGATTCTGGAGAGCCGTGACAGTTCTTTTTCCTTCATGTCAAGTTCCTGTTTGTGCATTTCCTTGAGATTGTGGATTTGCGTATCATGCTGTTTCTGTATCTGCTGTATTTGGCTCTGTAATTTTTCAATATTGGTGTTCCGTTTTGAAACCTCGTCTTGCAGTTTCTCGTTGGCATGTTCCAGTTCTTTCAGTTTTCCGCTTCCGAAAAGAGAAGCAACACCGCTTGTTATGGCTGTCGCTGCTGTGGTGGCTGTCTTCTTTAGCTTGTCAGTGCGTATTTCTGATTTTACCTGTTTCAGTTCCTGCTCGGCAAGATTTATCAGTTCTTCTTTGTGCCGTTTGGCAGCATCCATGCGTTGCAGTTCGGCTTTCTGTTTCTCGATGATAAAGTCGTTACGTTCCAGATGTTCTTTGCCTGTAACAGCCTTTGACTGCCCACGCTCCATAAGCAGGATGTCAGATGCCAAGGTCTGCATCTGCATCATGTCATCGTAATTGAGTTTTCGGCTCTTTCCGGTTTCGTGGTTCATCCAGTCGAAAACGATATGGGCATGATAGTTCGGCTTGAACCATCTGTCCCCGACCTTGAAGCTTTCCTTGTCTTCCGCTTCCGGCTGACCGTTCAGCCAATGCCCTTCGTCCTTGTGCAGGAAGATTTGCAGCGGTGTGATTCCCCACCGTCTTTGACACTCTTCACCGAATTTACGCACGTCTGCCAGTGTGGTGTCCGGCCTGACAAGCAGCACTCCTTCACGTATGGGTGAGCATCCCGCAATTTTGACTGTCTTGCTGTTCTTGCCTTTGCGCTCCCGTTCCTTTTCCTGCATGGCACGTCCGGTCTTTTCCTTTACCATCTGTCTGATATTGTCATAATGCATCCGCAAATCCGGACTGCCGAAGTCGGGATTTATCCACTGTTCGTTATCGGTGGATAGTTCAGGAACGACATAGATTCTGGACTCTCCGATGTGGCGCATGTATTCGGCAGTCCTCCTGTTGTGAGCCTCGCTCGATGCGATGTTGCAGGGCTTGATATGTATGCTTGATTTTGTTGCCATAGATACTTGTTTTTTGGTTTGTACTTTATTGTTTGCTTTTCCGCTGTCCGTAAACGCATGGGGTTCTTAGGGGTGCAACCCATAAGCGGAGATTGCAAAGAGAGGGTCACTCTTTGCTCTGGGTTCTCAGGGGAGAAACGCCCTGAGTGGGTCATTAGGGTAAAACCCTAATCCCCTCGGGAGAGCCCACAACTACGTAAGCGGAGCGTGTAGTTATAGTGGGCTATAACCGAAAGCCTCCCGGTTTATTGGGCGGTGTCTTCACTTTGATGGATTGAGCCTGTTTCTTTGCCGCTGTCTGTTTTTGCAGGTATTCGTTCAAATCCTTGCATTCGCTGTAAATGTGTGAAGCGTCACGTATATGTCTGGTGTTGTCATACTCCTTTCTGATTTGCTGCAGGGCTTCCATTCCTGCACGGTCATTGTCAAGGAAACAGTGGATGCGTTCATAGCTGCCCAGCGGATAGAGTGCCTTGGAAACATTGGCAACAGAGTTCAGAACCATGTAGTCCTGTCTGTCGAAATCGGGGAATTGCGGACAGCTTTCAAGCCTTAGTGTCAGAAAGGAAAGGTAGTCCATGAACCCCTCAAAAACGTAACATGCTTTTCTCGGATCTCCCGACTGTCTGATATGTGAAATTTCCTTCGGTGCGATGCAGCCCTTGAAATATCGGTTGCGGATTTCATATCCGCCCGATATGTTCGGAAAGGCAATGGCGAAATACCGTTTGCCGTTGTTGGTGAAGTGTGCCTCACGGCATTCTCTTTTCGCCAGTGCCGTATTTATTCCCCTTTCCTGCAGGTAAGAGAGCAGGGCAGGAGAAGACAGCTGTACGATGTCAAGCTGCTGGAAACTCGGCTCGGTGACAGACTGCCTGCGAAAAGAGAAAGACACGGGACGGACATGCGGTGTCTGTTCCTCTATGCGTTTCAGGATATACGGAACACTCTCCGTTGCGTAAAGATGTGCCGCTAGTGCGATGATGTTGCCGCCCTTTCCCAGACCGAAATCGAACCATTGTTCACGCTCTGTGTTTACCTTGAACGATGGCTCGTTCTCTTCCCTGAACGGAGATTTGTACCAGAGGTTTACCCCCTGCTGCTTTACTGGGGAATACCCCAGACTGTGCAGATAGTCTGCGATTCTTATCTTTTTTGCTTCTTCGGTTGTCATTTTCGTACGGTTTTGTGATGAATGAAAAAACGATGATTTGATGAACTTTACCTGTAATGTACTGTTATACAAAATGGTAACACTTCATCAATGTCTCATCAGACTACTTGCCAAAAAAGAAATGATGATTTCTCTTTTCATCAGCATTATATTCCGATGAATGAATGATGAGTTTATATTATACTGTAATACAATGTGTTATATACTGTATTCATCATTTCATCAAAATAATCATATAGCGGTCAGCTGTTCCTTGGTTATCGTGTAGAACCTTCCTGTCTTCCTTTTCGTTTCGTAGTGGCAGTCACGGTTGGGAGCAATCTCATAGGCGGTGTAGGAAAGCGAGTTCGGTGCGGAAGTCAGCTTCCATACTTCCTGAACCACTTTCCGCACCTGATATTTCTCTGCCTTTACCTGCGAATAGATAAGCAGTGTCATGAGGTCGTTCAGGCAGAATGATACGCTTTCCACATTCATGTTTGACATGATGTCAAGGAACAGTTCAGCCATTTCTATCTCCAGACGGTTGCGGTTGCTCCGGATGATTTTCTGCAGGGCTGCCGTATGTGTCAGCTTCGGATTGAACCACATACGGCTTTCCTTTTCCGTTGAAAGCTCCCTTTGCGTCAGGAAGAACAGGAAGGCAGGGATTTCCTCTTTCAGCTTTTGCAGGAAATTCGTGTCATCGTTCTGCAGCGGATTTATCTTCCTTACCCAGTATCGTGTTTCCCCTGCGTCTATGATTACAGGCAGATACTCGTTGTTTGAACACAATACGAACTTGGCGAAGAAGGCTATTTCCGTGCGGTCTTTCCCTTTGGCCTCCACCTTGTAATTGAAAGTAGTGCTCAGGTTCTTCAACCGCTCGCTGTCCTCCCTGCGGTTGAGCAGCACCTCGTCCACGACAATGAGCAGCTTTCCGGCCCAGTCGGAATTGAACTGGCTCCGGAAATCCTCGTTGGTGTTGAATGTCACGTTATCCCCGAATACGGCTTTTAGGAAGTTAAGGAACGTACTCTTGCCCGTGTTCCTCTCTTCCGATACCAGCAGGAGTATGGGGAGTTTCTGCAACGGCTGCAGGAACAGCAGTTGCAGATAGTCCAGACCAAGATTGTACTGCTCCCCGAATATATGCACCACCAGTGAGCGTATGTTCGGGAAATCCCCTATCTGCGGAGTATGTTCTATCGGTTCGTACAGGTTCAGGAAACCGTCAATCTCTTTCCGGTAGTTCAGGTGGTCGGGAACGGTGCAGAATCCGTCATACTTCGGGACGGTCGCAAGATAGTTCTTTCCGTAGTCCTGCCTGAGTGTGTTGTTGTTCCATATCACACGTCTTTTCTCATACCCTCCGCTGGCGCAGGGCTGGTTTACGACCTTGTACAGTGTCGTTCCCACACGCATGTATTCTTCCTCTTTCATAGGCTCAGATTGAAGGATTGCGTTCACCCAGGATTTTCTGTATGTCCGACTGTCGGTATCTGACCTTGTTCCCCATCTTTACGGGTTTCAGATAGTTCTTCTTTGCCCAGTGCCAAAGGGTGGTGTCGCACACGTCGCACATTTTCTTCACTTCCTCCTTTGTGAGGTACTTTTCCTTTCTCGCTTCCGCAATGGCGGTGGAGAGTTCATGCTTGGCACGGCTTATCAGCTGGTTTGAAAACATGAGCAGGTCTTCGCCTGTCACTTCCAGTTTGATGTTGCCGTTTCCGCTTTGGATAATTGCCATCAGGTCTGTCATAGGCTTGTTGGAACTGCCGGTTGTAAGACTTCCCGTTTCGGCAGTATTATAAACGAAAAGCCACTACCCCGATTAGGATAGTGGCACAAATATATAACGAAAAATAATCGTAAATCAATGGATTTCAATGCGTTAAATTCGTAAAATCCAAAAACGAATTAAACGAATTTCAAGCGGATAGATAAGCCTTTAATTCCTCTATGGCGACATGGTCTTCCCCGATGTCCTTTATCAGTTTTTTGCTTCCTCCGAAAGGGGTGGTAAGGTTCCTGTACGCTTTCTGTATTCCCCTTTCGTGTACGATGCTGAGGTCTGTGTATTGCTGTTGCAGTGCGTTCCGGAAAGTCTTTATGGGACAGGGGCGCATGAAACGGTATTCCACCAGTGCGATGTACAGACGTGCGATGTCCGTTTCGGTCGTATGTGTTTTCAGCCTTGTTCCGATTCTTTCCAGAATGACATCCCTGTTCTCTATCAGCAGCTCCGGCAGGGTGCGTGTGTCGGCTTTTCGTCCTGCGCTCTTGGGCTGTCCCTGCTGCAGGCTGTCCGTATCTTCCGTTTCGGTTTCTTCAATGTCTTCTTCATCCTCAATAGACCATTCCACGAGTTTGTTTTCCTCAATGGCTTTCTGCTGCTTTCTGAAAGCCACCCAGTCCTCTTTGGTTCTCATGCCGCTGCTGATGCTCTTCTTGATGATGAACCTGACCATGTAGGAAACAAGCCATTTGTATAGTCCGGTAATACCTTTTCTTTTGGCCAGTTCCTCTCCCTGTTCCACCATGCACTCATAGCTCCGTCCGTAGTACAACCATGCGAGCATGGCAGGTATGATGCTCCGCCTTTTTGAATGATGGAACTCGTTTACAATCTTTTGGGCAAGGTCAGAATCCAGAAGCACATTCTCCAGTTCCTCGAAATCGGAGATTTTGTCGTCTCCGATCCGTCTGCGTGTGGCTTCCTTGTATCTCGGTACCAAGGTTGTGGCAACCTTGAAAACCTTGACAAATCCCTTGAACCCCTTGTCGTTCATTTCTTCTACGAAAGTCGCATATTCATCGGGGTGGCTGTCAAGCCACTCCCTTATCAGTCCTTTGAAATTGTCATATTCCTGTTGTCCCATATAGGTTTAGTCTAAAAGTTTAACGAGGTCTTTCTTCATCTCTTCGTCAATATCCCTGTACCGTCTGAAAGCCTTGCTGCCTTCCTTGTGTCCCGACAGTGCTGAAACAAGATTCGGGTCTTTCACTTTCTTATAAATATTACCGATGAAGGTGCGTCTTGCAAGGTGGCTGCTTGCCACTTCATAAAGCGGTTTTTTGACTTCATCACGTGTCAACGGGTCTAATATAGTGACAATCCTGTCCACTCCTGAAAGTTTGAATATCTTTTTTATTGCCTCATTATATTTCTGTTCGGAAATGAACGGCAACAGTTTTCCTTCATGGTCTTTATACCGTTCAAGAATTTCCTTTGCCTTGTCGTTCAACGGTACACGTACCGTAACCGGATTTCCTTCCTTTGTCTTTTTCTGTATGTATTCGACTGCACCGTTCACAATGTTCAGTCTGGTCATTCTGTACAGGTCGCTTACTCTGCACCCTATCAGTGTCTGGAAAATGAAGATGTCCCTCTGTATCTCCAGCTGTGGAGTGGCAGAAAGGTCTGCATTGAAAATCCTGTCCCTTTCTTCAAGGTTGATATAAATAGGAGTTCCGTATTTGCATTCCTCTATCGGAAACTTGTCAAACGGTCTGTTGGCAGTCAGCTTGTTGTCGAAGCACCACAGGAAGAATGTGCGTATTCTTGAAAAGCAGTCTATCAGAGTATTTTTTCCACGTGGTTGCGGAGTTCTCTTTTCTGGGATGGTTTCATAAATGCTTGGGTACAGTTCATAATACTGGTATTCGTTCTCGAAGAAGTCCCACATGTCCCGAAGAGTTTCAGGTGTGACGGTATCAATATCAAGAACAAATCCTTTTTGTCCTCTTTTTGTTTCCCGTACATACAGTTCATAACGCAATAAGGCTCTTTTTACCACCCTGAAATTCTTTTTCCTTACTTCCGATAACGGATGCTTTTCCAGAAAGCTGTCAAACAGCTCTCCGAAAGTCGGCTTGATGACAATCTCTTCCGGTGTGAAATACTTTTCAGGATGATAATATTTGTCTAAGGTCAGTTTCAGCCATTCTTTATCAACGGATTCTTTTTCCGTGTGAAAGGATTTTTCCACATGGGTTTTCAGCTTTCGTATCTCTTCATTTATGCCAGTCCTTAAATCTTCGTTGCAAACAGCTTTTGTTTTTACACACTCTGCTTTGTCATCCCACAGGTTGGGATTGATTGAAAGCTGGGTAGGAGCAACAGAATCAAGCTGTCTTCCATTTCTCAGACGGATATAAATAGTTGCGGTTGATTCAGTATCATACCGTTTTGCCGCTTTTTTAATGATGAAAGTTACTTTCATAGGCTTACAGGTTAAATATCTATCTGGATGCAAATATAGATATTTTCCCCACATTTTCCCCACATCTGCTAAATAATTTGCAATCGGATTAATTTGGATTAAAATTTAAGATGATTGTAAATAGTTGATATATAGTTATATTACTGTGCTTTTCTGTGTTTTTCTTTTTACCCACATTTTCCCCACTTTAATTATTTCAAATGCGGGTCTGGGTACGAAATAAAGAAGCGGGGAAAGTTTTAATGCTTTTCCCGCTTTCTTTTTATACTTATCTTTTATGCCCTTTGCTCATGGGAACAGATATCTGGCAAGAGATAGAAGTACTGAATCAAGAATTTGTGAGGCTTGGTATCAGTCAGTCGGTAGACTATGAAAAGTACTACCTCTATTCGCTTATTACCCATTCTACTGCTATTGAGGGCTCTACACTTACCGAATTGGATACCCAGTTGCTTTTTGATGAGGGGGTAACAGCCAAAGGAAAGCCGTTGGTCTATCATCTGATGAATGAGGATTTGAAGAAGGCATACGAACTCGCCAAAGAAGAAAGTGCACAAAATGCGGAAATTACGCCTGTTTTCTTACAAAAATTGAATGCTGCTCTAATGCGTACTACTGGGAGTGTATATAATGTAATGGGCGGTTCTTTTGATTCTTCTAAAGGTGAATTTCGTTTGTGCGGCGTTACTGCTGGGGTGGGCGGGTGTTCTTATATGAGCTATCCTAAAGTTCCCGCTAAAGTAGAAGAACTTTGTTCTATATTGAGAGAAAAGCAAAAGAATATGGAAACATTTCGGGAACGATATGAATTGAGTTTCAATGCTCATCTCAATTTGGTAACCGTTCATCCGTGGGTAGATGGCAATGGGAGAACGGCTCGTTTGTTGATGAACTATATCCAGTTCTGCCATCATCTTTTTCCGACGAAAATCTTTAAAGAAGATAGGGGCGACTATATTCTTTCTTTGCGGCAGTCGCAAGAAGATGAGAACAGTCAGCCTTTCTTGGACTTTATGGCAGCGCAGCTGAAAAAATCATTTGCGTCAGAGATTGAGAAATACAATACTGGACGTAAAAAAGGTTTTAATCTCATGTTTTGAAAAGCGACGATTCCTTCCTGATAAGCTCATATAGGCATTAGCTGATTGTGCTGTATCATCCTTTTGTATTGGGTTATTCTCAAAATATTCTCTTCTCGGCATTAAATACAAAATAATGGGTGTAAAATGCAAATTTATTTCGTAGATACTGTTTTCGCATTTATTTTTTTCTAAATTTGCAGTAGCTGGAATCTTATCTAACTATTTAATTATTAAATGTTTGCCAATTATGACAAAACATGTTCCTCTTTTTTTACCTCTCGGAAGTATTCGGTTACTGACGATATTCTTCTCTTTTTGTATAATCTTTGTTCATCCGGCATTGGCTGACAAAATGGCTGAAAGCCCCGAACTTTTCGATACTGCTTTCACCTTGCAGGAAAGGCTTGATATTCCCGACGGGTTTGTTCAAAGAGAGATGGTCTATATTTCCATTCTTTTAGGTACATTGGTGCTGTGCCTCTTCTTTTTCTTCATGCAGAGGCGGATGAAGAAATTGAGGGAAAGGGACCGGGAGAGGTATCTGCAACTGTTGGAAGGCATTCTTGATAATCTTCCCATTGCGGCAAAAGTGAAGGATGTGAATGATGGGATGCGCTATACTTTTTGGAATAAAAAGGCAGAGGAACTCTTTGAATGTTCGGCCAGAGAGGCTATAGGCAAGACGGATTTTGAAACAATGCCAGAGGCTGCGGCTTTAATTAGGAAGGAGGATGAAGAGTTGGTCAAGACGGGGATTCCACAAGAAGGTATACGACGTTTTTTTACCAAGAAGAACGAGGAGCGGTTTACCTTCCAGAACAATAATTTTATAAAGCTTTCTGATGGTCGCAAGTGGATTGTTTATACTGCTTGGGACATTACTGATTTGAAAATCATGGAGCGCAAACTACGTCTGGCCAAAGAGGAGGCTGAGGAGTCCAACCGGATAAAATCGGCTTTCCTGGCCAATATGAGTCATGAGATACGTACTCCGCTCAATGCAATAGTTGGTTTTTCGAGTATTTTGGCCACGGAAGTGTCTGAGGAAGAACGGGTGGAGTATCTCGATATTATAGAGCGGAATAATGAACTGCTGTTGCAGCTCATCAATGACATTCTGGATTTGTCGAAGATAGAAGCCGGTACATTGGAGTATGTCTATGCTAACGTGGATATCAATAAAATGGTGTCCGAGATAGAGCAGGCTACAAGTATCAGGCTGACCAATAAAGACGTGCGTCTGGTCACGGTTACGCCATTGCCCGGTTTGCTGCTGTATACCGATCAGCGCAGAATTACTCAGGTATTCAATAACTTCATCAGTAATGCGCTGAAGTTTACTGCTGCCGGTAGCATTACCATTGGTTACGGAATGCCCGAAAATAGCTATATCCGTTTTTATGTCACCGATACCGGGACGGGGATATCATCTGAGAATGCGCAGGGGATTTTTAACCGCTTTGTGAAGCTGGATTCCTTTAAGCAAGGTACCGGACTGGGACTGGCCATTTCGCAAAACATTGTGAAGGAACTGAAAGGAGAGATAGGGGTGGAGTCACAGTTGAGCAAGGGCTCCACTTTCTGGTTCACGTTGCCTTTTTATAAGATGGACGCGCACCGTTCTATCTTTCCTTGATGCTGCAAGCTCAATCCAATGAAGGGACATCGATTGTCTGGCTTTCCTCGTTCCAGTTGTCAAGGGTGAATTCTCCGGATGATTCTTCGGAAAAGATGTCTCCCAGAGTGAGGGTCAGGGTCAGTTTGGAGTTTGCTTCCAAAGGTCCGTTCAATGTTTGCTTGAAACTTTTCACGTTTCCATTTTTCAGTATGATGCTCATCTGGAATTCCGGTTTCCCGAAAGAAGGGAAGAGCATGACGGTGGCGTTGCTCATTTGTGTACCGTCGACGGAACGGACCAGAGGGAAGGCTACTGTGCGTGGGCTTCCTTGAGGAGCGGCGGTGTAGAAATTCAGTTCTCCAGCAATATTGGTGATGCGCACCACCATGCTGTCGATGCTCGAACTGAGGATGCCGTTGTTCTTGTCCTTGATGATTACTTTCAGTCCGGTCACTACCCGTTTGAGGGATGCTTTCAGGTCCTCACTTCCAATGTTGGCAGGCTGGACGGCGTGTACCAGGTCGAATACCGGATAATAGGTTGTGTCCGCTTCCATTTTGAATAGGGAGAAGTGTTGCCGGGACATGTCTTCGCCTAAGATGTAGACCGGGTCCCTCATGAGAGGATGTGCATAAATCGGCTCCTCGTATTTAGGGGTTCCCCAATAAATCATGTTATAGAGACCTGCGGGTAAGGATAACTCTCGATTGACGCCATCGTTATAGAAAGCTCCGTCTTTAACTTGGTAGTAACCGTAAAAAGGTGTCAGCTTCCGGTTTATGTAGTTTCCATAATAAATAGAGGTGCCCGCCTTGCAGGGCATGATGGTCAGTATGCCGGTCAGCGGGCTTTGTCCGCTTTCTGTGGACACGTCCATCAAAAGTCGTGGTGATACCAACTCACTGCTTTTTTCTATCTGGGGCGGATTGTCATCGGCGCAGCTTGCCACGATTGCGGCAAGTACTGCAAATACTACTAATTTTTTCATTATCTGTTAAGCTTTAGGTTGTTCTTCCTTGAGAACGTTTTTAGAAAGAAATGGTTCTTTGTACTCCGGAGAAAGTATATTGGGGATGGAAAAGTGAGGTGAAACCAATTCCGGTATTGAGGGGAATGGGAAGAATAGCCCCTCTTCAAAAGGCTTAGAGAAGGGATGGAAAACAAATTATACCTTTTTTAGTAACATTTTAGAAGCCTTGATTAACGAAATCATATACTCTTCGTAACAATTTCTCGACATTCTTTTCTTGTTCCTCCATACATTTGCATCCGAGTTCTTTGGTATTAATTGAAGAACACAATGAATCTTTGATATTAACCATTAAATAATGTACAATGAGAAAAACATTCTTGGAAAAGTGCATAAATCTGCGTTTATGCCGTGTTGCATTGGTACTTTTGTTTCTTGTACCTGCAATCAGTAGCCTGCAGGCTAATCCTTCTCAAAACAAGACCATTTCGGGTGTTGTGACATCGGCTACGGATAGTGAGCCGTTGATAGGTGTCAGCGTGCAGGTGAGAGAAACCGCTACGGGTGGAATTACCGACATTGATGGCCGGTATTCGGTAAGTGCCCAACAAGGACAGACACTGGTGTTTTCTTACATCGGTTATCAATCACAGGAAATCAAGGTAGGTACTTCTTCCGTCATCAATGTGGTGCTGAAGGAGGACACGGAAATGTTGGATGAAGTGGTTGTAGTGGGCTATGGTGTCCAGAAGAAGAAATTGGTGACGGGTGCCACTGTTCAGGTGAAGGGTGACGAAATAGCCAAGATGAATACAACCAATCCCTTGCAGGCTATGCAGGGACAGACACCGGGTGTAAGTATTGCTTCGACTTCCGGTCAACCGGGTGCTGACATGAAAGTGAGTATCCGTGGTCTTGGTACCGTGGGAAATAGTGCTCCTCTTTATCTGATTGATGGTGTGGGTGGTGATATTTCTACTTTGAATCCTGCCGATATTGAAAGTATAGATGTACTGAAAGATGCGGCTAGTGCGGCTATCTACGGTTCGGCCGGTGCTAATGGTGTAGTGCTTATTACTACCAAGCAAGGGCGCGAAGGTAAAGCGCAGATTAGTTTCGATGCTTATTATGGAATACAGAATGTAGCTCGTAAGGCTAATATGCTGAATGCAAAAGAGTATATGGCCATTATGGATGAGCAGGCTTTGAATAGCGGACTTTCGGCTTACGATTGGAGCCAATACCAGTCTATTTACGATGCCAATGGCAATGTGTATGATACGGATTGGGTAGATACTATGTTCAAAGATAATGCCACAACGGAGAGCTATACGCTGGGTGTCACTGGTGGAAGCGCAACTTCCACTTATGCCCTTTCGTTAGGATATATGAGTCAGGAAGGTATTGTCGGCGGTTCGGATGTGTCTAACTATTCGCGTTACAATTTCCGTGTGAACAGCGAGCACAAACTTTTCAAGGATATTTTGAAAGTGGGCGAGCAGGTGAGTTTTGTATATAAGATGAATAACGGTATCAGTGTAGGCAACCAATATAATAATACCTTACGCGGTGCATTCGGAACATCGCCTATCGCTCCTGTCTATAGCGATAATAATCTTTATGATTCGCCTTACAATGACACCAGTACCAGTGACTGGAATAAAGGTGATGGAAACCCTTATGGTTTAATGATGACCGACAGCAACAATGAGAACAAAACGGCTACTTTTTCCGGTAATGTTTATGCTGAATTGCAGCCTGTCAAGAATTTGAAGATAAAGTCTGTATTCGGTGTGGTTTATGGTTCCAGCGAATACCGTAGTTTCAAGCCTCTCTACAAGTTCAGCCAATATATATATAATGAAGAACGTACTACCGTATCTCAAAATGCCAATCACTCTTTGGGTATGACATGGACCAATACGGCTTCTTATGACTGGACTATGGGAGAACATTCGTTCAACGCCTTGCTGGGTATGGAAGCCTATCGTTACGAGGGCACTTATATCGAAGCTAAAAATGGTATGTTGAAAGAAGGTTTTGATGATTGGGAGCATGCTTTTGTGGGCAACGGAACGGCCTCCGATTCGACCAACGGCTTGGGTGCCAGTGGCAATCCGCATACCGAGAGCCGCAAGGTGTCCTATTTCGGCCGATTGGGTTGGAACTGGAAAGAAACTTATATGGTCAATGCTACTTTGCGTGCAGACGGTTCGAGCAACTTTGCCAAAGGCAACCGTTTTGGTTACTTCCCTTCGGTATCGGCAGGATGGACCATTACTAACGAAAAATTCATGGAAAGTACGCAAAACTGGCTCGACTTCCTGAAAATACGTGCCAGCTGGGGACAAGTGGGTAATGCCAACATTGACGCATTCCAATATCTGGCTCCTATCAAGAGTACCAATACACACTATCTTTTCGGCAGCGGTTACGGCGACTCGGATGCTGCGGCACAGCTCGGAACCAACTGGGGAGCTTACCCTAGTCGTCTGGCTAATGCTGACATCAAGTGGGAGACTTCACAGCAGACCAATATCGGTCTTGATGCCCGATTCCTCAACAGTCGCCTGGGTGTTAATTTCGATTTCTACATTAAAGATACTAAAGACTGGCTCGTGGTGGCTCCTATTCTTGCTACTGCCGGAGCAGGTGCTCCTTATATTAATGGCGGTGGAGTGAAAAACACCGGTGTGGAACTCAATCTTACTTGGAATGACCAAATAGGCAAAGACTTTAGTTACAATATCGGTATCAACGGTGCCTACAATAAGAATAAGGTCGGAGAGATTCCTAACGACGATGGTATCATTCATGGCTCTACCAACCAGTTGTATGACAATACTCCTGAATTCTATCGTGCCGAGAATGGTAAGCCTATCGGTTATTTCTATGGTTTCAAGACAGCAGGCATATTCCAAAACAATCAAGAAATAGAGGATTGGATTAAGGCTGGTAACGGTGTGCTGCAAGCTGACGTACAACCAGGTGACGTGAAGTTTGTGGACATCAACCATGACGGACGGGTGAACGAGCTTGACAAGACCGATCTTGGTAACGGTATTCCTGATTTCACTATGGGCTTCAATCTCGGTTTCAACTGGAAAGGACTTGATTTCTCTGTAGTGGCCAACGGTGCTTTCGGACAGCAGATTGTCCAGAGCTATCGTAACCATACCTCCAAGCAAGCCAATTATACTACTGCAATTTTAGGACGTTGGACAGGAGAGGGAACCAGCAATCGCATACCTCGTGTCACAGACCAGAATCTCAACTGGCAGTTCTCAGACCTCTATGTGCAGGATGGTGATTACCTGCGAATCAGTAACATTACTTTGGGCTACGACTTTGCCAAGCTACTGAGATGTAAGGTCATCAGCCAGTGCCGTATCTATGCTCAGGTACAGAATGCGTTCACATTTACCAAATATGACGGCATGGATCCGGAAATAGGTTATGGTCCCGAAGGAGATAACGGACAAGGTTGGGTATCGGGCGTTGATTTAGGTTATTACCCCCGTCCCCGTACCGTATTGTTTGGTGTTAACTTGAAATTTTAAAATATAGACTGATATGAAGAAAAACAAAAATATATTTATGGCAAGTGTCCTGCTCCTGAGTTTGGGACTGGCTTCGTGTACCGACAGTTTTCTCGATGTTACGTCGAAGACTGAATCTTCAACCGGTACATTCTATAAGACTGAAAAAGATGCTTATCGTGCTCTGATAGGTTGTTATGATGGTTGGCGCCAGACTTCATCAGCCATGATGGTAGGGTTTTATATGGCTTCCGAGGTGATGAGTGCCGAGTGTTTTGGCGCTACCGGAAATGCCGATGGACGTGGCTATCAGGCCATTGACCGTTTTGACATCTCCCAATCGCCGGCTGACCTCAACCTATACGAAGGTGACTGGAAAAATTATTATGCGGGCGTCTATCGTTGCAACGAGCTGATAGCTCATGAAGAGCAGATTGTATGGAATGAATCGGATAGCAAACGTGGTATCTATATGGGCGAATGTCGTACGTTGCGTGCATTGCTTTATCTGGATATGGTTCGTTTATGGGGGAATATCCCACTCTTTCTGGAACCGATAAACGAAAATCGCGCTCCTTCACCTGCCAAAGAGGTGTTCAGTGCCATATTTACTGACTTAAAATATGCTATCGAGAATATTCCCGGTGACGCTTATCCCAAGGCCGACTATACCAAGAACGACGGACATATTACAAAATATGCCGCCGAGGCTTTGCTGGCACGTGCCTATCTTTTCTATACCGGATATTACGGTGAAGAACCTGTAGAGGTGACTCGTGCCGAAGCTTTGGCTGCTGTAGAAGACGTAATCGCTTCAGGAGAATATGGTTTGGTGCCGCAATTCAAGAATTTATGGCCGGCTTCTTCTGCAAAAGTGGCTGAAAAAGGAGACTATGAAACTTTGAAGGGTACATATGCCGGTGATGGAAACAAGGAAACCATTCTTGCGTTGAAATTTACCGCTACTCAGGATTATAACGGGAATAATGACTCCAACCGTTGGCAGGTGATGTTGGGTATGCGCCAGCTTAATGCTGCTCCCTATTGCAAGGGATGGGGCGCATTGACGGTAAATCCTGATTTTGTGGAAGCGTTTCCCACTGGTGACCTCCGCCGTTCGGCTTCTATCATTGATTTGGTAGGGGAAGGAATCACCGGTTCGGCCGACTTTACCACCAGTTTTAATGACTGGCGTGAATATACCGGCTATGCTGTGAAGAAGTATGCTCCCCTTTGCTATGCCGATGGAAGCCATGCCGGTAAGCAGGATGGTAGCGGTGACTTCCAGACACAGAACCGCCAAGACTACGTTATTATCCGTTATGCCGACGTATTGTTGATGGCCGCAGAACTGGGTAGCCCCAATGCGCAAACTTATTTCGACCAAGTGCGTAAGCGTGCTTATCAGGTTGATGACAACGGAACAGTATCGGCCAACTATCAAGCTAAGAGTGTGTCTCAACAAGCTATTATGGAAGAACGTCGTCTTGAATTTGCTTTTGAAAGCATTAATTATTGGGATCTCCTGCGTCAAGGTATAGACGTGGCAGCCGAGAAGCTCGCCTTGAATGGTGTCAAGGTGAAGAGTGGAGGCGCTGATGATGCAATAACCATACGGGCCGACCGTGTGAAAGCCACCAAAGGCTTGAGCCAGATTCCTTATAATCAAATTAACCTTTCACAGAGTGTACTTGTGCAGAATCCCGGATGGTGAGTACCATCAATAGAGTAAATAAAAAATAAAAACAATAAGATATGAGACTTAAATCATTCTTTTCCATATTGGCAGGAGCGGCTTTGATATTTTCCGCTTGCTCGCCCGAAGAGTACGAGATGGGGGCAAAAACCTATGTTTCCGATGATTTGGTGGAAGGTATCGCCTATACGGTGACCCCTGATGCCAATGATCCTAATACGATTCATCTGACTTCGCTCATCAAGGGAGCCACTCCCTTGTGGGTCACTCCAAGCGGTCCTTCTCAAAAGACCACTCTTGACCTGGCACTTCCTTTTGCCGGAGAATATAGTGTGACTTTCGGCGCTTCCACACCGGCAGGTCCGGTATATGGCGAACCATATACCTTCAAGGTAGAGACCAATAACTTTGCCATGCTCGAAGACCCTATCTGGGCTAACCTTGCAGGTGGAGTGGGCAAGAGCCGTAAGTGGGTTCCCATTGACAAGAACTTTGGTATTGGCCGTTGCTCGGGACCGGTGATGTACATGAGCCACACTGATGTGAAAAATGATGGAAGCAATATTACCGACCTTATGATTGGTAGCGCCAATTGGGCTCCCAACTGGGATCCGGGTATCCAATCGTGGCTCATTCCGGCAGGCGACCCCTATTTCCAGTCGTACATCACTTTCGGCCTGGATGCTGTGAAAGGCTGTACGGTGGAACTTCATCGGGTGGCTGCTTCGGGCACGACGGATGCCACCGGAACTTTCAACCTGAATGTGTCTGACCCGAAACGCCCTGTCATATCTTTCTATGGCGGTACCTATTCATTGCATAACGAGGGTTTTGATGATGTCTGTTCCAACTATACCAACGACATCAAGATTATAGAATGTACTCCTTATCTGCTGCAGGTAGCTACGATGCGTACCAATAGCGAAGGTCCGTGGTGGCTGGTGTGGAACTTCATTTCCGAAGAGGCTTATAATGACCCCAGTATCATACCGACTGAAGATCCGGGTTTGCTTCAGCCTGCCGAAGTACAACAGCCTGCCATTGAAGATTTGGCAGCCAAACTGTTCACTACTGAAATCAACGGTGTCACCTATGTGGGCAATGAGGCACGCTTCCTCATCAATGATGAAGAACCTTATGACTGGACATGGTGGAATGGTGGCTCTGCTGCTTGGGAAAGCGTAGTGAAGGGACAGTACGGTTCTTCATGGGCACCTGCGGCCGATGCTTCCATTGCCGACTATGAGCTGGTATTGAGCAGCACGGCCGATGGCTACAAATGGGATGACGGTACCAATGCCGGTAAGCTTGCCATTGAAGACGGCAAATTGAAATTTATGGATGCCGACGGCAATCCGGTTGAGATAACCGTCCTCACCGCTACCGGTGATAAGCGCACGGTGGAAGTGAAGGGAAGCGAGTTCACCGTAATGGCTTGCGATGTCACCAGCTCTTTCCAGATGGGTGTGCCTGCAACGACCAATGACAAGGGAGCCGTGGATTCTTATCTTTGTGCTAACCTCAACTACAAACCTATCGCTACCGGACCTACCGGGCCTACTGAAATCAAGGTAGACAACAGCAAGGTACAAATTCTTTTCGGTGACGGAAATCCCGATCGTTTGCGCTTGCAGTTCTACAATCCTTGGGGCGGTGGTGACGCGGGATGGCCGATCGACATCACGAAGGTGAAGTTGAAAAAGAACCAGACGCTGAAGATACAGTACAAAGTGCTGAGTGGAATCACTTGGAACGAGGGCGCGACTCCTAAGACCGTGATTATGGACAATAACATCGGAAATGCTTGGGAAGATGACTGCTACAACCTGGCTCATGCCGTGGCCTTTGACACTGCCAAAGGAGCTGTACAGACTGTGTCCGTGACCAATACCACCGGTGCTACTGTGACTTACGAAGGAAGCAGTTGTATCTGTATCGGTATCCAGAATAAGGGACTTGCTACTGTGGCTGCCACCGAAGACGGACAGCCGGATGTGAAGGTTGAGATAATTTCGATGACCATTGAATAACCACTTAAATGAATTTAGTATATATGAAGACAAAGATATATTTAGGAATACTTTCACTTGCACTGGGGCTTTCGCTGGCTTCGTGCAGTGAAGATGACGACTATACTATCCACACCACCCCGATTCTGAACGAATCGTCGGTGGTGACGGGGTCGTCCGATGTGACCGCCACTACCGCTACACTCCATGCCACGCTCTCCGGGTTGGATGGCATGGATGCCGGAAGCTATAAGACCGGTTTCTTCTATGGTTTTGCGCAAGACAACCTGCCCGAGGACGTGCAGGCTGCCTATGACGGTAGCGCCTTCAGTGCTCAGTTGAACGGGTTGAACAATAACTCTACGCTCTATTATCAGGCTTATGTATGCTTGCAGGGTAAGGTGTATTACAAAGGTGAGGTGAAAAGCTTGCTCACCACTGATGCTAAGGTGGCTACTGCCGATGCCGCATCTGTCGACTTCGCTTCGGCTGTATTGGGTGGGACATTGATCGATGCTACGGCCGATGCTACTTGTGGTGTCGTTATCTCTACTTCATCCGATGTAGAAGCGGTTCGTGCAGGTCTTACTGTGAAGAGTGAGGAACTTAAGGACAGCTATTCATTCGTCCATGAAGGGTTGGTGCCCGAAACGCAATACTATTATGCGGCTTACCTCAATCTGGGTAGCGGCATTGTGTATGGTGAGGTGAAGAGCTTCACTACTCCTGCCTATGACTTCGATCTCGACAATGACCTTGTCGACCTGGGACTCTCCGTGAAGTGGGCTCGCTTCAATGTGGGTGCCAAGAGCGAGACTGGACTGGGTGGCCTTTTCGGATTCGGTGACCTGACCGGATGCAACAATAGCATCGACCCTGCCGACTATGCTTCGGCCGATACTTATAAAACGGCTTCCGACTTGGCTTTCCGTGCATTTCAAGGGCGTGCCACACTGCCTACTGCCGATGATTTCGAGGAACTCTTCACGTTGTGCCAGAAAGAGTGGACTGAGCAGAATGGAGTGACAGGTTTCAAGTTCACCGGTCCTAATGGTAATTCCATCTTCCTGCCTGCAGCCGGTACGCGTGTGGCAAACGATGTGACGGCGCTGGGTACTGAAGGATATTACCTCACCGGTACTGTCAACTCTTCCAATACAGAATTTGCGGTAGGTTACCAGTTTGCAGCTTCTGTCAATCACCGTATCACTGCCGCAGTTTATCAAGGTATGGCTGTACGCGCTGTTTCCACAGCCAAGAACGTACCGTTCAACAAGGCTCTGCTCTATCAGAAGTGGTATCTTGACAATGGCCAGGACGGTAAGCAGCACGTGTTTGAAGGACCTTTCACGCAGTGGGGTGTTACGGACAACTGGAGCACAGTTTCCAACGGACAACCCAACATTGAACAGCAGATTCATTGGGAGATGGGTACGGATAATGGCTGGATAGGTTATACTTACGGAAAGGACTATGGTTATATGGAGCTCAAGGAGGACGGTACGGTGAATATTCATCGTATTGCCGAAGACGGTACCGTGACCGATGAAACCGGTAAGTTTACGATTGACGAGGCGAATAAAGTGATTGACATCGACATAGATGTGCTTTGTGCCAATACTTGGATTGGCACGAAGAGTGGTAAGCTGAACATTCTGTCGTTGACTGCCGACGGCTTGCAGATTGCCCTGCCCGATGGCGACTATGGCTATTCGTTGAACTATTACAGCCAGGCCAAGGCCGATGCCGATGCGCAGGTTCCTGTATTGCTCAATATCGCCGATTCATCATGGGCAGGAAGTTGGGATGCACTGCTTGTAGCCATTTCACCCGAAGACTTGGCTGGACAGCACACGTTTGTTTTCGAGGGAACTTGTACCGATGCTATGGTGTTTACGCTTGACTTTGCCGGTATGGCGAAGCGCTATCCCAATTCGTTTGTACGCATTGACGACATCAAGCTGGACGGTACTTCCATCCGGTTTGATGCCAACCGCTTCTATTATGGCGACATTGAAGGAAACGGCAAGTACCGTGTTCAGTTGTTCAATGCTTATGGGGCGGGTTCTGTAGGCAATGCTGTTCCTCTCAGTCCGTTCAGCAATGTAGAAAATCAAGGTACCGAGCCTGCCATCCATTTCAAGGAGAAGCTTGAGATTGTCTGCACCGTCATTACCGACGGTACCGGTGCAGGTATTTATACGCCCAATCTGGTTACTGTCAATCCGGATTGGGGAAGTGCATGGGGATATAACGCAGGAGCTACGTTCGAGGTGAAATACGAGAACTTCCAGTACAGCCTTGTGGCTTCTCAGTTCGACATTAAGTACGAATCTGCCGACTATGCGGCAGGTTCCATCATGACCTTCGTTGAAGTGGCTGACATTTACAAGTATTTCCCCGGTTTACATGCCACACTTGACAACCTCTATCTGGATGGCAAGGAAGTGACATTTGATGCATCCAAAGTGCTCGATGCCAATGAATCCCCGAAGTATCGTCTGGAACTTTGGAATTGCTATGGGGCAACAAAGGATAAAGGGTGCGCTTTCGGTACTCCTGATGGTGATGTTATCAAGGAACTTGGTTTCAGCAGTTCTATGGAAGTGAAGTTCACGTTCCACACTCTTTTCGCTGTTCCTGAATGGTAAGAGGGATAGACGGAAATATACTGGTTAGATAGGAAATCCGGGATGCAGGCCATCCCGGATTTTTTGTTTTGCCCTCACCGGTGTGCATCGTTCTGATATAGATTGAAGAACCATAGAGAGAATAAAATAAAGGAGGTGGTCCGTAAGGCGGCGCTTTGATAGCTCTTTGCCTTGTACTTTGTTCGGACGGGATGGGTACTTATTGCGATAAACATAGTGATTTTATGGTATCTCCACTAAAGTGGTCCGCCTTGTTCATAGTAGTGAACAAATCAGCCCACTTAGGTGAACAAACTTGTTCACCTAAGTGGGCCGTTCATGAATCTTTGTACTGAACCGGACAGACAAAAGGGCGGAAGCGGAGAAAAGCAGGGGCTTTCTCTAAGATTGGCTGCTATTTTCCTTCGTAATCAAAGTATTCAAAGTCTGCATATGCTTTTGAGGTTTGAGAACCGGAGACGGCATACAATCCCAGCATGATTCCCGTAAAGCCACCGGCAGTTTCTGTACTGATATAGCGCGTATTCATTCGGCCCAGTTCTTTGAAGTCCTTTCCGTTTGTGGCATACTCGAACGAATAGATTTCGTTGCTGCCTTTTACACGGAGTTGTACTTTCCCCTGGGGCAGAATAACTTCCTTTTCCGTATGGGTCAATTCATTCAATTGGTAGCGCAATACTACAGCTTGTTTCCCGTCTGCCAATTGCTTGACTAATAAATCGTAATGGGACGATTCGAACATGTAGACCGTCAGGCCGGCTTCGTCGCCACTGGCGGCTTTTTTCAGTTGCATGGAAGTGGTGGCTGTGAAGTCGATATGTTCTTGCCGGCGGCCGGCAAAAGTAGGACTGCCTTTCCCGTTGTTCAGGTTTACGGGGGTTGCTTTCAGACGGAGGTTACCGGAAGCAAAGGTATAGTTTTCCGGATGATAGTTTCTGATATGAACCCATTCGGGACCTAATTTGCCGTTTTTGAAATCGGTGCGTGCAGGCTTGGGGGCAAGAGGATATTGCGGTAGGGTTGGCACATCCATTTGCAGGGCTATTGTGCCATCTCCGTTTACTACCGGCCAGGCATTCTTGTCCCAGCGCACGGGAGCAAGGAACGTTTCGCGTCCCAGCAGGTGATGGTTGCCGCTTTGCGGACGGAAAGCGAGACACACCATCCACCACGAACCGTCAGGGGCTTGTATCAGGTCGGCATGGCCGGTTCCTTGTATCGGGCTGTTTTGTGCATTCTTGTTGATGTGGGTCAGGATGGGATTGGCGGGGTTCTCTTCGTACGGGCCGTCTATATCGCGGCTACGGGCTATTGTCACTTTGTGGCCGTATTCCGTGCCGCCTTCGGAAATCAGCAGATAATACCATCCGTCTTTCTTGTAAATATGCGGCCCTTCAGGGTGCCGTCCGCCCGTGCCGTTCCAGATGCGTTTGGACTCGTTGAGTTGTTCGCCGGTTTTGGGGTTGATTTCGCACAGATAGATACCTACGCCCGGATTGCTGACGAGGTAACACTTGCCGTCTTCAAAATAGAGGGACGGGTCTATACCGCCTTGCTTGAGCCATACGGGTTCTGACCATTCGCCACGCGGGTCGGTAGTGTGTACAAGGAAGTTGCCTTTGTCGGACACGTTGGTGGTAATCATGTAGAATGTACCGCTGTTGTAGCGGATGGTAGGTGCATAGATTCCTCCCCATGGGCCGGCGTCGTGAAGCGGCAGTTGTGAGGGGCGCGTCAGGCAGTGTCCGATTTGTTCCCAGTTGATGAGGTCTTTGCTGTGGAACAACGGTACGCCCGGGAAATATTGGAAACTACTGTTGACCAGATAAAAGTCATCTCCTGCGCGGCAGATACTCGGGTCGGGATGGAAACCGGGAATAACGGGATTTTGATAACCTTGCCGGTTTTGTGAAAAGCAGGACAGGCTGAGCGCCAGTCCTAAAAGTAACATCATCTTTCTCATAAATGCATTGTATTTTAAATAGTTTATCAGATATATGAATCAGGGTAGTTGAAGGAAGTGTTTATACACAAAAATAAAGTATTCTTTCGGTTCAAGCAAGCCGGATGTGTCTGATGTCATTCAATGATAACTTTTGAGCCCTATTCGGAAACAAATGATACCGTTGCAGATAACATGGCATCGGTGTGTTTTCCGCCTTTTCCGCTACTTTTGCTCTCACTGATTTAACCATTATTTTTAATACGTAAAGACATGATGAAGAATATCATTGAAAAATTCCAAATTTGCCTGGTGCTGTCGGCACTGCTTTTCTCTTCTTTCGTTGCCGCATGTTCCGGCAATGATGATACTGTGACTCCAGAAATAACGATTCCCGCGAACATTCTGACGGATGGAATGACTTTCTCCAAGACCGGAGGAACAAGTACGCTGAACATCAAGTCGAACGTTGCATTGGAAGTTACCAGCAGTGCACCGGAGTGGTGTAAGGTTACTGCCGAAAGTTCTGCTTCGAGTAGTATTTTGAAGTATACCGTTATGGCAGAAGCCAATACGGACACGAGTGACCGTGAAGCCAAGGTAACGGTGAAAGCCGGAGGCAGCGAAGTAGGGAGCTTCACAGTGAAACAAACGGCTGCGGACGGATTAATCATATCCAACTCTACCTCTTTCGACCTGCCAGCTGCGGGAGGAGATGTTTCTGTGGTGGTGGAAACCAATGGTGACGTACAAGCCGTTTCCGATGTTTCTTGGATAAAGGCGGTCAATACCCGTGCCATGGAAGACAAGATTTTCAAGTTTACCGTCTCTCCCAATCCTTTGGGAGCGCGCGAAGGCCATATCTCTTTTACTTTGGGTAGCCTGACGGAGACTGTGACCGTAAAGCAGGGTGCGGGCGAAACCGGCAATATGGAAAGCGATGCCAGGACACTTGCCGCCAAGATGTATGCAGGTATCAATATCGGCAACACGCTGGAAGCTTGTGATAACAAGAACAAGATAGCGAGCGAAACGTTATGGGGAAATCCTAAAGTGAGCGAGGCATATATCAAAGGGCTGAAGGCATTGGGATTTAATGCGGTGCGCATCCCTTGCGCGTGGGATTACTACATTGTGAATCCATCGACCTATGAGATAGATGCTGCATGGCTCGACCGGGTGAGCGAAGTGGTGGGCTACTGTGTAGCCAATGATATGTATGCCATTGTCAATATCCATTGGGATGGCGGTTGGCTTGAAGAGAGTATCACCCATGGTTACAGCAGCGAAGTAGATGCCAAGCAGAAAGCTATCTGGACACAGATTGCCAATAAACTGAATGCTTATGACGAACACCTGCTCTTTGCCGGATGTAACGAACCCGGACAGCAAGACCAGGGGAACGTTGGCACATCGGCCATAGATGTCATCTTGAAATACGAACAGACCTTCATTGATGCCGTGCGTGCCACCGGAGGAAATAATGCGAGCCGTTGTCTGATTGTGCAAGGTCCTTATACCAATATTGACAAGACGGTGAATGACTACACGATGCCCAAGGATGAGGTACCCGACCGTCTGATGGTGGAAGTTCACTTCTATGATCCCTATCAGTTCACCATGATGAACCATGACGAAACCTGGAGCAATGTATTCCTTTATTGGGGTAAGGATAATCATGTATCCGGTTCCATTCATAATGCCACCGGTTACGAAGAAGATTATGTGAAGCAGCAATTCCAGAAGATGAAAACGGCCTATGCAGATAAGGGAATTCCTGTGATTGTAGGCGAGTATAGTGCCATGAAGCGGGCAAAAGAAGACAAGATAGAGGGGACTTCTGAACTTGCCTATCCTGATATTGACCAGGAGATGCATAACAAGAGCCGCTCCTATTGGAATGAGGTAGTCACCCGAGAGGCGAAAAAACACGGTTGTGTCCCCTTTTATTGGGAAACCGGCGGTGACATGAACCGTGGTACGGGTACGGCGAAGGAGGCTTATGCCATTGAGGGCATCATGAAGGGAGCCGCAGCCGGTCAATACCCTTATTGATTGAGTGGTGGATAGAATAAAAGACAGTTTTTAAAAGTATCATACAAATAGGTTTTATAGGTTACAAGGATTGTTGATATAGTTTTTTTGATTGGTTACGGAGAAGTATGTCCGCGAGGGATATGCTTCTCCTTCTTTAAAAATCCTTGCCTTTTCTTGCTTTTCTGTTCGTTTTTCACTTCATTTGCAATAAAAATAACTTCCCTTAGCTCTGATAGTATGAAAAGACTGCAACTACTGCTCTTGTGGGTTTGGATGGTATGTTTCTCTGCTGCTTCACATGACTACATGTTTAAACATTTGGAAGTGAAAGACGGACTTTCCAATAATCAGGTTAATGCTATTTATAAAGATTCAAACGGATTCATGTGGTTTGGTACAGCTTCGGGGCTGAACCGCTATGATGGTTACAATATAAAGATTTATCGCAGCCAGAAAGATGACGAGAAATCTCTTCCCGATAGTTATGTCGAGGATATACAAGAAGATGCGTCCGGTAATTTGTGGATACGTACGGGAAGTGGGTATGCCATTTACAACTCGGCTTCCGATGTTTTTGACCGTAATGTGGAAGCTTGGATGTGGAACGTCGGTCTGACCGGAAATCCTTCGCTTATCTATATTGATAAGGAAAAGACTTTCTGGATCTATATTAATGGTAAAGGTGTTTACAGCTATAGAGAAGGACAGAAAAATGCCGTGGCAGTAAAGGAGGCGGATGAACTGCTTGCGAAAGCCGAAGTGTCCGACATGAAAGAATGCGGCGAAGGAATCCTGTTGGTTTTGAGTAACGGTATCTTGGTTTGTATAGATGAGGAAAAGCAAAATATCAAGTGGACCAATCCGGACATTGCCGAAGATTGCAGGGAAGTAAAGAATGCTACCTTTGATTTGTTTGTCGACCATAGTGGGCGGGCGTGGATATTCAGTGTGGAGGGGATGTGGATTTATAGCCTTTCTCGGAAGGTTTGGGAACAGCGTTCTCCCCGAACGGACACCTACAATACCGTACGTGCAGTGGCACAGGATAAATACGGATGTATATGGGTAGGCAGGGATCAGGATGGCGTTGAATTGATAGAACCGGCGGGACGGAAAATCCGTCTGGCGAACGATCCTAATAACGGGCGTACTCTGTCCAACAATACAATAACGGCTCTTTATGAAGATGAGGCCGGTACGATGTGGGTGGGAACCTACAAGAAGGGTGTCTCTTTCTATAATGAAAGTGTCTTCAAATTCGGCATTGCCGATGTAGGCGACATCAATTGTGTGGAGGACGGAGGCGGTGATATCGTATGGGTGGGGACCAACGACCGCGGGTTGATTCGCTGGAATAGCGTGACGGATGAACGTATGTTTTTTTCGCATACGGCAGATCCCCGCTCTATCTCGAGTGATGTCATAGTCTGCCTTCTTCGGGACAGTAGCGGCAGAGTGTGGGCTGGTACTTTCTGGGGCGGACTGAATTGCTATGATGGAAACCGCTTTATCCATTACCGGTCCCGTAAGGGAGACAGTAACTCGCTGGTCTATGACAATGTATGGGCATTGGCAGAAGATGCGGACAAAAATATCTGGATCGGTACGTTGGGGGGAGGATTGCAATGCCTGAATCCTCAGACGGGGATATTTACCACCTATTCTACAGGTAATTCAAACCTTGTGTCGGACTATATCTCATCCCTCTGCATCAGCTGTGACAATAATCTGATTATCGGTACTTCGGCAGGGATGGCTTTCATGGACCTGAGGACCGGCGAGATTACAAATTTTGCAGGTACAAAATCGGGTAAGACCAGACTTTCCAACCAAAATATCAATCAAGTTTACGAAGATAGTCGCGGTTTGTTATGGATAGCCACGCGTGAAGGCTTGAATGTATATGACAGCAAACGGGATGAATTGTACGAAGTGCCTATCAAACCCGGTTTCTCCAAACTATTGATATTAGGTATTACGGAAGATGAAAACAAAAGTATATGGATCAGCACCGGAGGAGAACTGATAAACGTGGTGTTGTCCGTTGACAGCAAGACGGAGCAGCCCGTGTTCCGTTGCTATACCTATAATGACAAGGACGGGTTGCAGAGTTGTGACTTCAACCAGCGTTCCCTCAAACGACTGCATACGGGCGAGATTGTAGTGGGAGGACTGTATGGGCTGAATCGCTTCCAGCCGGGCAACATAAAGTATAACCGTACGTTGCCCAAGGTTATGTTTACCGGTTTCCAGTTGTTCAATGAAGACGTGAAGGTGGGCAAGGAGTATGCAGGACGTGTCATCTTGAAGGAAGCTTTGAATGAAACAGAAGAAGTTGTCTTGGCTTATAAGCAGAATGTGTTCACGGTGCTGTTCGCGTCGGACAATTTCGTGCTGCCCGAAAAGACACAGTATTTCTATAAATTGGAAGGGTTTAATGAGAACTGGCTGACGAGTATGTCCGATATGCATCGCGTTACCTATACCAATCTGGCTCCGGGGACTTACATTTTAAAAGTGAAGGCTACAAACAGTGACGGATATGCGGGTACTGAAGAGGCTTCGCTCAAGATTGTCATTCTTCCGCCTTTCTGGATGACTCCGTGGGCATATATCGTTTATGCTCTTCTGATAGTAGGAGTTGTTTCCTTTTCACTTTATGCCGTACAACGGAGGGAACGTAATAAGTTCAGAATCCGCCAGATAGAGGAAGATGCGAAGAAGAGGGAGGAGTTGAGCCAGATGAAATTCCGCTTTTTTACGAATGTCAGCCATGAGTTGCGTACGCCGCTTACGCTGATTATATCGCCGATGGAAAGTATGATGAAGGAGATTACGGACGAAAAACTGCATGGCAAGCTACAACTGATGTACCGCAATGCGCAGCGTTTGTTGAATCTGGTCAACCAGTTGCTCGATTTCCGTAAGAATGAGATGGCAGGATTGCATCTCACTTTGTCCGAGGGGGATATTGTGGCGTATGTGCGTAGCATCTGTGCTTCTTTCCTGATGCTTTCTGAAAAGAAACATGTGCATCTGACATTCTTTTCGGCCATGGAATCGCTGAATATGTCATTCGACGAGGATAAAATTGGTAAAGTTGTGATGAATCTTCTGTCCAATGCTTTCAAATTTACTCCGGACGGGGGACGTGTGGATGTGGCATTGGAAATGTCGAAAGAGATGTCCGGAAGATTGCTGATAAAGGTATCGGATACCGGTGTCGGTATCAGGGATGAAGACAAGGAGCGGATTTTTGAACGTTTCTATCAGGTGGAGCAGGAAGAACCGGAGCACCAGTCAACGGGTAGCGGTATTGGCTTGAGCCTGGTACGCGACTTTGTGACGCTGCATGAGGGTACGGTGCGCGTTGTCGACAATGTGGGTTCCGGTAGTGTGTTTCTGGTTGAGCTCCCGGTTAAACATGTACGTGTAAGTCCTCCCAAGCCTGCACCGCTTACAGAAGAGGTGGAAGAGCATGAGGAACTTTTGCCGGGTATGGAAGAGGAAGCGCTTTCGGTTGATTTGCTGGACGATATGGAGGATAATGAAGATGAAAAAGAAAAGCCGTTGGCCCTGATTGTGGATGATAATGAAGATTTGGTTGCCTTCATGAAAGATAGTCTGAGCTTGTATTTCCGTATACAGTCAGCTTCCAATGGTCGGGAAGCTTGGCAGAAAATATCGGAACTGATGCCGGATATTATTGTCAGCGACGTAATGATGCCCGAGATGGATGGGAATGAATTGTGCCGCTGGGTGAAGACCGATAAACGCACGAGTGACATTCCGATGATATTGCTCACTGCACGGCAGGCTGTGGAAGATAAAGTGGAGGGGTTGACCATCGGTGCGGATGATTATGTGACGAAACCTTTCAATGTGGAAATCCTTATTCTGCGTATGCGCAAGTTGATTGACCTGAGCAAGAAGCGCAAGGCAAAGTCGCTCATTGACCCCGAACCAAGTGAAATAGCCATTACTTCGTTGGATGAAAAGCTGGTGGAAAATGCCATCAAATATGTGGAGGCGAACATCGGTCGGTGTGACTTGTCCGTAGAAGAGTTGAGTCGGGGGTTGGGTATGAGCCGGGTACATCTTTACAAGAAACTCTTGCAGATAACCGGTAAGACACCTATTGAATTTATCCGTGTCATCCGTCTGAAAAGAGCGGCGCAGATGCTGCGCGAGAGTCAGCAAAATGTATCGGAGATAGCGTATCAGTTGGGCTTTAACAACCCCAAGTATTTCAGCAAATATTTCAAGGATGAATTCGGTGTTTTGCCCTCTGTTTATCAGGAAAGAGAGGGTAGATAACAAAAGATACCCCTTACGGAAACATATTGTCTTTTAGGGTAATCAAAAGCGCCCTTTTGTTTCAACATCGGGAGGACTCGTTTTTGAAGTAAACTTTCTATTTTTGCATTGGAGAAAATTCACTTTAAAAACAGTAATATGAAATTGAAAAACACTTCAGTTTATTTGCTTGCCGGATGGATGCTCGCCGCATGTTCCGGAGGCGGATTCCAAAAGACCGAGAACGGTGTTGTTGTGGAAGTCAAGCAGCAGCAACCGACGGATGTGCGTAAAGTAAGATTAGAAGTAATGGGCGAGAAGCTCATTCATGTATCGGCTACTCCTGAGAAGGAATTTTCAAAGGAGCAGAGTCTCATTGTGATCCCTCAACAGAATAAGACCGACTTTAAGGTCGAAGAGCAGGGCGATGAAGTGACTGTCAAGACATCGGAATTATGTGCCATTGTGTCCAAGACAACGGGTGAGGTACGCTTCACGGATGCCGACGGCAAGCAGATTCTGGCTGAAGACTCTGACGGGCGGACCTTTACTCCGGTGGAAGTGGAAGGTACGAAAGGATATACAGTACGTCAGGTATTCCAGTCGGCAGGCAATGATGAGGCTTTCTATGGCTTGGGCCAGCACCAGGCGGATGAGTTCAACTATAAAGGTAAGAATGAGGAACTGTTCCAGTACAATACAAAGGTGTCTGTACCCTTCATCGTGTCTAATAAAAACTACGGTGTGCTTTGGGACAGCTATTCGCTCTGCCGTTTCGGTGACCCGCGTGACTACTCACAACTGGGTGATGTCTTCAAACTTTATGATAAAGAGGGCAAGGAAGGTGCTTTGACCGGTACATATATTCCGGGCAAGAAAGACGTGGAAACCCTTGTACGTCGTGAGGATTCTCTTTATTTTGAACATCTGGACCGTGCCGCACATCTGAGTAAGGTGGTTAATTTGCCTGCGGAGTTCCCGTTCGGAGGGTCCGACGTAGTTTATGAGGGAGAAATAGAACCGGCAGAAAGCGGCTTGTTCCGCTTCATCCTTTACTATGCAGGCTACATGAAAGTATATATTGATAATGAATTGGTGGTTCCCGAACGTTGGCGTACGGCTTGGAATCCTAACAGTTATAAGTTTGCTGTTAATCTGGAAGCGGGCAAGCGCGTTCCGTTGAAGATAGAGTGGAAGCCTGATGCCGGTGTTTCTTACTGCGGTCTGCGGGTATTGAGTCCGGTGGCTGATGAAGAACAGAACAAACTCTCTTGGTGGGGTGAAATGCAGAATGAAATAGACTACTACTTCGTTTATGGTGATGATATGGACGATGTGATTAGCGGCTACCGTACATTGACAGGTAAATCCCAGATTATGCCGAAATGGGCGATGGGTTACTGGCAGAGCCGTGAGAAGTACAATACGCGTGAGGAGGTTCTCTCCACCTTGAAGGAATTCCGTGAACGTCAGATTCCTATCGACAATATCGTAATCGACTGGCTGCACTGGAAGCAGAATGCATGGGGAAGCCATGAGTTCGACCCTGAACGTTTCCCCGACCCGAAAGGAATGGTCGACTCCATCCACGCCATGAACGGACGTCTGATGATTTCCGTATGGCCCAAGTTCTATGCTACGACCGAACACTTCAAGGAATTTGACGAAAAAGGTTGGATGTATCAGCAGGCTATCAAAGACAGCATCAAAGACTGGGTCGGTCCTGGCTATCTGGGCTCTTTCTATGACGCATACGATGCCGATGCACGCAAGCTCTTCTGGAAGCAGATGCAAGACCACTACTATCCTCTGGGTGTTGACGCTTGGTGGATGGATGCCAGCGAACCGAACATACGCGACTGTACGGATTTGCAATACCGCAAGGACCTTTGCGGTCCGACAGCACTCGGCCCCTCTGCCAAGTTCTTCAATGCATACGCACTGATGAATGCAGAAGCTATCTATGACGGACAGCGCGGCGTGGAACCGGACAAGCGCGTCTTCTTGTTGACACGTTCCGGCTTTGCAGGATTGCAGCGCTATTCTACCGCCACCTGGAGTGGTGACATCGCTACCCGTTGGGAAGATATGAAAGCGCAAATCTCTGCCGGCTTGAACTTTGCTGTCAGCGGTATCCCTTATTGGACTATGGACATCGGTGGATTCTGTGTAGAGAACCGTTATGTGGCTGGTCAGATGGAATTCAACAAGACCGGACGTGAAAATGCCGATTATAAGGAATGGAGAGAGTTGAATGCCCGTTGGTATCAGTTCGGCGCTTTCTGCCCGTTGTTCCGTGCACACGGCCAGTATCCGTACCGTGAGGTTTGGAACATTGCTCCGGCAGGACATCCGTGCTACAACTCCATCGTTTACTATACGAAGTTGCGTTACAACATGATGCCGTATATCTATTCTTTGGCTGGTATGACTTACTTCAATGATTATACCATCATGCGTCCGCTCGTAATGGACTTCACAGCTGATGCAAATGTCAACAATATAGGTGACCAGTTTATGTTCGGTTCTGCCCTGATGGTGGCTCCGGTTTACGAATACGGTGCACGCAGCCGCGAGGTTTATTTCCCGGTAAGCTGCGGTTGGTATGATTTCTACTCCGGTAAGTATGTGAACGGTGGCCAGAAGTTGACAGTGGATGCTCCTTATGAACGTATTCCGCTCTACGTTTGCGAAGGTGCCATTGTACCTTATGGTCCGGATATGCAATACAGTGATGAAAAACCGGCTTCGGAAATCACTCTCTATGTTTATACGGGTAAGGACGGCGCGTTTACGCTCTATGAGGATGAAGGTGTGAACTATAACTACGAGAAGGGACAATATGCCACTATACCGTTTGCCTATAACGATGCTGAGGGTACACTGGTTATCGGCGACCGTACGGGTGACTTCCCCGGTATGCTGAAGGAACGTACTTTCAATGTGGTGAAGGTAAGCAAAGACCAGCCGCAACCGTTCGATTTGAAGGCGAAAGGCACAACGGTGAAGTATGACGGAAAAGCACAAACCGTAAAATTATAATCAGAATGATAGACGACGGTGCCAGGGAGAGAAATCTTCCCGGTACCGTTCTCGTCGTTCCTCGGTGCCGAACGATGCCTTCCCCGGTGCCAGGAACTTCCCTACTTCTGAATAGCTGTGAGAGAGGAATAGGCACTCGATAATCTTTTAGATATTTATTACTATGAATAAAATCATATTGTCTTTGGCCATCGGGCTGTCCCTGCTGGCCGGTTGCAATGCTCCTAAAGAGGTAGCTGGCGATGACCGTAGCTTGGATTTTACTGCCGACTGGGCCTTTCGCTTGGGAGACGATACGGCGGCAGCCCGTCCGGATTATAATGACGCAGACTGGCGGAAACTGAACTTACCCCACGATTGGGCCATTGAAGGAGAATTCAGTAAAGACAATCCTTCGGGAACGGGTGGAGGTGCACTGCCTGGTGGTATAGGCTGGTATCGCAAGACTTTTACTGCCGATAAGGCCGATGAGGGCAAACGCTATCGCATAGATTTCGATGGTGCCTATATGAACTCCACCGTTTATATCAATGGCCATGAATTGGGGACACGTCCCTACGGGTACATCTCGTTCAGTTATGACCTGACTCCCTATATCAAGTGGGGAGTGGAGAATGTGTTGGCGGTTCGTGTGGACAATGCCGAACAGCCCAATTCGCGCTGGTATTCCGGTTGCGGCATCTACCGTAATGTATGGCTGACAAAGCTGAATCCAGCTCATATAGCGCAATGGGGTACCTATGTTACGGCAGAAGATGTGTCGAAGAACAGTGCCCAGTTGAAGATACGCACCAAACTACAGTACGATGCAGAAGCACAGATGGCCGATGTCGTCCTGCAATCCCGGTTAGTGGATGCTGACGGCAATGCGGTGGGTGAGGCTGTGTCGGAAGCGCAGTTGATGCCTCTTACTCCGGCAGAAGTGGAGCAGGAGATACACTTGAAGAATCCCCGTCTTTGGAGTATTGATACGCCCTATATGTATAGGGTAGAAAGCATCCTCAAGGATAAGCAGACCGGCGAGGTACTCGACCGTTACTATACTCCTACCGGCATCCGTACTTTCCGCTTCGATGCACAAAAAGGATTTATCCTGAATGGTGAACAAGTGAAGATAAATGGTGTCTGCATGCATCATGACTTGGGTTGCCTGGGAGCTGCGGTGAATACGCGCGCCATCGAGCGCCAGTTGGAGATTCTGAAAGAAATGGGTTGCAACGGCATCCGCTGCTCCCATAATCCTCCCGCACCGGAGTTGCTCGACCTTTGCGACCGTATGGGCTTCATCGTGATGGACGAGACCTTTGATATGTGGCGCAAGAAAAAGACCCGCCACGATTATTCACGCTATTTCAACGAATGGCACGAACGCGATTTGACTGACCTTATCGTGCGTGACCGCAATCATCCTTCCATCTTCATGTGGAGCATCGGCAACGAAGTGCTGGAGCAGTGGACGGATGCCAAAGCCGACACCTTGAGTCTGGAAGAGGCCAATCTGGTCTTGAACTTCGGTCACAGTGCGGATATGCTGGCAAAGGACGGAGAAATGTCCGTCAACTCACTGCTGACAAAGAAACTGGCGGATATGGTGAGAAAGCTCGATGCCACGCGCCCCGTGACGGCAGGCTGCAACGAGCCGAACCCGAACAATCATTTGTTCCGTTCCGGTGCGCTCGATATAATCGGTTTTAATTACCATGACAATTGGTTTGCAGGTGTTCCTCAGAACTTCCCCGGCAAGCCGTTCATCGTGACGGAAAGTGTTTCCGGCCTGATGACACGCGGTTACTACCGAATGCCGAGTGATTCGATGTTTGTCTGGCCCGCACGTTGGGATAAGCCTTTCTATGATGCCTCGTTCTCTTGCTCCTCCTACGACAACTGTCATGTTCCTTGGGGCAACCGTCACGAAGGTACTATGCGTCATGTGAAGAACAACGACTTTATCAGTGGACAATACGTCTGGACGGGCTTCGATTATATCGGTGAGCCTACTCCTTACGGTTGGCCGGCACGCAGCTCTTACTTTGGCATTATCGACTTGGCCGGTTTCCCGAAGGATGTCTACTACATGTATCAGTCCGAGTGGCGTCCGGATAAGGCGGTGTTGCATCTTTTCCCGCATTGGAATTGGACGGAGGGACAAGACATCGATTTGTGGGCATATTATAACAATGCCGACGAAGTGGAGCTTTTCGTGAATGGAAAATCGCAGGGTGTGCGCAGCAAGGGAAAAGACGATTTCCACGTCATGTGGCGCGTGAAGTATGAGTCGGGTACGGTAAAGGCTGTTTCCCGCAAGGAAGGAAAGACTGTGGCCGAGCAGGAAATCCGGACAGCGGGCGAACCTGCGCAGATTCGTCTCAGCCCCGACCGCAGTACCATTCAGGCAGATGGCAAAGACTTGAGTTTCATTACGGTTGAGATTCTGGACAAAGATGGAAATTTGTGTCCGAATGCCGAAAACGATGTGACCTTTGCCGTAGAAGGTGCCGGCTTCATTGCTGGAGTGGATAACGGAAGCCCCATCTCTATGGAGAAGTTCAAGGACAACCACCGCAAGGCTTTCTACGGAAAGTGCCTGGTGGTACTGCAGAACAACGGTGAACCGGGTGGTGTCAAGGTGACGGCTACGGCTGATGGACTGGAGAAGGCGACGACGGCGATTAAAGTTAAATGATAATTTGATGTGCTAATTGGCACATTAGCATATTAACCAATTAAGACATGAAGAATAAATTTTTAGCAACCTTATTTCTTGCATGCTCCATCAGTACCGTGTCTGCACAGACGCCGGTCTATATGGACGATGCACAACCTATTGAAGCACGTGTAAAGGATGCTCTCAGCCGGATGACACTGGAAGAGAAGGTAGCCCTTTGCCATGCGCAGAGTAAATTCAGCAGTGCGGGTGTTCCGCGGCTCGGCATTCCCGAGCTTTGGATGAGCGACGGCCCTCACGGTGTCCGTGCCGAAATCAACTGGAATGACTGGGGATATGCCAACTGGACCAATGACAGCATTACCGCTTTCCCGGCTTTGACTTGTCTGGCCGCTACCTGGAATCCGGACATGTCTGCAAAGTATGGCAAGGCCATCGGTGAGGAAGCGCGCTATCGTGAAAAGGATGTGTTGCTGGGCCCCGGCGTCAACATCTACCGTACTCCGATGAACGGTCGTAATTTTGAATATATGGGCGAGGACCCTTATCTGGCCAGTGTGATGTGCGTACCTTACATCCAGGAGTTGCAGAAGAACGGAGTGGCAGCTTGTGTCAAGCACTATGCGCTGAACAACCAGGAACTGTGGCGCGGACATATTGATGTGAATCTTAGCGACCGTGCTCTGTATGAAATCTATCTGCCGGCATTCAAGGCTGCAGTAGAAGAGGGAGGTGCCTGGAGCATTATGGGCGCTTACAATAAGATTCGCGGCCAGCACGCCTGCCATAACGATTTCACACTGAACAAGATTCTGAAAGATGACTGGAAGTTCGACGGCTGTGTCATTACCGACTGGGGCGGTGCCCACGACACCTATGAAGCTGCCGTCAACGGTCTGGATATTGAAATGGGTTCTTACACCAACGGTCTGACGTCCGAGAGTGTATTTACCTATAACGATTATTACCTTGCCAGCCCTTACCTCCAGATGTTGAAGGATGGCAAAGTGCCGATGTCTACAATAGACGACAAGGCTTCCCGCATTCTTCGCTTGATATTCCGTACGGCGATGAACCGTCAGAAACCCTATGGTTCGGTAGCTACGGAAGAGCATTATGCCGCTGCCCGCGAGATAGGCAATGAGGGAATTGTGCTGTTGAAGAATGCTCCGGTGATAAAGAAAGGTGCCCCGTTGCTGCCGATTGATGCAGCCAAGTATCAGAATATCCTGGTGGTGGGCGATAATGCCGTACGCTTGCTGAATCAGGGAGGAGGCTCTTCCGAACTGAAAGTGAAGGATATGGTATCTCCGCTGGATGGCTTGCGTGCCGTTTATGGTGATAAGGTAGCCTATGCGAAAGGCTATGCCGCCGGTCGTCCGATGTACGGCCGTGCAGATGAAATTCCGCAGAATGTGGTAGACTCACTCCGTGCAGAAGCCGTGGAAATGGCGAAAAAGGCAGACTTGGTGGTACTGGTAGGCGGATTGAACAAGAACCACTTCCAGGATTGTGAAGGCGGCGATCGTCTGGAATACGGCTTGCCTTTCGGGCAGGATGAACTGATTGAAGCTTTGCTGGGGGTAAACAAGAACCTGGTTCTGGTGCTTCTCAGTGGTAATGCGGTGGAAATGCCGTGGGTATCCCGGGTTCCTGCCATTGTGCAAGGCTGGTATTTAGGCTCCATGGGTGGCAAGTCTCTGGCTGACATCCTGAGTGGTGCGGTGAATCCAAGCGGAAAGTTGCCCTTTTCTTTCCCTGCCAAGTTGACGGATTGCGGTGCACATGCTTTTGATGAACTCAGTTATCCGGGCGACAGCATTAAGCAGGAGTATAAGGAAGATATTCTGGTGGGCTATCGTTGGCACGACACCAAGGAGATTCCGGCTCTCTTCCCCTTCGGTCATGGCTTGAGCTATACTACCTTTACATATGGCAAACCGGTGGCTTCTGCCAAGGCCATGGCTGCCGACGGTACGCTGACGGTGACAGTTGCCGTGAAGAATACGGGTAGCATTGCCGGAAAAGAGATTGTACAGCTTTATGTAGGCGATGATAAATGCAGTGTGCTTCGTCCTGTAAAGGAACTGAAACATTTTGCAAAAGTCGGTTTGGCGCCGGGCGAGGAGAAGAGCGTGACTTTCACCCTTACTCCGGATGATTTGAAGTTCTACGATGAGGCTTCCGCAGCTTGGAAGTACGAACCGGGTAAGTTCAAGGCATACGTTTGCGCTTCGTCTGCCGACGTCCGTGGTATAGTTTCGTTCGAAATGCAATAATCTTATAATCAGTGCGTAACCACTGCAAAATCAGTGCAACTGTTTTGCAGTGGTACTGCATACCTTTTGCAGCGCTACTGCAATTGCTTTGCAGCGTCACTGCAAAAGGTATGCAGCAGTGCTGCAAAGTGTATGCAGTAAGTTTGCAGCCTGAAATCAGAATCAAAAAACAATATGAAGACACTTGCCACTCTATTTCTGCTTGCAGCCTCGTTGCTGCTTCGTGCAGCCGATGCGCCTGCCGACAGTTGTAATCATCAGTTGTACTATACGTCGCCTGCCGCTATTTGGGAGGAGACTCTTCCTTTGGGCAACGGACGCTTGGGCATGATGCCCGACGGAGGCATTCTCCGTGAGCACATTGTGCTGAATGAAATATCATTATGGAGCGGAATGGAGGCGGATTATAGCAATCCGGATGCTTCGAAGAGTCTGCCTGCCATCCGGCAACTGTTGTTTGAGGGAAAGAACCGAGAGGCACAGGAGCTGATGTACAGCAGTTTTGTTCCGAAGAAGCAGGAGACTGACGGGAGATATGGAACCTATCAGGTATTGGGCGATTTGGATATAGATTTTACCTACAATTCTTCATTATCCATTCTCAACTCTCCATTAAACAACTATCGCCGTTGGCTCAACTTGCGCGATGCGGTGGCATATACGGCTTTCAGGCTGGAAGATGTCGATTATCACCGTGAGTATTTTGTTTCCCGTGACCGTGATGTCATGCTGATTCATCTGGTTGCCGGACGTGAAGGGGCTCTGAATTTCTCTGCCCGTTTGAGTCGTGCGGAACATAGCTCGGTGACTGTCCAAGGGAACACCCTTTTGATGGACGGCATGTTGGAAAGCGGTAAACCCGGTTTGGACGGTATGAAATACCGTGTGGCCATGCAACTCGTGCAGAACGGTGGTGAATCGTCTGTCAGCCTGGAAAACGGTATCCGCTTGAAGAACGGGCAAGAAGCCTGGTTGATACTTTCTGCCGCTACCTCCTATGCCGCTGCCGGTACCGACTTCCCGGGCGAACGCTATGCGGAAGTCTGCGACAGCTTGCTCCGTCCTTTCACCGCCCCCGCTAATTCTCCATGTGCCATTCTCCATTCTTCATTATCCAACCATGTCACCGCTCACCGTTCCCTCTACGACCGTGTTTCCTTGACGCTTCCTGCCACGCTGGATGATACGCTCCCGACGAACGAGCGCATCCTCCGCTTCACACAGCAGGAGTCGCCGGCATTGGCTGCTCTGTACTATAACTACGGACGCTATCTGCTCATCAGCAGTACCCGCCCCGGCAGCCTGCCGCCCAATCTGCAAGGACTCTGGGCAAATGGAGTATCGACTCCCTGGAACGGGGACTATCATACGAACATCAATATCCAGATGAACCACTGGCCTTTGGAACAAGCCGGCCTCTCCGAACTCTATCAGCCGCTGACGACGCTGATGGAGCGCCTTATCCCTTCGGGAGAGGCAAGTGCGCGTACTTTCTATGGCGATGAGGCAGATGGCTGGGTGCTCCACATGATGACCAACGTATGGAATTATACCGCTCCCGGTGAACATCCCTCCTGGGGAGCCACCAATACCGGTGGTGCCTGGTTGTGTGCCCATTTGTGGGAACACTATCTGTATACGCAGGACAAGGATTATCTGCGTCGTATCTATCCCGTCTTGAAAGGTGCCGCCCGGTTCTTTAGTTCCACTACGGTGCAGGAGCCTTCGCATGGCTGGCTGGTAACTGCCCCCACTTCTTCTCCGGAAAACAGTTTCTATGTGCCGGGTGACAGCGTGACTCCCGTCAGCATTTGTATGGGTCCCACTATGGATGTGCAACTGCTCACTGAGCTTTATACTAATGTCATCGCCGCCGCTCGCCTGCTGGATTGTGATGCGGATTATGTGGCGAAGCTTGAGGTGGACCTGAAGAGATTCCCGCCCATGCAAATCAGTAAGGAAGGATACTTGCAGGAATGGCTGGAAGATTATAAGGAAGTGGATGTACACCACCGCCACGTTTCCCATCTCTACGGCCTGCATCCGGGAAACCTGATTTCGCCGGAGTTTACCCCCGAGCTTGCCGAAGCCTGCCGGATGACCTTGAACCGTCGTGGAGACGAGGGTACTGGTTGGAGCCGTGCTTGGAAGATAAACTTCTGGGCTCGTTTGGGTGACGGAAACCGTGCTTGGAAACTCTTCAAGAGTTTGCTGCATCCTGCTGTCGATGCTGCGACGGGAGGTCATGGTAGCGGCACTTTCCCTAATTTGTTCTGTTCGCATCCTCCTTTCCAGATTGATGGCAACTACGGTGGCGCGGCGGGAGTCGGCGAAATGCTGTTGCAAAGTCATGAGGGCTTTATCCATCTGCTTCCTGCCCTGCCGGATAGCTGGACTGCCGGCAACTTCCGTGGAATGCGCGTACGCGGCGGCGCTTCCATAGACCTGGACTGGAAGGATGGACGGGCAACGAGGGCTGTTGTTACCGCTCTTGTTCCGGGTAAATTTACAGTAAAGATGCCCGCAAGTGCTGTCCGTGCCGAAGTGACGGTAGGAGGACATACATATACTTACAAGAAACCGGCATTCTCGTTGGACTTGAACAAGGGAGAAGAAGCGACGGTGTGTTTCTTCTGATGATTCGGACAGAAGAACAGAAGATGTTTTAGACAGAAGAACAAAAGAACAGAAGAACAAAAGTCATAAAGTAAAATATGTCCTTTTGTTCTTCTGTCTAAAAATAGTTCCCCGACAAAATTATCAAGTAATTTGCCTTTCGCGCCCGAATGCTGTACATTTGCAGCGCATGTAGAACAAATATCTTAGATAATTATGAAAAATAGAGTACGTTTTTTCTTCTTGTTTCTCGGCTTGCTGGGAGCGTTGGCAGTTCATGCACAAATCAATGAGTTGCCACGTTCCACACCCGAGGCAGAAGGAGTCCCTTCCAAGGCTGTCACTGCCTTGTTTGATTCACTGATGGCATTGCCGAAAACAGACATCCACAGCGTGGTGGTGCTGCGTCACGGCAAGGTCATCGGAGAAATCTATCCGGCTCCGTTCGCGCCGGAATATCGCCATACCATGTATTCCTGCTCCAAAACCTTTGTCGGGGCTGCCGTAGGGCTTGCCATTGCAGACAACCGCTTGCGTTTGACAGACCGCGTCGCCGCTTTCTTCCCGGAATTTCTTCCGGATTCGGTTTCCGCTAATCTGGCAGACATGACTGTCCGTGACCTGCTTACCATGACGTCGGGTATCACTCCCGACTGGAATATGCGCAACCTCACTTCCGACTGGATACGTACCTTCCTTGCCAAACCGGTGAAAACTCCGGGCAAGAAGTTTGAATATGATTCGATTAGTACCTATATGCTTTCTGCCATTGTGCAGAAGGTGACGGGCATGACCTTGCTGGATTATCTGAAGCAGAAGCTTTTCATCCCGATGCATATCACGGACGTTGCGTGGGAGATAAGCCCCGAAGGCATCAATACCGGTGGCTGGGGACTGCATATCCAGAGCGAGTCATTGGCAAAATTCGGATTGCTGCTGCTGAACCGGGGTGTTTGGGAAGGCAGGCAGTTGCTTCCGGCTTCCTGGGTGGAGCAGATGATGACCAGACAGATAGGAGATTATGGCTATCAGATGTGGCTTTGCGAATATCCGGGTGCTGTACGTGCTGACGGGGCTTTGGGACAATACATTCTGATTGTTCCGGATAAGGATATGGTAGTGGTTATTACCGAATGTACATTGATAGACGGTCGTCGGCAGCGTCGTCTGGTCTGGAACCGCTTGTTGCCGGAGGTCGGTGACCAGGTATTAGCGCCCGGTAAGGACTACAAGCGCCTGCAGAAGAAACAGCGTTCTTATCAACTGCCGTTAGTGCAAGGAAAGGCTGCTTCCTCCCTTTCACAGAAATACGCAGGCAAGCGCATCCTGCTCGGAGAGAACAAATACGGATGGCAATCTATCGAGCTGCAATTCAAGCAGCAAGAAGTAGTGATGACTGTGGTGGAGAAAGACGGAAAGACATACAGTCTTCCGTTTGGCTATAAGCAATGGTCGAAAGCGGCAATTGATGGCTATCCTCCGTATTCGGTTGCTGCAAAGGGGCGTTTTAAGGGTATAGAAGGCCCTTTCCAGGTGGCAGGCAGTTATGCGTGGGCGTCACCTGATGCTTTGCAACTGAAAGTACATTATGTCAACTGGATAAGCGCTCTTGGGCTTACGCTCTGCTTTGAGGATAACAAGGTACTCCTGACTGTTACGGAGAATTATTCTTCGGGTGAAGGGGTGACTTTCGAAGGTACATTAGCGCATTAAAATAATGAATCGTATTTTGCTTACTCTAAAACGGCCTTTTATCTGGCTGTACCGTTTCCGGCACCGTTGCGGCTACGGTGTACATTCTCCTTTTGCCTTTAACCTGATTACGCATGTAATTTACGAAAGTACGGCTTATTATAAATATGAAGAGCTGGCCAAGGCCCAGAAGCAACTGGAGCTGGAGAAAGATAAACGTTGGAAGTACGAATCGAAGAAAGTAAAACGCCTTCTGTTCCGTCTGGTAAACTATACCCAGCCGGAGACCATTGTAGATGCCGGTACGCTTGCCGCTTCTGCCCTCTATCTGAAAGCGGGGAAGGAGGGGGCAGATTATACTTCGGCTTCCGACCTTTCCGAGCTCTTTCTGGAGAGTGGCGTTCCCGTTGATTTCCTTTATTTGCACGATTATCGTCATCCCGATTTTGTAGAGGAGGTCTTCCGCATCTGTTCCACCCGTACCAGGGGAAAGTCTGTTTTTGTAATTGAAGGTATCCGTTACACTCCGCAGATGTTTGCCCTCTGGAAGCGCATGAAGCAGGACGGACGGGCGGGCATTACGTTCGACCTTTATGACCTTGGTATCATATTCTTCGATAAAACAAAGATAAAACAAGACTATATTGTCAACTTTTGATTATCTTTAGGCGTTTCAATAGTGATTAGCGGTTAGTGATTAGTGCTTAGCTCCACTTACTGGCTGCTAAACATTAATCCCTAACCCCTAAACATTAATTCCTTATGAAGATATACACCAAAACCGGAGATAAAGGAACCACCTCTCTTGTAGGCGGAACCCGTGTACCTAAAACGCATATCCGCCTTGAGGCATACGGTACGGTGGATGAGCTGAATTCCAATCTGGGTCTTCTCATCACGTACCTGCTTGACGGAAAGGATAAAGATTTTCTGCAGCAAGTGCAAGACAGACTTTTTGCCGTAGGCTCTCATCTGGCCACAGACCGGGAGAAAATGGAGCTGAAAGAAGCCAGTATCATCAGCTCGGAGCAGGTGGAAATGGTGGAGCGGGAGATAGACCGTTTGGATACTCTTTTGCCTCCTCTTTCAGCCTTTATTCTTCCCGGCGGAAGTCGCGGTGCGGCAGTCTGCCACGTTTGCCGTACGGTTTGCCGTCGTGCAGAGCGTCGGATTCTTGCTCTGGCCGAACAAGTGGAAATCGCTTCGGAATTACTGGCTTACGTGAACCGCTTGTCTGATTATTTGTTCGTTCTTTCCCGTAAAATGAATCAAGACGACAAAAAAGGTGAAATATTTTGGAATAATAGTTGCAAGTGAAATAAATTGTTATACTTTTGCCGAAAAATAGAAATAGGACTTAATATTCACAATTTTAATACTAGAGACTATGTATTGGACATTGGAATTAGCATCTAAGTTGGAAGATGCTCCTTGGCCGGCAACTAAGGATGAATTGATAGATTATGCCATGCGTTCGGGTGCTCCGCTTGAAGTGATTGAGAATCTGCAGGAAATGGAAGATGAAGGCGAGATTTATGAAAGCATAGAAGATATTTGGCCCGATTATCCCAGCAAAGAGGACTTTTTCTTTAACGAGGAGGAATATTGATACGCTTTAAAAGAAAAAACTTACCGGTATGTCTGGTAATATTTTGAAACATAGGGAGAAGTAATTCCAAAACCGATAACTATGGTTGAAGAATTACTTCTTTTCTTTTTAATACCCCCACACTACAATAATAATGAATGTACAAGAAGCAACGACACGCCGGTTACCGGATTTGAAGGAAAGGCATCTGCCTGAAAACTGCCGCGAAACCATAAACACGATTTTAAAGGAGACTTACGGCTACGAACAGTTTCGTAATCTTGAGATTTACGATGACTTGTCCAAGGGAAAAGAGAAACTCTGCATTTCGCAGGGACAGCTGATAGAGAACGTTATACTGGAGGCTGAAAAGGCTTGGAAAAGTGAAACGCAGGTAGACAATATATTGTTGACTGCCCCTACCGGCTCCGGAAAATCCTTGTTGTTCCAGCTTCCTGCCATCTATTTGGGGAAGGAGTATAATCTGCTTACCATTGTGGTTTCCCCTTTGAAGGCGTTGATTGTAGACCAGGTGGAAAGTCTGCAGGAACTGGGGTATGCGCGTGTGGCATACGCCTCGTCCGATTTATCGCCGGAACAGAAGATGGAGGTTTACCGGCAGGTGCGTGAGGGGGAGATTGATTTGTTCTATCTCTCGCCGGAATTGCTTCTCTCTTACGACATCAAGCATTTTGTAGGCGAGCGCCGCATCGGTCTGGTGGTGGTCGATGAGGCACATACGGTAACGACGTGGGGGAAGGAGTTCCGTGTGGACTATTGGTTCTTGGGGCGCTACCTGACTGCTTTGAAACAGACTCTCGGCTATAATTTCCCGTTGTTTGCATTGACTGCTACGGCTGTCTGGAACCCGAAAGGAGGTAATGACATGATATTCGAGACTATTCGTTCCTTGCAGATGGAGCCTTGCGTGCTTTATGTTGGTACAGTGAAGCGCCGGAATATTAGCTTTGACATCCGTCAGATGGAGATGGAGGACGGAGAGACCTACGACAAGGCAAAGCAGCGTGTGGTGACTGCGCGGGTCGAGGACTTCCTGGACTGCCACAAGACATTGCTCTATTATCCTTTTGCGGGTGGCATTGACATGCGCTTGAAGACGTGGGTGAAGCCGGCAGACTGGCGTCTGGTCGCCTCCTATTATGGCAAGAAGGACAAGGAACAGAAAGCTGCCATTGTGCAGGAGTTCAAGGAAGGAACCAAGAAACTGATTGTGGCTACGAAAGCTTTTGGTATGGGAGTGGATATCAGTGATATAGACCGTGTATACCATGTGGCGCCATCCAGTACGTTTGTCGACTATATTCAGGAGATAGGGCGTGCCGCGCGTGATACGGAGATACAGGGTATTGCCGCTACCGACTACCATGAGCGTGACTTCTATTATATGAAGCGTCTGCATCAGACGGGGAACATTGCCCAGGAACAGCTGGTGCTTATTCTGAGAAAGCTCATGGAAGTATACCGCATGAAAGGGGAAAAACCGGAAATCATAGTGTCTTTGTCCGATTTCGAGTTTGTGGTGAAACTGCCGCGTACAAAGAACAAGCTGGAGTATGAAGCGGAGTTGGGACAGCTCATCAAGACCGCCTTGCTTTGGCTGGAAGACGATTTGATGCAGCGTTATGGCAGGCATCTGCTTGAAATCAGCCCCAAGAATCTGTTGACCGAAGGATATGTCCAGGACAAGACGGGTGATGTCTTTGCCCGTGAATTCCAGAGCTATCTGACAAAGGTAGAAGGGGAGGACGGGGTTTACGTCGCACGTCTGGAAGCGCTTTGGGAAGAGCGTTTCCCGGAGCTTGGCTACAAGGAGTTCAAACAGAAACTGAATAATGGAACGTTGTGGGAGGGAGCCCGTGCCGTGTCCGTAGGCAAGCATGAGGTGCTGTTGAAGGAAGATGCCTCCGTCATCCGTGAACGGATGGATGCCTTGTTCAAGAGCCTGACAACGATGCTGAAAACGGCATTGATAAAGTCGAAAGGACGTTTTGATGAAGAAGAATTGCGGGCTGTCTTTGCCGAGCATGGCATGGACGTGCGCTCTGCCAAACGTTTTATCGGTTCCCTGCTGGAGAGCCGCACGGAGGAAGGCCGCAGTGTGAGCTATATCAGCAGTGTGAAAAAGAAAGATTCCAATGAACTCTCTTTTACGGTGACCAAAGGCTTTGATTTGCTTCTGTCGCGCTATCAAAAACTGTTCAGCCAACGTATAGTGGGCAGTAAGGGAGACCGCCTGTTGTTTTATTGCACTCCTTTCTCGGACTTGAATATGCTGCTTAATCTGCTTTCTATGCTCGACTGCCTTTCGTTCAGTGTGGAGGGTGGCGGTACGCCTTGCGTATTTGTCCGTTTCAATGACCCCGAAACTCTGCAGGAACTTGCGCTTGGCGATGATTACCGCAATCTGATTCTGGATACCAACGGGCAGATATTCCAGGAGCAGATTGACTTGTTCTCTTTCTTCTTCGGAACAGATAAGCTGACGGATGAACAGCGCTGGGACTTTATAGAGGATTATTTTACGGGAATGGGAGTGGACGACTTGAAAAAGAAGTTTGTGTCCTTGTAGCACCAATTCGTTGAACAGCCTTTCCAGAGTTACAGTTCATCTTTGCTTTTACTGTAAAGATTGTGAGTAATTAGTCTAAGTGCTCCTGCAGAAACCGTTGCAGGATGCGTGCATGGTTGTATATCGGTGCTTTGGAAGCATATAGTAAGGTTATGGTATGGTGGTGTTTTATGGTGTCAATGAACCTAAGGGCGGCTTCCGAATTTTCCAGTTCCTTGCGATACATGGCTGCAAACCCCTCCCAGTGTTCCGCTTGGTCTTCGTGAAACCATTTTCTTAATTCAGGTGAAGGGGTAATATCCTTTTCCCAGACATCGTATTTCAGATGTTCCTTTTTTATGCCGCGAGGCCACAGCCGGTCCACCAATACACGGTAGCCGTCTGTTGCATTGGGTTCTTCATATACCCGTTTGATTCTGATTTGTGTCATGGCTGTTCTCTTAATTTTGCTTCCATTTTGATGGAGCGTGGGAAAACGATATTATTTTCCAGATGGATGTGCTGGTGCAAGGCCTCTTCAAATGCTTTAAGCTGTTGGAGTACGAGGCGGTAACTGTTGCAGGCATCTTCTGGAGCTGTATAGCCGTTGGTCAGATGCTCTATGTGGCGATAGCGTTCTCCTTCAATGTCATGTTCTGCCATCATGACGGATATGGGAGCTTCGATGCTTCCACAGTGGAATTCGGGCAGGGGAGTATTTTCCAGCTTAGCCTTTACCATCTCATAGATGTAGGGAAACAGTACCAGTTCCTCTTTCTCGAGATGGGCATTGAGGTCGGAGAGGGAATCATGAAAGAGAGCCTGCACATTGTAGAGTGACGGATGTTTTTCACCGTGTACGCGACATATTTTATCCAGCAGTTCTTCAATCTCGGGACCTTGTGTACGGATATTACGGTGGTGGATTTTGAGAATATAGTCCACCAATAAGTCCAGAGGCCAACTCTTGAAATCAATATTTTCGGAGGTTGTCGGAGCCAGATGCTCTATTTCTTCTATCACCTTCTCCATATCGGCTCCGGCAGTTTTACTGGCTTCGGGAAGCAGTGCGGAACCATGGCAGCAGAAATCAATGCCATATTTATCAAATATCCCGGCATTGTTGAAGTTGTCGGCTACGATTTCGCCGACTGTCATACGTTTATAATCCTTCATATGTTATCTTGTTTTTGTTTTCCACAACATTGTGGAAACCTGCTATATATACAATTATATGGCAGATAATGTTTGAAGGGTTATGATTATTTGAGTTTTCTTGCCCGGTTCTTTCATTTAAAGGAATTGGAGGAGTTATCACTTCGCTCCGCTCCGTCAGGAGTTGAAGAAGTTAAAGCCGATACTTCTGTGAATACATACGCACGAGTATTGGCTTTAACTCCTAAGCCGACTTGTCGGCTGATAACTCCTTTAAATGAAAGATTCGTGGTTTCCTTGTCTATCCTTCTACTTTTTGGAATGCCAGCCGTTCGTCTCCATTGGCCAGAAGGATGATGCCGCAATATTTGAATCCGTGCTTCTTCAGTATGTATTGCAGGATATGATTGTCCCGGTGGGTATCTGCACGTAGGTTGGGTATTTGTTCGTAGCACCATTGCAGGCAGGCATTGGCCACTCCTTTGCTGTGTTCTGTACTTGCCAGCCGGTGAATGACGCCGTAAGGAAGCGTATCTTCCACCCATTTTCCTTCATAGATATGCGTATATGTGGGGTCGTTTCCACGGATAAAGGCGAAGGTTCCGATAATTTCTTCGGTATCGTCGGTGCACACATAGCTGTTTCCTTGTTCGATGTCTGCTATGACGATTTCCCTGGAAGGGTAGTTGCCTCTCCACTGCAGCATATTTCCGTCTTTCCGCATGATGTGCTTCGCTTGTTCAAAGATGTCCATAAGGATTGCAATGTCTGTGGGTTGCGTCTTTCTGATTTTTATCATAGCTTTTTATTTTATCTGTGTGGTATCTTTCTTTGATTCAGGTTGCAAAGGTAATGCGTTTTGTGATTCATTGTTCTCGTAAATGAACAAATGCTAACATACGTTGTTTCTTTAGGAAGAATTTGCATATATTTGTCCCGTAATATTAAACACAATTGATTATGAAAAAGATTTTTAGTGCTTTCGTGATAGCTGTATGCTGTATGTTTATGGCTATGCCTGCCCAGGCCCAACTATTGAAGTGGGGTGTTAAGGGTGGTGTGAATATGACGAAAATAGATTGGGATGGCGGATATAAGGGAAACAAGGATAATTCTACCGGTTTCTTTATTGGTCCGATGGCTGAGTTTACCATTCCCATTGTAGGCTTGGGTGTTGATGGTGCTTTGCTGTTCTCTCAGCGCGGCAAGGACGAGGTGAAGCAAACAGGACTGGAAGTACCCGTAAATCTGAAATATACCATTGGCTTGGGTAGTTTGTTGGGTATTTATGTGGCAGCCGGTCCCGATTTCTTCTTCGACTTCAAGAAGAAGGATTACGTAGACCGCAAGAAGGCTCAAGTGGCACTTAATCTGGGTGCCGGTGTGAAGCTGCTGAAGCATCTCCAGGTTGGCGTGACCTATCAGCTCCCGATGGGCGACTCATTTACGTGGAAGAATGCGGGTGATGCCATCGGTGCCAAGAATAAGACTTGGCAGGTGTCTGCGGCGTATCTCTTCTAAATGTAGTAAAACGATTTGTGGAATATAAAGAAAGGCTCTCCTACAAAAAGGAGGGCCTTTCTTGTGTTTTTGATTACTTTTCTACAATTACATCTACTGGGGCAGGTGCATCATCATGGAGTGGGGTAGCAGCTTCGCGACTAGGCTGTCTACCGTCTTTGATGGCGAGTACCCATTCCCCATTTGCTTTTATGGGGTTGAACATGAACCCCATACTACTACCTGGAGTGTCAGAATCTGAACGTGGCGTAAATTCTATTTTGTACTTCACGTCATTATTTCCTTGTGTAGAGAAGCTGAGGTAATCCAATCGATAACGAATTACCGGGAAACGCTGGAAACGTTTGGTCAGTGCTTCCCGTTGTTGTATCGTTAAGGGTTTGGCTATACCAGCGTCATCAATGGAGTAAAGCATATCAAGAGCCTTGTCAGTCTCTTTAGCTTTTAGAAGATCCATACACTGTGTACATAATGTAAGAACAGCGCTTGAGTCTGCAGCAGTCAAAGTGGCTACAAACTCATCTTCTGCCTCTTTCTGTGTCTTCATCTTCTCTTCGTGTCCTTTTGTTGAACATGCTCCGAGTAGAAAGCTTGCTGAGAGAAGAAGCATAAAAAGGATTTGTTTATTGTTCATTGTTGATATATTTATTAATCGTGCATTGTTAAATAAAAAGGTGCGTCACCTTATTATGACGCACCTTTATTATATTACCGCATTTTAGGATGCGATGAGTTCTTTACAAAATTATCTGTTGGCAATAGTACCATCAACAGCAATGGCAACTTTAGCACTTACTGTACCCCATGTGTATGTGACCTTTACAGGAACCATGATGGTGAAGTCTTTAGTGTTACCCATATTGTTCTTGTAGTTCAATACTACAGAGTTCAACTTGCTGATGTTGGTAGTTTTGATGTCAATCGGGTTAGAAATTGCAGTACCACCTACTTTATCAAGGATTGTCAGCTTGATAACGTCCTTGTTGATAGGCTTCTGTTCACCGATAACATTAACGTCACAAGTTGCATTGTCAATATCCAAAGTTATTGCGCTGATACCGTAGTATTCGTACAAGTTAACGTTGTTTTCTTTAGCAGCTTCATATACTTTGTCTTTATCATTGTATACGATAACCGGTTTGTCGCGCCAGTCGTTGGCCTTGAACAAGTTACCAAGTAATACGGAAGAACCGTTAGCCTCTGCATCCAAGAACTTGGCTTTGTCGTTGCTTTCAATATCCAGCGGACGCAAGAAGCGAGCGTTGAAGTTGTAAGCGGGAGCCAGTTCAATTTCGCAGTCACCATAAACAGCGGATACCTCGATGATGGCAAACTGTTGGTTAGGCTTGTTTTCGTTATGACCGAAAAGGTTCAAGAATACTTTTGCTTCATCGTTGTTTGCATAAGTAATTGTCTTGGCTGTCTTATCAAGAGTTGCGATGAGAGAAGCGGTTGCTCTCTTTTCACCCCAGTATAACTTAGTGCTGCTCTTGCTCTTGTCAGCTTCAACTGTACTTACAAACAACTTCTTTCCACCTATAGTCAGACCATCGTTCTTAGCAGAGAACAAGTAGCTGTACTTGATTTCCATACCTTTGTCTTTGTTGTTCCAGATTTCACCATAAACCGGCTTGGAAGCTTCTGATACAATGAATTCGATGCCTGATTTTTCAACTTCTTTTCCAGCTTCTGTTACGTAGTGATAGAAGTAGTCATCAAGATTCTTCACATAATTTGCTACATTGTTTGCTGCATCCGGAGCAGGAACATTGGTACGTACAGTATCTCTGTCAGCCAAAGCTGTTTCAGCAGGATACCAGAACGCATCACGTTTGTTACCATAACTTGCAGTAGTCGGCAATTCTGCTATGGAAATCTTGATACCTACGTAAATAGCGTAAGTTGTTCCACCTGCTACAGGTTTGTACTTGCCATAAAGTGTCAAGGCGCGATCTTTGTAATCCTTGATGAGTTGGTCTCTTTGAGTCTTATTGCTAGTCCAGTTCAGGATAGCATTTGTACTAGTGTTACCGTCAGGAGTTTCAGTAACTACACCGTAAGTATTGTCTGCTGCAAATTTATTAGCAGCTGTTACTTGAATGAAGCCACCCTTACCGTCTGCTACATAAGTTTCGTCTTTTACAAATGTATAACCCTTTGTGAATTCTTCCTTGGTCATACCCAGTTCTTCAAGAATCTTACCGGACATGTCTTTCCAAGTGATGGATACAGTTTGTTCACCACACAAGTACGGCAACTGCGGAGTGCTCTTGTCAATAACAATTGCATCAGGAGTAGCGGCTTTTTCAGTGATTTCCAACTTGATGTAACCTGCTAATACTACATTATTTGTTGCATCAACCAGTTTAACCAATACTGCCGGACGACGACCGATAGCACTTCTGCCAATCTTTTCTGTGCTTCCTTCAGGAATAACCACACTTTCTTCTTTGTCGTTTACATAGCAAGGAGTGAAAGTACCGTCTTCTTCCAATTGAGAGTAAGCATTTTCCTCTGTATCATTGTCACCGCTGATATAGTGAACAGCTTCAAACTTGAGAGTCAGATTATATAGCTGGGCAGCTTCAGCAAGACTCATGCTTTTGTGAGTGGTTGCAGTAATTTTCTCTCCAAAGTTTTCTACATGATGGATACACAGTAAATCTGCCAATTCAATAGAACCACCATTGTATTGTGCAGGAACAGTATATACGTTTTCGATAGCTTCCTTAGCTGTCTTATACAGTTCAGGTTTACAAGTGTTTTTTGTTACGATTTTGCTGTCATCGGTATACGCAATGGCTTTAAAACCTTGAATCATCGGCATGATGGCTGCATAGTCAGAAGTAACTGTAGACTTTTCTTCACCTTCTTTTTCGCCATTAACCAATGTTGCTTCCAGAGCTGCGATAGAAATATAGTTGTTTTCACCGGGAGTGCTCAAATTGCCCTTCTTCAAATCCTCTACAGAGAGTTTGTATGTAGCATACATTTTTTCGCCGTCAATGGTCTTACCTGCGTTTTGGAAGATAGGGGTTACCACAGCAGGAGTAGCTTTTGTAGCTACATATTCCGGAGTAGCTGCCAAGAATTTCCACTCAATATCTTTCAGCTTGGCATTTAGCGGGTTCAAGTGATAGTACATTGCGCTGGTTGAAGGCATCCAATAAGTTTTCTTAGTGGCATCTTTCAAAGTAATCCAATTGGTAGCACTTGTACCTTTCTTGATTACATAAGCTACATTGTGGTCATCTTTACTTTCTATTGCGTTCTTTTCAGCTTCGATGAAATCACCGTTGGCATATTTGTATTTAGTAGCTTCTACTCCGTCTTCATACAAATCAGGAATGAATACCAATGCTTTCAACTTAGTAGTCAGAGAAATAGTCTTTTCAACCAATTTGCCGTTCTCATCCTTCATGTTACCAAGGGTCAGAGTTTCATCTTTTGTATTCCAAACTGCTGAAAGAGTCCCTTCCGGTAACCATTTCGTAGTTTGTACTTCATATAAAGGATCTTTACCCTTCTCTTCTGTTACTTTCACCCAGTAGCCAGCTTCTGCTTGGCCATGCAACTTGCCAGTTTCTTCAGTACCTGGGTAGTAATAGATGGTTTTAGCGTCTTGACCAGCGCTACCGTTGCCCGGTTCACCTTTTTCACCGCGTGCAGGGAACTCTGTTTGTACATTGTCTTTAGCCCACCAATAGTCACCGTTAGCGTCTTTTACAATACTCCAAACGGGAGCGTTTGTGCCGTTTGTTCCGTTCTTGATAGGATAAGATTCGCCATTGCTTAATTTGATGACAATGCCATCTTCTGTTTTGTCAACGCCGGTAATGACCGATCCAGCGTCAATCTTAGCTTGAAGGTCACTTACCAGCTTTTCTACTGCTGATACGCGGTTGTCCAAGCTTTCGATGTCGTCATCATAGTCCTTACAAGACGTGAACGTTCCTGCAGTGCCCACCATTAAGGCGCTGAACAGGATCACACTTAGAAACTTTTTGTTCATAATTGAAAACTTTAAATTTATAAATTTAAAAAAATAAAAAGTGAATAATCTCTCATTTTGAATCCCTTTCGCATACTTCTTTTGTTACTAAGTATTCCGTTACTTCGCAGGTAATGAAATCTTGTTAATTTCGTTAATAATCAGGGAATAAGGAGAAAATAGACCGGTTTTGTTTGGAATAGTAAAAAACAGTCCGTTGGGATATTGGAAAGAGGATTGGAAGTCCAGAAAGATGACAGTGGGAAAGGGATGAAATGAGGCTTTTAAAGGATGAAAGTGTATATTTTTCGGTTCAAAGGCTTGAATGACAGTATATTGATAGCACCGATTAGAGCTCCGTAAAGACAACACCATTCCGTTCTTCAAAACTCATTTTGAAGATTCCGGAAAATGTGCGACAAATCTATTCTATCCTATCAAAAGAAGTAACGTCTTTTATACTGTACACGCTCCGCTTCTTACAAAAGAAATTACCCTCTGGTTGGCCTCGTCAATCTTTCTGTTGCTGAAAGGCTTCAGATAGGTTTCCGTCACCGTGATGGAGGAGTGCCCCATGGCTTCCGATATGATTCCGGGGTGTATCTCGCAATGGTAGGCCATTGTGGCCCAGGTGTGTCTAGCTGCATAGGTACTGAGTGCCGACTGCATTCCCAGGCACTGCCTGAGTACTGCCAGCCGCTGGTTGAATCCCCTGAGTGCCGACTGGTATTCCCGGTATGCTGCTTCCGTACCTTCCTCGCTCTGCAGAATGGGAAACAGATAGGGGGAATCGGGATTCCTGTTCGCCACCATCCTGACCATCTGCATGGCTTCGGGTGTGAGTGACACGGTCAGCGCCCGTCCCGTCTTCCGCCTTCTGTAAGACAGCACATTCCCCTGCAGGTCCCTTTTGTGCAGGTACGCCAGGTCCACGAAGGGTATGCCCCTGAGCATGAACATGAGTACGAAGAAAATCCTTGTTCTCTGCTGTGTGTTTGGGAGCGTCCCTCCTTGCAGGCTCCTTTCCGTCTCCCTTACCAGGCTGCTGATGTCGGATGCCTCGAGCGCCTTCTTCCTGTCCGCCCGTGTGCCGGTATATACATGCTCGAACAGTCTGGGTACATACCGTATGTACTTTCTGTCCACCGCCCGATGATACACCGAGCGTACCGTCTTGATGTAGGTGGATACGGTGTTCCAACTGCAGTTCCTCTGCCTGAGGTAGTTTTCGAATCTCTTCAGTACGGTCGGGCTCAGCTTGCGCATGGGCATCGGTTGCCATTTGGTGAATGCCGAGAATGCATTCACCGCTGACTGGTAGATGTGTGCCGTCCCCCACCTGCCGCCTTCCCGGAGTTCCCCGATGACTGAGGAGAACATCTCTTGTAAGGTAATTTCATTTCTATTCATTTCCAATTTATTTATAAAAGGTTTATTCTGCAATATAAATAAATTAGATGAATATAAGGGAGACGAATATATTTCTTATATTTGCGAGAAACTTCGCATTGAAAATTGCAATACGAATACACCATACTGACTATACTCATTGGTGGAATTAAATAATTGAACACTATATGTCACTGCCAATAAACATAGAAGACCTGCTGCATCGTAATAAAGTGGAAAGTAATCGGGATTTCTTGAAAGAATTGGACTTGACAGAAGGTCGCTGCACCGGAATTCCTACAATCCAAGATGGGCTGGCTAAAAACGGTTCACCACGTGCTTCTATCGAAACCGATGAGGAACGCAGTTACTTCCTCATGTTCATACCCGTACATGAAGGATGCGGTAATGTAGTCAGAATGAAGGACAATACCGGAACATCACTGAGTAATATGGGGCAGGATGAAACTAATGTTGCCCAAAGATTGCCCAAAGATTGCCCAAAGTACATTGGAAGCAATTATACAAGATCCATATATAACCATTGGACAGTTGAGTGAAGTGCTAAAACTTTCTGAGAGAACAATAAAAAATAGAATAGTGCTGCTTAAACGGGAGGGACTGATAACTCGGATTGGCAGTAGAACATCGGGGTACTGGGAAGTGTTTAACAACGTGTAATAGTCAAGACTTGTTCTGACAGTTGGTTTATTATTGGAGGCACTATAAAAGAAGAGTGGATATAATCTTTTGTAAGACTATATCCACTCTTTTATTTATTATCTTCTAATAACTTGTTTACTTTTAGTTATTAGTGATAGTAGAGCTTACAGGAACTGTAATGAAATCAGTCTTGATGGTACCCCAACCATATTCTACGGTAACTTTAACGTAGATATTGAATGCTGAAACTTTAGTACCATTGTTCTTGTAAGTGATGAAACCATACTGAGAAGTCTTAGCATCATCACCGCTACCCATTGTGGTATTTGTGTTAGCTTTCAACTCTACCGTTACAGGAACAGCCTGACGAACACCGTTCAAGTCACATTCTGCATTATCCACATCGGCAGTAATTGTGAATGGTCCGTAGAAGCCCCAGTAATTAGCATAGTCACTGAAGTAGCGATCACGCCAGTCGTAAGGAGCAATCAAGTCTTCCAAGCGGATGAATGAACCCTTTTCACCAAAGTCAACAGCGTCGATGAAGTTATCAGCAGCTTGTTCAGCAATGTTGACCGGACGGATGAAATTAGCCTGGAAGTGATCTTCATTATCAAATGTAATAGTAACTACCTTAGTCTCATCATCGCATACACGACCAGTAGCACCAATATAAGTGTACATAGCGCCAGTATTCAACAATTGCTTGGCAATAGCACTATTCTTGTTATAGGTTACAGTGTTAGGAGCGGTAGAACCAGCATTGTTAATAACAGCTATCTCTTCTTTTACGCCGCCTACTGTAGCGTATAATGTCGTACCATCTGCATCTGTTGTGAAGACTACATTAATATCACCAATCTTAGTGATATTCTTGATGTCATCAGCGCAGAAGAAGTATTCTATACCAGTCACTGCTTTGTCAAGTTTCAGTACGCCCGGAGTTCCTTCCGTACTATTCTTTGCCCAAGTTGTGAACGGAGAATTCAAATCATTAACAAATGTACAGTGAGTTGGGTCAGCATCTGTCGTGCTACTTGGTACGGCAACATTAAACTTGGTATAAGTTTTGTCTGCATCCCAATAGTTGGAGATGAAGTCGGCTTTTGCTACATTGTAAGACTTCTGGATATCTTCTACCGTAGCTTTCAGTACCAATTCAACATAAGCACCTGTTTGATTTTCACCTGCATAATATCTTACACGGTGAGTCAGCTGCTTGCTGGCATTTTCCCACAAAGCGTCTTTAGAGATAGTCCATTTGATTACGTGAGTAGCTTGAGTTTCTGCATCTGTTGTTTCTTCACAAGTACCCAAATCTGCCGGAGTCTGGTTTGCACCATAGTCGTAGAAATACGGATAAGTTGCGTGGAATTGTTCTTTACTCAAACCGATTTCATTGTATACCTGAACGTTCATATCCTTAACTGTTGACAGTTTTGAAGCTGCAGCATCATCGCAATCATACTTGAAGTTTTCGATAGTCAGTTCATATTGGTTAGTAACAGGAGCGCTTGTCTCATCTGCAATGAATACCTTGATGTAAGCTACCTTTACAAGGTTCTCGCCATCCATCAAACGAACACGTACGATAGGAGTACGGCCAATAGCTGCACGGCCTTCGGTTTCATACACTTTCGGGGTCAAAACGCCATCAGCCAAAGTCACGAAGTCTGCCTGATCGGTTACAGGATTACCTACCTTATAGTTCTTTACCACATCAAAAGCAAAGCTCAGGCCAAGTTTCTCCAAATCAGCAACCTTGATTTTGTCACCACCTTCACATGCCAATTCATGAGCTTCTACGCATTTCGTCAAGTCTAAGCTCTGGTTGTAAACAACAATGGTATCACAGTATGTTTTAGATTCTGCCTCAGTATTTCCTTCTGCCCAAACAACCTTTTGATTGTATGCGTCAGCATCTACAGCAGCAATTTTAGTTCTATAGTGCTCGTCTTTATCAGCGATACCTTTCTTTGCAGCTTCGGCAGCCGGGTCAGCGATAGCCAAGTCACTCAAATCTTTCTTGAATACTGTAGCATAATCAGAAGTAACATCTTCACCATTTTCTTTCTCTACATTCAATGCAAACACAGAAATCTTTTCTTCTGTAGCGGCTATTCCCTTGATATTGACTTTGACCTTCAAAATACCGTCCGTAAAGGAAACGAATTCGGGAGTCATTGCAAAATCATTGGAAGCAGCAGCACGTGAACTGATATAATCCACGTTCGGTTTCACCATGAATGAAAGTTTGTCTTTCAGTTCATTAACGTTGGCATTGGCCGGATTTACATGATATTCGGCATAGACAACCGGATTGATAGTGGTGCTGGTAGCTGCAGCTGTCGTTTTTTCCGATTTAGAATCCTTTTCAGATAAAGTCAGTGCTTTATAAGCATAGGAATCATAGGTCAACCCCTGCACACCATCAACATACACTTGCGGGATGAAAACCAAGCTACGCAAATTGTTGGTCTTTGAAATTGTAACACTGCCTGTCGTTCCATCAGCCTTTGTCACATTGTATAGAATCACATCATTGCCATCCTCTACAGCAGTAATGCCCGTACCTTTCCAAGAGATATTGGTAGATTCCTTTAAGGTACCATCAGCATTGTAGATGTCAAAGTTCCCAGTTGTTTCATTAGGCTTATAGTAGCAACCATCACCACCTTTTTCGCCAACGGCTTTATAAGCCTGTTTTACGTCATCTTTATACCAATAGCCATCCTCTCCGATGCTCCATACTGCAGCATTTGTGCCATTTGAGCCATTGGTAATTTCATAAGAATTACCATTGCTAAGAGTAATAGTGATGCCATTTGCTCCCTTGACTACCCCTGTTATTACGCTACCGTCTGAAATCAGCTTATTAATCTGATCTATAGCCTTAGCGTTTTCATCAATTTGCTTCTGTAAGTTTTCGATGTCATCATCATAATCCTTACAAGAAACAAATGTACCTGCAGTACCAACCATTAAGGCACTGAACAGGATCACACTTAGAAACTTTTTGTTCATAATTGAAAACTTTAAATTTATAAATTTAAAAAAATAAAAAGTGAATAATTTCTCATTTCTGGCATTCCTTTTCCCATAATGCTTTTGTTAAAAAATTCCGTTACTTCGCAGGTAACGGGAACCATCTTGAATCAATTATGTGAAAAGAAGTTTAATATAGTTGTAATGCCTCTATAATTGTTTATAACATTTTAAGTGATGAAAGATGAAAAGTGGCTTATAGGTGGAATTCTGATAATATGACCGAGAGGTAAAGTTACGATAAAGGGAAATCAAAATATTTATAGGGAAAGAAAGACTTAAAGTGTTATTTTGTAGAGTTTTGGCTTAAGGGGAAGTTGTTGAGAAATGAGCGAGAGGACTCTTCCCTTCAAGAGATGCTTCTTGCGGGAGGAATAAATATGGACACATCTAGGCCGCTTTGTCAATAAAAATAAAAAAATCTATGCCGAGATTCCATTGCTTTTTACAAAAGAAATTACCTTCTCATTTGCTTCATCAATCTTCTTGTCGTTGAAAGGTTTGAGATAGGTTTCAGTAACATTTATCGATGAATGTCCCATCGCTTCGGAAATAATGCCAGGGTGAATCTCACAATAATATGCCATTGTGGCCCACGTGTGTCTTGCCGAATACGAACTAAGATGTGAACTCATATTCAAATGTGTTTTTAAAGCTGACAGCTGATAGTTAAAACGCCTCAAAGCTGATTGATACTCTTTATAAGCCGCTTCTGTACCATCCTTGCTACGTAATATTGGGAATAAATAAGGTGAGTTCTCGTCCTTATTGGATACCATGTGTACCAGCTGTAAGGCTTCAGGGGATAGAAGTACCCGTAAGGTGCGACCAGTCTTTCTTCTACGATAGGACAATACATTCCCTTGCAGGTCTTTCTTGTGCAAGAAAGCTAAATCGACAAATGGGAGACCACGCATCATAAACATAAAAACAAATAGCATTTTGGCCTTTTGAAGGCTTGAGGAAGGAATCCTTTTGGACAAATCCATTTCTGTCCCGCGAACTAAAGTTCCTATATCCGAAGCTTCCAAAGCTCTTTTCTTGTCTGCTTTAGTTCCTGTATACACATGTTCAAATAATCTAGGAGTATAACGGACACATCGTAAATCTACAGCTCGATTGTAAGCCGAGCGAATGACTTTCATATAGGTAGAAACGGTGTTCCAACTGCAATCTCGTTGACGCAGGTGCATTTCAAAACGTTTCAAAACCACTGGATTCAATTTGCGCAGATGCAAATCCCGATAGTTATTGAATGCGGAAAACACATTCAATGTAGATTGGTAAATATGGGCTGTTCCCCATCTCCCATTTTCTCGAAGCTCTCCAATAATAGTTGACAGCATTTCTTGTAAGGTAATCTCTTTCATCTTCAATTTAAATTATACATTCTCTTATTAATAATATGTATAAGTACAATCCCTTTATAATGCAGAACATACGTGCAAATACACTAATAATTGGGGCGAACAACAATCCCATTAACAAAAAAGTGCGCTTAAATGCAGATTTTTCGATTAATTATAAAAAAAACAGCATTATTATTTGCTCATTTATAGAAAAACAATTATGTTTGCACGGAAAATTCCTCCGTTACCTGCGAAGTAACGGAATACTTAGTAACAAAAGAAGTATGCGAAAGGGATTCAAAATGAGAGATTATTCACTTTTTATTTTTTTAAATTTATAAATTTAAAGTTTTCAATTATGAACAA